>Ga0209343_10004628_pt1 | contig 16924 bp, 16 predicted proteins | sample RifCSPlowO2_02_FD_184026 | JGI IMG/M metagenome (GOLD analysis project Ga0209343, IMG submission 184026) | Groundwater microbial communities from Rifle, Colorado - Rifle CSP2_plank lowO2_0.2 (SPAdes) (version 2) | ecosystem: Environmental > Aquatic > Deep subsurface > Groundwater | place... | reverse complement strand
GTAATGTACGCTGTGCTGCAGATGAATCCCCAGATGGGCATTGACCAGTGGCTCCTTGTCACATTGACAGCAGGCACAGGCGGAAGCCTCTTATCCATAGGCTCCGCAGCAGGCGTTGCTGTAATGGGAGTCCGCCGGGACATCTATACCTTTTCTGCGCATCTCAAATGGACGCCTGCCATAGCGCTGGGCTATTTTTTAAGCGCAATGTCCTGGGTGTTTATTGCAAAATGGCTGTATTAAAGTTTTTCAAAAGCTATGTGGTTCTTATGGTTTGAATTCATAGTATGCTCCGGAGTAATAGTTTTTTGCGGCACATTATTAGCCAAATACGGTGATATAATTGCTGAAAAGACCGGTATGGGGAGGGCGTGGACTGGCTTAATACTCATGGCAAGCGTTACATCCCTCCCAGAACTTATAACCGGCATAAGTTCTGTTACCATTGCCAACACCCCTGATATCGCCCTTGGCGATATAATGGGCAGTTGCGTTTTTAATCTCTTCATTATTGCCATAATGGACATACTTCACGGCCCGGGCCCGATATTCTACAGGGCAGCGCCAGGCCACCTCCTTTCAGCGGGATTCGGAATAATCCTTATCGGCCTGACATCAATCTCAATCATGGCAAATGACAATATCCCGGCCCTGGGACATATCGGATTATATACACCTGCGATAATGTTGATTTATGCTATTGGCATAAGGGGTATCTTTCTTTTTGAAAAAAAGAAGATAGCTGCATTGGTGGGCGAAGTGGCACAAGCTGTTCAATATCAGCACATATCCACATGGGATGCGGTAATAAAATATATACTGAATGCTGTTTTTATTATAGGGGCGGCGACATGGCTGCCTTTTATCGGCGACAGCCTGGCTAAAGAAACCGGGCTCGGACAGAGTTTTGTTGGAACCATATTCATAGCCACGACAACCTCTTTGCCTGAAGTAGCAGTCTCCATTGCTGCCCTTAAAATCGGTGCGGCAGATATGGCCATTGCAAATCTTTTCGGCAGTAATATGTTCAACATCTTTATCCTTGCCATTGATGATATCTTTTATATTAGAGGGCCGCTTCTATCAGATATTTCGATTAATCATGCAATAACCGGCCTCGTTGCAATACTTATGACAGGCATAGCTGTTGCAGGTCTTTCTTACCGCCTGGAGAAAAAGACTTTCTTGCGTATCGGGTGGGATGCCGCAGCCATATTCCTGGCATATCTTCTGAATATATTTCTCATCTATTCATTGCGTGGGCAGGGATAATGTCCAAGCTCGTAATTTTTACAGACCTGGACGGCACTTTACTTCATCCCAAAACCTATTCCTTTGAAGCTGCAATGCCGGCTCTGACGCTTATAAAAGAGAAGGAAATTCCTCTCATCTTATGCTCGAGTAAGACAAGGGCTGAGATAGAGGTTTACAGGAGGCGGCTTGATAATAGCCATCCTTTTATTTCTGAAAATGGAGGAGGGCTATTTGAGCCCGCTGGTTATTTTTCTACCCACCAAAAGAGGGGGCAAACAACTATTTTCCCCTCTCCCTTGAAGGGAGAGGGTCAGGGCCTGCCCTCGAATGTATCAATCGGGGGTGAGGGCGAAAAATACGAGACCATTATACTTGGAAAACATTACAATGAAATCAGAAGGGTCTTTATTAAACTAAGGGAAGAGATGAATGTGCCTGTTAAAGGCTTTGGCGACATGAGCGCTAAAGAAATAGCAGCCTTGACTGGCTTGGCATTAACAGAGGCAAAACTTGCAAAAGAGAGGGAGTTTAATGAGCCTTTTCTATTTGAAGAAGGGGAAAGGCGGATTCAAGAATTTTTAAAGGCCATTGAAGTTGCAGGTTTTCATTGGACTCAGGGAAGATTTTATCACATACTTGGTGATAATGATAAGGGAAAGGCGGTTAAAATACTCAAAGAATTTTATAAAAGAGATTATGGAAGGATTAAAACAATAGGGATAGGTGATAGCTTTAATGACCTTCCTCTTTTAAAAGAGGTGGATTATCCTGTCCTCATTCCAAAAGAGGATGGGAGTTATGAACCGCGGATAAAACTCCGCAACATTAGAAAGGCAAATAAGACAGGGCCGGAAGGCTGGAATGAGGTTGTGGTAGAATTAATAGGAACTCCGTAAAAAATCAATGTCTATTTTTTGGGGGCTTTTTCTGATTGACAATGTAAAATGGATTAGGTTATAAAACCCACATGCAGAAGAGAAACCACTCCATACTCCATACGCTCTTTTTGCTTATCTTTTTCCTCTATGCTGCATCCCCTCTTTTATACAGATGTGGATACAAGGATTTTTTTGTAGATATTGACGCCTCTGTAAACCCCGTTAGGGAGCTATATTCTCTAACTGCCAAAATCGATGGTAGTGAACCCAGTCATCCGCCTAAGGCGGGGGAGTCGGAAGCTTTCTCTAACAGGATAAATGGCTTAAGACTATTTTTTGCAGACCTTATAATATCCAAGTTGTCCAGGAATAATACCGGAGACAAACCCTCTAAGCCCATCACCATCTTGCTCAAGAAAAAACGCTGCACATTATCTACCGGCCAAACAGATACATCAAAACATCCCGTAAAAGGGGCTATCACAGTATCGGGTTCTATCGCCGATTATAAAACACTATTCATGATAGTGGCTCACATTGATGCCCCCAAATTTAAAAAGGGTTTCTCTCTATCCCACTCTGGCCTTTCTCCACCAACTGCATACCTGTAAAAATCTGTTTACCATTTTTCAATGTCGTTACTCTGGCAATCCTCCTCACCCTTGCCCTCTCCCCTGCGAGTAGATGGATGATGGAGGGGGGACTGTCCCTATTTACGGTGAGGTGGGAAGTAGGGATGCGTAGAATAGGGGCTGTCCCTACCCCATCTACGAGAGAAACCTGCGGGTTGTTGCAAAAACTATTAAAATAAAAAGATAGGAGGAGAAGATGAAAAGGTCATGCAACAATTACACAAAAGACAATGCAAATGTCATTGCGAGGCGAAGCCGAAGCAATCTAAAAACGAGATTCTTCGCTACGCTCAGAATGACATGCGAAGGGTTCGGAATGACAGGTTGGAAGTATTTTCAAGTGAAAAGGTCATTTTTTATAATCACAGCTATTATACTCATGAGCGGCATGATAGCAGCAGGATGCAGTAAAAAGGCAGTTAAATCCGAGATAACAGGTGAAGGCGCTGAGGGAGCGCCTAAGGTTGAGGCTGTAGCGCCGGAGACTGCCAAACCTGAAACAGCCGAGGCAAGCCCAAAAGAAGAAGAGGCCGTAAAATCAGAAGAGATGTCCAGGGCTGAAACCGCGAAAAAGGCAGAGCCGGTTGTTGGGATAAAGGGTGTTGAAGATATATTCTTTGACTATGACAGATCATCTATCCGCGAGGATGCACGACCAGCCCTTGAAGATAATGCGTCATATTTAAAAGCTAATGGAAATACCCGTATCCTCATTGAAGGACATTGTGATGAAAGAGGAACATCTGAATACAACATCGCGCTCGGCGAAAGAAGGGCACAGGCAGCAAAAAGATATCTTACCGACCTTGGCATAGACCCTTCCAAGATATCCACTATAAGCTACGGCAAGGAAAAGCCTTTTTGTGAAGGGCATAATGAGCAGTGCTGGCAAGAAAACAGAAGGGCGCATTTTGTTACAAAGTGATTACTACCATCTTCCTGAAAGTTTAGTGGAGAAAGGAAAACATATCTTTTATGAAAAGAAAAGAACTCCATTCTATATTTCTTGCAGGTGTGGAGGCTGTAAATCCATATGGGCTTGTTTTGCAGGCCGTGTGTCTCAATGGCAAAAATCTCAACATTGGAGACGTATCCCACAATCTGAATCATTTTAAAAATATCATCGTGGTTGGGGCAGGTAAGGCAACTGCCCCAATGGCACAGGCAATGGAATCCATCTTGGGGGATGTCATTGATGATGGGAAAATAATAGTGAAGTATGGGCACACAGCAAGGTTGAAAAGGATAAAGGTGGTGGAGGCGTCTCACCCTGTGCCTGATGAGGCTGGAGTAAAAGGGACAGAAGATATTATCACGATGCTGAAAAATGCAGATAAAGAGACCCTCATTATCTGCCTCATCTCTGGCGGAGGCTCTGCCTTGTTGGTTTCGCCATATACCGGAATAACACTGAGAGACAAACAGAGTGTGACAGGGTTTCTTCTTAAATCCGGTGCGACTATAGATGAGCTAAATATTGTAAGAAAACATCTATCGAAGGTAAAGGGCGGAAGGTTTGCAGAGATAGCCTATCCTGCGACCCTTGTAACCATAGTGCTTTCTGATGTTATAGGCGATAGGATTGATGTCATTGCCTCTGGTCCGACAGTACCTGACCCTACTACCTTTCAGGATGCAATGGCTGTAATAGAGAAATACTCTCTTAGAGATAGACTGCCTGCAAAGGTATCTAAGCTTCTAAAACAGGGTCTCAATGGCAAGGTAAAGGATACCCCCAAGAGTGGAGAGCCTTTTTTTAAAAAAACAGAGACTATTGTAATTGGTAGTATTAAAAATGCGATTGCCTCTGCAATGGAAAAGGCCATGTCTCTCGGTTTTGATACTGAGGTTATTACATCAAAACTTCAGGGAGAGGCAAGGGATGCTGCCAGATACCTCGCAGCAAGGGCTATAGAGGTTCAAAATTCCTTAAGGTCTGGCGATAAACCCAAGTGTCTTATCTCCGCCGGTGAAACAACTGTTACTGTAAAAGGAAATGGAATAGGCGGCAGGAATCAGGAGCTGGCCCTATCCTTTGCAATGGAGATAGAAGGTATAAAAGGGATAACCATGCTCTCTGCTGGCACGGACGGGACAGATGGCCCGACAGATGCCGCAGGCGCATTCGTGGATGGAAATACTATTGTATCGGCAAGGGAGCTTGGCATTGTCCCGGAGATTTATCTGGAGAATAATAACTCGTATAATTTCTTTAAGAGGCTTGATTTCATGTCTAAAAGAAGACACCACCTCATAACAGGCCCGACTGGAACAAATGTTATGGATATGCAGGTAATCCTTGTGGAGGTGTGAGGCATGCCAAAATTTTTGACCTTCCATTGTGAGCCGGAAAAGACATGGGAAAAACTGGAAGAGGCGTATAAGCAACTGGCAAAGGAGACAACCGCAGTTTGGATACGGACATACTACCAGAGAGAAAAGGGCAGGCGGATATGCGAGTGGGATGCGCCGAGCGAAGAAAGCATAATAGTCATATTTAAAAGGATGTGTATAACCTGGGAGGAGATTCTGTCCGTGGAAGAGATACTGCCCATGAGGTGGAGGTAGTCCCTCAAACCAGAAATTGTGGTACACGGAAGGTAGACTCTAATTATGGATTTAAAAAACATAGCAGAGGTAAATGATATCGTTCTCTTTTTTGCAGTTTTGACTACTGTTTCCGGCGCCTGTCTTCTGTTCAGGAAATTAGCCCTCAATATGCTGAAACGTTGGGCAGAAAAGACCGAGACAAAGGTCGACGATATTATTCTTGCTACCATAAGGCATCCATCAATATACTGGTCTCTTGCCATCGGTCTGTATATGGCTGTAGGATTATCATCCTTTCCCACAAAGTTTGTAGATTATACCCTTAAGTCCCTCTATATACTCATCATTTTCTCGGCAACGTTGGTGCTGGCAAATCTGATTTCCAGACTTACACAGTATGCAATAGAGAGCAGAGAACTCCCCCTGCCAGCAACAGGTCTCTCCCGGACAATCATAAAGGCAGTTGTCCTTACTGTCGGCATCCTCATTATACTGGGCAGTCTTGGCATATCCATAACGCCTCTCATTACTGCACTCGGCGTCGGTGGTTTGGCTGTTGCGCTGGCGCTTCAGGATACGCTCTCAAACCTCTTTGCAGGCATCCATATTCTGGTTGAGAGGCCTATAAGGGTTGGAGATTACATAAAGCTAAGCAGCGGAGAGGAAGGTTATGTCATGGACATAGGCTGGAGGACGACACGGATAAGGATGCTGGCAAATAATGTCATTATCGTACCAAACAATAAACTCTCTCAGAGCATTATAACCAACTACTACTACCCTGAAAAAAGGATGTCGCTTTTAATCCCTATCGGTGTGAGCTATGATTCTGATCCTGACAGGGTGGAAAAAATCCTTGTTGAAGAGGCTCAAAAGGCTGCTGGCGAGATAGCAGGCTTCTTAAAAGAACCGCCGCCATTTGTAAGATTTATACCTGGTTTTGGCGATTCATCGTTAAATTTTACGCTTATATGCCAGGTGGCTGAGTATGTTGACCAGTATCTTGTCCAGCATGAACTCCGAAAGAGGATATTTAAAAGATTTAAAGATGAAGGCATAGAGATACCGTTTCCCATCAGGACAGTATACCTCAAACAGACAAAGGAGCAGATATGAGGATGTTTTTCTTAGGAGCAGGCATGGCAGTCTCTGTATTGGTTGGCATTGTTTCAATTGCAGCAAGGCTTCAGGCGCCTCAGGCTCTTGAGACAACCGAGGTTCATATAGAGACAACGGAAGCTGATATAGAGAAAGAGATATACAACGAGATAGAAGGCGTCATGAGGCCAGGCGAAACCATGTATGAGATATTCAAGAGGCACGGTCTTAATGTGCAGGAACTCTTGCGCATAAGAGAGGCATCCGCCGGCATCTACAGATTGAGGAATGTATCTGCCGGTCAGCGCTATAGGATAGTGGCTGATGAGCAGAATAGTGTGCGGTCTCTGCTCTACAGGATAAATGATGACCTTGTTCTGAAGATTGTGCGAACCGATGACGACTTTACCGCTGAAAAGGCTGCTGTGGAATATGAAAAGAGGGTGGCGCAGATAGCCGGTGCAATACAGGATAATCTAATCTCATCTATTGGCAACGGAAAGGACAGGCTGAGGCTTGCGCTGACTCTTTCTGATATCTTTGCATGGGATATAGATTTCACAACGGACTTAAGAAACGGAGACATATTCAAAATTATTGTTGAAGAGTTCTACGAAGAAGGCAAGTTCAAACGATACGGCAATATCCTTGCTGCTGAATTTGTGAATAATGGCGATACATATCATGGCTCCAGATTTGAATACGGTGACATAAAGGGATATTACGACCAGGAAGGAAAATCATTGCGGCGGGCATTTTTAAAGGCGCCGCTTAATTACCGCCGCATAAGTTCAGGGTTTTCTCAGGGAAGATTTCATCCGATACTAAAAAAGTACAGACCCCATCACGGGGTTGACTATGCCGCCCCTCATGGCACGCCTGTGTCATCAGTGGGAGACGGGACAGTGTTGTTTGCAGGATACAGAGGGGACTACGGCAAGCTCATTATCATACGACACCCCAATGGATACGAAACAAGGTACGGCCATCTCTCAAGACTTGATAGAGGTATGGCAAAGGGGGTAAAGATTAAGCAGGGAGATACCATCGGTTATGTTGGTTCCACAGGCCTTACCACAGGGCCGCATCTACACTATGAAATGAGGTTGAACAATAAATTTGTCAATCCTTTGAAAACAAGAATCCCTGCCGGAAGGCCTTTGCCGGATACTGCACGGGGAGAGTTCTTTCAAGTGATGAATACTATGACAACTATGCTTGCCTCCATGGGTCCGGCAGTGACGACCATGGCGGCAAAAGATTCCGAAGGTGTTATTGATGAAAAGATGTAGAAGGTATCTCTTGTTAATCTTGACCGTGCTGCTTTTTCTGCCCTTTATCTCCGGCTGTGTTCAGGAGAGAGACGGGGAGGATAAAAAGGAGGTTGTTGTATTCAAGCATGGCAAGATAGCCGGCGATCCGGAGCCATTCAGGCAATTATTGGATAGATTTGAGAAAGAGAATCCCGGCATAAAGGTCAAAGATGAGATACTGCCAGCCTCAACCGATGAGCAGCATCAGTTCTATGTAATCAATCTGGAAGGAAGGTCATCGGACTTTGATGTGCTGAGCATGGATGTGATATGGGTGCCTGAATTCGCACGGGCAGGATGGCTCAAGAATCTGAGCCATCTTTTGCCTGCGTCGGAAATGGAAGAATTTTTCCCCGGTCCCATACAGGCCGTAACTTATAACGAAGGGATATATGCAATCCCCTGGTATATAGATGCAGGGCTTCTGTATTACAGAAAGGACCTGCTTCACAAATATGGATTTTCTCCACCCAAGACATGGGATGAGCTCATCAGAGAGGCGCAGATTATTGCAGAGGGTGAGCCTGCGCTTTATGGTTTTGTATGGCAGGGGAAACAGTATGAAGGTTTGGTCTGCAATGTTTTAGAATATTTCTGGAGCAACGGAGGCGATGTGATAGAGGACAGCAGGGTTGTCATCAACAGTCCGGAGAATATCAAGGCGCTAAGGTTTATAAGGGATTTAGTAGTAACCTATGCAGTTACACCACCCATGGTAACAACTGCGATAGAAGAGCCGACAAGACACATATTTGGAAGCGGCAAGGCAATATTTATGAGAAACTGGCCTTACGCATGGAATATCTTTGAAAGGGAAGGCTCGCCAGTCAAGGGGAAGGTGGGGATTTCCACACTCCCGTCATTTCCTAACAAGGTATCAGCCTCTACCTTGGGAGGATGGCAGCTCGGCGTGAACAGATATTCAAGGAATCCTGAGGCAGCGGAAAAATTGGTAAAATTCCTTACATCCCCTGATGCGCAAAAGCCCCTCGCCCTGACAATAGGCTACAAACCAACAAGGAAAGCCTTATATAAAGATGAAGACCTTATGAGAGAGCAACCGTTTATTGCAGGGCTTTATGATATTTTTATGAGGGCAAGACCAAGGCCTGTTACCCCGTATTACATGATGCTCACCCAGGTGCTCCAGCCTGAATTCAGCGCTGCCATATCAGGGATAAAGACTCCGGAAGAGGCATTGAATTCTGCTCACATTCAGATAAGTCATATTATGGGGATAGAGAGATGAAGGTGCGGGGAGATGGATATAGATTTGTAATCCCTGCGCTCATTTTACTTTCCCTTGTGACTGTTTATCCCCTCGTGTATGTCTTCTACCTGAGTCTCTACAGGAGGCTCCTTATCTTTGACATATCAAGATTTGTAGGGTTTGAGAACTACCTCTTTATTTTCAGGGACGACCGTTTCTGGAATGCACTTAAAAACACCATCTATTTTACAGTAACGTCTGTATCCCTGGAACTCCTTCTCGGCCTTTTCATAGCCATACTGCTGAATAGAACCTTCAGGTTTAAGGGCATGATGAGGGCTATTATACTGATCCCGTGGGCCATCCCTACGGTTGTATCTGCAAAGATGTGGGAGTGGATGTACAATACAGATTTTGGTGTATTGAACTATCTCTTGGGAATGAAAATCAACTGGCTCGGGAGTCCATTTTGGGCGATGAATGCAGCTATATTCATGGATGTCTGGAAGACAACGCCCTTTGTCACTATCTTGCTTATGGCTGGACTTCAGGTAATTCCACAGGAGATTTACCGTGCTGCCAGGGTTGACGGGGCAGGAATTTTCGCTATATTCAGAAAGATCACATTACCCCTGCTCAAACCTGTTATCCTCGTTGTGCTGCTCTTCAGAACCCTCGATGCCTTCAGGGTCTTTGACGCCATCTATGTGCTTACTGGAGGTGGCCCTGCCAATACCACAGAGACATTATCCATATACGCATACAAGGTATTATTCCAGACCCTCCAGTTCGGCTACGGCTCAGCGCTTTCTGTGGTGATATTCCTGTGTATAGGGAGCATCAGTATCTTTTATATTAGGCTTTTAAGCAAGGGGATAAAGCAATGAACTCAAGATTCAAGACTCAATATTCAAAGTCCAAGGTTGTTGGTCTTTACCTTTTGCTGGTTATGACAATTCTCTATTGTGCAGGCCCATTACTGTGGCAGTTCATAACAAGCCTCAAGCCTGACACTGAGGTAATAAGGATGCCGCCTCTTTTACCTCAAGATGCAACTTTAGACCACTATGTCTCCATCTTTGAAGGACATCCGTTTTTACGAATCATTCTGAACAGCGCTGTGGTTGCATCCTTGACAACATTACTGTCACTCATTATCGGCTCTCTTGCAGCCTTCGGCCTCGCAAAACTGGATATAAAATATAAGGCTTTGATTCTCGGTTTTGTCCTGTCTGTCTCCATGTTCCCGCCCATTGCAACCGTGAGCCCCCTCTATATCATCATCCGTAGCCTTGGTTTGAGGGATACATGGTGGGCGCTCATACTTACCTATACAACCTTTTCTCTCCCCCTCTCCATATGGATTCTTACAAACTTTTTTAGAGAGGTGCCTGATGAGATTTATCGTGCAGCAAAGGTTGATGGATGCAGTCCATTCCAGACGTTTTACAAGATAATGCTCCCGCTGGCAGCGCCTGGAATTGTTACAACTGCTATACTTGTATTTATCTTTTCATGGAATGAGTTCCTCTTTGCCCTGACCTTTACTTCTACACCTGCTTCAAGGACAATACCTGTTGGGATTGCGCTCTTTCCAGGGCTCCATGAGATTCCATGGGGAGACATTGCAGCAGCGTCTCTGGTAGTGACCATCCCTCTCATAATCCTTGTTTTTGCGTTCCAGAGGAGGATTATAGAGGGGCTTACAGCAGGCGCGGTAAAGGGGTAAGATATGGCTGATATAAGGTTTGAAAAGGTGAAAAAGCGATTCAAGGATGTTATGGTAATTCGAGAACTCGATCTCACAATAAACAGTGGAGAATTCTTTGTCTTTGTCGGCCCAAGCGGGTGCGGGAAGTCAACCATTCTCAATATGATAGCAGGGCTTGAATCTGCTACTGAAGGGAATATATACTTTGACAGCACGATGGTCAATGACCTCTCCCCGAAAGAGAGGGATGTGGCGATGGTCTTTCAGAGCTACGCCCTGTATCCGCACATGACGGTTTTTGAAAATATGGCCTTTCCCTTAAGGATGCAAAAGACCTCCAGAGAGATTATCGGGAAGGAGGTTGAAAGGGTTGCATCAATACTCGGACTCAAAGAGCTGCTCCACAGAAGGCCAAAAGAGCTGTCAGGAGGCCAGAGACAGCGTGTTGCTCTTGGAAGGGCAATAATCAGACAGCCGAAGGTCTTTTTAATGGATGAACCCCTTTCAAACCTCGATGCGAGGCTGCGGGTAGAGATGAGAAGCGAACTGAAGAGGCTCCACCAGGAATTAAAGATTACCACTATTTATGTAACACACGACCAGGCAGAGGCGATGAGCCTTGCAGACAGGATGGCTGTGCTCAGTAAAGGCGAGATACAGCAGTGCGGGGCACCCACTGATATTTATCTAAAACCCGCAAATATCTTTGTCGCGGGTTTTATTGGAAGTCCACCCATGAGCTTCTTTCGCTGTGCAGTAAAAAAACATCAACCTTTGGAAATAGATATTAATGGATTTATCATTTTGCCAAGCATCGAAGCCATACCGGAGGGCGATGGCGTTGTAGCAGGCATAAGACCTGAAGATATCACTGTTGCAGATCAAAGGCTTGAAAGGGACATAGAGGATACGGTAAGTATAGAATTCATTGAGCCTGTCGGCGCATTCAGCTGGGCTGATGTCATATGGGGTGGCGCAAAGGTAAGAGGGATACTGGATTTTAAAGGGAAAGGGCCGGAAATCGGCGAGAATGCGATTATAAGAGTTCCAAAGGATAAGGTTATTCTGTTTGACCCTGATTCAGGGAGAAGGCTATAATGGATATAAAACCGATTGAACCATTTATATTTTACTCCAGCCTGCATCTGGTAGAGTTAACAGGCGTCAGGGCATCCACACTGGTGGATCTGGCGCAGCATTTGCGTGAGGTCAGCGGCTCATGCATCTATCACCATACCCACCAGTTCGTTCAACAGCATCAGTATCTTGCCCCTGAGCCGGCCAATGATTTTGCCTGCTGGGCGTCAGATACGCTCGGCGATGAGCGCCTTGGGGAAGCGCTTGCGGCAATTGATATCATGGAGCATCCCAGCATCAGATCCATCAGGGAGGCGCTGATCAAGGTTATAGAAGATTCCCTGAAGAACCGTCCCCGCTTAAAAGGTATTTTTGCCCCGGAAGGGGAGGAGTTCGACTTTCTGAAGTCTGTCAGTTTTGTATTTCCTACAGGATACAAGGCGACAAGCCTTGAAGAATTTGCAGACTGTATCAGCCGGATAAGCCTCAATTCCATCTATTTTCACATGTTTGAGGCAAGGTTAAGGCTTGAACGGCCTACCAATGACTTTTCAAACTGGTTGGCAGCCTCGCTTGGTGAAGATAGTCTGGCTGCAAAACTGGCACAGATAGATCCGTATACGCAGACCGGTGAAGGGATAAGGGCTTCAACCCTGAAGATTTTAAATAAAAGGATTGCTGTTTTGAGGAGCGCAGGCAATGGCAATGCTTGAGAAATATGAGCCCATAGTCGGCAGGGGTGTGATTGATGAACTGTACCTCCTCTCAGACCGTCTAAAAAACAGATCTATTCAACATATTAATTCCACTGCAGTGGGAGGAGGCGTTGCTGAAATACTCAATCGCATGGTCCCTCTCCTGAAGGAAATCGGCGTCAATGCAAAGTGGGATGTTATAAAAGGCGGGGAACAATTTTTTGACATAACAAAAAAAATCCATAATGCCCTGCATGGAATGCGCGAGGCGATAACGCCTGAGATGTGGGATGTCTTCTGGAAGACCGGTGAACAGAATTCCGCAGAGCTGGAATGTTCGGCTGACATCGTGTTCATCCACGACCCACAGCCCATTGCCCTTATAAACCAGAAGGATGCGAGGCGCAACAAATGGATATGGAGGTGTCACATTGACATATCCAATGCCCAGACACGGGTCCTCGATGTATTGCGCGGATATATTGTGAGATACGATGCAACAGTATTCTCAGCGCCGTCATTTGCAAAAGAGCTCCCGGTCAGACAGTTCCTCATATCCCCTTCCATTGACCCGCTGAGCGACAAAAACAGGGATCTGCCGCAGGAGGCAATTGATGAGGTTCTGTCATTCTATGGGATAAAAAATGACAAGCCGATGATTACCCAGATTTCAAGATTCGATTATCTTAAAGATCCAATAGGTGTCATCGAGGTCTACAGAAAGGTTAAACGTTATATAGATTGCCAGCTGGTGCTGGCAGGAGGGACAGCTGCCGACGATCCAGAGTCTACTGAGGTCTTGCAGGCTGTAAGGAGTTCAGCAGAAGGGGATCCCGATATCCATATCCTGCTTATGCCTCATAACGATATACATGTCAATGCGCTCCAGCGCGCCTCAACCGTGATTATTCAGAAATCCATACGCGAGGGTTTTGGCCTTACTGTTGCAGAGGCGCTGTGGAAGGGCAAACCGGTTGTGGCATCTGCTGTGGGCGGCATTCCCCTCCAGATAAGGCATAAATACCACGGCCTTTTGTGCCACTCTATTGACGGCGCAGCCGTTGCTGTAAAGCAGCTGCTCCAGAACCCTGAATACGCCCAAAGGCTCGGCGCCAACGGCAGGGAGCATGTGCGGCAGAACTTTTTGCTGACGCGCCATCTTAGAGAATATCTGTTGTTGTTCCTATCGCTGTATAGCACGGAGGATATAATATATATATGAACCCCGTTAGACCTTATGAAAAAGGACTATCGCCTTATCTTCAGAAGGTTTTTCTCAGATTGGGTCTGCGGGGGCAACAAGGAGGTCTAACGGGGTGAAGATAACACTGAGACTCATATTCGCCCTTGTCATTGCAGTAGCCGGCGTTGCAGGCGTATCTGCATATCTCACCGTTCAATCGGAAAAGGCCAGACTTACCTCAGAATTGGAGCACCGCGCATGGCTTGTATCAGAGGGGCTTAAGGAGTCTGTTGGCCCGATCATTGCAAAAGGCCCTTCAAAAAAATTGGACAGGATAATAGAAAAGGTTGGGGCCAGCAAACAGATATTCGGCATTGCGGTTTACAATGCTGCCGGCGAGGCTGTTTCTGTGTCAAAGGGATTGGCTGATAAGTTGCCTCCAAAGCTTGATATAGTTTTTGAAGAATTTAAAGATAGTGCAGGCAGGGGGTCGTATGAGAAGATTGCATCCAGGAGCGTGTATCTGTTTGCTGCACCAGCCTATGATGGTGAAGGGGTGCGCAGCGGCACGGTTGTGTCCTTCAGCGATGCTGCCTATATCAGCGAATACCTCTCCAATATCTGGCGCAGAAATTTTTTGAGGATTCTGGCAAATGTCGTTCTCATCTCCGTTATTACGCTTGTTGTCATTCGCTGGAGCATCATGGGTCCTATTGCCAGGATGTCAGAATGGGTGAAAAGCGTGCGCACAGGAGAGGGGGATGAGACCCTTAAGATGCCGAAAGAGGACCTCTTTATCCCAATATCCAGGGAGATATCAAGCCTTGCCAAGAGCCTGGCAGTGGCGCGGGCATCTGCTGAAGAGGAGGCGAGGCTGCGGCAGCATTCAGAATCCATCTGGACCGCCGAGCGCCTGAAGGTTCATGTGCGCGCCAGACTGGCAGATAAGAAACTTATTGTTGTTTCGAACCGGGAGCCATACATGCATGTCCGGAGAGGAAAACAGGTTGAGTGCATCAGCCCTGCCAGCGGACTTGTGACTGCCATTGACCCTATACTCAGGGCCTGCGGCGGCCTGTGGGTTGCGCACGGTTCAGGAGATGCTGACAGGGAGACTGTGAACAGACACAGCATGGTTCAAGTTCCGCCGGACAATCCGCAGTATGACCTGAAAAGGGTCTGGCTCTCACAGGAGGAAGAGGAAGGTTATTATTACGGTTTCTCTAATGAGGGCATATGGCCTCTGTGTCATATCGCCCATACACGGCCAGTTTTCAGGACCAATGACTGGGCGCGTTACCAGGAAGTGAATAAGAAATTTGCCAGGGCGATTGAAGGTGAGATAGACCAAGAGTCGTATATATTTATCCAGGATTATCATTTTTCCATACTCCCGCGTATAATCAAGGAGCGTCATCATGGCGCAAAGATAGCGCTGTTCTGGCATATCCCATGGCCCAATCCAGAGGCATTCGGCATATGCCCATGGAAACGTGAAATGATCCATGGCATGCTGGGAGCGGATATTATAGGTTTTCACACGCAGTTTCACTGCAACAATTTTCTGGAAACAGTTGACAGGACGTTGGAGTGCCGCACGAACTGGGAACAGTTTTCCACCACCAGGATGAAACACACAACCATAGTAAAGCCTTTTCCCATAAGTGTTGATTCTACGCCGCAGACGCTCAGCGCGGCAGTGCAGGGTAAACAGGAGCTATTCAAGAACCTTGGGGTAAAGGCTTCTCTGTTGGGTGTGGGCGTTGACCGCATGGATTATATAAAGGGCATCCTTGAACGGTTCAGGGCAATAGAACGCTTTCTGGAGAAAACCCCTGAATACCTTGGCATCCTTACCTTTGTCCAGATTGGCGCTCCGAGCAGGGAACATATAAAACGGTATCATGATTTCCTTGGAGAGGTAAGCGCAGAGGCAGACCGCATTAATTGGAGGTTTCAATCCGGCAGCTGGAGGCCTATCGTTTTACTGCAAAGGCATTTCTCGCATACAGAGATTGAGCCGTATTATCGCTGTGCGGATTTCTGCATGGTAACATCGCTCCACGACGGTATGAACCTCGTAGCAAAGGAATTTGTGGTCTCCCGGGAAGACGAACAGGGGGCGCTTATCCTGAGCACATTTGCCGGCGCATCCCGTGAATTGAGGGATGCCCTGCTTGTGAATCCGTATGATACAGAGCAGATGGCAGATATGATTAAGGTTGCAATTGAGATGGAGCCTGCAGAACGGCAGCTCAGGATGAAAAGGATGAGGAGCGTGGTACGGGAAAACAATATCTATAAGTGGGCTGCAGATATCATCACAGAACTTACCCAGATTCGCACTGAGTAGGGAGGCATGGAAAGGATTCGGGGGATTATTTTATTTTTGGATTTTGATGGGACGCTTTCACCGATAGTGGCGAACCCTCTGAACGCTGTCATCCCTGATGATATATCCGCATGGCTAAGAAGGCTCTCCCAAAAGAGAAAAATCAAGATTGGGATCATTACCGGACGATCGATGCAGGATGTGCGGAAAAAAGTTGGTCTGAAGAATGTTATATATGCAGCGAATCACGGCATGGAGGTCTATTATAATGGCCGTTTTATCCTGAGAAAAGGCAGCGCCTATAGAAGGCCGCTTGCGCTTATCACCAGGAGATTGATAAAAGAGTTGTCGGCAATTCCTGATATTTATGTAGAAAACAAAGGTCTTTCTGTTGCAGTGCACATGAGGCGGGTCAGGAGGAATTATCATCGAATGGTTAAGGATATTGTCAGGACAACGGTCGGGCCATTGCTCGAAAAATACGGTTTGCAATTGACCCGCGGCAAGATGCTGATGGAGGTGCGGCCTGCGCTCCACTGGAATAAAGGAAAGGCCGTTTTATGGATGTGGCGCAGGATTGCCCCTGGGTATGTGCCATACTATATAGGGGATGATGTTACTGACGAAGATGCGTTTTCAGCGCTGAGGCCCTATGGAATAACTGTCCGCATTGGACGAAAGACCGCTTCCCATGCACAGTATTATATTCCTTCCCTCCGCACCTTAACAGAATCATATCTCTTTGATTCTTAAATGTAGTGTCATAAAAATCCAAAGGAGATAAAGTTTGCATGGATATGCAAATTATACTTGTGGAGGTGTGAGGTTTATATGGTTAAGGTAGCTATAATTATACCGAGTTACATAAAGGTTGATTCTCCGCAGGATATTGGAAAATCAGATGGATTTAGGCTGCTTAAAAGGGCATTAAGCAGTCTCAAAATCTTAAAGGGCCCTGATATTAGGGTTATACTCCCTTTTTGTATTGAAG
>Ga0209343_10004627_pt1 | contig 16927 bp, 18 predicted proteins | sample RifCSPlowO2_02_FD_184026 | JGI IMG/M metagenome (GOLD analysis project Ga0209343, IMG submission 184026) | Groundwater microbial communities from Rifle, Colorado - Rifle CSP2_plank lowO2_0.2 (SPAdes) (version 2) | ecosystem: Environmental > Aquatic > Deep subsurface > Groundwater | place... | reverse complement strand
TGAATTGTTCGCCTGTCTTGATGCCACTACCTTGGCGCAAATGTACCGACAACTCGGTGGTTTGCGCGTGCACATCCTGAACTCACAGGCCGACGCCGTGCCGTCCTCTTCCACCCATTGAAACCCAGATCGAACGCGATGAACTCCCACATTTCCACCTCCATCGACCCCACGCTACTGGCTGCCAACCGCAAGTCGCTGGCCGCCTACCAGGCCACGCATTTCCAGTGGACCTGCACGGGCGGTGTCGCCACCATCACCCTCAACCGCCCAGAGCGCAAGAACCCGCTCACCTTCGCGTCTTACGCCGAGTTGCGCGACCTGTTTGGCCAGTTGAAATATGCCAGCGATGTCAAAGTGGTGGTGGTCACCGGTGCTGGCAGCAACTTTTGCTCGGGCGGTGATGTGCATGAAATCATTGGCCCGCTGGTGCAACTGGCGGCACCTGAATTGCTGATGTTCACCCGCATGACCGGTGATTTGGTAAAAGCCATGCGTGCCTGTCCGCAGCCCATCATCGCCGCCATCGACGGCATTTGTGCGGGCGCGGGTGCCATTACCGCCATGGCGTCCGACTTGCGCATCGGTACGGTGCGCAGCAAAACCGCCTTCCTGTTCAACCGCGTTGGTCTGGCCGGTTGCGACATGGGTGCCTGCGCTATTTTGCCGCGCATCATCGGCCAGGGCCGCGCCAGTGACTGGTTGTACAGCGGCCGCTCCGTCGGCGGCGAAGAAGCCGAGCGCTCCGGATTCCTCAACCGTCTGAGCGCACCTGAAACCCTGCTGGCGGACGCGCAAGCCTGGGCCAGCGACATTGCTGCCGGTCCCACCTTTGCCAACGGCATCACCAAAACCATGCTGCACCAGGAGTGGAGCATGTCCATTGACCAAGCCATTGAAGCCGAAGCGCAGGCGCAGGCACTGTGCATGCTGACCGAAGACTTTCGCCGCGCCTACAACGCCTTCGTCGGCAAACAAAAGCCCGTCTTCCAGGGCAACTAAGGACGCCGCACCATGAGTGATACCCACTACCTGAGCTGGCCCTTTTTTGAGCCCCACCATGCAGAGCTTGCCAAATCCCTGGATGCTTGGTGTGTGGAAAACATCGCGCATGCGCACAGCGCCGATGTGGATGCCGAGTGCATCGCGCTGGTGCGCCAGTTGGGGGCCGGTGGCTGGTTGCGCCACGCGGTCGGTGGTACCGAATACGGTGCCACCCGGGCTGCTATAGACACCCGCAGCATTTGCCTGATCCGCGAAACACTGGCCCGCCACAGCGGACTGGCAGACTTCGCCTTTGCCATGCAGGGACTGGGCTCCGGGGCTATCAGCCTGGCAGGCACGGCGCAGCAGAAGCTGGCCTATTTGCCGCGTGTCGCCGCCGGCGAGGCCATTGCCGCTTTTGCCTTGAGCGAGCCAGACGCCGGCTCCGATGTGGCTGCCATGCAATGCAGTGCGCGCATCGAGGGGGACAGCGTGGTGCTCAACGGCACCAAAACCTGGATTTCCAACGGCGGCATTGCCGACTTTTACGTGGTGTTTGCGCGCAGCGGTGAAGCGCCTGGTTCGCGTGGCATCAGCGCGTTCATTGTGGATGCCGATACGCCGGGCTTCCAGGTGAGCGAGCGCATTCACGTCATGGCGCCGCATCCGCTGGGTACCCTGCGCTTTCAGGACTGCCGCATTCCCTTGTCACAGCGTATTGGCGCTGCGGGCGAGGGCTTTAAAGTGGCCATGCGCACGCTGGACGTGTTCCGCACCTCGGTTGCCGCTGCGGCGCTGGGTTTTGCCCGCCGCGCGCTGGATGAAGGCTTGCAGCGCGCCACCACCCGCAAGATGTTCAACCAGACCCTGGCAGACTTTCAATTGACCCAGGCCAAACTGGCACAGATGGCAACCACCGTCGATAGTTCGGCCTTGCTGACCTACCGCGCCGCCTGGCAGCGAGACCAGGGCCAAACCGTGACCCGCGAAGCGGCCATGGCCAAGATGGTCAGCACAGAGGGCGCGCAGCAGGTGATTGACGCTGCCGTACAGCTCTGGGGTGGCATGGGTGTGGTCAGCGAGCAACCCGTTGAGCGCCTGTACCGCGACATCCGCTCCCTGCGCATTTACGAAGGGGCAACCGAAGTGCAGTTGCTCATCATCGCGCGGGAGCTGCTCAAAGACGTTGGACACGCACCATGACCACCGCCCACATTGACACCTTTGCCCGCGACAGCCTGCCGGCCATCGCGTTGCAACCCGATTTCTTGTTCAAGCTGCCGGAGTTGCAGTTTGGCGAGCACATCAACTGCGCCACGGAGTTGCTGGATCGCCATATTCGCGAAGGGCGTGGGGAGCGCGTGTGCATCCGGGGCAAAGATGTGTGTTGGACCTACCGTGATTTGAACGACCGCGCCAACCAGGTTGCCAACGTGCTGACGCGGGACATGGGATTGGTGCCAGGCAACCGGGTGCTGCTGCACGCGTCCAACACACCGATGATGGCGGCTTGCTGGTTTGGTATCGTCAAGGCGGGTGGAATCGCCGTGGCGACCATGCCGCTGCTGCGCGCCAAAGAGCTCCAACCGATTCTGGACATCGCCAAGATCAGCCATGCGCTGTGCGAAGCCAGCCTATCCACTGAAATGGGTCTGGCGGCACACAACACGCCCCAACTGCGGCACCTGCGCCACTTCAACTACAGCGGCCCCGACAGTCTGGAGGCCGCCATGGAGCGCCAGAGCCCCGTGTTTGAAAACGTCAACACCGCCGCCGATGACACCTGTTTGATTGCCTTTACATCCGGCACCACTGGCATTCCCAAGGCCACCATGCACTTCCACCGCGACGTGATGGCGATCTGTGCCTGCTGGCCGGGTTATGTGCTCAAGCCGACGCCCGACGATGTGTTCATCGGCAGCCCCCCCTTGGCGTTCACCTTTGGTCTGGGTGGTTTGCTGCTGTTCCCGATGTCGGTGGGCGCGTCCACCGTGCTGCTGGACAAGGCCGGACCCACACAGCTGCTCGACGGCATCAAGGAATTTGGCGCCACGGTGGTGTTCACGGCACCCACTTCCTACCGCACCTTGTCGGCACGGGGCAGCGAGGTGCGCCGAACGTCATTGCGCCGCTGCGTGTCCGCCGGCGAGGCTTTGCCGGCTTCCACCCGAACGTTGTGGCGCGAGGCCACCGGCATTGAGCTGATAGACGGTATTGGTGCCACCGAGATGCTGCACATCTTCATTTCTGTCGATGAAGCATCGGCGCGCCCCGGCGCCACCGGCCGCGTGGTGCCGGGTTATGAGGCGCGTGTGGTGGATGACAACGGTCAGACCGTGCCCGCTGGGACGGTGGGCAAGTTGGCCGTGCGGGGCCCCACCGGGTGCCGTTATCTGTCTGATGAGCGCCAGAAGACCTATGTGCGCGAGGGCTGGAACCTCACAGGCGACGCCTACTTGATGGATGCCGATGGCTACTTCTTCTACCAGTCGCGCACCGACGACATGATTATTTCCTCGGGCTACAACATTGCGTCACCCGAAGTGGAAGAAGCACTGATGCAGCACCCCAGTGTGGCCGAATGCGCAGTGATTGGAGAGCCCGACGCAGAGCGCGGCCAGATCGTCAAGGCTTTTGTCGCCTTGCGCCCTGGTGTAGTGGGTGATGCTGCCATGGTGAAAACCCTTCAGGACTTCGTAAAGAGCGTGGTCGCGCCCTACAAGTACCCCCGCGCCATTGCATTCATCGACAAGCTGCCGCGCACCCAAACCGGCAAATTGCAGCGCTTCAAGCTGCGCTCACCGTAAACCCGTTGTTCCCCTCAACCTTTCATTCACCTCAGGACGGATCACCATGCTTCAACAATCTTCCCGTTTCGTGCGCAACACTTTGATCACTTCGGCCGCGCTGTTGGCGCTGTCCGCCCAAGCACAAAGCACCGTCAAGGTGGGTTTGCTGAGTACCTTGTCCGGCCCCGGTGCCGGTTTGGGGGTGGATATTCGTGATGGCTTCCAGTTGGCCGTGAAACTCGCAGGCGGCAAGCTCGGCGGGCAGAATGCCGAAGTGATCGTCGCCGACGACCAGGCTAGCCCCGACGTTGGCCGTCAAACGGCAGATCGTTTGGTCAAGCGTGACAAGGTTGACTTCATGACCGGCGTGGTGTTCTCCAATGTGATGCTGGCCGTGGGCGCGCCCACTTTCCAGTCGCAAACCTATTACATCAGCGCCAACGCGGGCCCCTCCCAGTACGCCGGCGAGCAGTGCAATCCGTTCTTCTTCAGTGCCTCCTACCAAAACGACAACATGCATGAGGCAGCGGGTCAGGTGGTCACGGACAAGGGCTTCAAGCGTGTGGCGGTCATCGCGCCCAACTACCCTGCAGGCAAGGATGCCATCACCGGATTCAAGCGTTTTTATAAAGGTGAAGTCGCATCCGAAGCACTGCCTGCCCTGAATCAACTCAACTTTGGCACTGAAATCGCCCAGCTCCGTGCCACCAAGCCTGACGCGGTGTATATCTTCCTGCCCGGCGGCATGGGCATCAACTTCATCAAGCAGTTTGTCGGTGCAGGCCTGTCCAAAGATATGACGCTGTTTGGCCCTGGATTCTCGGGCGACGAGGATGTGATCAAGGCCGTTGGCGACCCGATGCTGGGCATGTTCAACACCACACAGTGGGCGCATGACATGGACAATGCGGCGAATAAGAAATTCGTAGCCGAGTTCGAGAAAGAATATGGCCGCCTGCCCACCATGTACGCGGCCCAGGGCTACGACGCTGCGCAGTTGATCGATTCCGCAGTGCGCGACACCAAGGGCAAGTTGGACGACAAGGCCGCTGTGCGAAAAGCGCTGATGGCAGCGAAGTTCAATTCTGTGCGCGGGGATTTTAAATTCAACAAAAACCAGTTCCCTATCCAGAACTACTATGTGCGCATGGTCAGCAAAGATGCCAAAGGCCGCGTGACGAATCGGATGTTGGGCGGCGCGGTTCTCAAAAACCACAGTGACGCTTACGTCGGCAGTTGCAAGATGCCAGGTTGATGGCTGAATACGCTGTCCGAGGGGAAGGCCCGTGAACGCAATCCTGGTGTTGGAGCAGGCACTCAACGGCCTGCAATTCGGGTTGATGCTGTTTTTGCTGGCATCTGGCTTAACGCTGGTGTTTGGCATCATGGACATGATCAACCTGGCCCACGGCTCGTTGTATATGGTGGGGGCCTACCTGATTGCCACCCTGACCGATGTGTTGGGCAACTTCTGGCTGGGTCTTGGGCTGGGCATACTGGGTGCCGCTGTGTTTGGCGTTCTTCTGGAAATCAGCATTTTGCGGCGCTTGTACCAGCGGGACCATCTCTCCCAGGTGCTGGGGACTTTTGCCATCATGCTGATGTGCAACGAAACCGTGCGCTTGATTTGGGGGGCACAGCCGATATCCCTTAACCCGCCGCCAGCGCTGGCGGGTCCGGTGGAGTTGTTTCCGGGTTTTTCCTATTCCTCTTACGGACTGTTCATCATCGGTGTCGGTTTTCTGGTGGCTGGGCTGCTGTACCTGCTGATCACCCGGACCCGGGTCGGGATGCAGGTGCGCGCCGGTGCTGCCAACCGGGAAATGGCTTTGGCCATGGGGGTCAATGTCCGCAATCTTTTCACCGCCGTGTTTGGTGTCGGCGCGGCCCTGTGCGGCATTGCCGGTGGCATGCTGGGGCCGATGCTGGCAGTGCAGGTCGGCATGGGGGAAAGCATTCTGATTCTGGCCTTTGTGGTCATCGTGATCGGTGGCATCGGTTCAGTCCGTGGTGCTTTCCTGGGGGCCTTGATCGTGGGTGTGATTGACACCGCGGGCCGTGCGCTGATTCCCCTGTTGTTCGGCATGTTGATGTCACCGGAGGCGGCTGCCAATGCGGCGCCCGCCGTGGCCTCCATCATGATTTACGTGCTGATGGCCACGGTTCTGTTCTTCCGTCCAAGGGGCTTGTTCCCCGCCCATGGTTGAACCCGGCCCGCATATTTCAAGCAATACACCATGACACAACGCCCCATGTTGGAAAACACCACGGACAGCATTCTGGACCACCGCCTGCACTGGCGGTGGGCCGTACCGGTGCTGGCACTGCTGGTCCTATTTCCCTTGATTGCCAGCGCCACCGGCACAGACTTTTATGTGTCACTGGCCAGCCGCATCCTGATTTTTGCCTTGGCCGCGACCAGCCTCAATCTGATCCTGGGATTTGGGGGCATGGTGAGTTTTGGCCATGCCGCCTTTGTGGGTGTGGGGGCCTACGCCGTGGCGATTTTCATGCAGGCGGGCGTCGTCAGCGCCTGGTTGGCATGGCCACTGGCGATGCTGGTCAGTGCCGTGTTCGCGCTGGCCATTGGTGCCATCAGCTTGCGCACCCAAGGGGTGTACTTCATCATGATCACACTGGCCTTTGCCCAAATGTTGTTTTATTTGGTGACCTCCCTCAAGGTCTATGGTGGAGACGATGGCCTCTCCCTGGCAGGTCGTTCTACCTTGGGGTTTGGACTGGATCTGGCCAATGACCGCGTCTTTTATTACGTCACCTTAAGCATGGTGGTGTTGGTCTTGGTTGCCGTAGCGCGTTTGCTCAACGCCCGCTTTGGCCACGTGTTGCAAGCCATCCATGAAAACGAAGTGCGCATGACCGCCATTGGCTTCCCCGTCTTTCGCTACAAACTGGTGGCATTTACGTTGGCGGGCGCACTGGCGGGTTTGGCGGGGGCATTGCTGGCGAATCTGGGCGGATTTGTCAGCCCGGCGCTGATGCAGTGGAGTCAGTCCGGCATGCTAATGATCATGGTCATTCTGGGGGGTGTCGGCTACCTGTACGGTGGCATCATGGGTGCCGTCTTTTTTCTCTTGCTCGAAGAACTGCTCACCCATTTCACGATGCATTGGCAACTGGGCTTGGGCGCAGTGCTGCTGCTGGTGGTACTGGTGGCCCCCAATGGTTTGGCAAGCCTGGTCAAATCCCGGAGGCGCGCATGAGTGAGGTACTGCTCCACGTGGACCAACTGGTCAAACGCTTCGGTGGACTGACGGCAACCGACCATGCCCAATTGAAGGTCAAACAGGGCACCATCCACGCACTGATTGGCCCCAATGGAGCCGGCAAGACCACCCTGATTCACCAGATTTCCGGGGCCTTGCAGCCTGACGCAGGCAGCATTCGTTTTGCTGGGCAAGACGTCACCGCCATGCCCATGCACCGGCGCGCGCGTATCGGATTGGTACGCTCCTACCAGATCACCAGCATCTTCAAACGCTTGTCTGTGATGGACAACATTGCACTCTCGGTGCAAGCCCGCAGTGGCAGCAGCTTCCGGTTTTGGGCCGCAGCCCGTGCTGAGCGTGAACGCTACGCACAGGCTTGCGCGCTGGCCGAGCGGGTCGGACTGGGGGGGCGCCTGCACACGATCTCTGGCGCGCTGTCGCACGGCGAACAACGCCAACTGGAGCTAGGTCTGGCACTGGCCACACAACCCAAGCTGTTGTTGCTGGACGAGCCGATGGCCGGTATGGGACCGGACGAGTCCGAGAACATGGTGGCACTCTTGGAAAGCCTGCGCGGTGAGTTGACCATTTTGCTGGTCGAGCACGATATGGATGCCGTGTTTCGCTTGGCCGACACCATTTCAACGCTGGTGTTTGGCAAGGTGATTGCCAGCGGCACAGCGCAGCAAATCAAAGACAACCCCGATGTCAAGCGCGCCTACCTGGGCGACGATGCCCTTGTGGATGCCCCCGCTGCAGCGTACTAAAGGACTGAGCATGCGCACCAGCACCGAAACACTGCTTGAAATCGACGGTCTGCACACCGCCTACGGTAGCAGCCAGATTCTTTTTGGTATCCAGATGAAGATGGGTGTGGGTGAAACCGCCACCCTGTTAGGTCGCAATGGTATGGGTAAAACCACCACGGTGCGCTCCATTTTTGGACTGACACGCGCCACCGCAGGCACGGTGCGTTTCTGTGGTGAACGCATTGACCACCTCAGCCCTGACCGCATTGGGCGCATGGGCATGGCCGTGGTGCCAGAGGGGCGCATGATTTTTGCGAACCTTTCGGTCGAAGAAAATCTGCGCGCCTTTGCCGCCAACCGTAGCCGCAGCCAAGAGCCCTGGACGCTGGATCGCGTGTACGACCTGTTCCCCCGACTCAAGGAGCGCTCGCGCAATATGGGCAATCAACTCTCTGGCGGCGAGCAACAAATGCTGGCCATTGGACGCGCGCTGCTGACCAACCCACACCTGCTGATTCTGGACGAGGCCACCGAAGGTCTGGCACCGCTGATTCGGGAAGACATCTGGCGCTGCCTGTCCACGCTCAGGGCGCATGGACAGAGTATTTTGGTCATCGATAAATATGTGCAGAAACTGGTGAATCTGGCCGATCACCACACCATCATCGAGCGCGGAAAAGTGGTGTGGCAAGGCGATTCCGATCAGCTCCGTGGTCATCCCGATGTCTGGCATCGTTATGTCGGAGTCTGAAGCCATGCAGTCCCAAAGCCCACTCACACCTGTCGACACCACAGGGGCGTGCACATTTCTGCAAACCCGTGTCATCCGTTTTTCGGATTGCGATCCGGCAGGCATGGTGTTTTTTCCGCAGTATTTCGTGATGCTCAACGCCCTGGTGGAAGACTGGTTTACCCATGCCCTGGGGGTGAACTACGCCCATTTACTGGGGCAACGCCGCATTGGCCTACCGACGGTTGCGCTGCAAAGCGAGTTCAGAGCGCCCTGCCGTATGGGCGACATGGTGGAGTTTCGGCTGCAGCTTGAACGCATGGGCAGTCGCTCCCTCACGCTGCGGGTGGATTGCATGCACGGATCGATTGGCTGCGTACATATTCGGCAAGTACTGGTATCGACTTCCTTGGCACACGATGGCGCTATTGACATCCCACAAGATGTGCGCGAAGGAATCGCGCGTTGGCAAAGTTTTACAGGAGATTCAAGATGAAGGTGATTCAACCGCCCCACTGGGCACGCCCCCGGGGTTATTCCAACGGTGTCATGGCCCGTGGCCAGATGGTATTTGTGGCGGGCATGATTGGCTGGGATGCGCAGTGTGTGTTTCATACCGACGACATGGCCGGACAGGTGCGACAGGCGCTCACCAACATCGTGGAAGTCTTGCGCGAAGCCGGGGCACGCCCCGAGCATATTGTGCGCATGACCTGGTACGTAACCGACAAGACAGAGTATGTGGCCGCCTATCCCGAGATTGGCAAGGCCTTTCGAGAACTTATTGGTAGTTTCAATGCCGCCATGACAGCGATTGAAGTGGCCGCGCTGATTGAAGACCGAGCCAAGGTTGAAATCGAAGTCACCGCGGTGATTCCTGATTGATTGCGTCGATATGTTCGATCCTCAAGGTGACTCCCCCTTTCAACAGAGCTGGGGACAGCACTGCGCACTATTGAACCGGAACAGGACTAAACCTCCATGCTGAATGCTTATGTTTTTGATGGTGCCCGCACGGCCTTTGGCCGCCACGCAGGCGCGCTGGCTTCGGTCCGGCCCGATGATCTGGTGGCCCACCTGCTGCGTACCGTTGCCAAACGTTCGCCCATGGCGGCACAGGCCGAAGACGTTGTGTTGGGCTGTACCTGCCAAGCCGGCGAGGACAGCCGCAACATTGCTCGCCACGCTGCTTTGTTGGCCGGGCTAGGTGCAGGTGTGCCGGGGCAGACCGTCAACCGGCTGTGCGGAAGCGGCCTGGCGGCGGTCATGGACTGTGCCCGCGCGATCACGGCCGGTGAAGGCGATGTGTACCTGGCGGGTGGTGTGGAGAGTATGAGCCGCGCCCCTTTCGTGATGGCCAAGGCGGAGTCCCCCTACAGCCGTGACTTGCGCGTGGCCGACTCGACCATCGGTGCACGCTTTCCCAACGCCCAATTGATCGAGGCTTTTGGCAACCACAGCATGCCTGAGACGGCCGATGCGGTGGCCGCAAGCCTGGGGCTCAGCCGTGCGGCCTGTGATGCGTTTGCCCTGCAATCGCAACAGCGTTTTGCGGCTGCTCAGCAGGCGGGGGTTTTTGCGCAAGAGATCGTGCCCTTTGACGTGCCGCAAGGGCGCAAAGCAGCACCCCTTGTTTTTGAAACGGACGAGCATCCGCGCGCCAACACCACGTTGGCCTCTTTGGAGCGACTCAAGCCCCTGTTTGACGGTGGCGTCACCACGGCTGGCAACGCCTCTGGTATCAACGATGGTGCCGCCGTGGTTTTGCTGGCCAGCCAGGAAGCGGGACAGCGCCACGGCATGCCCGCGCTGGCACGCATCCGCTCTGCGGCGGTCGTGGGTATCGAGCCACGCCTGATGGGTCTCGGCCCGGTGGCGGCGATCAACAAAGCGTTGCAGCGTAGCGGCCTCACCCTGGCGCAGATGGACCTGATTGAAATCAATGAAGCATTTGCCGCTCAGGTCTTGGGCTGCTTGCACCAGCTCGGTCTTGATGCACAGGACTCACGTGTTAACCCCAACGGGGGGGCCATTGCCATTGGTCATCCGCTAGGCGCATCAGGCGCACGTTTGGTGATCAGTGCAACCCACGAATTGGCGCGCCGTCAGGGGCGTTATGCCGTGGTTAGCCTGTGCATCGGCGTGGGTCAGGGCATTGCGCTGGTGCTGGAGCGCTGACCTATGCACACCCTGTACCGCGACTTTGATAGCCAGGCGCAAATTGATGCGCAATACAACCCCTCGCTGGGGCTGGGCGACGGCCCGTCTCCTTTGGAGCATTACCTGGCTACAGCCCAGGCGGCGCGCAAGAATTTGAAGTGTGTGCTGGATGTTCCGTTTGGACCGACAGTGCATGAAACCCTGGATATTTTTCCTGCCGAGGCGCCCAATGCGCCTGTGTTTGTGTTCATTCACGGGGGCTACTGGCGTGCCTTTTCCAGCAAAGAGTTCAGTGGCATTGCCTTAGGGCTACAGCCGCTGGGAATAACGACCGTGGTGGTGAACTATGCCTTGTGCCCACAGGTCAGTATTGACGAGATCACCCGCCAAGCCCGTGCGGCTGTTGCCTGGACGGTGCGCAACATCGCCCAATACGGGGGGGACCCTACCCGTATCGGCATTGGCGGCCATTCAGCCGGGGCACAGCTGGCCTCCATGTGTTTGCAGACCCACTGGGAGCAAGACTACGGCTTGCCACAAGACCTGCTGAAAGCGGCGGTGCTGGTGAGCGGTTTGTTTGACCTGGCACCCCTGCGTTACAGCTATCTGCAGCCCATGATTCAACTCGATGACGGCGTGATCCGGCGCAACTCTTCAGCGTTTGGGGTTCGACCTTGCACCACGCCAACATGGGTAACCTGGGGCGGCTCCGAGACGTCCGAGTTTGCGCGCCAGTCCGCCTTGTTCTACGCGGCATGGACAGCGAGCGGGAATACGGGTCTTCTCAATGAACAGCCAGGTGCCAATCACTTCACAGCCATTCACGGTTTCGAGGACGTGAACAGCGATCTGTGCCGCTGGTTGGCAAAGACACTGGCCCCATCCTCCTGTCCACACTCTTTACCCCCAAGCCAATGAAACCCTCCATGATCACACTTCAAGACTGCCAGCAATGTGATGCGACGGACCCACTCGGGCGTTTGCGCAATCTGTTTTCCATTCCCCCTGGCATCATCTACCTCGATGGCAACTCCCTGGGCGTGATGCCCAAGGCCGCTGCCGCGCGCGCCGCCGAGGTCATCACCCAAGAGTGGGGCACGGGCTTGATCCGTTCGTGGAACAGCGCTGGCTGGTTTGGCCTGCCGCAGCGCCTGGGCAATAGGATCGCGCCGCTGATTGGTGCCGGGCCGGACGAAGTGGTGACCACCGACACCACGTCCATCAATCTGTTCAAGGTGTTGTCCGCCGCGCTGTCCATCGCCAAACAAGACGCTCCGACGCGCCGCGTGGTGGTCAGTGAACGCAGCAACTTCCCCACCGACCTCTACATTGCCGAGGGTCTGTGCAAGGAGCGCGGCTACATGCTGCAACTGGTGGAGCCGGAAGCCATTGCGGCCACACTCACCGCAGACGTGGCGGTTCTGATGCTGACCCATGTGAACTACCGCACCGGTGCCATGCACGACATGGCTGCAGTCACCGCCGCCGCACACGCCGCCGGTGCGATGGTGGTGTGGGACCTGGCGCACAGCGCAGGCGCCGTTCCGGTGGACCTGACTGGCGCGAAGGCCGACTTCTCTATTGGTTGCGGTTACAAGTACCTGAACGGCGGCCCCGGTGCACCGGCTTTTGTGTGGGTCAATCCCCAGCATGCGGACCGCTTTTGGCAGCCGCTGTCGGGCTGGTGGGGCCATGCCAAGCCGTTTGAATTTGCGGCCGATTACCAACCCGCTGCCGGCATCACCCGCTACCTGTGCGGCACGCAACCCATCGTCAGCATGTCGCTGCTGGAGTGCGGTCTGGACGGTTTCAAGGCCGCAGAGGCCCTGGGCGGCATGGCGGCGCTGCGTACCAAGTCGCTGGCGTTGACCGACCTGTACATCCAATTGGTGGAAGAGCGTTGCCAAGGCTACGGACTGGGCCTGGCAACCCCACGCGAACCTGCGCAGCGCGGCTCGCAAGTCTGTTTGACACGAGAGCATGCCGCCGAGGGTTCGGGCGCCTTTGCCATCGTGCAAGCGCTGATCGCACGCGGCGTGATTGGCGACTTCCGCGCCGGTGACGGCGGCATCCACAAGGACATCCTGCGCTTTGGCTTTACGCCGCTGTATATCGGTTTTGAGGATGTTTGGAATGCGGTGGAGCACCTGCGCCAGGTGCTGGAAACCGAAGAATGGAAGAAGCCTGAGTTCAACCAGAAACACGCGGTGACCTGACATGAGCAATACCAACAACCCTCCTTCCGGCTGCCCCATGCACGCGACCCCCTCGGTGGGCGAGACCATAGTCGTCGAAGAAAAAGCCCAGCTCGACTTCAGCAAGCGCATGAGTTATGGCGACTACCTGCACATAGACGCCATACTCTCGGCGCAAAAACCGCTGTCGCCCACGCACGATGAGATGCTGTTCATCATCCAGCACCAGACCAGCGAGCTGTGGATGAAGCTGATGCTGCATGAGCTCGGCGCCGCCATCCAGAACATTGCCAACGATGAGCTGGGCGCGGCCTTCAAGATGCTGGCACGCGTCAGCAAGATCATGGAGCAACTGGTACACGCCTGGGATGTGCTGGGCACCATGACGCCACCCGAGTACACCGCGATGCGACCCTATCTGGGCCAAAGCAGCGGCTTTCAGAGTTTTCAGTATCGCTGCATCGAGTTCGCGTTGGGCAACAAGAACGCCGCCATGCTGCAACCCCACGCCCACGCGCCCGAACGTCTGGCCTTGGTGCAAGCCGCTTATGTGGCACCGTCGCTGTACGACGAATCCCTGCGCCTGCTGGCACGCCGCGGCATTGCAGTGCCCGCCACGCACACGCAACGCGACTGGTCACAACCCTACGCCGCCAGCAAGGAAGTGGAGCAAGCCTGGCTGCAGGTCTACCGCGATCCCAAAGCGCATTGGGAGCTGTACCAACTGGGCGAGGAACTCACCGACCTGGAGGACGCATTCCGCCTGTGGCGCTTCCGGCATGTGACCACGGTGGAGCGCGTTATCGGTTTCAAACGCGGCACCGGCGGGACCGGTGGCGTCAGTTACCTGCGCAAGATGCTGGATGTGGTGCTGTTTCCTGAGATATGGTCACTGCGCACGGAGCTGTGACGTCTTCCAGAAACGACTGCAAATAGCGCCAAGGCGTCCGCGTTGCGGCGGGTTAGCGCACCAGCAGCACCGGCACCTTGCAGTGCGCCAGCACCTGGGTGGCGACCGAGCCCATCACCAGGTTGGCCAGTGCGCCGTGCCCGTGTGAACCCATCACCACCAAGTCAAACTTGCCTTGCTCGGCCAGCTTGGCAATGGAGGCACCCGCCGGGCCCACCTTCCAGCTGCTCTTGGCGTCAATGCCATGGCGCAGCAGGAATTTGGCCACGGGTGCCAGCACCTTTTCGCATTCTTCGGCGTAGTACGCCTCCACAATCTCCTTGCCCACCGCCGCGCGGGCGCGGGGGGGCAGGGCGGGTTGCGCGGTGAAGATGGTGTACTCGTGGGCCTTGTTCAGCAGGCTCTCATGGGTGCTCAAGTAGGCCAGCATTTTTTTGCTGAACGGGCTGCCGTCAACGGCGAGAAGAATATTCATGGTGCGTCCTCGGGTGAAAAATGGAGTCTACCTGCGCAGGCCGCACGCAGATTGATGTGCGTCAAATCTCTATGGTAGTGCCGGCCATGAAGCGGGTCTGTTCATTCTTGCGGGCATAACCCAGCGGATTGGCCACCACGCGGCAGCCCAGGTGGGTGTAGTCGCTGGGGGCGTGCAAATGCCCGTGCAGCCAGAGTTGCGCCATCGGCAGCAGGTCGTCCAGATGGTTGCAAAACCCTGCTGTGCCAGGTGTCAGGCCATACCGTGGGTCGGCGCTGCGCAGGCTGGGTGCAAAGTGCGTGATGGCCACGGTGCTGCCTTCAAACGGTGTCTGCAAAGCCTGTTGCAGCCAAGCTTGGCATTCCAAGGCCTGGTTGCGCATCTGCGCTGCCAAAAATGGTTCTCCACTGCGGGTGGTGCCGGTCTTGCGCAGGTAGTAGTTGGCGGCTCGGCTGGCTTTGTCGCGGGCTTTTAGCTGCTGGGCCAGCAGGTGGGTGCTGGTCGGTGTTTGCAGCTCCACACCGGATGTTGCTTGCGGGCCCAAGGCATCAAAGTCGGTCCACAGCGTGGTGCCCACAAACCGTAGCGGGCGGCCCAGGCGGTCGGTCCAGGGGCCGGTGAGCACTTCACGTTCCAGCCAAATAAGACCCAGGCGGGCACAGCAGTCCCGCAGCCGCGCGTGTGCGGCATCAAAATCCATGGTGTCGTATTCGTGGTTGCCAGGCACAAAAATGACTGGGGTGGGCCAGCCGTTCAGGGGGGAGAACTGACCCAATCCGAAGTCGCTGTCTTGCAGCAGGGAGCCGTTTTGGTAGGAGCCCACATCGCCCGCCAGCACCAGCACATCCGCGCCCGGTGCGGGCTGGGCCGTCCAGTGGGGGTGAGCCTCCAGGTGCAGGTCGGACAGCAGCTGAATTTTCATGCGGGAAAGGAGCGTGTGGCCAAAGCAGACACCTGGGCGCGCAGCCACGCCTGGGCACTGGAGCCGTTCTCACGCTGGTGCCACAAGGCATCGACATGGATGGGCGGCACCTCAAAGGGCAGTTCTCGCGTTACCAATTGGTCGGCAAATCCGGTCACGTTCACAAAATGCCGGGGCAACACCGTGAGCAGGTCCGAGTTGATGACCACTTTGCCAGCGGTAAAAAACTGGTTCACCGTCAGCACCACGCGGCGCGTGCATTCCACGGAAGCCAGTGCCTCGTCCACAAACCCAAAAGCCCGGCCGGAAAAACTCACCAACATGTGGCGAGCCGCACAAAAGCGCTGCAGGGTGAGGGGGCCTTGGGCCAGCGGGTGGCCTTGGCGCATGACGCAGACATAGTCGCCGGCAAACAGCCTTTGGTGGAGGAAGGACACTGCCTCCCCCGCCTGCGCCCGTGCGGTCAGGTCGGCCAACACGGCGGGGAAATGGCCGATGGCCAGATCGGCATGGCCTGCGTCCAGCAGGGCGCGGGGATCGCGTGTGGTGAGTGGCACCAGACGCAGGGAGACATTGGGCGCCAGTGTGGTGAGGGCCTCCACCAGTCCCGGAATGAGTTCCGCCGCCGTGGCATCGGCGAGCGTCAGAACAAAGGTGCTGCTTGCCGTGCTGGGCTCAAACACACTGGGGGCCAAAGAGGCCTGCAGTCGTTGCAGGGCTTCGCGTACCGCAGGCCACAGTTCTTCTCCCCGGGCGGTGGGCTCCAGGCCACGGCCTTTGCGCACCAGCAAGTCGTCCCCCAGCGCCTCGCGCAAGCGGCGCAAGGCATTGCTGACGGCTGGCTGGGTCAGTGACAGCTGGTGGGCGGCGCGCGTGAGGCTGCGTTCGGACATCACCACGTCAAAGACCTTCAGCAGGTTCAGGTCGAAGGTGCGCAGATTCACGGGAAACATGCGTTAATCATAACCACTGTGAATACCAAACATCACTAACATAAAGTAGACAAATATTAGTGTAAACCCTAATATTCACCCATGCTTACCAATAACTCACTGCGTATCAACATTCCCAAGGAGTTCGCCATGACACGTATTGCCTCCCCTTATTTCCCCCATTTCCCCAGCGCGCACCACACGGTCGGCGCCACGGTGAAGCCCGGTGCTCCCAAGAATGCGAGCGGTTCCAAAACGCTGGCAGGCATGTTGCTTGCCGCTGCGCTGGCTGCTTTTTTGGTGGTGGCGGATCAATTGATTGAGACCTGGGTGGATGGTCACATGCTGGTGGGATGGGTCGCTTTGTGGACCGTTACTTTTGCCGCCTTGGCATTGTTGGCCCCCCCCCTGCGCCAATTGACCAGCGCCATGGCTGCCGCCTTGGCCCGTTGGTCCCAGGCAGCGACCGAGCGCAGCATGGAAGAAAAGATGTGGGAATATGCCCAGCATGATTCCCGCATCATGGCGGAACTGCAGCATGCCTATATGCGCAGCCAAGGCGACAACTGATCACCGGTTCCTAACACCGCAATAAAAAAAGCCACCGATCAGGTGGCTTTTTTTATGCTCCAAACACGGGGCTGTTGCCCCAGTGTTCTTGTGGAATCCACCCCGGCGTGGATGGTGCCCAGGGTGGAGGATGCGGCTAGCTTGCGGGTTGCCGTGGATCAGGCGGTGAGGCGCTGTTCCAGTTTGGCTTTGGTCTCTTCGAGTTCTTTCGGCAGGTGGTAGGCCAGTTGGCTGAACAGCTCGGTGTGCAGCGCGATTTCCTGCTTCCAGTCGCCCTTGTCCAG
>Ga0209343_10004626_pt1 | contig 16932 bp, 15 predicted proteins | sample RifCSPlowO2_02_FD_184026 | JGI IMG/M metagenome (GOLD analysis project Ga0209343, IMG submission 184026) | Groundwater microbial communities from Rifle, Colorado - Rifle CSP2_plank lowO2_0.2 (SPAdes) (version 2) | ecosystem: Environmental > Aquatic > Deep subsurface > Groundwater | place... | reverse complement strand
GAAGTCCACGTGGCCCGGCGTGTCGATGATGTTGATCCGGTGGTCGCGCCACAAGCAGGTCGTCGCCGCCGAGGTAATGGTGATGCCGCGCTCCTGCTCCTGCTCCATCCAGTCCATGACGGCCGTGCCCTCGTGCACCTCACCGAGCTTGTACGTAATCCCGGTGTAGAACAGGACCCGTTCGGTGGTCGTGGTCTTCCCGGCATCGATGTGCGCCATGATGCCGATGTTCCGCGTGCGATCGAGCGCAACCTGTCTGGGCATTACTGCGATTCGGTCGGGATTCGGGATTCGGGATTCGGGATTCGCCTGACGAATCCCTCCAAATCCCCAATCCCGAACCCCAAATCCCTTCTCCTTACCATCGATAGTGGGCAAAGGCCTTATTGGCCTCGGCCATCCGGTGCGTGTCTTCGCGCTTCTTCACGGCGCCGCCGCGCAGGTTCGCCGCGTCGAGGAACTCGTTGGCCAGCTTCTCGTACATCGTCTTGCCGTCGCCGCGCGCGCGGGCGTAGCCGACGATCCACCGGATGCTCAGCGACAGCCGCCGGTTCGGGTTCACCTCGACCGGCACTTGGTAGTTCGACCCGCCGACGCGACGCGACTTCACCTCGAGGCTCGGCTTGACGTTGTCGATGGCTTTCTTGAACGTCTTGACCGGATCGTCCCCCGTCTTCTCCTTGATGATGTCGAAGCTTCTGTAGAGAATCCGCTCGGCCGTGCTGCGCTTGCCGTCGTGCATCACACAGTTGATGAATTTGCTGACGAGCGGGCTCTGATAGAGCGGGTCCGCCAGAATGTCGCGTTTCGGAATCTCTCGTCGTCTCGGCATGCCTAATCCCTAATCCCCAATCCCCAATCCCGAATCCCGAATCCCTACGCTTTCTTGGGTCTCTTCGCGCCGTACTTCGAGCGCGCCTGCATCCGGCCGGCGACACCCACCGCGTCGAGCGTGCCGCGCACCACGTGATAGCGCACGCCCGGCAGATCCTTGACGCGGCCGCCGCGGATGAGCACGAGCGAGTGCTCCTGCAGGTTATGGCCGACGCCCGGAATATAGGTCGTCACCTCGATCCCGTTGGTCAGGCGGACGCGCGCGACCTTGCGCAGCGCCGAGTTGGGCTTCTTGGGCGTCTGCGTGAAGACGCGGACGCAGACGCCGCGCTTCTGCGGGCTGTCCTGCAAGGCCGGACTCTTCGTCTTGCTGACGATCTTCTTGCGTCCGTCGCGGACAAGCTGACTGATGGTCGGCATAAATAAATACCGCAGGCCCGGCCCACGGCATCGGACCCTTGAGTCGTTCCAGGCCTGAAAGCCCCGGGGGCTTGGCGCCTGAAAACCTTGGTTACCCCTACGTTCGTGTGAGTCTCGCGACGGACGGTCTTCCCGGTGCGCGATCTCGGGCCGGGACCGAAGACGCTTTCCAACAGCTGCGGAGCTAGATAGGGTGTCCCAGCCCCGACAAAACCTGTCGAATATAGCACGTGCGGGGCGGCCGCGCCAACCAGGCAATGCCTCCGCCGGTCGGATCGCCATGCCTCTTTCACCCCTTTTTTGGGTAAACTGTCCCGTCCGCGTGGGGTCCGCCTAAAGGCGGACACGACCAGGAGCCAACTCAGGTCTGCCTGAAGGGTAGACACCCCGGCGGAACAAACTCTTGAGGGGGGGAACTATGAAGCGTCTGTCGTGCACACTGGGGACCCTCGGCCTGTTCGTGCTGTCGACGACCATCGTGTTCGCGCAGCAGCCACAGCAGGCCGCGCCGCAGGGCCAGGGCGGTCGAGGCGGCGGACGCGGTGCGCCATTCCCGCCGCCAACGAATCTTCAGGTCCTTCCCAAGGACATCACGATTCCCGAACTGCAGGCCACCATGCAGGCAATCGCCCAGGGGCTCGGCGTGCAGTGCACGTACTGCCACGTGCAGCCGGCCGCCCCGCCGCCGCCGGCAGGGGCAGCCCCCGCCGCCGCGGGCCGCGGGGGCCGTGGTGGCGCACCGCCACTCGATTTCGCCAGCGATGACAAAGCCGAAAAGAAGACGGCCCGCGTGATGCTCCGAATGGTGAACGACCTCAACACCAGGATCATCGCCGAGGTCGCTCCCGCGATGGGGAGGCCTGTCGCGGAGATGACCCGCGTGCAGTGCGTCACCTGTCACCGCGGGATCACCGCCCCCCGGCAGATCTCAACCATTCTCACCGACCTGATGGTGAGCAAGGGCGAAGGAGCGGCGCTGGCCAAGTACCGCGAGCTGCGGGGCCAGTTCTACGGCGCGCAGGCCTACGACTTCAGCGAACCGATGCTTGTCCGGCTGGCCCAGCAATCACTCGCGGCCAACAAACCCGACGATGCCATCGCGTGGCTGAAGCTGAACCTCGAGTTCTATCCGAAGTCCTCGCCGTCCTACGTCGCGATGTCACAGGTGCACACGCGCAAGATGGACAACAACTCGGCGATTGCGGCGTTGGAGAAGGCCGTCGAGCTCGACCCGGACAACGCGGCGACCAAGCGCCAGCTCGATCAGCTCAAAGGAGTGGCGCCGGCGGCTCCGGGCGCGCCAGCCGCGCCGGCCCAGTAAGCCGCTCGTCAGGGCCATCTACCACTTCAGCAGCATGAAGCCGCGAATGATGGTCCCGACGCTGTTGGTGAACTCGCCGAACCGTGGCGCGCCCACAACCGGGTACACGTCGCGCGGATTGAAGTGGCGGGTCGCGTTGAAGACCTGGATCCCCAGGTCTGCGGATCGGTCTCGCACGGTGAAGTTCCGGTAGATGATGAGGTCGGTCGCCATGAACGCCTTGAACTCCCGATTGTGGGGCGTGCCCGCGTACAGGTATTGATCGTTCAGGGTCGAATAGGGAAATCCTGAGCGCCATTCCACGACGGGCGAGACCACCACGCCGCCGAGCAGGTTGAAGGTCCCCCATACCAGCACCCGATGGGGGGCGTCTGTGGCCAGCCTCGACTGGCCGCCAGGCTGAACGAGCGGCGCGTCGAACCCCTGAAAGAGGGCGGAAAAGTCGTTCAGCTCGCCAGTGGCCGCCGAGCGCACGTAGCTTACGAATACCTGCTGGTTGTCTTCAAGCGTACGGCGCACAGAAAATTGCACCTCTCGATATCTGGCCTTGCCTCCGCTCGACACCGCGAGCGCGCCGCTCTGAGTAGGCACGTCCAGTGTGGCCAGGCGGATTGAGTTGCGCTCCGTCACGCTGACCTGGGCGTCCAGCCCGGGGCGAAGCTGCCGCTCGACCGCGACCGACACGGCCACCGCGCGCGGCAGGCGCAGCTCGTTGACCGACGGCTGAAGGGTCAGTGGCTGGCCGATCACCGCCTGGGTGTTTGGATCGAACCGCGTGTCGGTCCGGGTCGGATATCCGCCAAAGGCGCCGACCAACAGCGGAAGGCTGCCGACGAAACTCCCGTATCCGGCCTTGACGACGGTCCGATCGGCCTGGTCGAACGCCAAGCGCACACCGATTCGACCCGACGGCGCGCTGCCGCCGTACGAGCTGTTGCGATCGAGGCGCCCGCCGGCGTCGATCTGAAGACGATCGCTTACGTGCCAGACGTCGCGCAGGGTGAGGTTGAGCGGCCGGTCGTTCACGGAAAGCGCGCCCGGCGGTCCGAAGGTAATCTCGCGGACCTTGCTTCCGGCGGCATTCTCGATGGAGATGGTGTTCTCGGTCACAGAACCGCTGAGCCGCCGCCGGGCGAGCCCGGCGCCCAGCGTGAACTCGTGGAGCTTCGCACCGAGGGTGGCCGCGTGCTCCCAGGTGGTCTGGACGCTGTAGTGGGAGGCGCGCCGGGTCATGTGCGTAAACCAGTTGCCACGCCAGCCGGCCGGCGACAGATACGACGGCCCGCTGCCGCGGGGCGTGAGACTCGCCTCACGCCCAAACGCCCCGATCCGTACCGTGACCACATTGGTGGGATCGACGACGAACCGGTTCGTGACGCCCGCAAACAGATCCTGGCCCCTGGTGTCGGCCGCCGCCGCATCGTCGCGGCGCGGGCTGAGCGCTTCCGAGTCCCTGCCGCTCGCGAGCGCCAGGCCCTCCAGCGTCAGGCTGTTCCGATCGTTCACGCGAACATCGGTCCGCGCGAACACAATCGCGCTTTGCTCGACGATATCCGGACCGGGCCCCTTGGTGACGCCTGGGACAGGAATGCGCTCGAAGTCCCATTCGGCCGCCGAGAAGTTCCGGACGCGGCCACCGGCGCTCGCCCCATCCGCATAGATCCGCGGAAAGATGCCTTCGAGCCGTCCGATGCCGGGACTGGTGAACCGTGGCCTCGGCACGAATCCCTGCACGCCCATCGTGAACTGGTCGCCGCCCGGCTTGCTCTCGAGCTGGACCAGCCCGCCGAGCAGACCGCCGTAGGTGACCGCCATCGGGTCGCGCAAGAGATCGACGCCGCGCACGGCTTCGAACGGAAGATTGATCGAGGAAGTACCGGTCGCCGGGTCGGTGACGTTGAAGCCGTCGAGGAGCAGGGGCGTATCGTTCACGCGGGCGCCACCAAGCCGCAGCAATCCGTCGGGCCCTCTGACGACCGAGGGGAGGAGCCCCAGCGACTCGCGGGCCTTCAGCTGCGTGGACGGCAGCCGCGCCACGGTCGTCGCCGTCAGGCTGCTGCCGAGTGCGGCCGTCGTGAGCGGGGAGGGCGCGACGGTCGGCGCCACGACGGTCGTCGTCTCCGTGGTGCGCGCCAGCGGGAGAACGATCCGGACGGCGTCGGCGCGGTTAACGCGGGTGGTCTCGAATCCTTCGAGCGACGCGACGACGGTCGTGCCGCGCAGCGAGACATCGATGTCGAAGGTGCCGTCCGCGCGCGTGACGAGCGCCCTGACGAGGGTCGAGCCGTCGACGAGCTGCACTTCGACACCCGGCAGCGGGAGTCCGGTCTGATCGACCACGACGCCGCGCACCGATTGTGCGGCGGCCACGTCGGCCAGCACCAAAAGGCCGATGAGAATCGCTGAAAGACCGGCCAATTGGCGAATCTTACCGCAGTTTCGAGCTGGCGCGTATACCGGTCGGGACTGTCGACTGCCGACTTAGTCAGGAATGTATTGCGCGACGACCGCGGTGCAGTTGTCGCGGCTGCCCTGGCCGATCGCGGCGACCACGATGCTGGCGGCCACCGCGCCGGGGTCGCCCCCCTCGCCGAGCAGACGCTCGAGCTGGCCGTCGTCGAGCACACCGTGGACGCCGTCGGTCGTCAAGAGCAGCACGTCGCCTTCGGACAGTTGTTCTTCCGCGACGTGGATGTCGGTCCGGGGCCGCGCCCCGAGCACGTTGGTCAGCACGTTGCGCATCGGGTGATGCTGGAGCACGGCCTGATCGACATGCGGATCCTTGGCGAGCACGCTCGCCACCCAGGAATCGTCGATGGTCATCCGCTGCAAGCGGCCCCCGGCGTACCGATACAGGCGGCTGTCCCCGACGTGGCCGATCGCCACGCGGTCGCCCGAAAAGAGGGCCGCGACGATCGTCGTGCCCATGCCCGTGTAGGCGTCGGAGGTCCCCGCCGTCTCGAGGACATGCTCGTTGGCCAGCTGAATGGCCGTGCGAATCAGATTGGCCGTTTCCGAGAGCGACGGATCGAAACCGAACGGCCAGTCCTCGGGACGCCCGTCGCGGACGCATTCGACGATGGCGTCGACGGCGAGGTGGCTGGCGACCTCGCCGGCATTGTGCCCGCCCATGCCGTCGGCCACCACGCACAGCCGCAGCTGCTCGTCGACCGCGAAGTGATCTTCGTTGGTGGACCGAACGCCACCCTTGTCCGTCATGCCTTCCGCGCGCACCACACCACACTCCTCGTCTCGCCGTGTATCGGCCACGCTCTCTGACGTACGTCGACCGTACGTCGACCGTACGTCGACCGTACGTAGTGTCCGGCTTTAGCCGGACCGCGATCTCGACTCGTACGTGGGGTCCGCCTTCAGGCGGACCAATCCGGCTCAAGCCGGATCCCACGGGGTTGAGCGTGCATAACAATACTGGAAACTGCGCGCGCCTTCATCAATCTGTTTTCGTCTCGAGGATGAGGCTGCAGCAGGTGACAGCGCCTTCGGCCTTCGCCAGCTCACTCGCCTCGACCGTGCAGACCTTGACGCCGCGAGTTTCCAGTCGCTCGCCCGTGCGGGGCCACGCCGCTGGATAGATGACGCCATCGCCGACCCATAAGGCGTTGGCCGCCCAGGGCTCGTCGGGGTGCACCTCGATGCGGTCGAAGCTGCGGAACGGGCCGGGCGGCACCCACGCCGGGTTGGTCAGCAGCAGGCCGTCGCCCACCGCCGTCACGGCCGACTTCAGGTGCAGACAGTGACTGACGTCGACCGGCTCGACCTGATAACCGTGAGGCTCGAGCGCGCATTGCATCTGGTCGATGCCCGCCTCGTTGGTCCGCCGCGACCGGCCGACGAACACGCGGCGGCCGACCACCAGGACGTCACCGCCATCGACCGTGCCGGGGGCCTCGATGGTGCAGAGCGGGCGGTACCGGCGGAGCGCGGTGGCGACCGCCGGCGTCTCCGTGCGGCGCGACTCCGCCCCGGGGCGCGCAAGGATCGCCAGCTCGTCGAAGACAATCGCCGTGTCCTCGACAAACACCGAGTCTGGCATGTCGGGCCCCGCCTCGAGCCGTTCGACCCGGCACCCGGCAACGGCGAGCGCCGCTTCGTAGGCGCGCTGCTCGGCGCGCACCCGCTCGACGTCAATCGTCTCACGACGAAGATGGGTGAGCTCGCACCGGCCAATCGCCAGGCTCACCTCACGCGTAATTGCCACCAGCATCGGTCTTCAATCCTGAAATCAGCAATCAGCAATCAGCAATTCTTAGAGCACTCGTATCACATCGGACCGCGTGATGATGAAGGTCTTGTCCGTCTTGAAGTCGCGCACGAGCACCGCCGGATTCTCCGGCGTGATCATGGTCGACAGCAGCTGCACCGACGTGGAGATGTCGGCAAAAGGAAAAGCCGGCTGCATGATCGACTCGACCGGCTGGAGCTTGACGCCTGGACGGCCAAGCAGCTGGGCGTAGAGATGCGTCTCGTTGAGCGAGCCGATCAGCCGCTTATCCCTGGTGATCGAGATCTGCGAAAAATCGTGCTCGCTCATGATGCGAAGGGCGTGCGCCACCGGCTCCTTGGCTTCAATGGAGAGTAGCTCGCCCGACAAGCCCGCGGCGACCAGATCGCGCGCCGTCATGCCGGCGCTCTCGAGGAAGCCCCGCTCGCGCATCCAGTCGTCGTTGAACATCTTGCCGAGATACCGGGATCCGTGGTCGTGGAAGATGACCACCACCACATCGTGCTCGTGGAAGTGATCCTTGAGCTGCAGCAGGCCCGCGACGGCCGACCCGGCGGAGTTGCCGGCAAAGATCCCCTCTTCGCGCGCGATGCGGCGGGTCATGATCGCGGCATCCTTGTCGGTGACCTTTTCGAAGTGATCGACGACGTCAAAGTCGACGTTTTTCGGCAGGAAGTCCTCGCCAATCCCTTCGGTGATGTACGGGTAGATCTCGTTCTTGTCGAAGATGCCTGTCTCTTTGTATTTCTTGAAGACCGAGCCATAGGTGTCGATGCCCCACACCTTGACCTTCGGGTTGCGCTCCTTGAGGTACCGTCCCACGCCGGAGATCGTTCCGCCCGTGCCGACGCCGACCACGACGTGGGTGACCCGGCCGTCGGTCTGCTCCCAGATTTCCGGCCCGGTCTGCTCGTAGTGCGCCTCGGTATTCGACAGGTTGTCGTACTGGTTCGCCTTCCACGAGCGAGGAATCTCTTTTTCCAGCCGCGAGGACAACGCGTAGTACGACCGAGGATCTTCGGGATCGACGTTGGTCGGGCACACGATGACTTCGGCGCCAAACGCCCGCAGGGCGTCGATCTTTTCCTTCGACTGCTTGTCGGTCGTCGTAAAGACGCATGTGTACCCCTTGACGACCGCCGCGATGGCGAGGCCCATGCCGGTGTTGCCCGAGGTGCCTTCGATAATCGTGCCGCCAGGGACGAGCAACCCTCGGCGCTCGGCGTCCTCGATCATCCTGACCGCCATGCGGTCCTTGATGGAATTGCCGGGATTAAAAGTCTCCAGCTTCGCGAGCACCTCCGCCTTGACCTGTCCGCGCGTGATCGTGTTCAAGCGAACCATCGGCGTGTGGCCGATCGCGTCGAGGATCGTCTCGCAGATCTTTTTCACGGAGGTAAGTCTAGCAGCTATACTGTGCCGGGCGACCCGCATGAAGACCAACCGCCGTCGCGTGCTCGCATACCTGGTCGCGCTCGTCGGCCTGGCCGGCGTGGCGCCCGTTGCGCCGCAGACGCGGGCGGCCGCCGACACGCTGCCTCGGCGGCTGACCGATCGCACGTTCTGGCAGCTCATCGTCGATGCCTCGGAGCCGGGCGGCTCGTTCCGCTCGGACAACTTCATCTCCAACGAGAGCACGTTCCAGGAAGTCATCCCGCGCCTCCGGCAACGCGGGCCGGGCGGGGTCTACCTCGGCGTCGGGCCCGATCAGAACTTCACCTACATCACGGCGCTCCGCCCCAAGATCGCCTTCATCGTCGACATCCGGCGGCAGAACATGCTGCAGCACCTGATGTACAAGGCCCTCATCGAGGCGTCGGAGGATCGCGCCGATTTTCTGTCGCGGCTCTTCTCGCGGCCGCGCCCCGCGGGCCTCGATCGATCGTCGACGCCGCAGGCGCTCTTCGAGGCGTTTGCGGCAGTGCCCGCTGACCAGGCCCTCTTTGACAAGAACCTGCAGGAGATCGGCACGCGCCTGGTCAAGCGTCATGGCTTCGCGCTGGCGCCCGAGGACCTCAACGCGATCGAGTACGTGTACCGCGCCTTTTTTGCCAGTGGGCCAGATCTCCGGTACTCGTTCCCGCGACTGATCCCCGGCCGATGGTTTCCCACCTACGCCGAGCTGATGATGCAGAAGGACCTGACGGGCCAGAACCACAGCTACGTTGCCACCGAGGAGAATTACCGCACGCTCCGGGAGTTCCAGCAGAACAACCTGCTCGTGCCCATCGTCGGCGATTTCGCGGGAGAGAAAGCCTTGCGTGCGGTCGGCCGGTATGTCAGGGACCACGGCGCGACGGTGACGTTCTTCTACACGTCAAACGTCGAGCAGTACCTGTTTCAGGGCGACGCCTGGCTGTCGTTCTTCTCGAACGTCTCGACGCTGCCGGCCCGTCCAGAGAGCACGTTCATCCGCTCGTACTTCGACCGTGGATTCGTGTATCCGCCGGGCATCGTCACGCCCGACCTCCACTCGGTGCAGCTGCTCGACCCAATCACCGACGCGGTCGGCGCCTTCCGGGCGGGCGACATTCGCACGTATCTCGACATCGTCTCGCGCTCGAAGTAATTCGAACTCGAACCGGTTTCATAACCGGACCGGGTCCTGTCCGCGCACAGCCCACCCGAAAATGTAGTGTCCGGCTTCAGCCGGACCGTGGCAGCTATCCTATAATCGAGTCGTGCCTGAGTCTGAAGTGTCCAGCCAGCCAGCGATCCTCAGCCTGGACACGACCGCCGACATCGAACGGATTCAAGTGGAGGCGTGGCGCGTCATGTCGCCGCTTGAAAAGGCTGGCCTGGTTGGTGGGTCTCTCGCCAGTTCGATCGGCGGTGAACCGCGCACCACTCTCGACGTTGACATCGTCGTTGCCATGGCCGAAACCGACGTCGATTGTGTTCTGGCCGCGTTGGGATCTGAGTTCTACGCCGATGCCGGCGCTATTCGGCGCGCGATTCATCAGCGCTCCAGTGTCAATGTCATCCATCACGCCTCGGCCATCAAGGTGGATCTGTTCATCGCCGGCGGCTCTCCGATAAGGATGGCGCCAGCGTCGGCGAGTTCGTCAGGTCGCCGCCCAGCCGGTCCGGCTCCAACGCTTTCGCCAGACCGAAGTCGAGAATCTTCACGACGCCTTCCGGCGTGATCTTAATGAGCGCGGTGATCTGATAGGGGCCGATCTGGGTGCCAGGCGTTAAGGCCACGATGCGCGTGATTGTAACCTGCAGTCCGCCGCGGTCGTGACAAGATGCTGATGCTCCCGTGAAGCTTCGAAATTCACATCTGGCCGTCGTCGAGAGATCCAAAGTCGTTGAATACCTTCTGAACGCGGCGCATCCGGACAATGGCGGAAAGGCGCAGTTCTTCGAATCGCTCGGCTTAAGGTCGAGTCAGCTCATGGCGAGAAATATGTTGTCGACGGGCCCCTGTCGTCGCACACTGGGACGGCACCCAGCCGGTTGGTGCGGACCCTTTGGATCATCGATCGAGGCTTGGAAACACCTCGACTGGAGACGGCCTATCCTGGCAGGGAGTGAGGCTTCGGCATGATGAGAGAACACGAACGTGTCGTCCTGACGGCGCCCCTTACCAAGGAAGGTCTAGAGACTGGGGACGTAGGGACCGTGGTGCATGTCTACCAAGACGGCAAGGCGTATGAAGTGGAATTCACCACTCTTGACGGTCATACAGCTGCTGTGGCGACGGTCGAAGTTTCTCAGGTTCGTCCCGTCGGCAGCCGCGAAATCACTCACTCCCGCCAGCTCGCGGCTCGATGAGGCGACCATCCGCCAACCGATCATCAATCACCAATCCGCAATCACCAATGCACGTTCGCGGGCGGTTTCCAGTTCTAGATCAGCTCATCGGTGCGGGGACGGCGATCGCGCGCGCCTCGCGGGTGAACCGCTCGGTGAACGCCTCGGCGGCCACGTCATCGTCGAGGGTCAGGGTCGTGCGCACATCTTGAAGCTATAGCTGAGACATCATGATGTCAACGTATCCTCCGTCCGCCTGAAGGCTGACGCGCCGTCAATTGGCCTTCGCCGGAGGTTTCCAGTTCTGGAGCAAGGTGATGGGCAGCAGCCGGCCCCTGCACCTGCGGCTGGATGTGATCGAGCAACGTGACGACTGCGTTATCGGTAGGTGACTGGCTGTAGCCCCGCCTCGATGTCCGCGCGGTACCGCTCTTCCCATGGAGGCAGCTTCAGATCGCGTCCGAGCGCGGGGAGCGGCTCATCGACGAGAAACCCGGGCTGCATCGTCGCGACCTCGAACAGCACACCGCCCGGCTCGTGGAAATAGATCGACTTGAAGTAGCAGCGGTCGCGCACGTCGGTGACCGCGCAGCCCCATCGGATGAGCTCCTTGCGGATCCGCAGCTGCTCCTCATCGGTGGAGGTCGCCATCGCCACGTGATGGACCGTGCCAAGGCCGTTCATCGCCGCCTCGGCGCGAACATCGTGCACGATGTCAATCGTGTGGCCCGGCAGGTCGCCGTTGACGGACACGCGAATCCGTCCTTCAGTCTCGTTGACGACGGCATATCCCAGCAGCCCGGTCATGAACTCGACGGTCCTGACCGGCGATCGCACGACCATCGTGACGCTGTGGATGCCGCGGATGGCGGTGGCGGCGTCCAGATCGTCACCGGACAGCCACGGCGCCCGCTCGTCGCGATCGGTGGCGACCAGCTCGAAGGCCAGGCCCGACGGATCGCAGACAGCGATCGACGCTTCGCCAAAGCGCGGCTCGACGTCCCTGACGTGGACGCCACGCGCGCGCAGCCGCGCCTTCCATCGGTCGAGCGACCCCGCCGGCACTGAAAACGACGTGACGGTGATCTGTCCCGCGCCCTTCTTGCCGACAGGGACCCCGCGGTTCTTGTACGGAAACGTCGTCCAGATGGTGCCGGGCGTGCCGCACTGGTCGCCGTAATAGAAGTGATAGACGTGATGGTTGTCGAAGTTGACGGTCTTCTTGACCAGCCGCAGCCCCAGCGCCTCCAGGCAGAAGTCGAGATCCGCCTGCGGGTCGTCGACCGTGGCCGTCACGTGGTGCAGGCTGAGGATGGGAGGTGTCATCAACGGAACGGTCCGGCTTCGATGGCCGCCAGCACTTCGCGCTGCAGCTCCTCAGACCCGACGAAGAGGTCGGTCGGCGGCTTCCGGTAGGTCAGCATCTCGGCGTAGATAGGGCCGCTCAAGTACAGGTTGAGCCCAAGTCCCGCGAGGTACTGCAGGCGCAGGTTGCGATCGCGGTTGATCAACGCGTCCTTCGTCCACGGCGCCAGGTCGGACGCCCGGCCGCCGTAGGTCGAAAAGAGATCCACGGCCGAGTTGAAGCCGACCTCGCGCAGCGACTGGGCGATCCGCGCGTATTCCGGCCGCTTGAGGCGCTCGTCGATGGCCTTGATGTTGATGCGCGACGGCTCGAGCTGGCCCATCAGCACCATGTCGTAGCCGACGCCCTGGCTGGTGTTGCCCCAGATGACCCCGTTCGGAAACGCCTCGAAGAAGGTCGCGACTTCGCTTTTCACCGCCTCGCGGTTGCTCTCGTACAACTGCACGAAGAGCGTCACGACGCCGCCCGGATTGAGGTGCGCCTTGACGCTCTCGAAAAACTCGCGCGTATAGAGCATCGCCGCGCCCTTCACCCACGGATCGAGCGGATCGGAGGTGAGCGCGTCGAACTTTTCCTTCGACGTCAGCACGTAGTGCCGCCCGTCGTCGATGACGACCCGCACCTTGGGGTTCTTGGCCAGGTCGAAGTTGTGCTCGCTGAAGTACGTCGTCACGACGCGCGGCACGAGCGGCTCGATCTCGGCGATCGTCATGCGCTCCACGGCGGGATCGATCGAGACGGCGCCCGCCGTCGCGCCGGCGCCGTAGCCGATGACCACGACCGATCGCGGACGCTCGGGGATGAGCGTCGTCAGATGGCCGAGCATGCGCTGCAGCCGCATGTCCTGCGGCTCGCTCGACGCCTGCACCTTGCCGGCGTTGTGATAATTCAGCACGCCGTTAGGCATCCGCGTGACCGCCACCGACGCCATCATCCCCTCGCCGCTGTAAATGACTTCGCTCTCGGTCCCGCGCGTGGGCATGTAGCGGCCGTACGCGACGAGCAGGCCCGGCACCGCGTGGATGCCCCGGGCCAGCAGCATCGCCAACCCAGCCGCGAACACCAGGCCCACTGCGGACAACCATTGCGTGCGTGGGCTCATCGATGCCTGGGACTGCTGATCGAGCACGCCCCACGCCAGGACGAGCACGCCGGCCCCCAGCGACAGGACGATGAGCACCTGCTCGGAGCGCTGGGTGCCGAGCCAGGCGACCAGCAAGAGGCTTGCGCCGAGCGACCCGACAATGGCGCCCACCGTGTTGGCCGCATACACGCCGCCGACGAGCCGGGCGGGGTCCTGCCCGGGCGAGGCGACCGAGGCCAGCGCCAGCGGGAAGCTCGCGCCCCAGAGAATCGCCGCCGGCAGCATGGCCCACAGCGCGCGCACCAGGTCGAGCTGCAGCACCACCCAGGGATCCTGCGACATCGACGGGTTGATCGGCCAGTACGGCAGCGAGTCGGTCAGCATGTACGAGGTCCAGGCAATGGCCCCGCACAGCAGCAGTTGGCACATGCCGAGCGCGATGCGCGGCCGCGCCACGGCGCGCCCCATCGCCGCGCCAATGCTGCTCCCAATCCCCAGGCCGAAGAGAAACACCGCGAGAATGAGCGAGAAGGTGTAGACCGTCGCGCCAAAGATGAGCGTCAGGATGCGCGTCCAGACCACTTCGGCCGCGAGCGCCGTCATCCCCGAGATCGCGATCGCCGTGTACACGGTCCAGGCCGCCGGAGCGCGTTCAACGGGCCCTGCAGCCGGCTTCGCCTCGGTCGCGGGCGCCCTTGTCTGCCGCGCCACGAGCCACCCGACGGCTGCCACGGTCAGGTTGAGCGCGACCGCCACGTACGTGGCAATCGCAGAGTCGTACACGCGCAGCAGGTAGAACCCGGCCACGAGGCTCCCCACCACGGCGCCGGCGATGTTGCCGCCGTAGAAGAAGCCGAGCCACGCCACGCCCTGCGGCGTCGCCTCCACCCAGCGCGCCACAGCGGGAAGCGTGGCGCCCATCAGCAGCGTCGGCGGCAGCAGGCACAAGGCCGCCACGATGGAGCGCACCACAATCCCCAGAACGCCCGAGCCGGCCCACGCCGAGTAGACCCCGCCGACCAGTGGCATGCCGAACAAAATCAGCAGGCCGATGATCCCGATGCCGAGCTCCAGCATGGCGTACACGCGGAGCGGATGATGGCGACTGGAGACGACGCGCGACAGGTAGAGACTGCCGAGACACATGCCGCCCATAAACGTCCCGAGCAGCACGCCGAGCGAGATCGACGACGACCCGATCACCAACTGGAGCAGCTGAAACCAGACGATTTCGTAGATGAGGGCGGCACAGCCGCTCCCGACAAACAGCACGAGCAACAAAGGCATATCAGTCCTCGAAGGGGCGCTACATGCTACACCACGCGCGCCGCAGGACTGTGTGACACGTGCAAGGCTGGCGTCTGGACGTCAGGTGGGGAACCAAACCGCAATCAGCAATCCGCAATCAGCAATTCTCGATCGTCACCGGCAGTCCTGCACCTCGCCCGACATGTTGCCCAACTCCGAGGCCAGGCCAAACCCAGGGGCACCGGCGCGGCGGACCGATCGGACAAACGTGCTGGTCTCGTCGAGCGGCAGCGTCGCCACGCTGGCGCAGAAGTCCACCCAGATGCCATCCTGCCGCAGATACTGCTCGACGTTGGAGAGATAAAACGTCGAGACCGTCGCGTCCTTCTCCTTCAAGTACCGCCCCACGGCCCGAATCGCCTTCGGCCCGCCGAAATTGCCGATGACCGGCACGAGCATGTTGCGGCTCTCGAGATCCTTCATGAACGCAAAGTGCTCTTCGGTGGCCAGATACCCGCGCGCCTGGCCCGCCCCGTCGGTCGCCGTCATCAGATCCGCATACGTCGGCTGATTGGCGCCGCCGAAATTGCCCGTGGACGAATACTGCAGCCGCGGGCCGAACCAGTAGAACGCGTGATAGGCGTGCTCGATGCCAGCCGAATCGTCGCTCGAGAGCGCGAACCGGTGCTTATCCTTTAGCAGACCGATGATGGCCCTCAGGTTCTCGGCATAGAACGCATCGTTGGTCGGCACGTCCCAGTAGGCAGCAAAGATCTCCTGGGCCGTCGACCTGGTCGTCAGGCCCGCCGGGCGCCTCTTCGCAAACAGGCGCGACACGAATTCCGCCCGGTCGGCCGACAGCTCGAAGAGCGCCTTGTACATCAACTGCAGATCCAGATTGCCGCGGCGGATGTCGATAATGACCGCCATCGCCGGTCTGGTCGCGACGATGTAGGTGAAGTTCTGCTCGGGACCGACGCCGAGGTAGACGCGTCCCGGCTTGACGAGACGCGTGAGGTTGGGCACGACGAGCTGGAAGCCCAATTCGTTCGACAACAGGTTGTCGGACCGGAAGAAGCCGTCAGTTTCTGAAGATTCGGTTGACAGGCGCCAGAACTCCTGGTCGGTCAGCCGCGCCGGCAGCGACGCCGCAGCCAGGCGAACCGGTGCGACGAAGGGTGCGGCACTGAGGCCAAGCGAAACGAGTAAGCCGGCGAGCAGCAGGAAGCGGCGCCTGGACGTCGACATCATCAAACGGCCTCCAGAGATGTCCGCGAATCGCGTGTGACCGGATTGTAGCAGGCGCCATTTTCACGCGCCACATCACGATGTGCACGATCACGGCTGCGCACCTCGGCGGCCAGGGCCTGCAATCCTGAAGGTCAATCGGAACTGGTCTGGCGGCTGATCTTTGTTCGCCTCGGCCTGCACTTCAAACGGGTGCATGATGCGGTTGCCGACGGGATCCTCGAGCACCTCGAGCGCCACCAGATCGAACTCTCCACCGGGCCACGGGCCGGCCGGCGTGAAGAGCCACCGCGTGTCGGCGGCCTCGAGCGTGATGGTGCCGTCGACGACCCGCCTGTCCTTCGTCTCCACCGAGAGCGCCCGGGCCAGGAGCCCGTGATCGAGGGGCTTGGGAAAGGTGACGACCAGCGGATCGCGCGTGTCCGCCTCCGGCGCACCGAGGCGCCAGGACGACATCACGATGGGGTTCTTGTCGGCCGGTCCCACGCGGAACTCACGCCGATAGGCCGCCTTGAGCGGCTGACTCTGCGCGTCGCGCCAGTCGGTCGAGATCTCCAGCACATACGTGCGGCCCGCGCCGAGCGGCCGACCGATTTCCCGGTTCGGCAGAATGTCTTCTTTCACACGGCCCGGATCGAAGAACAGCGTGAAGCGCGTGCGATCGGGGTTCCAGAAGTCGGCGTCGATCGGCAGGAACGGAATCGCGACTTCGCGCCCCGACTGATCCAGGATCCGCACGAAGTCGCGGGCGCTGCCGTTCCCCATCGGCGCGGAGAATTCGATGTAGAGGCGCAGCAGATTCTCGGGCCACGTGTCGGCAGCAGGGTGCACGGCCGTCACCACCGTCGACGGCTCGGTCGCCACCGCCGGTATCCGCACCACGGTCGTCACCACGTCGGTTTGCCGATCTGGAACGTGCACGGGCAGCCGTGCGGGGTCGAACGCGACGCGATAGGCACGCCCCGGGTCGAACGGAAAGAGCGGCGTGAACGTGAGGGCCGATTCGGTGACCTGGTAGCCGCCCTGCACAGGCGGGATCGACGTCGGAGAGGCATTGTCACCGACCGTGATCCTGAAGAGTGCCTGCCACTGGTCGGTTCCCAGTTGGGCCCCACGCAGGCTGGACAATTCCCGTGGCGTGAGACCGCCGACCTCTACAAGCGCCGGGCGGCTGCGATTCGCGGGATTCTGCTGCAGGGTGATTTGAAGAGGGCCCGCCGGAGCGGAGTTGCCGCAGCCGGCGAAGAAGCCGAGGAGTGCTGCCGCAAGGAGGCGGGGGAACAAGAGGCCGGACGACCGGCTCCTTGCTCTCCCGTTCCGTTGCTGCATCGCGTGAAGCCGAGCTACGGCAGGGCGACGGAGGTGAGATTCAGCGCCGGCGGCGTGCCCGAGATCACAATCGACCGGGTCGC
>Ga0209343_10004625_pt1 | contig 16933 bp, 15 predicted proteins | sample RifCSPlowO2_02_FD_184026 | JGI IMG/M metagenome (GOLD analysis project Ga0209343, IMG submission 184026) | Groundwater microbial communities from Rifle, Colorado - Rifle CSP2_plank lowO2_0.2 (SPAdes) (version 2) | ecosystem: Environmental > Aquatic > Deep subsurface > Groundwater | place... | reverse complement strand
GATGGTTCCATTTGCGCACAGGTTGGTCAGGTTGTAACGCGCCTGTGCATCGCTGATGCCGCCCGATAACGCCGCATCGCCGACATTATCATCGGCGCGGCCATTTTCGACATATTGATCAAGCCGCGTTTCCGCGAGCGGCACCGCCCACGGCTCATCCAGATTATCGACGCTCGAATGCTTTGCATCCTCGCGCAAAATCAAACTGGCCCAATCAAGCGCACCGCGCAGAATCCATTGCTTTTGCAATTGCAGCCGCTGGTTTTCGATTGAGCGCACCTGCACCTGCTGCTGCCAGAAAAGACTGGCAACGATCGTGATCGCCAGCGTGGTCAATAACAGTGCCGTGATCACCGCGATGCCGCGTTGCCGACGATATGATACGAAGCGCGCGTTCATGCCGCCCCAAGCAAAAATATTTTAAGCAGCCTGGTATCGCGCCCCCGCAATTGCAAGGCAACCTCCAATCCGGTTGGCGCAAGCGAACCCGCATTCATGTTGGCGGCCGCAACCGGTGGCAGCATATCGACACCCATGCGCCATGCGCCATTGGCCCACAGTCGTGGCGTCAGCGAGTCAACGCCCGACTGCAACACCACTGTCTGGCCAGTATCGGTATCGCCCGCGACGGCGCGCCACAAGTCATCCAGCTCAATCAAATCACGCGTCGCAGCCGATTCACGGCGCGTCAGTACGCCATCCTTGACCCGGTAAGCAATCACTTGCAGACGTGACGGCTGATTGTCGGCAAACACCGTGCGCACCAGCGTGAGCCGGTCAGATCCGGCGGCAAGCGGCATGCGGTCGGGCAGGACGGCGGCACTGGCCAGATGTGCGCAATCGCGCTGTATCTGGGCGAAGGCAAGTTGCATCCCGCGCGTCTGTTCAAGATCGCCGGTGAGCGCAATGCGCGCGCGCACGATGCTATCCAGCCCGCGCCAGCCGAGTACCGCGATGAATGCGAGCACACTGATGGCAACCAGCAATTCAATCAGGGTCAGGCCCTGGTGTTTGGTCGGCAACGTGGCGGCACATGCGCCGCTGGTCGCGGCTGGGCTATTGCACATTAGGCACCACCTGCGCCAGCTTGATAATGCGGCGGCCGGTATTTTGCAAGCTTCCGGTATTCTGCATTTCAAGGACACTCACTTCGACGCGGCGGAAAAAAGGGTTTGGGGTGGCGAATACGTTTTCCTCGCAAACCAGTTGCAACTCGCCCTGCGCACAATCGAAGCTGCGTTGGCCAAGCGCCGGCCATTCGCGCGCCAGGCGGACTTGCGCCAACCGGTTTTCCGCCGACCAGGTCGCCATCATCGAAGCACGCAAATCGCCGCTGTTTTGCGTCAAGCTGCCGATGGCACGCAGACTGGCACCCAATGCGGTACCGACAATGACCAGCGCCACCAGCACCTCGAGCAAGGTGAAGCCTGCGCTGTGGCGGATAGCATGGCGATTTGGCAGGCTGTAGTGCGTAGGTTGGGCACGCCGTGCCCAACATCCAAAGCCACGTCGCCCCATATTATTTGTTGGGCACGGCGTGCCCAACCTACGGGAAGACCTGAATATCGGGGGTTTACGCATGTCATTCGGCCACGAAATGCCCGATTCCGTCGGCGCGGATAGCGGCATGTGCATCGCCCGTTGCAAACGTCAAGATGAAAGGCTTGTCGACCGGTTCGCGACCGAAGACGATGCGCAATGGGGCGGTCTGCTCCAACGCTGGCGGGCTGATAGCCAGTGTGACCGGGAACCGTTTGAATTCGCGCTCACGCAATAAATCGTCTTGTGCGAGTACCTGCCAGGTATTCCCCTCGCGCAGCAAGAAACGATATCGTTCTGCCTCAGCCTCGAAGGCAATCGGGCGGTTACGCACAATTGCCTCATCGCGCGCCAGTTGCAACAGCAGCGCAACCCTTTGCGCATCGTTTTGCAATACTTGCTGCCCATCCGGCATCGCATTGAATGCCACCGTGCCGAGCATGACACCAGCGATCACCATCACCACCAGCAATTCAAGCAACGTAAAGCCGCGCGACAGCCTTGTTAAATCCCCCCTGGCCCCCCTTTTGCAAAGGGGGGGACAAAAGCCATTGTCGGAGCACATTCCCCACTTTGCAAAAGGGGGGCCAGGGGGGATTTCAACCGCAGAGGTAAGCGCAGCTCTCAATTTTGCGATACCCAATAATCACGCAAGCAGGCGTAATTACAATTCCCACGATCCGATATCGGCGTCGTTGCCGGTACCACCCGTCTGCCCATCCGCGCCAAGCGAAAACACATCAATTTCGCCTTTTATTCCGGGCGACAGATATAGGTAGAGATTGCCCCAGGGATCCTTGGGCAGCTTGTCGAGGTAGCCGCCGGTTTTCCAGCCGCTGGCGTCCGGCCCGCCGGTTGGCTTGGTGACCAGCGCCTGCAACCCCTGCTCCGTAGTTGGGTAGCGCTGATTGTCGAGCTTGTACAACTTGAGCGACTGCATGATAGTGGCAATGTCCTGCCTGGCGGCAACAATGCGCGCGTCATCGGTGCGCCCCATCAATTTTGGCGCAACCAGCGCGGCCAATATACCCAGGATCACGACAACCACCATGATTTCAATCAAGGTAAACCCGCGCTGCGCCATCCGCACGGTTGAGCGGTTATTCTGAAGAAGAACATTAAACATAAGCGTTTGCCTTTGCATGTCGAATATTGTAATCGATTTACCTTATAAAACTGGCGGTTGAAGACATCACATCAAGTACAAGCAGATAGGCATGCCATCGAATTTGGCCCATGTCAGGCATACTGATTAAGAAAAAGATAGTGGTAAATCCATCAGTTCCATGATTACAAGAATCGGGTAGGAGGCAGGGTCACCCCTGCCGCCCTCCCACACCACCGGACGTGCGGTTCTGCATCCGGCGGTTCATTGAACACACTGGAGTCGTCGCATCGTATCGATGAGCGACACCAGACCTATATGGGCCTGCTCACCCCGCTACGCCGCCTCTATCCGCTTCCTGTTCGTCAGACCAGCATTTTGCCTGCGGCTTCCTTCAGATTCCACCTTGCGATGGACACCCTTGCCGTTCAGCTAACACTTCCCCTTGCCGGGTGTGTAAAGGACTTTCACCTCCAAGTCACTCGACTGACCACCACAGTCAGTCAAGTTGCGCTTTCGCGCAACGCGCCATGCTTGGCGCACCCAAGAAAAATCAGCCGCCCGTGGGCGGCTGATTGACTCGGTATTTGCATAGTTTGTGCGTTAGTACGTCGCCGGACGAGCCAGAGGGCAAGGGGCTGCTGAATCCGTAACAGACATGGGAAGAGTGAAAGTTGTTTTTGCTGATCGCTCAGTGCCCGCAACGGTCACTCTCGCCGTCACCTCGTCGCGAATAAAGAATGCGGACGACTTCGGGTATTGGAGATTGAAGGTGGCGGCGCCGTTGCTGTCGGTGGTCACCGTCACGGGAATGGCGCCTCCCGCCGCTTGTGGCGGGGAAAGCACCCCGTTGATTGCAACAGCTTCAGCGGCAATCTGTGCCGCAGTCTGTGCCAATACCGGAGTATCTTCGCCAGCGTCCAGAATCCCGTTACGGTTAGCATCCTCGGCGGCGACAAACGACGTGGCAGGCGCCACACATCCTGCAGCATCAGTAATCGACCCATTTCTATACTCGTAAGGGAAGACAGTCAGGATCACGGTTGCAGCCGCCACTGGACTGCCGTTTGAATTCACGACCAGGACGCTCCCCGGCAGGAGATACTGGGTAGCGTTGGCGGTGTCGGTAATGGTTGTGCCGAAGCCAAGTGAAATACTGACGGCAGTGGATGCAACAATCTGTGGAGTCGAACCGCACAAGGCGTTGGTTTCCGCAACCGCAGGTATGGCTTGGGGGGAACCGGTACAAACCTGCCCCACCACACGAGCACGTGCGTAGATCGAGCCCGTAGTAGGCGCGCTGCCCGCACTGAACGTGGCAGTCGCTTTCCCGGTGCTATCGGTATAGGCCACGACCGGCGAAATGCTTTCGCCGCTACCCGTGGTTCCCAGCAGTTCGAACACCACAGCAGCATTTCCAACCGAATTGTTGACGGCATCCCGGACGGTTGCCGTCAGCGTAGCAGTGCTTAAATTACTGCCTGAACTGGGGGCGATGGTTGATGCAGAAGTCTGAAGGTTGAGTGAGGCCGCAGTCGCAGCCGGAGCACTGACCGCAAATGTACGCGTCAGGGTACTCAACACCGTGTTGGACGCATCCAATGCATCCACCTGCACCGTCACCACTCCAGAGTTGTTCGGTGCCGTAAAGGTCACCGCCACCGCATTGGCGACCGGCGTCTGTGTGATCGATGCGGCCGGTCCCGCTACCGGAGCCGCTCCCGTCCAGGTTCCTGATGTCGAACTAATCCGAACGCTGGCAACGGCTGTGCCGTTGATTGTAGCGGGAACCGTGACCGTAAGCGCCTGCGTAGCTGCCGTCGCCAGAGAAACCGGATCGGTGGCCGGCGTCGTAATCGCAAACGCAATCCCCGCTGCCGCCGTCATAGTGATGTTCTGGGTTGCCGCCACCGACACCGCTCCACTCAAATCCAGCCACTCTGCAGTTACCACCACGGTACCTGCCGAGGTTGGAGTGAGTGTGACATTGGATGTAGTGCCGGTAACCCCGGTAGTCAGCGTAGTGGCGGAAAGCGTAGCCGCCCCGGTACTTGTCGCGCCGATAGAAAAACGGATGGTCTGGCCATTCTTGCCAATTCCGCCGGCATCTTTAGCAGTTGCAAACAAGGTAATCGTCCCGGTACCAACCTGCGCAGAACCAGCGCTGGCACTCAGGGTCAGTGTCGAGCCATTGATTAGCACAGGGATACTTGCCGTTTTCCCTCCCGCCGTTGCAGTAACAGTGGCGGTACGATTGCTGAAATCTGCGGCGCCACTGGACAAAGTCACGGTCGCCTTCCCAGTTGAATCCGACGTTACCGTAGTGGCACTCAAGTTGCCGCTTGTAGCCGCAAAGGTGACGGCAACCCCTGACAAAACGCCATTGGAAGCATCCGTTACGGTCGCCGTCAGTGTCGCCGAATCCGAATTGTCGGTCTTGATTGAAGTAGTAGATGTGCCCAATGCAACCGCATTCACCGTGGTGGTAGTGGTAGCGGCAGTGGTACCCGCAGTTCCTCCCCCACCGCAACCTGTAAGCAGTGCGATTGACAGCGCCAACAAGAACGCTGCCGAAAATCCAGTAATTTTCTTACTGCAAAAAAGATTTAACACTTAAGCCTCCCAATTCAAGCTGTCCGACAATCAATGACCATCCTGCAGAAATACAATTTGCATAATTCTTTACGCATCCCCAATCATTGCAGGTTGAATTAGCAGCCTGCCGCATAATCCAATCATGTACCAAATTCGTGAAATCAGCGCAAACTCACTTCGTCTTTCATGATCTTTGGCGTAATAAAAATCAGCAATTCCGACTTGGTATCGCTCTTGACCTTATTCTTGAACAGCCAGCCGATAACAGGCACATCTCCCAGCAGCGGAACCTTCTGGGTGGAATCGGAAAGATCCTGGGTGAATACACCACCGATCACGACCGTGCCACCATTTTCAACCAATACTTCCGTATTAACCTTTTTGGTATTGATGCTCGGCACACCGCCATACACTGTTCCCACCGTATCCTGATTAGCCGTCACTTGCATATTGATATGATCGTCCGGCGTAATTTGCGGGGTCACACTGAGGCTCAGTGTCGCATCCTTGAATGACACGCTGGTAGCGCCACTGCTAGTGGCTGCCTGGTAGGGAATTTGCGTGCCGGCCGAGATGGTGGCCGCAACCTTGTCCTTCGTCACCACACGCGGGCTGGCAATATTCTTGGTTCGCCCGTCCAGCTCTGACGCGGTCAATTCCAGCGTCAACACCTTGGTTGCCATCGGGTTGAACAACGACAGTGTCAACCCGCCCATACCGCTGGTTGCGCCAGGCAGGTTCACATTGGGCTGAAGGAGCGCCCGCATTGAATTTGCGCCGGAGCCAATGGCATCTCCTGTGCCTGGGCCGACGGCAGGGCCGGAATACCCCAGTTTTCCGCCCAAAGTCCGGTTGAAGTCGTCGGTTGCCGAAACAAAACGCGCCTCGATCAATACCTGCCGCACCGGCACGTCGACTTGCTTGATTATTTTGCGCACTTCCTCGAGGCGCGATGGGGTGTCCTGGACAAATATCGTGCCGGTACGGGCATCGGATACGGCGCTACCGCGTTTTGACAGGATGGGTTGCTTTGCATCAGTCAACAATTTGATCATTTCGGCTACCGTTTGATAGCTGAGCTGAAAACTCTCGGTGCGCAATTCTTCCATTTCGGAAATTTCCTGGCGCGCAGCCAGACTGATCTTTTCCTTGGCGGCAATTTCTTCACGCGGTGCAACCTGGATCACGTTGCCGTTCTTGCGCATATCCAGCCCGCGGCTCTGCAAAATGATATCCAGCGCCTGATCCCACGGGACATCCTTCAAACGCAGGGTGATATTGCCGCTCACGGTATCACTGATTACCATATTCAATTCGGTAAAATCGGCAATTACATTCAACGCCTCGCGCACGTCAATTTTCTGAAAATTGAGCGTCAATTTTTCGCCCGCATAACCGACCTGGCTGCCCTTCACCAGCTTGTTGGGCTCGTCGGCAACCGGCTTCACCTCGACGATAAACTTGTTGTCGGTCTGATAGGCGGCATATTCCCATACCCCTTTTGGTTCGATCGTCATGCGCACGTTGCCGTCCTGCGCAAAGGTATCCACTCCTTGCACAGGCGTGGCAAAATCAACCACATCCAATTTGCGTTGCAGATTGCGCGGCAGGCTGGTATTCAAAAAATCGACGATCAGCAAAGTCCCTTGCTGGCGGATGTCGATGCCAATGCCGGGATCGGAAAGGTCAATCTGAACGCGACCCTCGCCATTCTTGCCACGGCGGAAATCAATATCGCGCAAAGTGAACTTCTGCGCGCCCTGCTTGGCCTCGGCAAAGCGCGAAACGCCGCCAACCGCTGCCTGATCCGCCGCTTTGCCCTGCAAAGTAATCAACAGGCTGTTGCCGTCGATTTTGGTGTCATAGGCGAGCATCCGGGTCAGGTTGATCACCAGACGCGTGCGTGCTCCCGACTGAACGATATTGGCGCTGCGCAAATCGCCTTCACTGAAATCCTGGGCAGATTTTCCCAAGCCGTTTGCGGTATCGGGAAAATCCAGCGCAATGCGCGGCGGGGTATTGATGGTAAAACCTGCCGGGACATTTGTCAGCGGCTGCGCCAGTTCGACCCTGATGATGGTTGTTCCGTCGCCTGCGTTGCTGGCATTCAGCGAAATGATGCTGTTCTGCTCGCCCGCTTGCGCCTGCACACCCAACATGCCGAAAACGACAAACAGTCCCAGCAATTTGGCCATGCTCTTGGTTATATTATCAAGTTGTCTCATTGTCCCACTCCTAAAATCACTCAAGTAATTGCAGGCTGCTTATGCGATCAGACCAGTCACCGGCGCTGTCTTGCACCACCTCTTTGACGATCACTTCCGTCTCGTTAATTTCTTTGATCAAACCAAAATTCAACCCGATGTAGTTGCCTGCCTTGATACGATGCAACTTGCCGTCCGGAGCGCGAATCACGGCATAGCCGGTTTTATTCTGGAACAGGTAGCCAACCATCCTGAGATTTTCAAGCGGAAATTCTTCCAGCGCTTCTTTGGGGCGCTCCAGATCAGGTTGATTTATTCCGCCACGACCGGAACGCAAATCCGGTTTGCGCGGCTGGAATGGATCAGGCAAATTGGCTTCATTGTCGTAGACAAAAGGCTCATACAGCTTTACTTCCGGCGGCGGCGGAATCTTGCCGCGCATATCCGCGCCGGCATTTTTGACGAAATCACGCAAGTCCTGAAACTCTTCGCCACCACAGCCTGTCAGCAATATCGAAACCAGAAAAAAATGGATGGCCCTCATTTCTTCTTCCCCTTCGCAGGTGCAGCGGCTTTCTTCTGCGCGGCCATTTCTTCTTCATCCAGATAACGGAAAGTCTTCGCTATCGCATCCAGGGACAATCTTACGTCTGCGGATGATTTCCCGCCAACCGGGCCGCCAACCGGGCTTATTGCCACATCGTGAAGCGTGACGATACGCGGTAACATCGCGATGTCACTGGAGAATTTGCCGATGTCGTCATAGTTGCCCGTTACTTTGATGATGATTGGCTGCTCGGCAAAAGAGCCAACCACTCTTTCGCCGCCCGGGCGGAATAATTCAAACTGCAAACCGCGCCCCAAGCCTGCCTGATTAATGTCCGTCAACAATGCATCCATTTCAGACTTGCTGGGCAATTGCTTGAGCAATGCGCCAAAGGACTCCTGCGTCTCGGTCAACTGTTTCCTGATCAGGTCGAGGTTAATCGCCTGCTGCTTCTTGGCAAGAAAAGCCTCCTTGAGCTTCTCTTCTTCCTGTCTAGCCTTGCCCAGGCTTTCCCATTGATTCTGCCAGTCAAGCAGCGCGCCGGCAGCGACAACTCCGGTAAACAGCGTGATGAAAACAACCAGTTTTACCAGCCACGGCCATGCCCCGGGATTCTTTGGATTCAGATTCTTGAAATCGTCCAGTTTTATCATGGCACTCACCCCTTCGCGCCGGCAGGTTTGGCAGATTTAACGGGTTTAGCGGCCTCCATTTCCTTGGCCTTTGTCAAGTTGAACGTCAGCGTAAACTCACTTACGCGCGCGCCGCCCGCGCTGGAAGCACGAATTTCCACCAGTGCAGGAGAATCCAGCCAGGGCGAGTCTTCAACCGCTCTCATCAATGTGGAAATGCGCGCATTGGATTGTGCGTAGCCGGCCAGATTGATTTTATTGCCTGCCTGTTTGAGTGTTTTGAGGTAAACGCCATCCGGCAGAATGCGCAACATCTGATCCAGCAGATGCACCACATCGGAACGGTCGCTTTGCAACTTTTCCACGGCGTCCTTGCGCACCAGCAAAGATTGCGTCTGCTCGCGCAACTTCTTGATTTCATCGATCTGCTTGTCCAGCACCGCAATTTCCTGTTTCAGGTATCCGTTGCGCCGTTCCTGGTGGGATATTTGCGTGGTAATCGCCACGTGAACGAATCCGACCAATAACGCACCCAGCACTACTGAAATTACCCCCAGTGCGGCAAACTGAACCTGGCGGGCGCGACGTTTCTCGGCGCGATGCGGCAATAGATTTATGCGTATCATGACGGATCAAACCTCCGCAACGCCAGCCCGCAGGCGATAATCAGCGATGGCGCATCAGTCTGCAACTGGCGCGGCTTGATGCGGCTCGATAGCGTCATCAGAGCGAAAGGGTTCGCTACCATGGTGCTCACCTGGGTTCGGGTCGCCACCGCATCATCCAGGCCGGGCAATACCGCACACCCGCCTGCCAGCACAATGTAATCCACCTCGTTGTATTGCGTCGAGGTAAAGAAAAACTGCAATGCGCGCGCGATTTCCATTACCACGCTCTCGCGGAAAGGCAACAGGACATCGTTCTCATAGTTATCCGGCAATCCGCCATTGCGCTTGGCCGACTCGGCTTCTTCGTCTGACAGTCCGAACACTCCCTTAATCTGCTGCGTCAATTGGTCCCCACCGATCTGCTGATCGCGCGAATAGACCGACTGCCCGTTGCGCAACACATTGACATTCATCACATTTGAGCCTATATCGACCAGCGCCACGCACTTGTCCACCGCACCATCAGGCAACTGGGCGCTAATCTGCTCAAAGGCCGCCTCAGCCGCATAGGGCTCAACATCAACAACCAATGCTCTCAAGCCTGCTGCCTGAGCCGCCGCGACCCGATCCTCTACATTTGCCTTGCGCGAAGCTGCCAGCAACACTTCAATCTCCTCCGGATTGCCCGGAGCCGGCCCGATGACCTGAAAATCCAGGTTAACTTCCTCAAGCGCAAACGGGATGTACTGATTGGCCTCCGACTCGACCTGATACTCAAGGTCTTCCTCACGCATACCAGCCGGCAGAAGAATTTTTTTGGTGATGACTGCCGCCGCAGGAAGCGCCAGGCTGACATTTCTGATACGGCTACCCAGCCGCTTCCACGCACGCTCAAGACTTTCGGCAACAGCATCAAGATTGTTGATGCTTCCGTCGGTGATGGCGTCTTTTGGCAGCGGCTCAATGGCATAACGCTCTACAATGTACCCGCCCTTCTTGGGTAGCTCGCCAAATTCAACCATCTTGACTGACGACGAACTGATATCCACCCCGATCATAGGTGGCGTTTTAGTTGTCAGAAAGTCCAATGGAATGTCAAAATTTGCTTTAAGCATAGGCCGTTTAGAGCTCTTTTGTATAAAGTGGATTAAATCCTAGCAATAACTATAAATCGTGTAAAGCTATTTTTAAGCGTTATTTATCCGCGCAGAGTCGATATAATTTCGCCCAACCGGTACACCTTACCATCATTATTCCTTTTCGGACAATTGTACATGCCTTCCCGTCGTTTGCTTCTCCCGGTTCTCATCATATCAATCTTGCCGTTGCTCCCGGTTATCCTGCTCGGCCTGGCGGTTATGCTGGCTTATCCAACCCTGCCTTCGCTGGATGCGCTTGTTGACTATCGCCCAAAAATGCCGCTGCGCATTTACAGCGCGGAAGGCATGCTGCTCAGCGAGTTTGGCGAGGAACGCCGGGTGCTGGTCAAAATTTCCGAGGTCCCGAAAGTGATGAAAGACGCCATTCTTGCTGCCGAAGATGACCGGTTTTACGAGCATGGCGGCGTAGATTACATGGGCGTGCTGCGCGCAGCAATCTCCAACTTTGCTTCCGGTGGCGCAAAACAGGGTGCAAGCACCATTACCATGCAGGTGGCGCGCAATTTTTTCCTTTCCAAGGAAAAGACCATGACGCGCAAGTTCAACGAAGTGCTGCTCGCTTTCAAAATCGAGCACAATTTAAGCAAGGACGAAATTCTTCAGCTTTACTTCAACCAGATTTATCTTGGCCAGCGCGCCTATGGCTTTGCGACAGCAGCCCAGACCTACTTTGGCAAACCGCTCAGTCAGGTCACCGTCGCAGAGGCCGCCGTGCTCGCCGGACTGCCCAAGGCACCTTCTTCATACAACCCTGTTGTTAATCCGAAGCGGGCGAAATTGCGCCAACTTTATGTCTTGCGCCGCATGCATGAGTTGCACTTTATCAATGACGAGCAACTCCGGCTCGCACAACAGCAGCCCATTTCGACCAGGCGCGGCAACCAGGAATTTGGCACCAAATCCGACCATATCTCCGAAATGGTTCGTCAGGCCGTTTATGAAAAATACCAGGAAGACGCTTACACGCAAGGCCTCAAGGTGTATACCACCATTCGGCAGCATGACCAGCTTGCCGCCTATCAGTCCGTCCGGATGGGTGTGTTGGAGTATGACCGGCGTCATGGCTACCGGGGGCCGGAGGGTTTTGTTGACCTGAAAAAGGATAGCAGCGAAGAATATCTCGAAGAAGCGCTGCAGGATGTTGCCGACAACGATGACCTGAAACCCGCCGTGGTGCTGGCAGCCTCGCCCAGGCTGGTTCGCGCCTATTGCAAGGGTGGCGAAGTTGCGGAAGTCAGAGGCGAGGGCCTGCGTTTTGCGCAGCACGCTCTGGGAGGCAAGGTCGCCTTGAACCAGCGTATTCGTACCGGTTCCATCATACGGCTGCAAAAGAACGAAAAAGGCATTTGGCAGACAAGCCAGCTCCCGCAGGTGGAAGCCGCCTTCGTCTCCGGCAATCCGCGCGATGGTGCAATCTATGCGCTTATCGGTGGTTTTGATTTCAACCGCAACCAGTTCAATCGGATTACCCAAGCATGGCGTCAACCGGGATCGAGCCTTAAACCCTTTATTTATTCGGCAGCGCTGGAAAAAGGCTTCACGCCCGCGACGCTGATCAATGATGCGCCCTTGATGTTCGATGCCGAACAAACCGGCAGCGAACCGTGGGAACCAAAAAATTACGATGGAAACTTTGAAGGGCCAATGCGCATGCGCCAAGGCCTGACAAAATCGAAAAACCTGGTTTCCATACGCATTCTGCAATCCATTTCACCGCAATATGCACAGGACTACCTTACCAAGTTCGGCTTCGATGCCTCCAAACATCCGCCCTACCTCACCATGGCGCTGGGCGCCGGCTCCGTCACCCCCATGCAAATGCTCACTGGCTATTCGGTCTTCGCCAACGGCGGTTTCCGCGTCACGCCTTACTTCATTCAGCGCATTGAAGATTCGCAAGGCAATGTACTTTTCAAAGCCGAGCCAAGCATAGCGGGCGAAGATGCAGACCGGGTCATCGATGTGCGCAACGCCTTCACCATGGTCAATATGATGCAGGACGTAGTAAGGCGCGGTACGGCCATTCGTGCCATGCAGCTTGGCCGCGAGGACCTGGCAGGCAAAACGGGCACGACCAGCGATTCGATGGATGCCTGGTTCAGCGGGTTTCAACCTACGCTGGTCGGCATTGCCTGGATGGGTTTCGACCAGCCGCGCAGCCTGGGTGACAAGGAAACCGGCGGCGGCGCAGCCTTGCCGATCTGGATGAGCTACATGGAGAAAATGCTCAAGGACGTACCGCAAGCCGTTTACACCATGCCGGAGAATATGGCCGCCGTGCGTATCAACGAGGAAGGGTTCCGCGACGAAAGCAGCTCGCTGATTGAATACTTCTACGAGGAAAACATCCCGCCCGAACAGACTGTTCCATACACGCCCAATGAAGAAATCAAGTCAGTGGAAACCATCAAGGATCAACTGCTCTGACCCTCAACATGACCAAGGAACACGCGCCCCGAAATCATGCCACCAGACGCGATCTGATGCGCGAACGACTGGCACATCATGCCGCCAGATTGATGGCCGAGGACGGCATCACCGACCATGCTTTCGCCAAACGCAAAGCCGCGCGGCAGCTGGGCGCGGAGGACACCCACCACCTGCCCAGCAACGATGAAGTAGATGCGGCATTGCACAGTTATCGCGCGCTCTACCAGCGCGACAGCCACCCCGGCATCCTGCGCCGGTTGCGCGAAGAAGCCCTCGCCACCATGCGCATGCTGGCTGAGTTCAACCCCTACCTCACCGGTTCGGTGTTGAGCGGCACGGCGGGCGAACAATCCGACATCAACCTGATGCTGTTTTCCGACGATGCAAAAGCCGTGTTGCTGTTCCTGCTCAAGCACAAGATCGAATTCGCAGACGGGGAATGGAATGTGCGCGTGGGTGGGCGTGAAGAAACCGTGCCAAGCTATACGCTAACCGGTGAATCAGGCATCCAGACGCACATCATCGTATTACCCGAAAACGCCCACCACAGCGGCAGCCGCCACCCGGAGACGCATGCCGACATCGCGGCGCTAGAGGTATTGCTGGCAGGTTGATGCCAAAAATCTGCCTGTCCACGAAAAGCACGAAATTCACGAACAAATCAGCATCAATAAAGGCACAACCTTATTCCTTCAGCCACCTTGCCGCATCCAGTGCAAAGTACGTCAATATCCCGTCCGCTCCGGCGCGCTTGAATGCCAGCAACGCTTCCAGCACGCAGGCCTGTTCGTTCAGCCAGCCGTTCTGCGCGGCGGCCTTGAGCATCGCGTATTCGCCGCTGACCTGGTAGACGAAGGTTGGCGCCTTGAACTCATCTTTCACGCGGCGCACGATGTCAAGGTAGGGCATGCCGGGTTTGACCATCACCATGTCCGCGCCTTCCTGCAAATCGAGGCCGACTTCCCACAGCGCTTCGTCGGAGTTGGCCGGATCCATCTGGTAGGTGTATTTGTTGCCGGCGCCCAGGTTGCTGCTGGAACCGACCGCATCGCGGAACGGGCCGTAGAAGCTGGAGGCGTATTTGGCGGAGTAGGCCATGATGCGGGTGTGGATGCGCCGGTCGGCATCGAGCGCTGCGCGGATCGCTCCGATGCGCCCATCCATCATGTCGGAGGGAGCGACGATGTCAGCTCCTGAAGCGGCGTGAGTTAGCGCCTGTCTGGTCAGCACTTCCACGGTTTCGTCGTTCAACACATAGCCGCTGTCGTCGATCAGGCCATCCTGCCCGTGGCTGGTGTAGGGGTCGAGCGCCACATCGGTCATCACGCCGAGTTCGGGAAATCTCTTCTTGATCGCGGCGACCACGCGCGGCACCAGACCATCCGGGTTATAAGCTTCGCGCGCATCCAGGCTTTTCAGCGGCGCATCGATCACCGGGAAAATCGCCATCACCGGAATGCCAAATTTCATGCACTGCTCGGCATCCTTGAGCAGCAGATCCAGCGTCTTGCGCTGCACCCCCGGCATGGACTTCACATCCTCGACTTTATGGCTGCCTTCGAGCACGAAAACGGGGTAAATGAAATCTGCTGGTGTGAGCACATGCTCACGCATCAAGCCCCGTGAAAAGGCGTCGCGACGCATGCGGCGCATCCTGCATTGTGGGTATTGTCCGAGTGTCTGCATAATTTTTCCCGAAAATTATATTTTTTGGAACTATTTTAGAAACTGCTTATCACATGCTGTGAATGATGTGAGTCATTCCCCGTTTCTCCTCCCTGAGCGGGTGTCTTAACCCTGTTAAGACTTTGCCCCTGGCCTCCCCTTTGGCGCAGGGGCATTTTTTTGCCTGTCACTCCTCCAGCCATCGTGCGATCACCGCCTCCGCCTCTTCAGTGCCGATTTTTTTCAAACTGGAAAATAACTGCACGGTGCACTGCGGAAAACGAAGTTTCAGAGCAGACTCATACCCGCTTGCGGGCGTGATGTCGGAACTAAAATGTTCGGCCAGATGCGATTTTACGCGATTCAGGGTCAATGTAGCCTGCTGCCTGCTGAGCTTGTCCGATTTGGTCAGCAGGACATGCACCGGCTTGCCGGTCGGCGCGAACCAGTCCAGCATGCTCTCGTCCAGTTCGGTCAGCGGGTGACGCGCGTCCATGATGATGACCAACCCGGCCAGTTCTGCGCGAGTTTGCAGGTACTGGCTCAGCAGATGCTCCCAGTGCCGCTGCACGTCCGGCGGCACCTTGGCATAGCCGTAGCCGGGCAGATCCACCAGGAAATTATCGTTGCCCAGCGAAAAATAGTTGAGATGCTGGGTGCGCCCCGGCGTCTTGCTGGTATAGGCCAGCCGCACATGATTCGCCAGCGTGTTGATCGCGCTCGACTTGCCCGCGTTGGAGCGCCCGACAAACGCCACTTCCCTGCCGCCGTGCTGCGGCAAATCTTTTAGGTGATTGACGGTGGTGTAGAACGCCGCCTGCGAGAATAGCCCCATTACCAGCCAGCAAAAATCTTGTCGGCGGCAGCGATGGTCACGGCGATGTCCGCATCGCTATGTGCGGCGGAAACAAAGCCTGCCTCGAACGCCGACGGCGCGAGGTAGTGACCCGCATCCAGCATCGCATGGAAGAAGCGGTTGAACGCTTCCTTGTCGCAAGCCATCACCTCGGCATAGCTGGTGGGCAACGTTTTGCTGAAATACAGGCCGAACATGCCGCCAACGGATTGCGCGCAGAACGGGATGCCGCGCTTCTGCGCCGCAGCGGTCAGGCCTTCGGTGAGTTGTTTCGCCAATTGCGACAGACGTTCGTAGAAACCAGCTTGCTGCACCAGTTTCAGCGTGGCCAGCCCGGCCGCCACCGCAACCGGGTTGCCGGACAGCGTGCCGGCCTGATACACCGCGCCGAGCGGCGCCAGGCATTGCATGATGTCGCGCCGTCCGCCAAAGGCAGCAGCGGGCAAGCCGCCGCCCATCACCTTGCCCAGCGTGACCAGGTCTGGTTTGATGCCGTAGTAGCCCTGCGCACCTTGCAGGCCAACGCGGAAGCCGGTCATCACTTCGTCGAGAATCAGCACCGCGCCGTGTTTCGTACATAACGCGCGCATCGCATCGAGGAATTCGCGCTTGGGCGCGACCAGATTCATGTTGCCTGCCACCACTTCGACGATCACCGCCGCGATCTCGTTGCCCATCGCGGCGAAGGCTTTTTCCAGCCCGGCGGCATCGTTGTAATCCAGCACCGTGGTCAGCGCCGCAATCTCTGCGGGCACGCCGGAAGAGCTCGGCTGGCCGAAGGTCAGCGCGCCGGAACCGGCCTTCACCAGCAGGCCGTCGGAATGGCCGTGGTAGCAGCCCTCGAATTTGATGATGCGCGAACGCCCGGTAAAGCCGCGCGCGAGGCGGATCGCCGACATCGTCGCTTCGGTGCCGGAACTCACCAGCCGCACCATCTCCAGGCTCGGCAACAACTTGCACAACAGCTTCGCCAGTTCCAGTTCAGCCGCCGTCGGCGCGCCGAAGCCCAAACCCTGCGCCGCCGCATCCTGCACCGCCTTGACCACGTCGGGATGGCAATGCCCGACGATCATTGGCCCCCAGGAGCCGACGTAATCGGTGTATTTCTTACCGTCCGCGTCCCACACATAAGCGCCCTGCCCGCGCTGGAAAAACAGCGGCGTGCCACCGACCGAGCGGAACGCGCGCACCGGTGAATTCACGCCGCCCGGAATAACTTTTTGTGATTCATTAAATAATTCTTGATTATGCGAAGTCATGCTGCTTTACCTTGTTCGAATAAATTAAAAAATTCTTTGGCTGCGCCTTCAATATCCGGCGCGGCAAATACCGCCGAAATCACCGCCAGCGCATCCGCGCCGGCTTTCAGCAATTGCGCGCCATTTTGTGCGGTAATGCCGCCGATGGCAACAATGGGCACATTCAACTCACGGCGCGCCTGCCGCAATAAATCCGGTGTCGCCGCCACCGCCTCCGGCTTCACCGTGGAAACGAAGAAGCTGCCGAACGCCACGTAATCCGCGCCTTGCCGCACTGCCTCTTGCGCCAGCGGCAGGCGATTATAGCAAGACACACCGATCAGACTGCCGTCG
>Ga0209343_10004623_pt1 | contig 16936 bp, 13 predicted proteins | sample RifCSPlowO2_02_FD_184026 | JGI IMG/M metagenome (GOLD analysis project Ga0209343, IMG submission 184026) | Groundwater microbial communities from Rifle, Colorado - Rifle CSP2_plank lowO2_0.2 (SPAdes) (version 2) | ecosystem: Environmental > Aquatic > Deep subsurface > Groundwater | place... | reverse complement strand
TGGGAGAGAACGGCATCGGCCTGTCCGGCGGGCAGCGCCAGCGCATCGCCATCGCCCGCGCCCTGCTCAAGCGCCCGCGCGTGCTGATCTTCGACGAAGCGGTGAGCAGCCTGGATCGGGCCACCGCAGAGCACTTCGCGCATACCATCAACAAGCTCAAGGGCAAGGTCACCATGCTGTTCATCACCCACCAGTTGCCCGAGGCGTTGCAGGTGGATGAAGTCGTACATTTCGGGCTGCCGGAAGCCGGGGAAAAAACGGCGCAGGGCACGAATTGACTTTTGGTGAGTAATCCTTACAATCAGGTAAGGAAAATCAAGGAGTCTCATCATGACTACTGCCGTACTAACCAGCAAAGGGCAAATCACCATCCCGCTTCCGGTGCGTAGCAAGCTCGGCGTAGAGGCGGGTGACCGGATCGAGTTCATCGAACTGGGCAATGGGCAGTTCGGCATTATTGCCGCAACAGAAGATATTTCTTCCCTGAAAGGCATTGTCGGCAAACCGAAAACGCCCGTCACGATAGAGGATATGAACCGCGCCATCGTCAAGCGTGGTGCGGGCAAGTGATCGGGCTGGACACCAATGTTCTGGTGCGTTACCTGGCGCAGGACGACAAGAGCCAATCCGCAGCGGCCGGCCGTCTGATCGAGCGCGAACTGAGCCAGGAAACTCCCGGATTCGTTTCGTTGATCGTGCTGGTCGAAACGGTCTGGGTGCTGGAAAGCTGTTACGGCTCTTCCCGCGCGGATATCGCCGCCGTCCTCGAACGGCTGCTGCGCGTCAAACAACTCAAGATACAGGACGCCGAAACGGCGTGGCGCGCATTGCGCTTGTTCCTTTCCTGTAAAGCGGACTTCTCCGATTGCCTGATCGAGCGTTTGGGGCATGCGAATGGTTGTCTGCATACCGCCACGTTCGACAAGGTTGCCGCCAAATCCGCCGGAATGAAGTTGCTGTAGAGACACTGTGCAGCATCGGTATTGATGCCTCGTTCGGCTTGCTCTCACGAGGCATTTTTCATCATAGCCGGCATACATAATACCGCCCGCATACCACTTCTTGAATGGGATTCATGGCTGTTGGGTTACGCGATGAAACTGCTAACCCAACCTACTATGAAAACTGCGGCCTTGTTGTTCAGGGGGGATCAGTCCTTGATCGCTTCCACCGGCGAGGAGATTTTCACCTCGTCGCTCACCATCGGGACGTATTTTGTCATGCCGAATTCTGAGCGTTTCAGGGTGGCGCCGATGTCCGCACCGCAGGCCGGTTTCTTGAGCATCGGGTGCATGGCGCAGCGGAAGTTGCTCACGGTGAGCGTCAGCGGTTTGGTCACGCCGAGCAGGGTGAAGCTGCCTTCGGCGGCTATCACCTTGTCGCCGTCGAATATCAGTTTGTCCGAGACGAAGCGCATGGCCGGGAATTGCGCGGCATTGAAAAACTCATCCGACTTCATGTGCTCGTCCCATTTTTCAAACCCCATATCGATCGATGCGGTCTCGATGGTCAGTTCCACGCTGCCTTTCTTTGCGGCGGGGTCGATGGCGATCTTGCCGCTGGATTTATTGAAGCGGCCGCGCTGGGTGGAAAAGCCCATATGGTTGACCTCGAACACCGGCCAGGTATGGCGCGGGTCGATGGTGTAGTTGTCGGCGGCCCAGGCGGGCGCGACAAGCAGGCCGGTCAGGAGGATTGCGAGTAGTTTATTCATGGTATTTTCCTTTCGGGATGGTTATTTGCTGGAAACGGTAAAGTGAAAGCGGATATGCACTTCGTCGGCGACCGTGTCGGTGTCGCTCCAGATACCGGAGCCGATGCCGTAATCGAGGCGCTTAAGTGGGAGCATACCGTCGATGACCAGCATATCGGCATTTTGCTTGAGCGTGAAGGGGGCTCTGATGTCCAGCGTCTTGCCCTTGATGGTCATTTTTCCGGTCGTTTCATAGCGCCCCTTGACCGGCTGTTTGACGCTGCCGGAAACGAAGTTGGCAGTCGGGTAATTTTTCGTGTCGAACCATGCCTTGCCCGCGGCTTCCGCATCGGCTTCGGCGCTGCCGGTGTCGATGCTGGCGAGGTCGATATCGATGCGCGCCGTGCCGGTTTCCGGCCTGGCCGGATCCACCGCGATGCGGGCGGTGAATTTTTTGAAGCTCCCCTCCACCGGCACGCCCATTTGTTTCGATACAAAAGTGATGCTGCTTTGCTGCGGGCGCAGCACGGTGAATTCCACGCCGGATGCCGGCGAGACGCCGAGCAGCAGCGGAACGGCCATCAAGTATTTCATGTGCCCCCCTGTTTGAGAAACGGAATCATGCGTGCCAGTATCCCGTCGCGTTCGATGAAATGGTGCTTGAGCGCAGCGCCGATATGTGCGAGCACCAGGCCGAGCATCAGGAAATTGAGGTATTCGTGCACCTCCTTGAGCAGATCGCCCAGCTCCTTATCCTTGGCGATCAAATCCGGTAGCGGCAGCATGCCGAACCATACGGTCTGAAAACCCTTGGCGGAGCTCATCAGCCAGCCGCTCAGCGGTACGGCGAAGATCAGCAAATACAGCAAATAATGCACAGTATGCGCCGCGAATCTCTCCCAGAGCGGGGTCGCGGCGGGCAGCGGGGGCGGGCGATGAGCGATGCGCCACGATATGCGCAGCACCGCCAGCAGGAAGACGGTGACGCCGATCCATTTATGGTAGCTGTATAGCCGGAGCTTGTCCGGGGATAGCGGCAGATCGTGCATATACACGCCGAGCGGGAACGCGGCGAAGATCAGCAGGGCGATTGCCCAGTGCAAGGCGATGGCGGTGCGGGTGTAGCGATCCGGCATGATCGTGCTCCATGAGTTGCGGCTATCTTAACCCGAATATTTCACCAGACCGCCACAAAATCAACGTAAAGCGGCATGAAACTTTTTTGTTGTCCGCCCATCCAACTGCGCGCTTGAAAAAACGGCGCGCCACCCAAATATGGCGAGACAAAGGGCGGCTGGTGATAAACTGCGCGCCATGGATTTCTGACTACGGAGAAAATAAATATGAAGCGGATTTTTTTGTTCATCCTGACCAACCTGGCGGTGCTGGTTGTCATCAGCATCACCCTGCGCCTGCTCGGCGTGGATCGATGGGTGACCGAGACGGGGGCAATCGACTTCAACGCCCTGCTGATATTGTCGGCGGTGATCGGTTTCTCCGGCTCGCTGATCTCGCTGGCGATGTCGAAATGGTCGGCCAAGCGCATGGTGGGCGCGCAGGTCATCGAAAATCCGAGCGATCCGACCGAACGCTGGCTGGTGGATACCGTGAAACGCCAGGCGATTTCGGCGGGCATCGGAATGCCGGAAGTGGCGATTTACGACGCGCCGGACGTGAACGCATTCGCCACCGGCTGGAACCGCAACGACGCGCTGGTGGCGGTGAGCACCGGGCTGCTGCGCAACATGACCCGCGAGGAGGCCGAGGCGGTGCTGGCGCATGAAATTAGCCACGTCGCCAACGGCGACATGGTGACGCTGGCGCTGATCCAGGGCGTAGTGAACACCTTCGTGATTTTCTTCGCCAAGCTGTTCGGTTACTTCGTCGATCGCGTCATCCTCAAAAACGACCGCGGCCACGGCATCGGCATGATCGTGGCGGAGATCGTCGCGCAACTGGTGCTGGGCGTGCTGGCCAGCATGATCGTGATGTGGTTCTCGCGCCAGCGCGAATTTCGTGCCGATGCGGGCGGTGCAAACCTGGCCGGGCGGCAGAAGATGATCGCCGCGCTGGAACGCCTCAAGGTCAACCACGAGCAGGCGACCTTGCCCGAGCAGATGGCCGCATTCGGCATTTCCGGTGGCAAGAGTTTCACCAAGCTGTTCATGACCCATCCGCCGCTGGACGAGCGCATCGAGGCGTTGCGTTCCGGGCGGTAATGGCCGGGCAATGGCAAAAACAATAAGGCCTGCGCGAGCAGGCCTTATTGTTTTGGGCGGGCCGGATTCCTCCCGAACGGTGCTCAAATCTGGTAATCGTGGTTTTTCGGCGACGTTTCTACCGGCGAATTCAATAATGCCTCAAATTCGTCTGCCGGCACCGGTCTGGAGAACAGGTATCCCTGCGCATAATCGCAGCCAGCCTGGGTCAGCAGCATCCGCTGCGTCTCGGTTTCCACGCCTTCGGCTATTACCTTGAGGCCGAGTTTGTGCGCCATGACGACGATGGCTTCGGATAACGCCATGTCGTTCGGGTCAGTCGCCAGATTGCGCACGAACGACTGGTCGATTTTCAGGAAGTCGATGTCGAATTTCTTCAGGTAGGACAGCGACGAATAACCGGTGCCGAAGTCGTCGATCGCGACCTGGATGCCAGCGTCGCGGAATTCGAGCAGGGTGTTGGCGATATCCGGATCCGCGTCCAGCAACAGCCCTTCGGTGATTTCGATAACCATGCCCCGCCCGGGCAGCTCCAGCGCCTGCAAATAACTGAACCATGCATTCTCCTCGCCGCTCGAAGTGTGGCGAAACTGAACCGGCGAAACGTTCACGCTGATCTGAAGCGCGGCGTTGTGCGTTGACCGCCAGTGCTTCAGTTGCTGGGCGGCTTCCCTGAACACCCAGTCGCCGATTTCGACGATCAATCCGGTTTCCTCGGCCAGCGGGATGAATTGGGCCGGGCTGACCATGCCGCGCTGCGGGTGCTGCCAGCGGATCAGCGCTTCCGCCTTGTCGATGCGACCCGTGGCCATATTCACGATGGGCTGGTAATAAACCTTGAACTGGTTGGCGGTCAGCGCGCCGCGCAGTTCGCTGGTCATGCGCATCCGCATCTGCGCGGCTTCCTGCATGGACGATGTGAAATAATCGAAACGGTTGCGCCCCGCATTCTTGGAGGCATACATCGCCTGGTCGGCGTTTTTGAGCAGCTCTTCCACTTCGGTCGCATCGTCCGGATACAGCGTGATGCCGATGCTGGACGATATGTAGGCCGTTTCTTTTCCCAGCTGGAACGGTTCGGCAAGATGCTTCCGGATATTTTCGGCTACCCGGTCAATGCTGTCGGTATCGTCGAGCTCCGCCAGGATGACGGTGAATTCGTCCCCGCCCAGCCGCGCCACGGTGTCGGTTTCGCGCACGCACCCGCTGATGCGGGATGCCGCCTCCTTGAGCAGGATGTCGCCCATGCTGTGCCCGAGCGCGTCGTTGACCTCCTTGAATTTATCGAGATCGATGAACAGCAGCGCCGTTTTCAGGCTGGCGCGGTGCGCTTTTTTGATGTCCTGCGTCAGGCGGTCAAGGAACATGTGGCGGTTGGGCAGGCCGGTCAGAATATCGAAATTGGCCTGGCTCCAGATCAGTTTTTCGGATTCTTTCTGCAGGGTGATGTCGCGGATGAAGGCGTTGAACTCGTAATTGCCGCCTGCCTTGATGGCTGTGACGGATAGTTCGACCGGAAATTCGCGACCGTCGCGGTGCAGCCCGAGCAACTCGACCCGCGAATTCAGCATCTCTCCCTTGCCGGAGGCCAGGAAGCGCTTGATGCCATTGACGTGCGCTTCGCGGTATTGCGCCGGAATGATGGTCTGGCTCAGCGGGCGGCCGATTGCCTCGTCGCGGTTCCAGCCGAAGATTTTTTCTGCCTGGCGATTCCAGCTGGTGATGATTTCCTTGTCGTCGATCTGCACCACGGCATCCAGTGCGGTCTCGATGATGGTGTAGAGTTTGCCCTTGCTCTCGGACAATGCGCGCTCCGCCAGCTTGCGCTGGGTGACGTCGCGCGCCGAGCCGTACACCAGTTTCTGTCCGTCGACGTCCACCTTGACGATGCTGACTTCGACGTCGATGATGCTGTCGTCGCGGCGGCGATACCGGGTTTCAAGCGTGATGGCGGTATCCCTCAGCCCGGCGATAATTGCCTTGATCTGCGCGGCCGTCCATTGCGCGTCCCACTGTGCGGCATTCATGGAGGACAGCTCCTCTGCCGTGCGGTCGAGCATTTTGCAGAATGCGTCGTTCACCTGCGTCACGTTGCCGTCGAGATCCAAGATATGGATGCCGTCGCTGGCAGCGCGCAACAGCGTCAGGTTCTTGCGGCTTTCCTTCGCCAGCGATTCTTCGGCGTGCTTGCGCGCTTCGAGCAGGGCGCTGAACCCGTCGGCCATTTCGTTGAAACTGTCGCCCACCCAGCTGAGCTCGTCCTGCGTGTCGAGGTGGATGCGCGTGTTCAGGTCGCCGCTGGCGAAGGCGTGGGCGGAGCTGCCCAGCGACCGGATGCTGCCGAGGATTGCGTAATAGAGGCTGGCCGACAGATAAACCACCAGCAAAAATGCCAGCAAGGCGATGCCGGTACTCGTGTACAGTGTATTCTGAGCCGTGGCAATGCGCTCCTTGAGCAGGATTTCGACGGTCGGCAGCAGAGAGTCATACAGTTGCGCATAGCCGTTGTCGATCGCCACGGTAGCAATGTCCAGAAATTCGCCGGGGGGCAAGGAGAAGCGGCCGGAGAGGATATCCGATGTCACATGCATAGTGACTTGCTGCGCCGATTTGACTATGCCTTCATAGGTGTCTTGTAGCGACGCCTGCGCTGCCGGGTTGTAATGGCCGGTCTTTTCCAGGTTGGCGTCGAGGTTTCTGATGGCAGTGCCAAGCTCGGCCATCTTGACTTTCAATTCGACTTTCTGGTTTTCGGTGAGATGTTTCCTGGACAGGATGCCGGTGCCGTAGGCGCGCAGTTGCCCGAGATGTTCGAGTGCGTGCGGCAGCTTGTTGAGTGCGGTATCGATCAGGTAATAAGTGGCATGTTCCGGATCCAAGGTCAGCAAGTAGCCGTCGGCGACCAACACCTCGAACTCCTGTATTTGTGCGATCAGGCGGGTATGCATGGCGAAATTTTCGAATACGGACAGCTTCATGCCGTCTTCGCGCAAATGTTCCCAATTTTCCCTGATAAGCCGGAAATTCTTGCCGGAAACCAGGTTGGCGGGCAGTTCTTTCTCCATTTTCGCAAAGGCGGCGGCGGCAATATTTTCCTGGGCGGCGCGCTTGTCCCGCATGGCCTCGTTGCCGCCGAGCAGCGAGGCGGAAATGCCGCGGTGCAACTGGACGGCTTGCACGGTGCGGGTGACCGGCTTGATCATCGCGAGGCCCTGCAATTCCTGGTGTGTGGGCTGGATGACGCGATCCAGGCTGACGAACAGGCTGTATACCACCACGGCAATCGCGATCAGAGACAGCAGCCACAGCAAAGTAAATTTCTTGGTGTAGCCCAAGCGGTTCAGCAGCGAGATGGCAGGGGTGAAGATTGCTTGCATTACTTTTCCAGTCTCTCCTGTTGGTTACTGCTGTTTCTTTATACTCCGGTCTTCTATGGATAACCGGTTTTTTTTGTGCGGCGGGCGATCATGGCGCTCGCCATGCCGAATGGCGATTCGTTATCCGGTCAGCGTATGCCGGTGCGTTGCGCTACCCATATTCTGTGTACGCCGGTGCGTCCGGCGTCGGCCGCCGCCGTTTGCGGCCTGCTCGCGGGCTGCGGGGCGGCGGGCGAGTGGTCATGTTGCGAGGAAGGCACGCTGGGAATCGGCACTTCCTGGTATTCGAAGTCGCTTTCTTCTTCGTAATCCTCGTATTTGCGGCGCGGCGGATCGCCGTCGTATACCAGGTTTTGGCGGCGTTGCAGGTAGGCGTCGCGGATGAACTGATAGCGGTCGATCGCGGCCACCTCCAGCACTTTTTCCTGCTCGAGCAGCTGCGCGCGGTAGCCGACCGCCTTGGTCAGGTACAACTGGTTGCGGCTGCGCATGTGATCTACGTGGCGCAGCATGCTCGGGCGGCTGTCCGCATACAGACCTATGCCGTCGCGTAACGTGCTCGGGCCGAGAATGGGGATGACGAGGTACGGGCCGCTGGAGGCACCCCAATAGCCCAGTGTTTGGCCGAAATCTTCATTGTGTTTTTCCATTCCCAGCGATGAGGCCACATCGGCTATCCCGAAAAGCCCTATCGTGGAATTGACCAGAACACGTCCGCCATCCGAAATGGACTGCATTATTTTGAATTGCAGCAGGTCGTTGATGGTGATGAGAATATCGTCGAGGTTGGAGAAGAAGTTGCTTAACATGAGCCTGAAAGGGGGCGGCACGACGGCGATGTAGCCTTGTGCGACCGGCTTCGCGATGGCTTTGTCCAGGGCGTCGTTGAACTGGTATACGCCACGGTTAAACGATTCCAGCGGGTCGGCGGGGTTTTTCGCGGGTGTCGAGGCGCAACCGGTCAGGGCGAGTGCGGCGAACGCGATACCCAGCGGCTTGGCCACCGTCAAGCGGCGCCTTGTGCAACCGGGTTTCGATGGTTTGGATAAATGGTTATGCAAAGTCTTTTGGCAGCCTGGCCGAATGGCTAGCAGCTTTATCAAAAGGGCGAGTGTGGCGAACATATCATCCGGCTTGTTATAAGTTATGCGGATTATAGGCGGTTTGGCCGATTCCGGCAAAACTGCCTGGTAGTCGCTTTGCCGGATCGTCGCTGCACCGGGCACTGCAACCCGCGCAATTTATTCTTGAAGCAAAATCGGCGCTCGGCCCGAGTCTGCTAGAATAACCGGAACGGATAAAAATTAGGGTTCATCGGATTCTCACCGTATCATGACGATAGTCGCGGTATTCAACCAGAAGGGCGGGGTCGGCAAGACTACCACGGTGCTTAACATAGCCGCCGCGCTGGCGCGCCGCGGCCTCAAGCCGGTGGGTATCGACCTCGATCCGCAGGCGCAGCTCGGCATCATTACCGGCGTTGCGGCCCAATCCGGCGACGACAGCATTTACAGCCTTTTCCAGCGCAACCGCCCGTTGGGCGAAATGATCCAGGAGACGGCCAGCGGAATCGGCATCATCCCGTCGCATATCGAGCTGTCCAAGGTGGACGCGCTGTACGGCAAGGGCTACAACGCGATCAACAAGCTGAACCTCAGTTTGCAGGCGGAAAAAGCTGCGACCGGCTATAAACACTGGGTAATCGATTGTTGCCCGCTGGTTGGCGTGCTTTCATTGAGTGCCATCTTCGCCAGCGACGGCGTCATCGTTCCCATGTCGGCGGATTACCTGTCCCTCAAGGGTGCCGTCCAGATACAGAAAACCCTCAAGGCGCTCGAACGGGTGCTGAAGCGCCGCGTAGAGCGCCGTTACCTGCTCACGCGCTTCGACTCGCGGCGGCGCATGGCCGGCAACGTCCTGCTGATGGCCAAGGCGGAATTCGGTGCGGATGTGTGCCGGACGCTCATTTCGGAAAATGTCAGCCTGGCGGAAAGCCCGTCGCTGAGCAAGACCATCTTCGAACACGCGCCGAACAGCCGCGGGGCGCATGATTACGATGCGCTGCTCGACGAACTGATGGCAGACGGGTTTATCGAATAGCGTAGCGGGGGCCGAAACCTGACCTCTGCCATCATTGAGCTAGTCCTGCTTGACGATCAGCGACAGCACATCCTCGATATCTGCCGATTGCGATAATTCTTTTTCGTGGCTGACAGTCCTGCATTGCGTCACTTGGCAATGGTGGTACATCTGGCGCAGCTTGCGCTCCGCATCCGGCAAGTCCTTGCCGTAAATCTGGATGCTATCGACCTTTTGTCCATCCCGTGTGGTCAAGGCAAAATCGAACTTCGGCATACTCTCCTCCCAATTCCCCAAAAGCCCGGCAAGCCGCAAAACAAATACCGCGAAACACCGGGACGCATTGTAGTCCGCGCTTTATAGTTCTGCATAGCTTCAATACGGTTTTATCTCTGCTAGAATGCCGCAACTTTCAATCTGTGGGAGTGCAGCCATGACCTATGTTGTTTCGGAAAATTGTATCAAGTGCAAATACACCGACTGCGTCGAGGTGTGCCCGGTGGATTGCTTCCGCGAAGGGCCGAATTTTCTGGTGATCGACCCCGACGAATGCATCGATTGCACCCTGTGCGTCGCGGAATGCCCGGCAGATGCCATTTTTGCCGAGGAAGACCTGCCGGAAGATCAGCGCAATTTCCTTGCCCTGAACGCCGAACTGGCGAAACGCTGGAAGCCCATCATCGCGAAAAAAGACGCGCCCGCCGATGCAGATAAATGGTGCGGCCTGAAAGACAAGCTGCGTTTCCTCGAACGTTGAGTTCGGATATTTTCGATAGCGTAGCCAAACATATCCTGTCACGCCATGCGCGGGACCCGTCTGATTTATGCGGGCCCGACCTGCGCGGCGCGACCGTCCTGCTGCCCAACTACCATGTTGCCCAACCCCTGGCGCGGGCGTTAAGCGCGGCGGCCAATCTGCCCGCGCTATTGCTGCCGCGAATGGTGACGCTCGACGACTGGGCGCAATCCGTTCCGCTGGCTGCGCCCGCCGCCACCGACAGCCAGCGCGGCACCTTGCTGTACCAGCACCTGCGCAGGCAGCAGTGGTTCGAAAACGCCGACCTGTGGAGTATGACGCAGGAGCTGCTTGCGCTGTTCGACGAGCTTACCCTTGCGCTCGAAACCTTGCCGCGCGATGCGGAAGCGTTCGCCGCCGCCGTGCAGCAGGTGTACCGGGCGCGGCAGAATGCCGCGCTGCAACTGGAGGCGCGGCTGGTTTTCGAGCTGTGGCACGCGATGCAGGCAGGCGCTGAACTGGATGCGGCACGTGCCTATCAGCAACGGCTGGCGAAGCTCGCGGCTCAGGCAAGCCAGCCCTTGTTCGTGCTGCGCGCTTCCGGCTGGGATGCGCTCGAGCAACGCTTCCTCGACGAATACGCCAAACGCGCGGCGGTGGAGATGTTCGATCTGCGCGAGATGGCGCCGCAATGGAGCGGCTTGCTGCACGATCACGTCCCCTTCCGCGCGCAAAACATCCCGGCGCTCGGCGACAGGCTGCGCTTCTTCGCCGCCACCAGCCTTGAACAGGAAGCGCGCGCCGCCGCCATGCAGGTGCGCCGCTGGCTGAGCGAGGGCAAGCGCGACATCGCCATCGTCGCGCAGGACCGCGTGGCGGCGCGGCGCGTGCGCGCCTTGCTGGAGCGCGCGCAGGTGCTGGTGGCGGACGAGACCGGCTGGACTTTCGATACGTTGTCGGTGAGCACGGTGCTGGAGCGCTGGCTCACGGCGCTGCAAAGTGATTTCTACCATCACGACCTGCTCGACCTGCTCAAGTCGCCGTTCATCTTTGCCGACATGACAGCCGCCGACCGCAAGGCAGCGGTGTATCAGCTGGAACAGCTGCTGCGCAAACAGGGCGTGGTGGCCGGGCTGGAAAAATTCGTCGCGCTCGCCGAAAGCGAAACGGTTCTGCATCAACCGCTGGCGCGGCTGCGCCAGGCCGCGATGCTGCTGGAGCAGAACAAAAAAACAACACTGGCGGAATGGCTGGCAGCCTTGCGCGCAAGCCTGCGCATGCTGGGCATCGATACCGGCCTGCAACAGGACGAGGCCGGCGCGCAATTGCTGCGCGCTTTGGAAACGTGGCAGCAGGAATTGCAGGCCGACGCGGGGCGCTACCGCTTTGCCGAGTGGCGGCGCTGGCTGGCGCAGCAACTGGGCACGCAGACTTACCGTGACAGCGGCATCGACAGCCCGGTGCGCTTCACCCACCTCGCGGCGACGCGCTGGCGCTCCTTCGATGCGGTGCTGCTGCTGGGATGCGATGCCGATCATCTGCCCGGCGCAGCGGACGGCGGGCGCTGGTTCAACGATGCGGTGCGTAGCGCGCTCGACCTGGCTACGCGCGGCACCCGCGCCGCACGGCAAAGCGACGACCTGCTGGCGCTGCTGGCGCTGAACGACTGCGTGCTGGTCACCTGGCAGAAGGATCGCAACGGCGAGAAAGGTTTGCTCAGCCCGTATCTGGAGATGCTGCGCGACTTGCATACGCTGGCACATGGAGACGACCTGGGCGAGCGCGAACTGCATGCCTTTCTTGCGGTGGAAGAGGCGCATCACGTGGCGTTGCCGCAGGCCGCACAGCCAGCGCCAAAGGTAACGGCACAGGCCGTACCGGCAAGCGTCTCCATCAGCGCATGCAACTCGCTGGTAGCCTGCCCCTACCAGTTTTATGCGCGGCATATCCTGCGCCTGAACGAGCTCGACGAGGTGCAGGAGGGTATCGAGAAGCGCGATTACGGCGAGCGCGTACACCAGATATTGCAGCGCTTCCACGAATGTTTTCCGCAAGTGAGCGGGCATCCTGTCGAAGAGCTGGAAGCGGCCTTGCGCCGGATCAGCGAAGAAGTGTTCGCCGACCTGCTGCAGCAGGATTTCGCCGCGCGCGCCTGGCTGGCGCGCTGGATCGTGGCGTTGCCCGCCTACCTCGAATGGCAGGCAGAGAACGAATCGCAGGGCTGGCGTTACGCCGAAGCGGAGAGCGCTTTCGATTGGCAGCTGGAAGGCGTGCGCCTGCGCGGACGCATCGACCGGCTGGATGTGAGGGAAGAAGAGAAACGCGTGCTCGACTACAAGACGCAGAGCGAGCAAATGCTGCGCAATAAGCTGCGCGAGCCGGGAGAAGACGTGCAGCTCGCGTGCTACGCCTACGCGCATGAAGCGGCAGATGCGGCATTCGTCAGTATCGAGAATGGAAAGGTGAAGCTGGTGGAACCCAAGCACGATGTCCCGCTGCTGGCGCAACTCAATGCCGAGCGTCTGGTGCAAGCGATGGACAGCATACGCGGCGGTGCGGGCCTGCCCGCGAACGGCATCGATGCCGTGTGCGTGTATTGCGAGATGCGCGGCTTGTGCAGGAAGGGCGAGTGGGTTAGCGTATGAATTGCATTTCAACCACCAACATGAAAAATAAACTGGCGCCATACCTGTTCCTTCCCCCTTGCAGGGGGAAGGTTAGGATGGGGGTAGAGCAGTGGAGATACCGGGTTTCTACCCCCTCCCTAACCCTCCCCCTGCACGGGGGAGGGGATATACGGCAATGGAGGGGCGATGAATAACCACATCGCCCTCGACCCCAGACGCAGCATCGTCGTCGAAGCCTGTGCCGGCAGCGGCAAGACCTGGCTGCTGGTGTCGCGCATAGCCCGCCTGCTGCTGGACGGCGCGCAGCCTTCGCAGATACTAGCGATCACCTTTACGCGCAAGGCGGCGCAGGAGATGCAGGCGCGCTTACAGCTCTGGCTGCGCGAGCTGGCGATGGGTGACGAGGCGGCGGTGCGCCGGTTTTTCGCCGAGCGCGGCGTCGATAATCTGAGCGACGCGCAACTGCAACGCGCCCTCGGTCTCTACAGCAACGTGTTGCTGGCGCAGCCCGGCATCACCATCAGCACCTTCCACGGCTGGTTCATGCAGGTCATGCAGCGCGCGCCGCTGAACGCCGATGTGATGCAGGGGATGAGCCTGCTGGAACGTGTCGGCAGCGAGCAGGAAGAGGCGTGGGAAGAGCTGCTGGAGCAGATGCGCAAGCAACCGGATGGAGCAGAGGCACAGCACATGCAATGGCTGTTCGGCGAATGCGGCCTGTTCAACACGCGCAAGCTGCTGTTCAACTTCATCGGCAAGCGCGCCGAGTGGTGGGCATATACCCAAGGACAACAAGATGCGCTGACCTTCGCTCTGGATAACCTGCGCGCCGATCTTGCCGTGGATATGGAATTCGACCCGGTTGAAGATTGGGGAATGTGCGGCAACAGCGAAGAAGTGTTTTTCGCATTCGTGCATCAATGGGCGGGCAACGGCACACCTAAGCAAAAGGAAAATGCGAGTGAACTGGAGCGTTCGTGGACGGACACAGCACAGGAAGTGCGTTTCGAAAAAGTTTGGCCGCTGCTGTTTACGCAGGCAGGCGAGCCGCGCAAGCTTAAGCCCACCAAGAATCAGAATGAGGCTGTGTTTGCCGTTGCTCTGAGCAACTTGCAAGCCAGCTTGCAAGCCGTGCGCGACACGCTCGCCGAGCAGCAGGCCTATCGCCTGAACGAGGCGGTACTTCACTGCGGCGTGGCGTTCCTCGAACGGTATCAGGCCCTCAAGCAGCAAAAGCAGCAGATGGATTTCTCCGATCTGGAATGGCAACTGTGCCGATTGCTGCAACGGAGTGAGCACGCCGAGACCATGCAGTACAAGCTCGACAGCCGCTATCGCCACGTGCTGCTCGACGAGTTCCAGGACACCAACCCGCTGCAATGGCAGATTTTGCGCGCGTGGTTCGATGCGGCGGTGGCGGTGGATTCGCAGCCCACAGTGTTCATCGTCGGCGATCCCAAGCAATCCATCTACCGCTTCCGCCGCGCCGATGCGAGGCTATTCGGTATTGCGCGCGAATATTTGAAAGAGCATTTCGCGGCGCACGAGCTGCACAACAACCACACCCGCCGCAATGCGCCCGCCGTGCTGGATGCGGTGAATGCCGTGTTTGCCGGCCATCCGGAAGGCTTTGTGGATTTCGAGCCGCACACTGCCGAGCTTACCGGCTTGCCCGGCTATGTGGTGGTGCTGGCGTTGGCCGTTGCCGAGCAAAACAAGGAAGAGCCGGCTGAGGATGCGCCGCTCGTCTTGCGCGACCCGCTGACGACGCCGCGAGATGAAGCCGAGGAGGGTGCGCGCCACAAGGAAGCCGTGCAGTTCGCCGAACTGCTGCAAGCCATAGTCAGCAATTGGTTGGTGAACGGGGAAGGTAAGGAACGCCGCGCCCGCTACGGCGACATCATGGTGCTGGTGCGCAGCCGCACCCACCTTGCGGTGTACGAAGCAACCCTGCGCGCGCGCCACATCCCCTTCCTCAGCTCGCGGCGCGGCGGCCTGCTCGACACGCTGGAGGCGGAAGACGTGCAGGCGCTGCTGATGTTCCTCATTACCCCCTTCGCCGATCTCGCGCTGGCGCAGGTGTTGCGCACGCCGATCTTTGCGTGCAGCGATGCGGATTTGATGCGACTGGCGCAAATCCCCCCCGGCCCCCCTTTTGCAAAGGGGGGAGCTTTGTGTGAAGCAGGTAAATATGTTGAATGTGCGCCGGACACCATCCCCCCCTTTGCAAAAGGGGGGCTAGGGGGGATTTGCAGTTGGTGGCAACGCCTGCAACATCTCGCAGAACCTTCGCCCGCCCTGCAACGCGCCACCGAACTGCTGAAGAACTGGCTCGCGCTCGCCGACAAGTTGCCGGTGCATGACCTGCTCGACCGCATCTATTTCGAGGGTGACGTGCTGGCGCGCTACAGCGCCGTGCTGCCGCCCGAGATGCGCGCCAAGGTCGTCGCCAACCTGCACGCCTTCATGGAGATCGCTCTTTCAGTGAATGCCGGGCGCTACCCCAGTCTGCCGCGTTTCTTGCAGGAGCTGCGCGAATTGCGCGACAGCCCGGACGACGCGCCGGACGAAGGTCGGCTCGGTGCGGCGGGCGACGCGGTGCGCATCTACACCGTACACGAAGCGAAAGGGCTGGAAGCGCCCATCGTCTGGCTGCTGGATGCAAACGCAGAAAAGAAGAACAGGGAAGGCAACGACGTGCTGCTCGCCTGGCCCGCGCATGAGCCGCAACCCTTGCACTTCTCCATGTATGCCGATCAGGCCTCGCGCGGCAAACAACGCGCACCGCTGTTCGAGCAGGATGCCGCGCAACAAGCGCGCGAAGAGATGAACCTGCTCTACGTCGCGATGACCCGCGCGCAACAGGCACTCATCGTGAGCGGCAACGGCAGGGGCGAAGATAAGGAGGAAAAGAAAAAAGCACAGTCGTGGTACGACCGTATCGCGGCAGTGGTGGGCGAAATGCCGAACTCTCTTTACGCCGTTACTCCGCTCCACGAGACTCAGAACAATGCAGGCCGTGTTAGCCCATCAGAACGTAACCCGACAAACAACGCTTTGATTCATGGCAATGTCGGCTTACGCGATGAACCTGCTGATGAAACAACTAGCCATTCGACTAGGCTGACAAAAGACGCCAACCAAGTCGCTGGTTATAACCCAACCTGCCTGCTTCCGCCAATCATCCCCACCGGCCAGCGCACCGCCCGCAACACCGCGCAACAACAGCGCGGCATCTGGCTGCACGCGCTGCTGCAACATCTCACAGAGGGCGGCGCGAGGGACGAGAATGAACTCCAGCAACGCATCGCCATCCCTCCCGCCGAGATCGAAACCCTATGGCAACAGGCGCAACACCTGCTCGCCTCGCCGCAACTCGCGCGCTTCTTCGATATGCGGCAACACCGCAGCGCCTGCAACGAGATGCCTTACGTCAATGCACAAGGCGAGCTGAAACGCATCGACCGCTTGGTGGAATTCGACGATGAGGTGTGGGTGCTGGACTACAAGCTGGGCGAAAGTGAGGACGCGGCGCGCTACCGCGCGCAGATGCAGGAATACCGCGCCGCAATGCAGGCGGTGTATGCGGGCAAGACGGTGCGCTGCGCGCTGGTGTTTGCGGATGGGGCGTTGAGCGAGTTAGAGTGATTCGTAGGTTCGGTTGAGCGTAGCGATACCCAACAAAAGAACCCAGCCACACTCGATGGCGCAGACTTGTAGGGCGGGTTAGCGCAGCGTAACCCGCCGGATGGTTCAAACATTCGGCGCATTGCGCCTTGCGGCTAATGCGCCCTACGTGGGCTGCGACCGCCGTTGGCCAGCAGCGCATCGTACCCGGCGGCGCGCATGTAGCGGCACAGCCGGCCCAGCATCTCGTCGCACAATAAGCGGGGTAAAGTGGCCATGGCGTCATGTTACACTTCGCAAACAGCAGGAGCCGCAAGACAAGAAACGCGAGGCCAGAAAAATACAGGTTTTCGATAATTGTTGGCCGCTGGTAATTGGACTAGTATATAAACACATAAATAACGAAACATATTATACTGTCGCATGCCCACCCTACGACGAGGAGCTTGCAATGCGACAGACCGAACTGCATCTTACTGACGAGGATCGCGAGTTGATCGAATCATATCGTGCAAAGGGTTTACGCCATGCACGAGAAGTCAATCGGGCGCATATCCTGTCCGCTCTTGATCGTGGGA
>Ga0209343_10004622_pt1 | contig 16936 bp, 10 predicted proteins | sample RifCSPlowO2_02_FD_184026 | JGI IMG/M metagenome (GOLD analysis project Ga0209343, IMG submission 184026) | Groundwater microbial communities from Rifle, Colorado - Rifle CSP2_plank lowO2_0.2 (SPAdes) (version 2) | ecosystem: Environmental > Aquatic > Deep subsurface > Groundwater | place... | reverse complement strand
AAGCGTTTTTGGGCGGTCAAAAATCCTTTAAAGGATTTTGTTTTATCTACGGTTTCTGTTTACAAAAGCCTTTTTGATTTTAAATTTAAGACCTATATATACGTATCCTCAAGCGATGTCTATGTCGATCATTCAAGTATTGCTTCAACCTCTGAGAATCAAACTCAAGGCCAGAATAAATTATCGCCCTATGGGTTTCATAAATATTTAAGTGAAGAAATAATTAAGAATCATTGCAAACGCTATTTAATCTTGAGAGCCTCGATGGTATTAGGGAAAAATCTTAAGAAAGGGCCCTTATTTGACATAGTTAATAATAATCCTTTATTTATATCTAAAACTTCTCGTTTGCAGATGATAGATACAAAAGAAATAGCAAATGTAATATTTTTTTTAATAAATAAGCAGATAAAAAATGAAACATTTAATGTAGGGGGAAAAGGCGTTGTTGATTTTGAAAAAATTCAAACTTATTTTTCTACCCCTGTTAGTTTTCAAAATGAAAATGAAACGCAAATTTATGAAATGAATGTGGCAAAACTCAATAAATTATTTCCACTAAAATCTTCAGAGGTGTATTTGCAGGAGTTTATAAATACCCTAAAACAGTAATTTTAATATGAAAAATAAATCTAAAAATAAAAATATCCTTATTCTGGGGGGTAGCGGATTTATCGGATCTAATTTTTTAAATTATGCTTTAGGGCAAGGAAACAATAGCGATAACAATGATTTCAGCTCAAGTAAATTACAACATAGAATAATTGCTCCCGACCATAAAGAGTTGGACATTCTTAACGTAGGTCAGCTAAGCGATATATTTAAAGATTTATCTCCGGAAATTGTAATCAATTTTGCAGCGCATAGGGATGCAAATTCTGCCGAGCTTCAAAGGGGCGACATGCAGGGATCTGCTTGGTTAACTAATGTTAAGGGAGTTGAGAATCTTTCCAAAATTTGTAAAGAATATGATAGCTTTCTTATCCACATATCAACAGATATGGTTTTCTCCGGGCTTAAGAACAACCCCGGACCATATAGTGAAAAAACAAAACCGGAAGAAAAAGCTGAAAAGCTTTCCTGGTATGGATGGACAAAGGCTGAAGGGGAAAGAGTTCTTAAATATAATGCAAGTGCAATAATCAGGGTCGGAAACGTAACTCAAGCTTTGTATGATCTAAAACTTGATTATGTTGGAAAGATATTGTATTTGTTTGATGCAAATAAATTATATCCGTTATTCAACGATCAGTATCTTTCATTAACATATATACCTTCAATATTCAAAGTTATAGAAACTCTTATCAGAAAAAAAATTAAGGGAGTATTTCATGTTGCTAGCAGAAATATTTTTACTCCCTATGAGTTAGGTGAATATTTAATTAAGAAAATGAAAAGTAAAACGGGTGCAATAAAGGGAGTAAGCATGGGTGGCTATCTTAGAATTGCCCCCCATAGATATCCCCAATACGGAGGACTATTGGCAGAAGAAACATCAAAGCTATTAGGAGTGAAATTGCTTGACTGGCAACAAATTATTGATGTTTTTGTTGAAAAAATGGGAGCCATCCCTAACGCTTAAGGATAGAGTAAAATATTCCAAGTAGACCCGCGATAGACTCAGCTATTTTCGTCACAATAAATAAAAAACTATCTTTTGGCCGAGACAAAAATATTCTCCATTTTTAATATGTGATTCTCGAATCGGAAAATATCCTTACATTTATCAAGATATTTGCAAGAGTTTTTAACTACAATTAAATAGAATTTTAATAGATGACAAATCAGGCATTTAACCTTAGAGTTTATTTTTGTACAAGAATTGCTGTCCCAAGTCCGCCGTTGTTTTTCCAAAGCGGGTCAAGTATTGCCAGAACAAAAAGAAAAGGAAAAGTAATGCCTGCAAGCACAAAACTTCTCGAAAGCATAATATGATTTAATTCCCAAGATAATTTTCCAAAAAAACCAAAGGTTTCCATGGATTCGATTATTTTAAAGCCAAATTTATTAAGGGATATTTCTAATTCTTTTTTTGATATCCCTTCGCGCATATGATCTTCGTGATGCCATTCCTTAAGGGATCCAAAAATACGTTTTTGATTGGATTGTGGGACATGAATATATAGATATCCGTTTTTATCTAAAACCTTAAAGAAATTTTCAAGCGCTATTTTGTAATTATCTACGTGTTCAAGTACGTCAATATTAACAACTAGATCATAATGGTTTTTTTTATTGTTTATTTTGGTTATGTTCAGGTATTCGAATCCAATATTTTTTAGTCCTAATTCTTTAGCCATTATTTGGCAGGATTTTAACTTATATTTATCTATATCTCCTCCGGTAATCATTGCTTTAGGAAATGTTTTTCCGAGTAAAAATGTATAGGCGCCAATACCGCTTCCCGCATCAAGAATCTTTTTTAGTTTTTTATTTAAAAGATTGGAAGCTAAGATTTTTTTAAAATACATGCTGCGGATCTGAAATCCGATTTCCGGTATTCCAAATAGCATTATGTAAATTTTTTTAAAAAAAGAGATTTTTAAATTATCCTTTACTTTTTTTTGATAGCGGTTACTAATTTCCCCAAATGATTCAATGAGAACGTCAAGATGATTAGCATATTCTCTACCAAACATACTAACTATATCTCCTTGCTTTTTTAAAAATATTCAGACTTTCTTTTGCAGATTGATCCCAATTAAAACCATTTGCCCACAGCGTTGCGTTTTTGTTTAATCTTTCACGGAAACTATTATCTTTTAGAATTTCACATATTTTATTAACAAAATCTTCTTCGTTCTGTGCTAGGAGTCCTGTTTTTCCATGCTGAATTGACTCTGCTAAACCCGGAACGTCAAATGATACAGCTGGCGTGCCATATAGATTTGCCTCAATAACCGCCATGCTCCATCCTTCTCCGATTGACGGATTAACAAAAAGCCATGATCTGGAAAGCAATATCCTTTTTTCCTCATTACTTACCGGTCCCATTAATTTAATTCTTCTTCGTAGCGGGTTTTTCATAATTAAGTCAGCCAGGTGCGATGCTTCAGTGCCCCATCCCGCAATAATCATACGAGTTTTTGGTACTTTTTCAACTATTTTTTGAAACATGTTGACGAGTAAATTAACTCTTTTATATCTTCTAATTCTTCCTAAATAGACAATTGTTGGATTCAAAAACTTTTTAGCTGATCTTTTTAACGGTTGAGATGGCGAATTCATTCCGCAATAAACAACATTTATATTGTCTTTTTTAAAACCAATATCTATAAGTTGTTTTTTCGTAGTTTCTGATATGGCTATAATTGGCAAATGCCCATAAAGTAATGGAAAGAGAAATTTTTCTATTGCAAATCCAATATGGCTCAGAGGAGGAGAAAATTCATAGAGAAATTGTTTTCCATGGATATGATAAACGTAGCATATTTTTGGAACTCTGCAAAAAAGAGGAGTAAAAAATGGGATGCCGTTTTCTACATCGATTACGATATCTACCTTACCTCTAAAAAGTGTAAAATAATAATATATTGCCCAAAGGTAAACATTAAATCTCCCTCCTTTTCTGTATATTTTTATTCCATTAATTATCTCAAAAGATGGTAGATTTTGATATGGGTCCTGACCGCAGAATAATATGACTTCATGTCCCATTTTTACCCAACGTGAGGCTTGCTCAAAAACATAAATCTCGCCTCCGCCAGCCCAACTATGCCTGAGATCCCTCCAGTTAAAAATAAGAATTCTCATAATTTCTTTATTGGGAAAAATGAATATGTAAATTTTACCATATTATCATTGCCTGTGCTATAATTCTTTCTGGATGTTTTTATTGTTTTTTTTGAGAAAATATAGACTTGTTTTGTTCATTAGTCTTTTGCTTTTCATAATTCCTTTTTTTTGGTTTAAGCCGGGAGAGATGGACTTGGGTGGAGACGGAAACAGATTATATTTTTACGATCCACTAAATTTTCTTAAAAATGTTGTTTTTTACAGCATAGATTCTGAGGGAAAAGGCAATGTTGAACAAAGACATGCATACCTAATATATGTAGGTTTTATAGCTTTAATAAAGTATTTTATTAACTCACCGCATCTGTTGATTAGCATATTTAACGGTATCAAGCTTTCTGTTGGATTTCTTTCAATATATTTTATAGTAAAAGAATTTATCCAGCACCTTTCCCCGCAGAAAAAAGGTGCTGGATTTATTAAAGGAGATTCGCGTGAAGATAAAAATATTCTTTCCGTAGAGTTGTCGGCAATTATTGCCGGGGTTTTTTATGTTGTTGCTACGGGGTCGGAAAAGCTAATCTTTCTTTGGGTTAAAGCTCTTCACTCGCACGATCAAGTATTTTTAAATCCATTAATATTTTTTCTTTTGCTCCGTTTCCTCTTAACAAAAAAAAGTAGGTACCTTTGGATGTTTCTTTTTGTAAGTTTTATATTTTCAACTAATTTCTCAATGATTTCTTCCCCGCCGTTTTTTGCCTTCTATCCAATAACGCTTTTTTTTCTTCTACTTTATATAGTCCTTATTAGAAAAATCAAAATTCCAATAAAGCAAATTATCGTCAGTTTGTTTCTTTTTTTAGGGCTTCATTCTTTTCATTTAATACCGGAAATAGCGACTCTATTAGACTCTGGCAGCATAGTCAATAGTATTGTTTTTAAAGAATCGGTAAATGGAGGACTAAATTATTTCTTAGCTGTTTTAGGGCTTGGAAAAGCAAGTATTAGTCTTTTTGTTCCAACACCGGAAGTTTTTCTTCGGTGGACATCGTTTATACCACCTCTCGTAAATATTGCTAACGAGCTTGTTTTTTTTAATTACTCTTTTTCTTGTTACTGCAAACATAACGCACTTAGGCGTATGGATATACAGCAAACTTTTCTACATTCCCGGTTTTTCAATGTTTCGAAATTTTTACACTCAATGGGCGTACGTTTTTATATTTTTTTATGCATTATTATTTGGACAGTCGCTTTCTGTAATTTTCACAAGGCTTAGGCCTGCTTATGCTAAAATCTCTGCTTTTATTATTCTTTTATTTTTTATCGTTGGCTTTTGGACATTTTTAAATGGCAAACTTGTCGATGGGATTCAGTGGGGATCTAAAGGAGTTAAAACAGCTATAATTATGGATCCCCGTTATGAACAAACCCTCGAATTTATTAGCAAGTTACCGGATGAAGGAAAAATGCTCATATTGCCTCTTACCGATAATTTCAATCAAGTTGTTTATGGACTCAATAATGCAGCATATGTTGGTCCGTCATCGATATCGATACTAACATCTAAAAAAAGCTTCTCCGGCTACCAAATTTTTTATCCCAATCCCATTCCTGAAAATATTATGCGTTTTTCCCGTGAAAAGAATTACGAGGCGTTAAGCCAGATATTCTCACTTTTTAATATCCGCTACATATTTCACAACGCAGACCCCAAGGCGTATGAAGAAAAATTCCTGAACATCTTTCCATATGGATATATGATGACTTCTCTTCCAAAAAGTCAAAAAGAATACAAAAGATTTGTTGAAAAATTTCCCACGAAACTGATCTATGAAAATGGGCCATTCAATATTTTTGAATTTGATAAAAAAGTATATAGATCAGAGGTGTATGTCTCTGATAGTATTTATCAAGATGACATGATACAGACCATAAGCAATCAAAAAGTATCTTATCGATCGGCATTTATTGATAAAGATGTCTGCAGGAAGAACGAAGCTGTTTCTGATTTTTGTAAAGCAGAATATAAACCTCCCAATGCAGAAATAACTGTTAAGAAAATTAATCCGGTCCAGTATCTAATCCGCATAAAACAATCCGAAGGTACGTCTCCCTTCCTATTAGTTTTTCAAAACAGTTATCATAAAGATTGGAAGTTATCGTTTGAGAAAAATCCCCCCCTAAGCGAAGAAAAACACGTTTTAGTTAATAAATATGCGAACGCCTGGATTATCACAGAAGATGACCGTAAGGGAAAAACTGATTATGTTTTGACTCTCAATCTTCAAACACAACGGTACTTTCAGTATGGACTTCTTGTAACAGGATTGTCTTTATTTATCTTTTTGGTGCAAGTTGTAAAAACTGTGGTAAGGAAAAAAAACTAATGATAAAATATATAATTGCATCTAAATTGAGAATCGTTGTTTTTCTTATCTGTATTCTCTTATTTATTCTTCCGTTTTTTTGGTTAAAACCCGGTGAAATGGATTTAGGTGGAGATAGCAATAGATTATACTTCTATGATCCTATGTCAAGCTTAAAAGCTTTTGCGATATATAGTATTTCTCCCTATGGAACAAGCAATCTTATTCATAGCCAATATTTTATTCCATTTCTTTTGTTTATAGCTTTTTTAAAATCTTTATTTCATTCACCAACCGTAGTTATAGGTATCTTTAATGGCTTCAAGCTAGCCGGATCATTTATTTTTATGTTTTTAATTATAAAAGAACTTTTCCGAAAAGAAATTGGTGCAAAAATGACTTTGGTACAGTCCACAGCGGCAATTCTTGCAGCATTTTTCTATACCTTCTCGCCCAGCGTTATCGATAATATGAAATATGCTCTAGTTACGCATAGTCAAGTTTTTTTAAACCCAATGATATTTTATTTTTTATTACGATATTTAAAAACATTGTCCTTAAAGTATATTTGGCTTGCGCTTTTAATTACTTTTCTTTTTTCCTCAAATTTCGCTCTTTACAATCCTCCATTATTCGCTTTTTACCCGCTCGTAATTGTTTTTCTATTGTTCTACAATTTTTTTATTTTACAAAAACCAATTCCATGGAAAGGAATTATTGTCTGTATACTATTTTTTTTGGGTCTTCACGCATTTCATCTATTTCCCGTAGCAAGCAATGTATTCGATAAAAACAGCGCGTTTAATGCAAGAGTATTCGAGAGTACTTCGAAAGTAAATTCGGGACTGGAATATTTCAATGCCATACGGGGATTGGGAAAAGTAAGTGAACATATTCTACTTCCATTAGCAGATAAGAAGCTAAGTATAGGTCTGATTATTGTCCCTGCACTAATCATGTTGGGTTTTCTATCCTCAAAGAAAAAAAGCAAAACGTTATTATTGGTAAGTATTTTCTTTTTCACAACACTCTTTCTAGTGTCGGCAAATATAACCCAAGTAGGAATAGAGTTTTATAGAAAATTATTTCTTATTCCCGGATTTGGAATGTTTAGAGGTTTTTTTGGACAATGGCAATGGGTATATACATTTTTCTACGCTCTTCTTGCCGGCTTATCAATATTCTATTTCTTTTCCAGGATTAGAATGAAATATATCTATCTTTTTTCTTTTTTGGCAATAGGGTTTCTTGTTGTTCGCTCGTGGATTGTTTTTAACGGGGAAATTGTGAATGTTTTTCATAGAGGATCAAATGGTGTTAAAGTGGTGATTCGTATGGATCCAAATTATGAAAAAATGCTTAGTTACATTAAAGGAATCTCCAATGATGGGAAAATTCTTCACATGCCTTTTACAGATTATGGCGGATACAATATTGTCGGTGGAGCAAACAGGGGAGTATATATTGGTCAATCAATGGTATCCTTTCTGGTTGGGAAAAATGATTTTGCAGGATATGGCGATATTAATCCCTTTTCCGAGGTGTTTGTAAAACTAGTAAAAGAAAGAAATTATTCCTTAATTAAGCAGATGATGTCACTTCTTCAGATACGCTATATTCTTTATAACTCTGATGAAGTAGTTTATGATAAGTTTTTTCCAACATTTCCCTATGGATATGTTGGTGTTCCTACTTCTCCATCCGCGGCATTAGATTTTGTAAATAATATTTCCGAGAAATTAATATATAAAACAGGTCATTATTCTCTGTTTGAAGTTGATAAAAAACAATATCTTCCTCATTTTTATGTTGCATCAGAAATATATTTCTACGACACAATTTCAAGATATGACGCGCAATATAGTCGGGCATTGTCATTTTTTCCAGAAAAACCCTTGGATGGCAACAAAGATCCGCGGATAGCATTTATAGACAGAATGACTTGTAATGTAGTTATGTCTGTAAAGATTTGTAATCAAAATAATTTCCATACGGATATAAAAGATATGCAGATTATTTATCAAAGAATTAATCCAACAAAATATAGGCTTGAAATAAAAAATGTCACTAAACCATTTTTATTGGTTTTTCAAGACGCGTACAATGTGTATTGGAAGTTATATCCAATCTCATCCTCTTTGAGTATGAAAAACATAAGTGATTCATATTTTGATGGAGCAATAACAGAGCTTTTGCCGATAAACCAGACTATTGACAGAAATCCATTCGAGACAAACGGTATAAATTCAGTATATGACAATGCCCATATCCAAGTTAATGGATACGCAAATGCTTGGTATATAACGCCAGACAATTTGGCGAGAAGATATAATTATGAGTTCATTGCTGAAATGACAGAGCAGAAAATAGTTTATTATAGCCTTATCGTGTCTGCCGTAAGTTTGATAGCTTTTCTTTTATACGGGGCAAAACTTCTAATGAAGCAAAAGTTATGATACAATACATTTATGAAGAAAATCCTGGCGAAAGTCTCCACTTCTAAAAAGCTTAAAAAGATAGAATCCTTCTTAAGAGAAAATAAAAATACAGTTTTAGCTCTCGTTACGATTTCCATATTTGTCGACATTTTTTTTGTAAAGGTAAGTTCAGATATCGTGATTTTTGGTACATTATTGCTCTATGGAATTTTTATAAAAATGTTTCAAATAAATAGTAGGAGAACTTTTTTATTATGTCTTGCATTATTGGCAGTAATGTTTATTGACTTTCTTTTTACCGGTACTTCTGTTTCAACAGAAAAAGCAGCGGTATGGCTCGTTTTATTTATGGCATTGGGAATTTTTCAGCAATGGAGAGAAAATCCTACTAGATGAAATACCGATTTATTCCTCCCTTTATAATTACACTTGTTCTTTTTTTTGTCCCGTTTTTCTGGTTTAAACCGGGAGAAATGGATTTAGGGGGAGATAGCAGCAGGTTGTATTTTTATGATCCACTGCGTTACCTTACCAGCCAAGCGCTCTATGCGATTTCTCACTCCGGACTTGGAGGAGAGGGTGTAAATTACTTTGGTATACCTTTCTTCTTACTTTTGGCCGGGCTTAAAAGTATTCTTAATTCCCCAACGATCCTGATTGCCTTTATCCATGGGCTTTTATTAAGCGGCGCATTTCTTTTCTGTTATCTTATCGTTAAACAGCTGCTTTTCCAAGACGAAGAAAAGAGAATGGTAGGCGTCTCCCCTATGATTACTGAAATTTGCGCTCTTATAGCAGGGTTGTATTACGTGTCCGCTCCGGTTTCTATCTTAATCTGGAATCATATGCTGTTGACCGATAATCAGATATTTCTAAATCCCCTTATCTTCTTTTTGCTTCTTAGATATTTACTGACTCAAAATATGCGATATATGTTTGTTGTTCTTGGGATTACATTCCTGTTTGCGCCAAACTTTAGCATAGTTGGATCGCCGGCATTTTTTGCTTTTTATCCCCTGGCGTTTTTGTTTTTGATGTTTTACACAATATATGTTATACGCAAACCGCTTCCGTTGAAAGGTATTGCTATTGGAGTTGTTCTCTTTTTTCTTTTGCACGCTTTTCATCTTGCGCCGGTGATCGAGAGCCTCTTGACGCCGGGAAGTCCCACTAACACTGGTGTTTTTTCTCAAGCAGCAAGGATCGACAGTGGGCTTGGGTATTTTAATGCGCTTGTACCAGGCATTAAGTTAAGTATAAGTCTTTTGGGCTTACAACAGATGGCGGTACCGAATCCTTTCTTCTTTGTCTTTATTGTTTTTCCAGCCATATTTATTCTTGGATTCTTATGGAATAAGAGGAAATCCATGCTTTTAACCGGTATTTTTTTCCTTATTACGCTCTTCTTTGTTACCGCAAATATTACAACCATAGGACTCAATTTCTATAGGTTACTTTTTCATATTCCCGGCTTTTCTATGTTTCGTATTTTTTTCGGACAATGGATGTGGGTTTACCTCTTTTTCTATACACTGCTTTTGGGTCAAGCGCTTTTAGTGGTCATTGCTCGTATAAAGAAGTGGCAAGGAATATCTCTTATGTTATTCCTCATAGGATTTCTGATAATTATTGCCTGGCCCTTCATTAGCGGAAAAACCCTTCAGTATATTCATTGGCAAACGAAGAATGTTAGCGCAATTGTAGTCATGGATCCGGAGTACGAAAAAGTTCTTTCCTATCTTCGATCGCTTCCTGTTGATGGAAAAATTCTTTCTCTTCCTCTCAGCGATCCCGGTTATCAAGCAATAAAAGGGGGAAATGACGCAGCGTATGAAGGTCCTTCGACAATCACATATCTTGCAGGAAGAAACGAGTTTATGGGTTTTGTCGAGCTTGAATCCTTTGGTCCAAGCTTTCTGCAAGCTGCTCGGGAGAAAAATTACGTTACTATCCGCGATATGCTTTCAATGCTTAACGTAAGATACATTTACTACAATGAAGATCCTTATATTTATGGAAATAATTTTCCGGGACAGCCCTATATTCATGTTAGTAATTTTCTTCCCGGTACACAGCAAGAATACAAAGAATTTATTAAAGGTTTAGGCGTCAAAGAGATAAAAACGATTGGAGATAAGTACCATATTTATGAGTTTGATGACTCTTCCTATTTACCTCATATTTATGCGGCAGGGAAAACAGCGTATTGGAATGACTATCTTGTAAATTTGCATATTCCGCTTTCTTTTTATAAAAACGATAAAAGAATAGCGTTTTACGATGACATTAAAATTTTAGAAAGACAGCCGAAGATTTTTGATGATCTCTTTTTTAAAGCAAAAAACATGAGCGATATCTTTGATTTTTTTAAGGTTAAGAAGCTTCCCAGGTTTGTTTCTCCCACTGTGAAGCAAAAATTTTCTTCCCTATTGTACCCGCTCATTGCATTACGTGAAAAAATAGATCTTGCCCGATTTAAAACTGCAAGCGACCCTTATATAGATAGGAGCGTTTACTTTATAGAAAAGCGCATTAATGAGCTGGCAAGGTGGGCAGAGGAAATACCATTGCTTGGAAATATTAAAAGCATAGCCGATTTAAGTAAATCTTGGCAGGATCCTAAATTATGGGAGTTTAATAAGTATGGAGAATATAATTCATGGGAGGCTACACTTGTTAGATACCAACAAGCAGTAGAAAAACTTATTGATGAATTAGAGAAAACAACTCGATCAAGTTATTCAATTATTACAAATAAAGTTGAACTGAAAAGTGACTTGATAAAACATAAAAATAAGCTGCGGAAAGCCATACGTGAAGATTCCATAAAGTCAATAGATGAAAAAAAATACCTCTTGAATTTAATTGATGGAATGTTCGCTGACATATTTGTAAAACTGAATTTCCCCCTGCCGGATTATTGGAATATGCCTTATGGAGCTGATATTTCATCGTTGGCTGGCGTATATGAAGTATATCTCAATAAAGAAGACGCGAAAGATTTTAATACCATAGACCTTGAACTTGCGGTCGATGGAAAAAAACTTTCTTCTAAAGGTTTGGAGGGGGAATGGATTAGATTTGATGATGTATATTTAAAAGGAAAGACCTCCTTGCCGATCTCTCTTACGGTACGCAATTTTCCAAACCTTATTGAGCAAACAATGTGGGAAACACCTGAGCGGATAGATTTGTCAGTAATTATGCAACCGCGACTGAAAGCAGTTCCGAGTAATGAATCAGGAGAAGATTTGGTGACCCTTGCAATTAATAATAGTTTTTTGGGGAATACCAGCGGATTAGTACGTGACGTAAAAGATTGGACAGGTGATTCAATTTACACTATTTCATTTGATTATCTTACCTACAATCAAAATTTCTCAATAGATCTTTATGAAAGTGGAGGAACAAGGAATAATCAATATGCAGAAAGTACATATAATGAGATACTGCGGTCAAAAGAGTGGATAAAATTTAATGCAGTAGTTCTCTCAAGGAAGGATGCTCAATCTGCTTTTCTACATGTTGTCAAAGATCAGGAAGACATTCCTGATCAAAGCAACGTCAAAAATGTAAAGAAAATTGAGATCAAAAACCTATCTGTAGTAAGAGTTCCTGATTCTCAGATTATTTTAAAAAAGGTTGTTAAGTCAAAAGAAGCATTAATACCGCAGATTATTTTTACAAAAATAAATCCGACCAAGTATAAAGTAACAGTCCATGGCGCAAAAGATCCATATGCTTTGGTTTTGTCTCAGCGGTTTAATGCAAAATGGAAGATATTTCTCCCCAATGGAATAAATGAAGCAAAAACTTTTAAGGGTTTGATTTCAAGATTTTTTGGAAAGATTGTTACAGCTATTCTTCAGGCGAAGAATATTGTTATTTCATCAGAAGCAAGCGGGGAAAATTTGACCAGTTACTTTAATAATAATGTTATTGAGGGAATGCATAAAAATATCTTCTTGGATCAGAATACTTTTGAGACGTTTGGACAGGATCCGATTGCCGAGAAGACGCACCTGCCCGTAAACGGATACGCAAATTCCTGGTATATTAGTCCTGAAGATGTGCAAAATAAGGAGAATTATGAACTTATTATCGAAATGACTTCCCAAAAATTATTTTATGTAAGCTTACTGATATCGATAGGAGGATTTTTATTGCTGTTTTTTCTGCTTCTGAAATCGTTTATACGAAAATGAGAAAGCAAAACATTTTTTATGCGTTGTTTTTTTTAGGCTTTGTCTTCTTAGTATTTCGCAATTGGTTTTTAGCGCCTCAGATTATTGGCGGTGACTGGCCTTATCTTTTTGACGAAATGTTAAAAGATTATTCTTTCTTTTTTTCACTTTGGAATCCGTTTCAGGGTAATGGGTTTGGCGGAATGGTTCCTTTTTATTCTCTCGGCGTTTTTCATGGATTTACTGTTTTTTTGAGTCAAACATTTCATATTACATGGTCTATTGCATATAAATTTTCCTGGTTTGGTCTATTTATTGGGTTATCAATTTTTTCGAGCATGTATTTACTAAAAACGGTTTTGCCTCGAGCAAAATTTTGGCAGCAAATTTTCGCATCGATGGTTTTTAGTACGAATACTTATATCTTGATGGTTGTCAGCGGAGGGCAAATGGGAGTAGCCTTGTCCTATTCATTAGCTCCTTTAGTTCTTGCAAGATTTATCAAGCTGATTGATCACAGTGTGGCGTCTAATAAAAATTTTCAATTTTTCCCGCCAATTGCGGGATCCCGCTTCGGCGGGACAATTTTCAATTTTCAATTAGCATTGTTGGCTGGATTAGTGTTGGCCATTCAGGTTATGTTTGATCCCAGAATTGCCTATATAAGTATGATTGCGGTCGCAATTTACATGATTTTAAATCTTAAAAAAAATATACTTAATACCTTCTCGCCCCTCGAAGCTTTAGCGAGGTGGGGATACTTAATACTTAATACTTTTATAATCCCCGGTTTTGTTGCTGTTTTATTACATGCGGCATGGATAATCCCATTAATGGTTACGCGTATTAATCCTATTGATATTTTAGGAGATGCATATGCGGGAACAGGAATAGTAAAGTTTTTGAGTTTTGCCTCTTTCTCTCAAAGCTTTTCTTTATTGCATCCCAACTGGCCTGAAAATATTTTCGGCAAAGTTGGGTTTATGAAACCGGAGTTTTTATTACTTCCGATTTTAGCATTTACTTCATTGGCCTTTGTTAACAAGCTCAAAGATAAGCAAGAAAAATTATACGTTTTATTCTTTGTATTTTTGGGGATTACGGGAGCGTTTCTGGCAAAGGGAGCAAATCCGCCTTTCGGAGGTATTTACTTGTGGTTATTTACAAACATTCCGGGATTTGTGATGTTTAGAGACCCCACGAAATTTTATTTGCTAGCTGCTTTGTCATATTCGATTCTTATTCCCTATAGTTTATTTAAGATTTCAAGCAGAGTATCAAGCATTAAGTATCAAGTATTAAGCAGAAAGATAGGAATACATGATGCCTACTACATAATACCAGCTACATTTTTAGCGCTTTGGATATTCTTAATTAATCCTGCGGTTTTTGGACAGTTGGGGGGTACGTTTAAGAAGCATGATGTGCCAAAGGAGTATGTTGAATTAAAAGATTTCTTATATAATCAAAATAAATATTTCCGTACTCTTTGGGTTCCGCGTCAACAACGATTTTCATTTGCATCAAATATTCACCCGTCAATCGAAGCAGAGCCTTTATTCGGTACTAGAAGTGCCGAGATGATTGCAAAGAAGATTTCAGGTGAACAAGAGAAATCCTTATTGTCTGAACTTTCTGTAAAGTATATCTTAATTCAATATGATTCTCTGGGAGAACAATTTCTTGAAGATAGAAAATACAGCGAAAAACAAAGAATGGAATATGAAAAGGAATTAGATGCAATCCCGTGGCTTAAAAAAATACAAAGTGAGAAAATTACAGTCTACGAAACACCTTTTAAAAAGGATCATTTTTCCTTAGATAAAGCGGGTAAAATATCGGCTATTACGATAAATTCTATGCATTATATTCTTACTGTCTCAATTGACAAGCCGCAATATCTTATTTTTTCAGAGGGTTATAGTCCGTATTGGGTTCTCAAAAAGTCTCAGGAGACCATTCCTTCCAGAAAGACAAAAAATGGGCTGAATAGTTTTTGGTTAGATCAAAAAGGAAAATATAAGGTAGAGATATCATTTAGCCTGGAGAAATTTTATAATTATGGCAGGATAATATCCCTTGTTACATTTTTGACAGTAATATTTTTTGTTCTATTGTATTTTTTGAGAAAAAAATATTAAAGGAACCTCCTTTATAGGAACTATCTATTTTTACTAATTCTTGACCTGTAAATTCATATGGAATATAACCCAACTTTTGTAAATATAAAAATAACTCTTTCTTGCTCGTATTATTTGCAATTAGACATTCTTCTATGACTTCAATAAGAAGATAGGGAGACTGTTTTTTAAGAATATTATAAGAACCTTTTAATACATCAAGTTCAGCCCCTTCTACATCGATTTTTATCATTTTTATATTTTGGATATTATTTACTTCACAAAATTTGTCAAGAGAAATTGTCTGAACATTTGTTTTAGTAATTTTCCTTCCATCGCTAGTAAGTCTTTCTGCATTTTTTTTAATAAATGATCCTCCCATATCATCTCCAAGCCAAAATTCTCGCTTGCCTGTTTTATTTGATAAGGCAATTGATTCAGAAAAAAGATTTTGAAAATGATTTAAAGACTTGTTTCTTTTAAGGACTTCAAAAACTGAGATATTTGGTTCAAATGCATATACTTTTCCTTTTGATCCAACAACCTGCGCTGCATTTAGCGCATACCAGCCAATGTGAGCTCCTACATCAATAAATACGTCATTTTTTTTTAATAAAGACCGGACTAAATGTGTCTCAAAAGGATTGGTTTCTCCAAGAAAAAGAAATCCAGAAATATAATATTCGTACACACTAACTTCACATTGAAATCCATACTTTATATCGGCAATTATTGTTCCATTTTTATCGTTTATGTTTATTATCATTTGTGAAATAAATTTACCAAAAGGACTCATTGCAAGGCGATAAGAATTCTGAGGACCAATGATTTTATATAATAAAGAGGAAAAATAGAAAAATTTATGTATAATTAATTGTTTCATTAGAATTCTTTTATTATATTAGCAAATTAAAAGGAATATAACAATTTTATTTACTGTTTCATAATATTTGATATGTAGGCAAATGACATCTTGTTGAAATAGTTAGATTTAGCTATAATTAAAAAATGAGAATTCTAGTTACAGGCGCTGCAGGCTTTATCCAGCACCAGCCTTTTCGTTTGGTTACAAAACAAAATTTAATATCAAAGTATGGATAAATCAAAAAAAAGAATTCTGGTAACAGGTGGTGCTGGATTTATGGGTAGCCACTTGGTTGATTTTTTGACAAAAAATAATGAGCATGAAGTTTTTGCTGTTGATGATCTTTCCGGAGGATACATTGAAAATGTTAGCGCTAAAGCACATTTTACAAAGCTAGACTTAAGAGATCGTAGGAAAGTTGAGCAATATATTGCAAAAGTAAAACCGGAGCTTCTTTATTATTTAGCAGCTGATGCTTCTGAAGGAAGAAGTCAATTTACCCCATTAAGTTCTACGGAAAGAAACTATTTGGCCTACATGAATACTTTGGTTTCCTGCATTAAACATGGATTGAAAAAAGTTGTGCTGACCAGCTCCATGAGCGTGTACGGCGCGCAAAAGCCGCCATTTTCCGAAAACATGCTCAAGAAACCGGAAGACATTTATGGAATTGCCAAGTCTGCCATGGAAGATGCAACGCAAGTTTTAGCGAAAGTACATAATTTCAACTATGTTATTATACGTCCGCACAACGTATATGGCCCAAAGCAGAATTTAGCAGATCCCTATAGGAACGTTATTGCAATTTTTATCAACTGTCTTTTGAATAATAAACATTTTTATATATATGGAGATGGCAATCAGAAAAGAGCATTTACCTATATTGATGATTTTACTCCATATTTTGCGCAAAGCGGATTTAGCAAGGAGTGTAATGGAGAAGTCATTAATATAGGTCCCAAAGAAGGTCATACGATTAATGAATTAGTGAATATCGTTTTGAAAGTTTTCTTTCCAGATGGTAATGTTCCAAAACATTTAAAGCCGCAATATCTCCCCTTACGTCCTCAAGAAGTGATGGAAGCTTATTGCACTAACGATAAGGCAAAAAAGTTACTTGGATATACTACTTCCGTAACCCTTAAGCAAGGGGTAAGGAAAATGATTGAATGGGCAAGGAAAAAGGGTCCTCAAAAATTCAAATATCTAAAAGGCGGAGTTGAGC
>Ga0209343_10004620_pt1 | contig 16939 bp, 17 predicted proteins | sample RifCSPlowO2_02_FD_184026 | JGI IMG/M metagenome (GOLD analysis project Ga0209343, IMG submission 184026) | Groundwater microbial communities from Rifle, Colorado - Rifle CSP2_plank lowO2_0.2 (SPAdes) (version 2) | ecosystem: Environmental > Aquatic > Deep subsurface > Groundwater | place... | reverse complement strand
TTTTAGTGTAGACCGTAAGGGCACGGCTTCAGCCATGCCGGGAGTCGTCCCACCGCACTGCGGCTTCAGCCGCTGAGGGTTGTCTTGTAAAGCTCCTGAAAAGACTCACCTCAGGCGCTAAAGCGCTCCGCGACGGAGCATGATTCGGCACGACTAAAGTCGTGCCCTTACGGTTCCACATCTCGATCTACACCATTTGTGAAACCGCTTTCTAGCCGTGGCTGCGCGGCTGCGCCCATGATGGTTCAGTCCCGGACTTTCGCGCGGTTCTGGAAGCACTACGATCAACTCCCTGAAGAACTCCAACGGCAGGCTGACAAACAATATGCTCCTCACGTTATTGACATCACCCTCAGTGACGCTTACCTTAGTGGTATGGAAATCCATCTCACACCGGAGCAGCAAGCTTTTATCGAGCAAGGCGTGCGCAACGGACGATTCGCCTCGTCCGATGACGCCATGCGCGAGGCCGTGACGTTGCTTGAAACGCGGGAGCGTGAGCTGGCGCAAACGCGGGCATTTGTGCGGGAGGGCCTGGACGATTTGGATGCCGGCCGTTACGAAGAATACACGGACGAGAGCTTGCATGAATTGTTCGACGGTATTAAACGCCGTGGGCGGGAACGCCTGGCCGCAGAGGAGCCTCCTAAGCACTGATGGCCCGCTACCGTGGGTTCTTCTACCGGCTATCGAATTGCTTTCTTCAGATTGTTGCTAAGCCGGTCAGCGATTTTGCGGACTCCATCTCGTTGCCGTCCGTCCAAAAACCCTGGCCGGTCCCCAGCCTCCGACACCCAAACAAGTTGATTGTTGTCGCGGTGAACTATCCGAATATTGCCGAACTGGTGGTTACGCACTGAAGTCAGTAAACCCTCATGCCAGGCCCGATTTGTTTGCTGATCCGCAGAACCCGTCATAATAAAGTCTGCATCTTCGGGCGAGGAAACTATCTGGATCGGGAGTTTCTTTTTGAAAATTTCGGTCTTGAGCAACCTATCCAGGTCTTCGTCCATTTCTTCGATGAAAAACGTGGAACCGCGCTGGAAGGGCTTGTCCTTTTTGTCTGTTGGTCTAATTGCTGGTTGAAAAGGAGCTCGAGATGAGTTCTGCAAACGCGGGGATTTAGAAATCCTCTCGATTATCTCTTTGAAAATATTTTTTCCATCGGAGTTTTTGTAAGAGATGAAGATTGGTTCCGGCAAATTCTGTGCGCGGAAGTCGTCTATTGTTACCCCGGTTCCCCTATAGAGCTTGGCGAGAATCGTGACGACCGTCGCTTCATAGCTTCCGCGACCTACGATGGTGCCGCCGCCGGTGGTGCTGCCGATGGTCGTGTTGCCGATGGTGGTAGCGGTGGTGGTTGTGCTGCCGGGAAGACCGATGAGAACCCCAGGTTGGGTAAATGTAGAAGTGTTTCCGGACCACAAAACGATCCAGGCGGCTTCTTCCAGGGTCGTTGCCCAACAGAGATTCTTGAACTTTTTCTTCCCGTCGTTGACCCACCATTCTTCTGCGGCGGGCGGCCATCGTTTCCAGCCATCCTGCGGGGTCGGTTGGTCCATATTGATAACACCGATCCGCGCGGTGCACTGGTTGTTCTGTGCTGCGATTGCAATGCTGCTTGGTAGCAACAGAAGGACAGCGAAACACAAGTAGCTGAACGCTCTGCTCATTCGCCCTTCCTCCCCTCGTTCGATTGCGGCAGTATAGCACGGCCCGGACGGGTCCAGGCGGATGTTTTTCCCTATAATGAGATAGTTCGCCTAGCTCGACGGGGCGAAAGCCGGGGACCCTGCCCGGTTGGCGGGAAAGCCCCTCAGGAAGTTGGTGCTCCCGGCACTGCTTTCGCCGGTTTATTGTTTTCGGCAAATTCAAGCGACGCCGCGATAAGGGCAGTGAGCAGGTTGGTGATCCCGTCCAAGAGACGCTGGATCAGTCCTTCGTCGAAAACCAGTTCAATCGCATCCGTGATATACCAAACGTCTTCGCGCGTATATGGGCCATTGGGATAAGTGCCATAGCTCCGAAGACTTCGCTTGCCGGAAAGGCGGTGCGCCAGTATGTTCCTGATTTCATCGATTGTGCTGAACTCGGCCTTTTGCGGCAGCTCTGCAAGCCCCTTGGTTATCGACGTCTGAGGAAAAGCGGCCGTGAACGCGCGGCTTGTGCTTTGCAAATTGATTCGCCGGGGCTTGCCCATGTCGGGAAAATCGCTAGGCCGGATGGCCCCGCCGATAAAGTACAGGCAAAACCCAAGGCTTTCGAAAACGGAAAGGCCATTCATGAAGAACGTGTATAAGCACCGCTCCAGTTTGTAGGCAAGTTCTGGGTGATGATTCCACTCACGCCAAGAGTCGGGAGCGTTGGCTAACAGGGCCTTGAACTCTTCGTTGCACTCCGTGCAGGTACGATAACGATAACAGACCGCCATGTATGAACGGTCGCTGTGCTGCCGCCTTTGAAGGGGATCGTTTAGGTCTTCATCGCTCCAGGGCGCGGGAAAGACCTCTGCCGAAAGGAGTCCAAACTGCTGAAATTTGTCCTTAGGAAAGCTGGAAGGCATCTCGATGAACATAGCGTATTATAAAGGAAGCTATCACCTACGAAGGCCAATGACAAGGAATTTGTTTTGACAGATGCAGCGGCATACATCGAAAGATTTGGCTCCTTAGGGAGGCCCCGAACCTGCAACCCTCCGGTCAATAACCAGAAGATTGCCTTGCGACGCAAGCTGCTGCGCTGGTATAACACCCATCGGCGGCAGCTTCCGTGGCGGGACTCGCATGACCCTTACCGGATTTGCGTTTCGGAAGTGATGTTGCAGCAGACCCGGGTGCAGGCGGTGATTCCGTATTACGAGAAATTTCTGAGCCTCTTCCCGGACGTCCAAACTCTCGCCGCTTCTGAAGAACGGGCGTTGCTGGCGTGCTGGAGCGGCTTAGGATATTACTCGCGGGCGCGCAATCTGCGCAAGGCGGCGCAGCAGATGGTACGCGACTGGGGCGGCCAATTCCCGAAGGATTATGCGGAAGCCCTGCGGCTGCCCGGCGTCGGCGACTATACGGCGCGGGCCGTGCTGAGCATCGCCTATGGAATCCCACTCGCGGTGCTCGACGGGAACGTGGCCCGAGTTCTTTCCCGCCTGTATGCCAGGAAGGAAGATTTCCGCAGCCACGCCGGAAAAGAGAAATTCTTGCGCCTGGCCGATTCCCTTCTGGCTCCGCGTCGTCCGGGCGACTTCAACCAAGCCCTGATGGAACTGGGAGCCACGGTCTGTTTGCCTGCGCAGCCCCGGTGCGGAGAGTGTCCCTTGCAGCGCCATTGCCTGGCGTATGCACGGGAGGAAGTGGACAAGTACCCGCCTCCGAGGCGCACAGCCAAACCGCGGGTGCGACGGTTCGTGGCGGCGTTGGTCCAGGATTCTGCCGGGCGGTGTTTGCTGGTCCGCAGACCGCGGTCGGCTCCGTGGATGGGAGGGTTTTGGGAGCTGCCAATGTGGGAACAGGACGGTCCAGACCCTCCTCCGCTTGAAATTCATTGCATCCCGAAGGAGGCAATTGTTCTGGGAAGACTTCTCGGTCGGCTGCGACACAGCATCACGTCCAACCATCTGAGAATTAACGTGCATGAGGGATTTCTGAGAGGCCGGGCCTTGCCCCCGCGCGCCCGTTGGGTTCTCCCCAGCCGGATGGATCATCTCCCGGTTACGACGATCACCCGCAAGGCGTTCCGCCTCCGCCCGGCGAGCACCATCGGACGTCCAACCGAAGTCTCCATCTGAGGCTGGCTGACTGCCAAGAAGCAACGCGGCAGGTCCGTGCGACCCCGGTTTGACGAATGCAGCAAGATGCCTTATTTTAAGGACGTTAGGAAATCGCGCGCCAAAGAGGAACGGGGGTTCGTTTGGCATCCCCACGGGATCCTCGGAAGTGATCGCAGCCGAGCCAAGGCCCGGAAAGGCTACATCCAGCCGGAAGAAGTGGCTTCTGCCCGAGGAAGCTTCCAGGAATTCGATCATGTCTGACCTGTTGCGCTTGTTGCGGTCGGTCCATCCGTATCGGCTTCGGCTTCTGGCGGGGGTGGTCATGATGGTAGGCGTCGGTTTCTTCGAAGGCGTCGCCGCGCTCCTGATCGGCCCCATTTTTGACCGGGTTTTGGACGCCCAGGCTCCCGATTCGACCGTGGCGCTGGTCACCATTCCTTACCTCCAAAAGACGCTCTATCTTGACCAATACCTTCCCGATTGGATTCATAACGTCTGGACCGTCGTGGCCATCTTCGTTGTCGGAGTGATTCTGTGCAAGGCCGTCTGCGAGTACCTGGCCAATTATTGGATCAACTACGTGGGCTTTTCCGTCATCATGGACTTGCGCAACCAGCTTTATGAGCGAATCCTCCGGCAATCCATCAGCTTCTTTCACCGGCACTCGACCGGCAAACTGATGTCGGCGGTCGTCAACGACATCGAGAAGATTCAACTGGCGGTCTCGGCGGTGCTGGCCGATTTCCTGCGGCAGAGTTTCACGCTGGTCGCGCTGATGTTTGTGGTGTTAGTGCTCGACTGGCGCCTGGCCTTGATTTCGATTGCTCTGTTGCCACTGGTGATGATCCCCTCGGCGAAAATCGGGAAACGGGTTCGCGGTTCGAGCCGCTCGAGCCAGGCCAATCTCGCCGAACTCAGCCAGTTCCTTCAGGAAGCGATCAGCGGGAATCGCATCGTCAAGGCGTTCCGCATGGAGCGATGGGAGCTGGCGCGGTTCCGCGCCGCCGCGCGCAAGCTGCTCCAGGTGAATCTCCGGTTCGTGCGTGCCCAGGCCGTTACGTCGCCCTTGATGGAGATTCTGGGCGCGGTCACGGTCGTCTTTCTTCTGCTGTATGCGCGGGACCGCATCCTCCACCAGGCGTTGACGACCGGGATGTTCGTCACTTTTGTCTACGCGCTGCTCAAGATGTATGAGCCGGTCAAACGGCTCTCCGGGATTCACAATTCGTTCCAGCAAGCCGTGGGCGCGAGCGCCAAGGTCTTTGAGATTCTTGAATTGCAGGAAGAAGTGGCCGAAAAGCCGGACGCGAAAGTTTTGCCGCCGTTCTCCCGCTCGATCGCCTTCGAGAATGTCTGGTTCGGCTACGATGCCGGAGAACCATTCCTGCAGAACGTCTCCTTGGAGGTCAAGGCGGGTGAGGTGGTTGCCATAGTGGGGGCCAGCGGAGCCGGCAAGAGCACCCTGGTGAATTTGATCCTGCGCTTTTTCGATGTATCGAAAGGCCGCGTCCTCATTGACGGTCATGACGTGCGGGATGTCACGCTCGATTCGCTCCGGTCCCAGATCAGCATGGTGACCCAGGAGATGATCCTGTTCAACGACACGGTGCGGAACAACATCTGCTACGGGCGTCCCAACGTGTCGAAGGAAGAGTTGGAGAGCGTGGCGCAGGCGGCCCTGGCCTCCGAGTTCATCCAGCGGATGCCCCAAGGGTATGACACCGTGATCGGGGATCGAGGCGAACGGATGAGCGGAGGCCAGCGCCAGCGCCTGGCCATCGCGCGGGCCTTGCTCAAGAACTCCCCGATCCTGATCCTCGACGAGGCCACTTCGGAACTGGATACGGAGTCCGAGCAACTCGTCCAGAAAGCCCTGTCGAACCTGATGACCGGCCGCACGGTCATCGTGATTGCCCACCGGCTTTCGACGGTGCGGCGTGCCGATAAAATTGTGGTGATTGACCAGGGCCGAATCCGGGAATTAGGGACGCACCAGGACCTGATCCGGAAGGGAGGCATCTATCAGAGGTTGCACGAGTTGCAGTTTGCCGATGCCCCCGAGCCGGTGGATCGGGAAGCTCCGCAGGGCCTCTGACCCAAGGGTGCCGACGATGTCCGAGACGCTAGCGAAACACAAACCGGGCGACCGCGCTCGCTCCATGACCGGCTATGCCGAGACCGTCACCGAGCAGGACGGAATGGTTCTCACGGTGAGCCTTCGGAGCGTCAATCATCGGTTCCTCGATTTGCATGTGTACCTGCCCGAGCCGTTGCAACCCTTGGAGCCGAAAGTTCGTAGAGGAATCCAGGAGAAGAACCCGCGGGGCCGGCTGGATTTGAAGGTCACCCTCGATCGAGCCACCCCGGCGAACGTAAGCGTGGATGAAGCCATGCTCGGACGCTACATTGAGCTTTTCCGGCGTCTGGGAGCGCAGTACGGTCTCTCCGCCGAGACGGATATGGCCACGATCTGCCGCTTGCCGGGAGTCATCAATCTGACGGGATTGGAAGCCGCCGGAGGGGAGCTTCTGGCGCGCCTGGAAGCCCCTGTGCTTGCCGCTGTCGAGCAGACTTTCCGCCGGTGGGATGAGATGCGGGCCGCAGAAGCCCGGTTCCTGCTCGACGACATGGGGAAGCGAGTTGGGCGCATCCAGGAGTCGGCGGAGCGATTGGAAGGACTGCAAGCAGAGATCGTTCTCCTGGCGCAGAAACGCTTGCAGGAACGCTTGCAGACACTGCTCGGTCAGGCCGGCCTCGATCCGGCGCGCCTGGCGCAGGAGGCGGCGTTGCTGGCCGAACGGGCCGACGCCAGCGAGGAAATCCTTCGCCTGAAGGCTCATGCGGTCCGGTTGGCCCTCGTGCTCGATCAGGAAGCCGACGTGGGCCGCAAGCTCGATTTCCTCTTGCAGGAAATGCACCGGGAAGCGAACACCTTACTGGCCAAGACCGCCGGTCTCGGCGAGGGTAGTCTGCCCTTGACCGACTCGGCGCTCGAAATCAAGGGAGAAGTGGAAAAGCTGCGGGAGCAGGCGCAAAATTTACAGTGAACCAGCAAACAGTTGGCCCTCCGGCCTCGTTCCCGCTATAATCCTGTATAATAATGGGAACGGGAGTATTCATCATATCGGCTCCTTCCGGTTCCGGGAAGACGACGCTGGTGGAACGTTTGCTCCGGGACATCTCGGGGTTGCACTTTTCGGTCTCGTACACGACCCGCCCGCCCCGGGGACAAGAGCAACACGGGCGGGATTACTTCTTCGTCGCGCGGAAGGAGTTTGAGGAAATGATCGCGCGACAGGAGTTTCTGGAGTGGGCCGAAGTTTTTGGGAATTATTACGGAACCGCGCGGCGGTTCCTGGAGGAGGCCGAGCGGCGCAGTGAGGATTTGCTCCTGGACATTGACGTCCAGGGAGCGGCGCAAGTCAAGCAGAAGCTCCCCGACGCCGTCTCGATCTTTATTCTGCCGCCCTCGCGCAAGGAGCTGGAAGGCAGGCTGCGGCGTCGCAGCGAGGATTCCGAAGAGGTGATCCAAAAACGGCTCCGCGACGCCAGCCGCGAGATCCATGGGTACGCCCGCTACGACTATGTTCTGATCAACGATCTGCTGGAGCGTTCCACCGCGCGGCTGCAAGCGATTGTGCGGGCCGAGCGGTGGCGGCAACGGGGAGAACTCGATTCGGAGCCGAATCGGGAGGATAAGCGCCTCGTCCGCGAGCAAGCAGAAAGCTGCCGCAAAGAGCGCGTCCAGCCGCAAGTAGAACCGATTCTTGCCAGTTTTGGAGGCTAGTGGATGACGGAATTGACCGAAACCAATGTTGTGGACAGCAAGTACCGAATGATTCTCATGGCCGCCAAGCGCGCGCGGCAACTGCAAAGCGGAGCCAAGCCGCTGGTCCATACCACCTCGCGCAAGTTCACCCGCATTGCGCTGGAGGAATTGAAGGCCGGCGTGCTGAAGTTTGAGTACATGCATCCGGTGAGCGCCGAGACGGTTCCGAAGGAACCAGTTCCCTCGGCGAAAGGGAAGCGATGAAGATTGCGTTGGGCGTGACAGGAGGCATCTCCGCGTACAAGGCAGCGGAGCTCGTGCGCGAGTTCCAACAGCGGGGCCTCGACGTCCAGGTGATCCTCACCGCCCACGGCCAGGAGTTCATCCGCCCGCTGACGTTCGCGGCCCTGACCGGCCAAAAAGTCATCACGGGGATGTTCGGCTCCGGCCCGCAGGAAGCGAACGTCGAGAGCGCCATCGAGCACATCGCCGTGGCGCAGACGATTGACCTGCTCGTGATTGCCCCGGCGACCGCGAATTGCCTGGGGAAGCTCGCCAACGGCGTTGCCGATGATTTCCTGACCACGCTCTACCTCGCGACGACCGCCCCGGTCGTGGTGGCCCCGGCGATGAACGTGAACATGTGGGAACATCCCGCCACTCGGGAGAACGTCGAGCGCCTGCGCCGGCGCGGAGTCCACATCGTCGAACCGGAGGCCGGGTATCTGGCTTGCGGCATGACCGGCCCCGGGCGGCTGGCTGCGGTCGAGGCGATTGTCGAGAAAGTGCTCGATGTCCTGGGAATCCGGCAGGACCTGAAAAACGAGGTCGTGCTGGTTACCGCCGGTCCCACGCGCGAAGAGATTGATCCGGTCCGCTACATCAGCAACCGCTCCAGCGGCAAGATGGGCTATGCCATCGCCGAGGCATCGTATCGGCGCGGCGCCCGGACCGTCCTGGTGAGCGGCCCCACGGCCTTGCGTCCGCCCGACGGCGTGGTACACATTCCCGTTGTGTCCGGCGCTGAGATGCGGGACGCCGTCCTGGAGCGGCTCCCCGAAGCGACCGTGGTCGTGAAAGCGGCGGCCGTGGCGGACTATCGCCCGGTGAAGAGGTCTGCGCAGAAAATCCGGAGCAAAGCCAAAGAACTGACCCTGACGCTCGAGCCGACCGAAGACATTCTCGCAGAAGTCGGGCGGCGCAAGGGCGACCGGATCGTCGTGGGCTTTGCCGCCGAGACCCCAGCCGAGATCGAGGACCTCTTGACCAGCGCGCGGACCAAGCTCGAATCGAAGTGCCTCGATCTGATCGTCGCCAATGACGTCAGCCAGGAAGGCAACGGGTTCGATTCCGATTCCAACACCGTGCTCCTCCTGGGCCGCAACGGGCTTCAACGGCAGTTGCCGCGCCTGAAGAAAATGGACGTCGCCAACGAAATCTTGAACGAAGTCGCAAGCCTCCGCGCCCATGGACGATCCTGAAAGCCTCCCGCTCGCTGAGCTGGCCAACTGGTTGAGGTACTACCGCGCGCTCGGCTTCACACATCTCTACCGGAGAAAGCCGCAACCGCCCATTCCACCGGGCGGCGATGAAATTTTGTCCGTCGTGGCTGGGGCTGGAGGACGGGCCGAGAATCCCGGCGCAGCGCCTTCGGCGAATCAGCTATACCTTTCCGCCGCCCTGCCCGTTTCGCTGTCCCCGCGCGAAGCGGCTCCTCCGAAGCCCGCCCCGCAACCGGCTGTCCCAGTTATTTCCTCTCTGCCTCCTTCGCAGGCGGGCACGTTGTTTGACAGCGTGGCTCCGCGCGAGACGCTCGGGCAAGTCCGCGACGACTTGGGCGACTGCCGCCGCTGCAAACTTGCCAAGGGACGCAAGACGATTGTCTTCGGCTCCGGAAATCCCAAGGCGGAGCTGCTGTTCGTCGGCGAGGGGCCGGGCGCGGATGAAGACGAGCAGGGGTTGCCGTTTGTGGGCCGCGCCGGGCAGCTTCTGACGCAGATGATCGAGAAGGGCCTGAAAATCCCACGCCCCGATGTTTATATCTGCAACATCATCAAATGCCGGCCTCCGGAGAATCGCAAGCCGGAGCGGGACGAGGTCGCGGCCTGCCGCCCGTTTGTCGAGCGCCAGATTGACGCCGTGCGCCCGCGGGTCATCGTGGCTTTGGGCGCGACCGCCGTCGAAGCCTTGTTGGGAACGCATCAGTCCATGGGAAGCCTGCGCGGCCAGTGGCACGAGTTCCACGGCCTTCCGCTCATGGTCACCTACCATCCTGCCTATCTGCTCCGCGATCCCAACAAGAAACCCGAGGCGTGGGCCGATCTGAAGAAGGTCCTGGCGTTACTCCAATCCTCCGCCGCTGGCGAGCAAGGCCGAACCGCGCCCGGAGCGGTCTCCGGCTGAGCAGGACAGCCTTCCCGATGCCGGACTACTGCGAGGTCGCGCTTCCCGTTCCCTTGGACAAGCACTTCACTTACTCGGTCCCGGATTCGCTTGCCGTGCGTCCGGGGATGCGCGTGATCGTGCCCTTCGGCTCGCGGCAACTGGCGGGCGTCGTGGTGCGTTGCGGACCGCCACCGGCGGGCCTGGAAGCGACGACCATCAAGCCACTGAAGACTGTCCTCGACGCGGAGCCGGCCCTCTCATCGGAACTGTTGGGGCTAGGCCGCTGGCTGGCGGACTATTACCTGGTCCCGGAGGGCGAAGTTCTGGCGACGATGCTTCCCCCCAAGCCCTCGGTGCAGCCGAAGACAACCGTCGTGCTCACCCCTGCCGGCCAGAACGTGCTGCTGGCGCTCGCCTCCGGAAAAGCGGGAGATTCGGTTCTTGCGGAAGACTCGGTTTCTTCGGTTGGCTCGCTTCTCTCGGAAGATGCGGTTCCCTCGGAACTCTCGGAAGATTTGGGCTTGACTTCGCCGTCCCGGCCGGTGACATCGGAGGAACAGAAGTTGCTCGAACGCCTCGCGAAGCGCAAAGGAATTCGTCGGGAGACACTCCGCGAGGTGGCGAACGTGGTCGCGCGACTGAAGAGGCGCGGCTGGATCGCGTTCGAGCGCACGCTCGATTCCAGTTCCGCAAAGAATCGCCCCCCGGCGTGGGAGCAGGACGAGGTGATCCCGCAACTCGGCGTGCCGTTCGAGCTGACGGAGCGGCAGAAGGAAGCCCTCGCGCGCATCGAGCAGCAGATGGCGACGGGGCGCTTCGGCGTTTTGCTCCTCCACGGCGTCACCGGCAGCGGCAAGACGGAAGTCTATCTGCGGGCGATTGAACTGGCGCTGCGGCAGAATCGTTCCGCGCTGATGCTGGTTCCCGAGATCGTGCTGACGCCGGCGGTCGCGGAACTGTTCGTCAGCCGCTTCGGCTCGCGCGTCGCGGTGCTGCACAGCGGGCTGTCGGACTCCGAGCGCGAGGGACAATGGCGGCGCGTGCGGGAGGGGAAGTCGGACATCGTCATCGGGACGCGCTCCGCGGTCTTTGCGCCGCTCGACCGGCCCGCGCTGGTCATCGTGGACGAGGAGCACGACGGGAGCTACAAGCAGGAGGACGCCCCGCGCTATCACGGCCGCGACGTAGCGATCATCCGCGCGCGCGACGCCGGCGCGACGGTGGTGCTCGGGTCGGCCACGCCCGCCATCGAGTCGCGTTACAACGCCGAGAGCGGCAAGTATCAACTCCTGGAGATCGAGGAGCGCGTCCAGGAGCGCCCGCTGCCCGACACCGCAGTCGTGGATATGCGCCAGGAGTTCGCCGAGACGGGCCGCCAGCATTTCTTCTCGCGGCGGCTCGAAGAGGAGATCGCCGCGCGCCTCGGCCAGCGCGAGCAAATCTTAATCCTGCTCAACCGCCGGGGCTACTCCGCGTTCGTGCTCTGCCGAAGCTGCGGCAAGGCGATGGAGTGCGCCAATTGCAGCATCGTTCTGACGCACCACCGCCGCACCGCGCGCCTGCTCTGCCACTACTGCGGCTTCGAGCGTCCCGTGCCGCGCGCCTGCCCCGAGTGTTCGAGCGAGCATCTCTACTTCGTCGGCGAAGGCTCGGAGAAGGTCGAGGACGCGCTCCATCGCCGCTTCCCCGAAGCGCGCATCGGACGGCTCGACCGCGACACGGCGCGCGGGCGCGGCCAGGGCGAGTTAATCCTGTCGTCGTTCCGCAGACACGAGCTGGACATTCTGGTCGGCACGCAGATGATCGCCAAAGGCCATGACATTCATCGCGTCACGCTGGTCGGCGTCATCAGCGCCGACATCGGACTCGCCCGCCCCGACTTCCGCGCCGCGGAGCGCACCTTTCAGTTGATGACGCAAGTCTCCGGCCGCGCCGGGCGCGGGGCGCTCCCCGGTGAAGTCATCATCCAGACGTATTATCCCGATCACTACGCTATCCGCGCCGCCGCCGCGCAGGACTACGCGCAGTTCTACCGCCAGGAAATCCGCTTCCGCGAGCTGATGCACTACCCGCCGTTTACTGTGCTCGCCAACATCCTGGTCAAGAGTCCGAGCGCCGAGACGGCCATAAAGCTCACCGGAAAGTTGGGCCGCCATTTTGAATCCGCGCAAGCACCGGGCTTGAAAATCCTCGGTCCCGCCGCCGCGCCGATTCATCGCTTGAAGAAGGATTATCGCTACCAGTTTTTGATTAAGGCTTCCAGCCGCCGCCTGCTCCGCGAGTTGCTGGTTTCCTGCCGCGATTTCGCCCGCGCCGAAAACTTCCCCGCCGCGTCGTTGATTATGGACGTGGACCCGCAGTCGCTGCTGTAATCCGGGGCCAGTCAGAGCCGCGACCGTGAGGGAGCGGACACTTTAGAACCCATTGACCGCTTGCTTACGCGCGCGGCTCGGATTGACCGCGACTTCGCGCAGCGCGAGACCTTCCCCGCCGCGTCGCTGATTATGGACGTGGACCCGCAGTCGCTGCTGTGAAACTGCGACTTCGACTTTCTGCGAATTAGTGGGAAGTCAAAAAAGGGTTGACCTCAGGTTGCCGTCCCTTATCCAGTAATGATTGTTCTCGTCGTAGTGCCAGCCGTGTTGCCTGATTATTCTGATGAAATCTGTTTTTGAAATATCCAAGGCGCTTATTGCCGACCTTCGCCAAGCCTCAACAACTATTTGATTAAAGAGGGACTCCCCATAGATTTGCGATGGGCTGGTGGCGAGGATTTCACCGACGGCCTGAGAAACGTCCAACTCTCGGTTTTTTGATACTTGCTGGGGTTTGCCAGTCTTGTAAAAGGTCAAAATTAGCTCTCCCGCAAGCACCGATTCGTTTCTTTTCTTCTTATGCATTGACCAAATAGGATCGCCGACCTGCGAGACGGCTGCTTTGAGTTCAGCGCCCGCTTCGGCTGCAGACGCGAGAATCGCTTCAAAATAGGCAACGTTCCAGTGCTGGAACACGACGGATAACCACCTGCCTTGCTTCAGCATGTTGACGCAAGCTCGAATGCTTTTGCTTAAGCGTCTAGTGTAAGTGGCCTCCGAATGATCCAATTCACCACCGACAATCAGCTCACACTCTCGTAGCTTTAAGCTGGGTATCTGGTCGAGCCACACATTCCAGAGCGTCGACAAGTCCAAGTAAGAGATGTGGCCACCGTAAGGAGGGTCGGTAAAAATGTAGTCAATCTCTCCCCTGAACTCCAACTCTAACTCCTCAATGTCTTTGGCATGAACCTCAAAGCTACCGTGCCACTCACCCGTCCGCCTCTTGACTTCAATCAGTTTATCGATCTCCACCTTTGCTGCGATGACATTACTTGCGCGCTCCTCGAACGTTTCCCAGGCAGGAAGTTCGACAGGATTCTTGGCAACCTTATAGCGATAGATGCTGAAAATGCTGGACCCCCCCCTCGATTCAGCCCGCCCTTCTGCCGACAGGAATGTCTTGTTCAGCTTTGTGAGCGTCGCGGACCACGCGATTAACATTGCCTTCTTGGCGTAACCGTCAGCTAGATTGCCAATGGCGCCCTTAAGCACTGCCAGTGATACCAGTTGCCGATGTGAGAACAGATCGTAATACCATTCCACATCTGCATTGCTCGGAAGGCGCACATTTTCTGGAAGGGTAAGGCACCGCTGATGTGCTGCCAATCCCTTCTCGTCTATCGTCTGGATGTCCGTTAGCTTCCTCTGGCACCGGTCTCTCAATTGGCTGAGTGCCCTCCGGCAGTCTCCGATCTCGCCTTTACTAAGATCGGCGATGCCGCAGGCAATGAAGTTCGCCAGCGGGTTGATGTCATTTTGGATCCCGATGCGGTTCTCCAAGAACGCCTCAATCGCGGTTACCCCTGAACCACCAAAGGGGTCAAGAACCCGGTCGCCTTCTTTGGTGTAGTGAAGAATATAACGTCGGACTACGTTGTAAGGTCTGCGAGTGAAGTATGGGTGTACTCCATAGTGCCGTCTGGCGGCCTGTCGCTCTGCCGGAATTGGTTCCTGCAATGGCGTAATTTCCCCGTATGCGCTCAAATCCTGGGCGTCAGGGGAAACTTCTGTGCGTGTGCGCATAAAGCACCAAGCTCGATCACATCAATGTGTTGTGGCATCTGCTTATGCTGGTGTACAGCGCAGAGCACAACGGCTCGAGAAAGTTCCTCTTTCCCGTATTTCCTCTGCTGATACTGGAAGCCCTGGCTGTTTCTCTTGATTTCAACAGGCACGGAGTATACAGGGAAATTGAGGAACCGAAAGTCAGTGAAGCAGTCGTAACCCTTGCCAACGTACCCACCTAAAGTCATCCCCAGGTGCTTCAGAGGGCCAGATGCCCTGAGCAGGTCCGGCTCTTGGATATGCGGCAGACGCGAGCTTGGCTGATGGTCCTTCACAATTCTGCAAATTTCGTCGAGCGCCCAAGCCACGATTCCTGGCTGCTTTCTGTTGACGTGAACCAGTTGCTCGATCCAGAGCGGACTCGCGTACGCATACGTAAACGTCAGCGGTCTATCGATCCGAGGGATTTCTCTGCCCTTGGGCCTATTCGCATACTTGAATTTCAAAGGCGTTAGATAGAAAACGTCATCTCTGATATCAATGTCAACGTCAATGCGCTCGAAATCTCCAGGAGGAAGCTGGTACCACATTCGAATCGCCTCCCCAATGCTTTCGGCCGCCAATCCCTGCTGTATTCTATCGTGCCCGACGTTCCCTGGAACCGGTCGTTGCTTGTGGTCCAGCTTGTGCACAGTGCTCACTGCGAAATAATCAGATTTCGTCGCGCCGTACGGGGTCAGCAGCCCAACGCGCACTGCTCCTTTTTTCCGCAAGAACGTCTTTACCGCTTCGGGCAGCTCGTGAAAGTAATACTGTGGACCACCCGTATCCCTGCTTCCCCTTTTTGTCTGCTGAAGGTGCACAGTGTTTCCTCAGGAGCACGCGCGACACAAGCGAATCAAATATACACCATGTCCTCTCAAACCACCCGCTTGGCCTGTGTGGAAATCCTTCTGCGGAGGCTTTGCCAAGGAAGCGACGACGGCGGGAGGCAGAAGCGAGAAGCCAGAAGTCAGAAGACAAAATGGAAGCAAGAAGCAGGTGCAGGTCCCTCTCCCGGCAAGCCGGGATCGGGATGACAATGCAGGAGACAGGAGCCAGAAGGAAAGGCCATCCGAGTGGCGTATCCCGAATCCTGCTAATGAGATTCTTATCGCGGCAGAGGAAGACGCCGGAGCCGCACGCCGGCCACCGTTCGTTCGGCGTTGCAGGTTATCCTTCGGTTTCGCCCGTTAACTCCGGGACGTGTTCGTCTTCGTAGCGTTCAATCAGCACGCCCACCACTTCCATCAACGACGCTAAGGGGTGCTTTTCATCCTCCCCGACTTCATCTATTAAACGGTCCAGGAAAGCGACCAGTCGCTGGTATTCGGCCTCGGTATGGGGAACCGAGACGGTGTTCGCTAGCTCCGTCCAATGTGTGGTCACGGTCGTGACATCCGGCTTTGCCATGTCCGCCTTACTCCTTCCATGTCTCCGCTTCGTAATCGGCATGAGTCGAGACTGCGCGAATGTAGACGCGATGACGATTATAATGAATGGCCGCTACCAAACGAGCTTTATTCCCCCCATATTGAAGACGGTCAATTTTCCCACTGAATCTGCGGCGGGGAAAACCGTTCGCAGTTCCGCAAAGGATGCAAAGTTGCGGCGTTTCATCTCCCTGTACCAGTGTTGCAAAGCACTGCGGGTCTCCGGATGGCGGGCAGCAAACTCATTCAACCGCTTCCGGGTGATAATGCGCATTTTGCCTCACTGGCCATGCGTTTCATTGTAACACCTTGTCGTTTTTTCACCCCGGCCCCTCCCTCGCTACCGAATATCTTAGCATACCCAACCGAGCCATTTTCCCGGTCGCGGCTCGGATGGCCCGCCGCGAGAATTTTCCGGCGCCCTCACAATTTTTCCCTTTTCCGGTTTGAGCTGTGGTATACTGATTTTGAATTTGAAGAAGTCGGTTTGCTCGAAGCCAGTCAGCCCTATCGGTTGCTTTCTGTCCAATTGACTCCGTCAAATCCGCAATAGCCGTACCGAAGCAAGTTGCTGATAGTCCGGTTACCAAGCCGCTTTGCAGCAAGGCGAGCGGCAACTTTAAGGAGAAGAAGAGAATGAAAAATGTGTTTGTCGGAAATATGAGCTTTCAAACCACAGAAGGCGACCTGCGGGAGATGTTCGAACCGTTCGGGGAAATCGCGCGCGTCAACGTGATCACGGACCGGGACACCGGCCGGGCGCGCGGCTTCGCCTTCGTCGAAATGACCAATGACGAGGAAGCGGCCAAGGCCATTGCCGCGTTGAACGGGAAAGAGGTGGGCGGCCGCGCCCTGAACGTGAACGAAGCGCGCCCCAAGGCGGAGCGATCCGATTCCAGGGGCGGCGGATACGGCGGGGGCGGCAATCGCTCCGGCGGCCGCGGACAGCGCTGGTAGTCACCGTCAAAACTTGCGCTGGGGGCAAATTTCTTTTTGCCCCCGGCACGATTCCAGGAGGGACCCATGGCCACTCGCGGGAGAGCTACGTTTCAAAAACGCCAGAAAGAAATGGCGAGAAAAGACAAACAGCAGCGTAAGGCGGAGCGCCGCGCGCAACGAAAGTTGGACGGCTCGGATGCAGGCAACACTTTGCTCGATGACATCGAGCCGCTCGCCGCGGAGGACATCGAACCGCTCGCCGCGTTGGAACCGGAGAGCGAACCACGGGAGATGTGAGCGGGCCTCGCAAACCTCCGCGTCTTTTGGAACATCGGGCGGAACGGCGGGCGGAACCGCCGGTTTGACAAGCAGGAGGAAAGGGGCCATACTCTTTGCGGTGTGAGCATATCTGCTCATCTTTCCAGGGTGCCATGCGCTAAGTCAGGCGGCCTGGAGTTACCCTTCTTAGCCTACAAGACCCGGAACTCAATCCAGAAGTACGGAAGGC
>Ga0209343_10004618_pt1 | contig 16942 bp, 15 predicted proteins | sample RifCSPlowO2_02_FD_184026 | JGI IMG/M metagenome (GOLD analysis project Ga0209343, IMG submission 184026) | Groundwater microbial communities from Rifle, Colorado - Rifle CSP2_plank lowO2_0.2 (SPAdes) (version 2) | ecosystem: Environmental > Aquatic > Deep subsurface > Groundwater | place... | reverse complement strand
CCAAAGGAAACTGCTCCGCTCCGTTCGGCCGCTCCTGCGGCCTCGCTTCGCGGGGAAGGGGGGGAATTACTAAATGCAAGAACCCACCCACCCTTTTCAATTGTAGTTTGACTCTAAAGAGAGAAAATACAGAAAAGGTATTTGCTGGCACGCCATGCCCCCACTCAGCGCTTGTTTTTACTTTATAGTTACTCATTCGCTTTTACTTGGGTAAAAACTTCAAAACAAAAGCCAAATAAGACTTTGAACTTTGGGTGGCTTATCTCCGGCTTGAGCGGGGGCGCCTCAACCGGCCTGCGCGCGGCCCTTCAGAAAAATGGTTATTGGGTAATTGGAAATACAAATCATCAGTTGAAATAAATAAGTTATCTTTAATTCCAACCAACTCATGCGGGTTTCAGGCTATAGCCCCGTGCTCGGTCGGCGGGCACGCTTTACAAGTCCATTAGTCATCGTCCGATTTACGGATTTAATCACTTGATTACTTTGTGCTGCCCGATGTCTGCCCCGGTGGGGCAGTGTTGCCTTCGGCAACCCCCCGTCGTACCGCTACATGCCTTTAATAGTCAAACTGTTATATATACCCCGATACTTATTTACAGTCAGTGGTTATTTTCTCTTTTTTTCAGGAGAGGCGGCTGCGCCAGCAAAGTGATAATATATTAAAGAATATCATTCTATGGCAAACTCTGAAGAAACAGCGGCGGGGTCAACACCAGCTGAACAAAGCGGTGATAAACAGACAAGTTTTTTTAGCCGGGAAGGAAATTTAATCGGCGATTTTTCTCAGGGACTAGGAGTGTCTTTCAAGCCGGGTGAAGGCTGGGCCGTTGATCCGGCCACGGGCGAAGCTACTTACGATACTAAATTTTTTACAGAGCAGGGATATTCTGAAACCCAGGCAATATTTGCCACCCTTCACGAAATTGATCACGTCAAGGAATTTGCCCAGTTACAGGCAACCAGACAAGGGAAAGATATTTTTAAAAGGAGAAGGGACAATGCCAAAAAAGAGAGAAGAAAACACATTCTGGAAAATTGTTTGTTGGATGTGGCCGATAATCGCCGGGTGGTTGAGCAATTTCCGGCTTTATCAGACGAGGTGCGAAAATTGTATAAAGAGAAACTTTGGGAAAGCTCGGATTTTACTGCCAAACCCAAACATCTACAGCTAGCTTACTCAATGTTAAGACAGGGGATGTTACCAGATGAAGAAGTGAAGATTGATCCGGCAGTGCGTGAGGCGCTTGAAGATTTAAAACATGTCAAGGGAAGAAGCGGACAAGAAAGGGATATTACTCAAATTGTTACCGACCCCTCGCTTGATCCTTTAAAGAAAATTAAGCTGATAGAAAAATATGTGGAACCGGTCTACGAAAAATTATTTGAGCAAGACAAGGAAGAAAAGGAAAAACAAAAAGGCAAAGGCGAAAAGGGCAGCGGTAACCCTGAGGACGATTTTGCCGGCGATTATGATGAGTACGATGAAAAATCACCTGAAGCCATGTCTCCGGAAGAAGTAGATAAAGCGGTTGAGGCCGCCGCCAAAGGTCAAAACAAGAATGATATCGGCGGCAGACAATCGGCAGGTTACGAGAAAGAGCACGGCGTGAGTAAAAAAGATCTTGCCGACTACCAAACCGAGTATGCCAAAATTGCCCAGTATATAGAACCGATGAGGGAACAATTCAGAAAGATCGTTGCCGAAAGACTCATTCCTTACCGGAGATTGACGGGCTTTTTTGATGAAGGCGTTATTATTGAACCCGGACTGGCCGGGCAAGCTTTGGCGGATTTATCCAAAGGCATTACCGACCCCACCGTTTTTAGAGATTTCGAGGGTAGAGTCAGAAGAGAAGAAATGCCTTCCACTTTTGAAGCCACCGCGGTTTTAGATAGAAGCGGTTCCATGGATTCCGATGGCAAAAAAGAGGAACAGCGCCGGGCGGCAATTTTACTGATGGAAACCTTGCGGGAGTTTATGGAACTGCCGGAAGTTAAAGATAATTTGTTAGCCCCTCAACTAAAAACTCTTTCAGAAATAAGAAGTTTTGGCGGCACGGCTCAAAACGTGGTGGTCAAGCCGCTCTCCTCTGAATTAACCGAGAAGCAAAGAATAGAAACATTCACCACTTTAGGCGATTGCCCAGGAGGGGCGACCGAGGACTATATTTCCCTTGGGCAAATAATTGAACAAATGCGGAAAAGAGATCAGGGTGAGCCGGATTACCTGGATAAAGTAAAATCCCGGGCGATTAAAAAGTTGGTGATAATTTTTTCAGACGGCGCCAGTTCCAATGAAACCGAATTTGGCCGCAAAAAATCTGAGCTTGAACAAATGGGCGTAAAGATCGTTAATTACAGAAGAATCACCACCGGCGCTAATTTTACCTCGCAAATGTCCGGCATTTTAGCTGAAGCCATCAACGATTTAGGTTATACTAATAAGAGTAAACCAGAAAATGTCTGAAAATAACACCGCTGAAATCGCCAAAAATTTTACCCCTGCCACTCCGCCGTTAGAAAAAAAGATCGGCGGCAAACTTTTGCCGGAAGAAATTCAGGAAAAAACCCAGGCGCTTTTCAATCTTTTGGTTCACAAGGTAGAAGTGAAAATCGATATTGAACGACAGACAGAGTATTCAATAAAAAAAACCGGTAAGAAAGGGGAAGAGCAATATACTAAGAAGGAAAAATTAGGCCCCAATAAAGTAGCAGAATTAGACATCCAGGCAAAACTGGACTTGGTTAAAAAGGGAGATTTAAGAGGAGCGGTTACCTATGTGTCAGGCGAGGATGTAAAAACCAGAACTTTAGCCCAAAACCTCAAGGACTTAAGGGAAACGGAACAAAAAATCAGTGATTTAACCAAAGAACCCCAGGTAGTTGAGCAATATGCCAAGTTTCGTCGGGATCGTATCGATAAACTTCGCCAAGCCAAAGAGGCGTCTGACGGGCAGATGGCGATCAGACAACTTCAATTACAGCAGGAAAAAATGGCCCGGAATATATTTTTGGGAAAAAGGCAGTATTCGCCGGGTGAACGTCGGATACTTGACGAGAATAATTCATTAATCCAAGCCATTAACAACCGGGTGGCCGAGTTAAAAAAAGACCCGGAAGTTTTTGATTTATCCAGAACCAGACAGCTTCAGGAATATCAAAAGGGCCTCAAACGTGACAGGTTTGCCGAGACTCCCAGCCGGTCACGGTTCATTGACGCGGTCAGAACCCATTGGTCACAGGGAAAAAAGGTTTTACTCACCGGCGCTACCGGCGGCGGAAAAACCGAACTGCTATTACACGCCTCCAGGAGTCTTTTTAATGAAGAGGCGGAAAAGTTAACCGGTCACGAACTAATGACTAACTATGAAGTCTACGGCAAAACTAAGGGCGGGGTTGAGAAGGGGAAAGTGACTTTAATGTTTGGGGCCGCCCCTTTCATTAAGGCGCTTCAAAGAAACGTGCCTTTTATTTTTGACGAAATTAACGTTGTCCCCAACAAAATCCTAATGCGGCTCAAAACCGATTTAAACGCCAGAGTCGGCCAGGAGTTGACGATTCAGGAAGACAGCGATCAAAAAATATCGGTCGGGGATAAATTTGCCATCGGCGCCACCGAAAACGTTAAAAGCGAAAAGCATGTTGAAAGAGAAAAATTGGATCCGGCGCTGGTGAGAATGTTTGAGCCCTTAATCATTGATTACTTCCCGCCCGAAGAACTTTATGACATTATGCTGGCTTCGATGATGGATGTGACCGGCGGGGTAAAGTTGTCGGTTAAAGACGCCAATGACACCTTGAAATCCTTGTGTGACGCTACCGAATGGGTCCAAAAAGCTTTCCTGGGGCAAACAATCCAAACCGGTGGTGACCAAATCTTGGAAGCCAGGGGACAAGGTTCGATAAGAAAACCGGCTACCCTTCAGGATGCCGTCCTTGATCCCGGCAAGGCACTGGATATGCTGGTTGGCTGGGAGGATGCCGATAAAAGCGGTTTAACTTTCAGAGAGTTTTTAAATCAAAGAATTGTGGCTTTTATTAACAACGAAAACTACCCCGAGGAAGACAGATATTATTTAACCGAAATTTTTGCCCTCCAGGGTTTTTTGAAAGGGGTAAAAGTATCGGAATTAAGATTAGCAGGATTGGATCAAGCCACTTTGGACGCCTGGAGCGGCTTTGACGGCAAACGTTATGTTCCTAGGACCAACTATATTACCGCTGAAGTAGTGGCTAAATTGGATCCCTATGGGATCCAAAAAAGGCCGGTAGCGGTTGAAGCCAGTGACTTACTCGACGAAGGGGAAATAGTTGAAGAGATAGAAGAGGAAGACATCAAGGCCGAAGAAGCGGCCCAAAAAGCGGCCCAAACGAGAGCCGCCAACAAAGTTTCTCCTTCTAAACCCGTTGTTGGAACTAAAGTTGGCGTTGGAATCGGCACTGGCGGATTATCACCTGATGCTAAATTCAAAATCGACGCCTTAGACATTCAATATGACCCTAAATCGTTATCATCCTTCGGTGAGAAAATATATGAAGGTTACACTAAAGAGTTAGTTGAGATAGCTGAATCTGAACCTACGGCAATCCCGGTAATTCTTGATAGGCTTAATGTAATTCTTGATACAGCCGAAAAACCAAATTATTACAAAATGGTAACATTCTCGGAATTTGTACTTAGGTTTTCGCATTTGCTTCCTGGCAATAAACCAGCCTTGTTGGAAATGGGAAAGATTTTAAACAAAATGCAATCAGGATACACAGGCACAGATAGCTATTATGTGAATAAAATTAATAGCAATATTAGATCAGTAAGAGAGATTATTATGGGTAGGGCGACGTAAACTTATGGCAATCCGCGTCGTCAGAAAACTGTCCACCTCCGGTAAATACTCCAAGGCCTTGAATTTGCCCCGGGAATTTTTAAAACTCTTAGGGTGGCGACAAAACCAGAACCTATCCGTTGAACTGGATAAACCCAAAAAGAGGTTAATCGTCAAAGATGCCAAAAGATAACCCTGCCCAAGCCAAAGATTTAGCCGATCAGTATTTAAAGCTGCTGGCCGACCAAAAAAACCTCCAAACTCAAACAGACGAACTCAAACGGCAAATGGCCGATTATTGCCGGGAAAATAATGTTTCCGAACTGACCACCGGTAATACCCGCCTCAAAATTTCCCAAGGTGAAAGAACGGTCTTCCCCAAAGCCGAAGAAGCGGGCAGAAACGAAGTAGTGAAAATAATGTATGACTCCCAGGAATGGAAACACTCGGTCACCTTTGACATTGTTAAACTAGGCTTAGCCTATGACAAAAACCAGCTGTCGGAAGAATTAAAAGACAAACTCAAGCCTTTTACCAAGCAGGAACCATTCATCCGGGTAACCGCCGGTAAAATTTCCTATGACCAATCTTAAGAAACTGAAGTTACCCAAAGTGCCTAAAAACCTTTTAACCGCCGGTATTGCCGCTTTAACTTTAATAGTCGGTTTTTTCACCGGCTCTTATTACACCAGTCAAAAACAATCCGGTTTAATCACCCAAGCCATTATTACAAGAGTCATTGACGGAGATAATCTTGAACTTGATAACGGCCAATCTATCCGTCTATACGGTGTTAACTGCCCGGAAAAAAACCGGCCGTTATACCAGGAAGCCGTTGCCCTCACTACCAGGCTGGCTTTAAACCAGCCGATTCGCATTGAGTACCAACCTAACTATGCCAAAGACCGGTGGGGGAGAGTTTTAGGCTATGTCTTTATCGGTGATACCTTTTTAAACGAACAACTTGTCCGGCAAGGCTACTGCCAGGTTACTATTTATGAAAAGCGTGCCAAACTCATTTACCAGGACGAATTACTCAACGCTCAAGAACAAGCTAAGCAGGAAAAGTTAGGCCGCTGGCAGTAACTAAATTTTCAGCTTGTTTACCGCTTTCTCAAACTTCTCTTTAAACTTAAGCTTAACCAGGGATTCGAGTAAGTCCGATCCGGCGTAGCCGGAAAGTAAAGCTATCTCAAACCCGCCGCCCATAAAAGTAGCGGCAAAAACTCCGATAGCCATGGCGACCGCAACGGAAACAAAAAACCAACCGTAATTTATCTGTTCTTCTTTTTTTAGAATTAAAGATTTAGCAATCCCCGTTATTCCCCGAAGCGCTCCACCCAACAAACCGCCTAAAATTATTGCCAACATATAACCAGCCTCCTATGAGTCAAATATAGCATAAAATGAACATGTTGGTGCTAGAATTCAACCATAAAAATAAAAAGCAAAAAATGGAAACCTACAAGGCATTTATTGACTTAAAATCAGGCTTACTTTTTTTAGATTTTCAGCAAGGGACTGAAGAACCAGAGTATGAGGCGATGGGAAGAATTACAAAAAAGCACAAAGTTTTTCAAACTCGGTGGCAATACGCAAATGACTTAGAAAGAGCAATAAAAGAGCTTGAGTTAACATCAATTTTTCTGTTAGAAACTAACCAATCAATTTCGGCACACGGAAAACAATTTGATTCAGAAGAAATAATATCTTATTACGAAGGCATTTTTCTAGATTGTGTTCATCAAATTAAAGATAAGCTTTTTAGATTAGTTTGGTGGATGTTACAAGATGAGGATTCTAAAACGCATCCAAATGAACCAGATAATATTAAAATAAAAAGCTTCAAACCTTACGAAGCATTATTAAAATATATTGGGGTACTAGATTTATTAAAAGAATGGAATCAAGATGCGAATAGCGGTATCGCAGTAGCTCTAAAAAAAAGAACCCACCATCACCATTTTGTTAGCAAGCTTCAATTAGACACTGATTATCAAAAAATAAGGATGTCAAAAATTGCATTTTCAGGCATGCTTTCTGAATACGGAAAAACTAGAGTCCAACAAATAAGTAACGAGTCATATGTAAAATGGAAGGCATTAATAGTTGATAAACAAGAACAAACACAAAAATTAGTATTACAAAACATCAATGGAATATCCAAAGAATTAATTAAACATTTTAAAATCCCTACAGATGTCAGTAAATATGCTGAAGTGATTGATAAGTATGTTGAGACACAAAAAAGATTTGACATTGAAAATAAAACAGATCAATCAAAAATTAAGCCTGAAATTAAAAAAATCACTGATGAGTTTATTAAATTTAATTCGGAATTTTTTAAAGAAAAGTTGATATCAATTTATTTGACTGGAAGCGTTCCGAGGGGGGAATTTGTTCCTGGAGCATCGGATATTAATCTAATAATTATTGTTAACTTCAATACATATGGTACTCTTCCGCCAAAGGTAAATCCGTTTATTGACGTTTACATCTTTGGCGAACAAGAATTTTTATCAAAACAGAATAAAAAATGGCGTTTTATATGTTGGTCAGACGGACTACCGATATATGGTAAAGAATATGATTTCGATAAAAAAGAATTTCCTAAACCTGGCACCTTATTAACTTTATTACTAAATCGCGGATTTATTGAAAAACTAGAGGAAATAAAAAACCAAGTTTCTAGATTAGAAAATCCCAACAAGCAAATATTAAGATACTTTTCCTTAAAAGCCGTTAAAATCATGTTAGATTTTCAATTTGGTGTTGCTATGGCTAACAGGCCATTCTATACAAGCAATAGAGCTGAAAAAATCCGGTACATTAAACAATTTCCAAATATTCATAAACAAATAAATACTTTTGAATCAATTTATAAAAATGGAATAATTCATTCTCAAGATTTTTCGATGATAATAGATACATTTCTAGAAAATGCAAGAAGAAATTATAAAAAAATTATTGAAATAGAAGAAGAAATAATTAACGAACAAAAAAATACCCCCCTTCCCCGCGAAGCGAGGCCGCAGGAGCGGCCGAACGGAGCGGAGCAGTTTCCTTTGGTTAAAGCGAAGCGAACCCCGCCGGAGGCGGGGTGAGCGAAGCGAAGCGGTTAACAGCTGGCGGGTTGGCGGTTGGCAATTTAGCGGTTGAAGCCGGCTAATGGTGTCCTGTTGGCGTATTGGCTTTTGGGAGTTGACCGTTGGTTATCGGTTGTCCGGCTACCGGCGACCGGTTAACCGTATCTGACTATTTGATTCCGGCGATCCCGGCCGGTTGTCACCGGCGGCCCGGAGAACCGAACCAGCCCGGATTAACCGGTTTAGCCCGGTAAATGACACCATTATCGTTGTTTAACTTAGCCTCTTGTTTTGACTGATCGACGTTGGTCATGGTTGATGGCAGGATTGCCAGCGCCGGTCGGCCGGCGGCCGCCATGTCGGGCGAACTGTCGCAATTAACGGCCTCTGTTGGTTTTATGTTAGAATTTCCGTAGGTTAATTTGAAAAAAGTCCGAGTTTCGTCGTAAACCCGCTCCAAAAGATTGATATAGCAAGCTAATTCAGCTTTGGCCGGGTTGGTTTCTCTGGATAATAATCTGGCTTCTTCCTCACGGGTTGGCGCGCCGCCGAACTTTTTCAAAAAGCCATCCACGGTAGTTAGCTTGCCCGGACTCAAGGCAATCATGTCGACTAATAATTCCCCGAAACAGGTGATGGAATCTGGCATTTATTGCAAGACTTCTTTGCCGGTTTCTTTTATTTCACCGATCGTACTTAAAGGATTGGCCTGATTGTATTCATAAGGAGTTAGTCCAAAAATGTCCATAGGAATGATTTGGGTTTCATCGTTTTCCCTAGCGGTATACAATAAATCAAATCGATCATTAATATCCATTTTTGCAAATGACGATGATAGTATTAACAGATCAATATCGTTGTTTTTGTTAATTTTTCCGTTGACCGCCGATCCGAAAAGAATAGCTTTATCAACCTTGATCTTTTTGGATAAATCCCGAAGGTAAATTTTTATTACTTTGTCAATTTTTTTTCTATCCATAGAAAAATCTCCTGAGTATTTTCCAGAGTTTCTTTGGCAATTTGAGGAGTGGCGAAAAACTTTTTGTTTAAATCAGGATAGCGGACCAGAAAATAAAATTTGCTGATTTTGGTTATTTCTGTTGCTTGTTCTTTTGGCATAATCAAACCGCTTTCCCGCAAAAGAGGTAACAGATCATGGATTTTTCTCGGTCTTTGTTTTTTTAATTTAATCACCGCGGCTTTTAAGAGTTTTTCTATTGTTTGTTGGCAACACCAAGCGGTTAAACCGTAACGGTGTTTGGAAAAACCAGCCTTGGCATCCTCCAAGGACTCTTTTGCTTTACTGAACCAGAGGTCAAATTCTTTTTCCATAGTCATTATTTTATCACAATGCAACATGCTAAAATAGCCTATCTATGATTGAAGGATTTGGTTTAGCCCTGGTGGATATTTTGCTTAATGTCCCCGGTAAAATAATTCTTAACCAAAAGCACGTGGTGTTCCAGGAGATGTTGCAAATCGGCGGAGTGGTGCCGACGGCTTTAATCTTTTTATCCCGACTGGGCCTGAACTGTAAGTTTCACTCGGCGGCCACCCAAGACAGTTTGGGAAAATTAATCGATAATTTTCTGGTCAGCGAAAAAGTTAATTTCGTGCCGATCAGGAAAACCGGGATGACCCCGACTGCAATCGTGGTGGTGGAACAGCCGACCGGTAAAAGAACCGGTTTTTATCACCTGGGCGCTTTTGCCGATTTAACCATTAAAGATGTTGAGACAATTAAATTTGCCGAAAATTCGAAATTCTTGCTAATAGACGCTCATAATTTTGACTGCAGTCAGGCTCTAGTTAAAAAGGCCCGCAGTCAGGGACTGATCGTGCTTTTAGACTTGGGCAGTTACAAAAAATCAGCGGAAAAATTAATTGGATTGGTTGATGTAGTGTTTGTTCCCGAGGCGTTTCGGGTAACTATGACGCCGGAACTTAAGCCAGATGAAGCTGCTTTAAAATTTCACCAGCTTGGGCCAAAAATTTGCGTGGTTACCTGTGGAGAGCAAGGCAGTTATATTGCCAGCGAGGGCCAGGTTTTCCACCAACCGGCATTTAAAGTTAAAGCCATCGATACTAACGGCGCCGGTGATGTGTTTATGGGCGGATTTGCTTATGGATTGGTAAAAGAGTGGTCTTTGGAAAGACGGCGCGGTTCGCGGCCGCGGCCGCGGCGATCACCTGCACCAAATTTGGCAAAATCCAGGCAATGCCGAAGTCGGAAAGAGAAATTTTTAGCTTTATGAAAAGTTCTGATACCTATAAAGAAGGTAAATCGTTAATAAGTTTGGTTAATCCATTAATAACAGCAAGTAGACCTAGAGTAGCATCTCCATAAGTAAGAAGTCCTCGATTTTTTTCAGCACGTTTTTTAACTTGTTCTAAAAAATCGCCTTTCGAATTATTTACACCGACGAGCATGACATTTTCAACATTTTCATTAGGTTCTCCAAGGCCTGATTGGGTTTCAGTAAGTAAGCCAGCATTAGAATCGTCAATATGAATAACAACAGCTTGATTGGGATCAATGCCTTTTTTTCTCATGGCAAAAACCATTGCTGAATATTTATTACTTATGTTGTCGCCAATATCGATATACCCGGCAGTTGGGTTGTATTTTCCTTTCAAAACCTCTTGCATTAATTTGATAGTTTTAAGTTGTTTTGAAAGTCTTCTTTGAGTGGAAATCCAGGTGGCTTCTGTGACATCAAGCTCAGCTTGTAATAACTCAAAGGTTATATTATCAAAATCGTCAAGTGTCCCAGGAATATTATCAGGACCATTTGCTTGAGATTGGATAAAAGCGACTACTTTTCCGTGTAAGCTTGGTAACTGTTCTAGATTGGTTTCCATTTCTTTTAATTTAGAGGTAATTGCTTCTGTTTGTTCTGTTAAAAAAGAATTAGTTTCTTTTCTGATCCACTCAGGATTAACGGGTTGGTTAGCTTTATCCCGATAATACCATTTAGCATCAGTTGTGTCGGCTGTCCCTGGCTTAGCTAAGCTGATTGAGAGAACAGTTCGTTTATCTTCAATTATATCTTCGGCTGGGTCTTTTATTTTACTCAGCAAATGCCTTTGTAAGGTATCAAGTTCTGACCGCCATGAAGAAGGATTTTCAATAGTAATTTCCGTGGTGCCTCGAATTATATCAGTTAATAGCACACGACCGCCTTCACCAACGCCTAAAGTATGTAAATTTTTTATTGGAGATAAAGTTTGTAGAACTCCCCAGGCAAATGCCATTGGTCGACCCGTGTTTAAAACGACGTATAGCTGTTTAGTGTCTTTAAAGGTTCTTTGAAAAACAATTGAGAGGTGGTTTATATGCTCAATCACTTGGGCTAAAAGAAGGGTGTTGGCCCAAGTTTCATCTACGTTCATAACTGAATTAAAATCAACAGAAAGCCAGACGGAATTGCTGTTTTGAATTTCTTTGGACAAAAGAGAAGGAAAAGTAACACCCTGCTCAGCCTCTAAGTATTCATTAAGGGTTAAAGTAGCCAATGCCGAAAAGTTTCCAGGCTCTATTTGCGGAGGAATAGGAATTGCCGGGTTAAGGTTGATATCTTGACGAGTGATATTGGCGGAAATAACTTCAGCGGTAGTCCTTTTGGCTAAATACATTAAAACCTGAAGAGTATTTAAGTCATTGGAGCTACCGTCGCCGGCCCGACGACGAATTTTGGCAAATCTCTCTGATAAAGGGTGATCTGGCGGATATGGATAAACAAATCCGTCAGTGTTGTGACGCATGGCGGCATTTAATTTAAGCTTATTTAGTTTTTTTGTTTTCACCATATCTGAATCTGGTGGTTGTAAAACGTCTAAAGCTTGGTTGAAAAGAATTAAGGCCATTGAAGTGTGGCGGAGGTTAACCGCATCATTCTTTTCTAGAGCATTTTGGTGGATAGCACATAAAGCCGGAAGAATAGTTTTTGGACAAAGAAACTTTACGTAAGTAACATGAGCGGCCTTCTGACCGACTCCGTCATTTTCCATATTATCAAAGCGGATGTATTTATCGACTATGATTTGTCTTTGTTCAGCGGATATTGGGCAGGGATTTTCCGGATGCATTAAGGCTTCCCATAGCCTGATGTAGTCATAGTCATTGGGTAACTTTCGGCCATATTGGGTTTCAATTTCTTCGGTTTTCTGATGAGTCGGCAATTGACTTTGAATAATATCAGTTAAAGAGAAAGAAGTGTGTAGGGCTTCTTCAGGCATGTATTTTGTTAGTCGTTCCTGATTATTCATTTTTTTGATAGGTTTTGTAATTAAATTCAGCCAGTTTTTTATATTTTCCAAAACACTGATTATATTTTTTCACATTAACTTCATTAGGGTAAAGGTAATCAATGGGTTGGATGACTTGTTTATAAAAAGCAGGCAATTTGTGCATTTCTTCTTGGGCAAACTTAGCCAGAATTGCCGCTCCAAAAGGTGAATGATCGCTGATATTAATCGTTTTCATCGGCAGGTTTAAAACGTCGGCCAGCACTTGCCGCCAAACCGGGTTTTGCGAGCCGCCGCCGGAAAGAATCACTTTATTGATTGGCAGTTTAAGCTCGTTAAAAACATTTAGGCACTCGCGTAGAGAAAAGGCGACGCCTTCCATAATCGCCCGGACCAGGTGGAGGCGTTTATGCCGGCTGGTGAGGCCGAAGAAAGCGCCGCGTAAATTTGGATTAAAATACGGCGTCCGTTCCCCGTTTAGAAACGGCAGGAAAAACAGGCCGTCGCTACCGATCGGAATTTTGTCGACGCCGGCCGTAAAGTGTTTAAAATCCGTTTCCGGCTGATTACAAACCAGGTCTTTAAACCAGCGCAGAGAAAAACCGGCCGAGAGGGTAGCGGCCATGTATAGGCCAGTGTCCGGTAAAGCGTGATTGAGGGTGTGCAGGCGTCGTTTGGGGTCGATAACCCCCTTTTTGGCGACGACCAAAAATTGGCCGCCGGTAGACAGAGCCACCGATGCCTGGCCGGGTTGAACCAAGCCGGTGCCCAGGGCGGACATGGCCTGATCACTGGCGCCGTAAACCGGGATACCCTGGGGCAATTTGGTGATTTTGGCAACTTTGTCCGTAATGGTGCCGTAAGGCGTCAGGGTGGGTTTAATTTCCGGGAAAATCGCAGTTTTAAGTTTAAAAGACCGGAGAATTTTTTGGGACCAATTATTTTTATGATAATCAAAGGCCGCGGTCGCCAGGGCATCGGTTGGTTCGCTGCTCAAATTGCCGGTTAATTTGTAAGCTAGATAGTCTTTGGGCGAGGAAATCCGGGCAATTTTTTTATAAAGTTCAGGCTCGTGTTTTTTTAACCATAAAAGCGACGGCAGTAAAAAACCGGTAAAGACGGGGTTGCCGGTGGTTTGGTAAAGTTTGTTTTTGAGGGTTTTAAGGATCTGGTTAACTTCTTTACTGGAACGCTGATCCATCCAGATAATTGCCCGGCGCAGAACCTGAAAATCGTTACCGTAAGCCACTAAACCGTGCATTTGGCCGGATAAACCGAGGCCCTTGACCTGGGTAAAATCGATTTTGGTAGCCAAAAGATTGATGATCTCTAGGGTGCTCGACCACCAGAATTCCGGGCTTTGCTCGGTCCAATCCGGCTGCCGGGAAATTAACGGAGTTTCTTTGGAAAAACTTGCCAAAATCCGGCCGGCATCGTCGATTGCCAGCCCTTTAATTACCGATGTCCCCAGGTCAATTCCTAAATAATAGGCCATAATGACAAGATAGGGGGATTATACTATAATTATTTGGGTTTTGTCTGCCGGATGGTGAAAAGGCATCACAGCGGCCTTTGAAGCCGTTTTTCATGGTTCGAATCCATGTCCGGCAACAGATTTGGATTTTTTGGATAATTTTTCGCGTCGGTGGGGCGCGACGCGAATACATTCCAGCCTGGTGAGGCATAATCTACGAGTAGTTTTTGGTTTTGTAAAAACAGGTTCGAGCTGACAGTTTTTGCCCCGATGGCTAAATCGGGGCCATTATTTTTTGCGCGCAATATTTCCCAGGCGTGAAACGCCTGTTCTGACCACTCTGAAAAAGGTTCGAGCCAAGTATTACCTTTACTGTTAATCTCCTTTAGCTGTTCCTGAAAATCAACCTTGGCTTCGATCAATTCGTTTTTCTTGTCCTGATAGCTTTGGGGGTCAATTAGCTGGTCTAAGTAAGCATTGAGCAACCGGTCGAGTTTGGTTTCGATAGCTTTCAAGTTTTCTGTTGTGCCGTTAATTTCCACCTGGGATTTTAATTTGGCTTCCTGGCGGTCTTTTTCCAGCCACAAAAGAAACTTTTTGTAGGCGGTCGGGGTTAAACTAACTTTTTGGATTATCTGCCTAATTTGAGTTTCTAATTCTTGTTTGGGGATATAGCGTTGGTTACATTTTCCTTTCTTTTTGGAACAACGGTAATAGGTATAAGCAACGCGGTTATTGGTTCGGGGATAAAACTTGGCGTGGGTTTCGGCGGTGATTTGCGAATCGCACTCTTGGCATTTAATCAATCCCAAAAAGTCAAAGCCGGACTTGATCGAATTTTCCCGCCGGGAATGCCTTGCAACTATCTTTTGGCACTGATCGAAAAGTTTCTTGGAAATTAACGGCTGGTGGTTTCCAGGAAAGAGTTCGCCGCCAAAGTTCATCAAGCCGTAGTAAAAAGGGTTGGTCAAAATTCTCCGGGAAATACTATCCAGGTGGATCGGTTTCCCCGCCCGGCTGAAAACTTTATTTTGGCTCAAAAACCGCTGAATATCCACATAAGTATAGCGGCCGGTAGCAAACAGCCGGAAGGCTTTTGCAATAAACTTGGCGCGGACCGGATCAACGACAATGGTTTTATCCGCTTTGTTATTTACGTAACCCAGCGGGGCTTTATTGGGCCAGTCGCCGCGCCGCAGTTTTTGCCGATTCCCCCGTTTGACGTTTTCACTCAAATTATCCACGTAATACTTGGCTTCGGAAAAAGCCATGGAGATCATAAATTTTCCCTGCGGTGTGTTGTCAAACCAAAAGGTAGGGAATTTCAGGTCTAGTAACTTGCCGGTATCCAAAAGGTAAATTATCTGGCCGCCGTCAATGCTGTTTCTGGCCAGCCGGTCGGGATGCCAAGCCAGAATGCCTTGGATTTCCCCCACTTCAATTAATTGAATTAACTGGTTAAATTCCACTCGGCCGGGGATTTTGGCGGTTTTTGACTCGGTGATGAATTTAACGATCTGTAGGTTTTCCCGCAAGGCGAACTCTTTTAATTCCTCAATCTGGCTTTCGATTGATAACACCTGTTTATCTTTTTCGTCGGTGCTTTTTCGGCAATAGGCAATGTATTTATTCATGTGTTTCTTAAAATTTTGCGTTTTCTTTTTTTCCTGTTTTTATTTCCTTTTAATTACACCTCACCAGGCTGGAATGTATTCGCGTCGCGCCCCACCGACGCGAAAAATTATCCAAAAAATCCAAATCTGTTGACAGTTTACCGGAAAGTTCGAACTTCTTTTCAGCAAATTGTTAAATGATTGGCTCGCCAGTTCCGGCACTCGCTTCGCTCGTGCCTTCTAAAACTGTCAGCTCGAAGCAGATTACTATCTGCTAAAAGAAAACGCAAAATTTTAAAAGAGCGATTATGACCTTATGCTAACGGGTTTTGTTTGGGATTGCAAGAATTAAAATTGACGATCAAAATTCATTTCGAAAAACTTTCAACATAAGCCAGCACTTCGGTTCTTTTTTCCTTTGGACATTCAGTAACAAGATTATCAATTAATTCGTCAATTTTAACTTTCAGCTGTTCGTTCAGATTTTTAACGATTTCTTCTTTTTCCCCTAATTCAACTGCCTCTTTACTTAAAATTTCAATCCAATTATTAGCACTTGCTAGTTTTTCTCCAAGCTCTTTTTGTTTTTCTTCTGGAATAGATTTAGTTAAAACTCCCAGCATAGTAACTGTCAGCGTACCGGTGAAAGTTTTGATTATTTCTTCCTGATTTTGTGGATTAATTCCCATTTTGTCTAAAAGAGTTTTGAGAAAGTCTTTGATCGATTTGTTCATATAACTATTTATTATTCTGACCACTTATAAAATCTCTGACCGCTTTTACGCCGCGAGTTAACCCTGGGCCCATTATTTTTTCTTCATCTTTTCCCAATATCTGTTTTGCCTTTTCATATCTTTTTTTTGCTTTCTCATGAAGTTTTGCTGCCACCTTTTCGCTCATGGTTCTGATTCCACTCATGACTTCAATGCCGGTTGCGGCGGCCAAGCCAACACCTACACCACCGGCTGCAGCCAATAAGCCTAAACCAACGGCCACTTCAGGATTCTGAGAGAAAAGTTCTCCTTTACTTGCCACACCAAGCATAATAATCGGAATTTCAGTAATTGCCGAAGTGATAAACGCGCTAGCAACTGGAAGCCCTAACCATAATTCTGGACGGGATACTTTTCTATCTGTAAAAGGAACGTAAACCTGTTTGCCGAAAGCAAATTCAACAGTCTTGTTGTATTGATCATGACAAAATCCTAGTATTTTTTCTCCGAGATTATCTTTTTGTGGTTGTGCTTCTGGTGCGCTTGGTTCTGGCATATCAATTGATGATTCATTATACTATGAATTGTTATTTAATTGTCAAGAATTTGACAACTCGCCCTTACGGGCGAGCAATGCGCGCAAAAAATAATGAATTAGGCACGAGCGAAGCGAGTGCCGGAAAGGCGAGGCCCGCCGGAGGCGGGGCCGAGCCAATCATTTAATAATTTACTGGAAAGAAGTTCGAACTTTTCGGTAAACTGTCAACAGATTTGGAATTCTGCTATAATAACAGATATGCGTAATTGGTCAGTGGACGAAGCCAGGCTAAAGAAATACCCAAAAAAATATAAGGCGTGGAAGTTGGAACAGCAATTAACCTACGGCTTAGATGAAGGCGAGAAAATAAACCGGAAAGAGCTGATTAGACAGTGGTTGACAGTCAAGAGCCGGCTTGATCAGAGACGGCAGGAAACGCTGCAA
>Ga0209343_10004615_pt1 | contig 16958 bp, 13 predicted proteins | sample RifCSPlowO2_02_FD_184026 | JGI IMG/M metagenome (GOLD analysis project Ga0209343, IMG submission 184026) | Groundwater microbial communities from Rifle, Colorado - Rifle CSP2_plank lowO2_0.2 (SPAdes) (version 2) | ecosystem: Environmental > Aquatic > Deep subsurface > Groundwater | place... | reverse complement strand
CGGCGGGGCTACCAGGCGTGGTTCGAGGCGCTGGGCACACGAAAATTCTGGACCCTCGGATCGGCGCGTCACAACGGCGCGAGTGAACGGGCCCACCGTGGCGCCATGAGCGCGGCGGGGCGGGAAGCGCCCTTCGAGATCGTGACGAGGTCACAGCGACCTTCCTTCCGCCTGTCCGACATCTCCAAGGCACCGCTCCACGATTTCCCGATCCGCGACGAGATCCTCTACCAGTACCTGCCGCTGTCGAGGGACATGGATCTTCTCGAGATCGGTCCGGGCAGCGGGGTCACGGCGTTCCGCCTGGCCCGGCAGGTGCGCTCGATCACGCTCCTCGATATCGCCCCGGGCAACGTGTCGTCTCTACGCCAGTCGCTCGGTCACGCCCGGAATCTCCGCTTCGTATGCGGCGATGTCTGCGAGCCAGGACTCGCGCAGCGTCTCGGGCGGGCGTTCGACGCGGCCTACGCCATCGAGGTGTTCGAGCTCCTCCCGGACCCCCGGACCTGCCTCCGGAACCTCGCCGAGGTCACTCGGCCCGGCGGTCACGTGTTGCTGCAGTTCCCGAACTACCCGCCAGACCTGTCGCCCGGCCCGACGCACTTCCGGACCCGGCGCGAGCTGGGCGGCCTTCTCGAGGAGGCGGGGTTCACCGCCTGGAACGTCGCCGCGATCCGCCTGCGGCCGTACGCCAATCTGATCTACAGCTACGCGCACGAGCGACCGATCCGCGCCTATCGCCATCGCCGGCGCGGGCGGAACACCGGGCGCCCTCTCGTCTACGACGAGAGCTGGGCGTTCCAGCACGGGCGGCGGCTCGAGCCGTTCAAGTACGCGCTGCACGTCGCCTGGGCCCTGCTGTCGGGCGCAATGCGCCTCGGCGGTCCAGCCTTCGCCCACATGCCCCTCGACGACGATATCCTCAACCGAAACCTGATCGTCCTCGCGCGGCGCTGATGGAGACCCTGTGATCAACGAGCCCAAGAGCACGGTGACACTTCGCAGCGTACGCGGTCGCAGCGTGCGCGACGTCGTTGCCGAATCCATGGAGCGATGTGGCTGGGAACAGATAGTCCCGCGCGACGCCCTAGTGGTCGTCAAGCCGAATCTCTGCACGGCCGTGCCCGACAAGGCCGCGGCATCGAACACCGACCCGGCCATTGCCGAGGCCGTCTGCGAGATGCTCTTAACCCGCACGAAGCGCGTGATCATGGGCGAGTCCGACGGGCTGCGCCAGAAGGCGCAGGAGGCCTTCGCCGCCTCCGGCTACGTCGCCATCGGACAGCGGCTCGGCATCGACCTGGTGAACTTCTCGGAGAGCGCCTGGCGCCCGGTCCGCTGCGAGCCCGCCGGCGACGTGGAGCTGCCGGCGCTGCTGCTGGACGCCGACGTGTTCATCACGCTCCCGGTGCTCAAGACCCACGCGCTGACCTACTTCACCGGCGCCATCAAGAACCAGTGGGGATGCCTGCCCCAGTACAACCGGATCCTCCTGCACAAGCACCTCGACCCGCTACTGGCGACGCTCCACCGGGTGCTGCGTCCCAAGCTCGCCGTGATGGACGGCATCATCGCGATGGAAGGTCGCGGTCCGGCCAACGGCAAGCCACGGCGCCTGGACGTCATCCTCGCGAGCCGGGACTCCGTGGCGCTCGACGCGACGGCGATGCGGCTCATCGGCCTCGACGCGGAGCGCTCGAAGCACGTGGTGCTGACCGCGAAGGCCGGTCTCGGATCCATCCAGCCCGAGGAGATCGAGGTGGACGGTGACTGGGCGCGTCACGCCTGCCAGTTCGAACCCGCCATCCTCGACAAGGCCATTGCGGCCATGAATTACATGAGCCGCTACCGCTGGTTCGTGAGATACATGCTGGAGCGCGACTCGGTCTTCTATCCAATTCGCGCCTTCGTCCAGATGCTCAGACGTGTCGGGGTGGTGGAGGGTGGCTAGGCCTCTCCGCATCCTGCTAGCCGCCCTGGCGCTGCCCTACCCGCCCGTGACGGGGCACAGGCTGCGGACCTGGGCGCTGGTCAGGGCACTCGCCGCCGAGGGCCACGGGCTCTCCCTGGTGTCCTTCGCCGAGGCGTCGGAGGGCGCCCTCGATCTCGCACCCCTGAGGGCAATCTGTGGCGCCCTTGAGCTGGTTCCCGCTCCCACCGCACCCGCAGCTCGACGAACCGAGATGCTCGAGCGCCTCCGCGCGCTCGCGTCGCCACTCCCCTACGGCGCATGGCGGTACCGCTCCGGGGCGTTCAGAGAGCGAGTCGAGCGGGAACTGGCCCGCGGGGACTTCGACCTCGTCATCTGCGACGGCGTCTATAATCTCCAGAACTTGTCACGGAACCTAGCAGTGCCGATTCTTCTCAACAAGGACGACATCGCCCACGTCATCATCCGCCGCTACCTGCGCCTCGAATCCAGCCGTCTGCGTCGCCTCTACGGAGCCCTGGAGGCGCGCAAGGTGAGGCACTGGGAGCGCCGCTCGTGCGCCTCTGTCCGTGGGGTCCTCGCCTGCTCTGACATCGACCGGGCGGAGTTGCTCCGCCTCGCGCCCAGTGCGGCCGTGTTTGTGGCTCCCAACGTCGTCGACACCGACCACTACGTCCCAGGCGACGGCGGCGAGCCCCGCACCGTGCTGTTCCAGGGCGGTCTCGACTGGCACCCCAACCGCGACGGTGTCGACTTCTTCGTGACGGAGATCCTTCCCCAGCTTCGCCGGCTCGAGCCCTCCGCGCTCTTCCGTGTCGCCGGCCGCACCGGCCCGGAGGCCTTCGTGCGCCGCTTCGCCGGCCGGCCGGGCGTCCAGTTCACCGGAACCGTGCCCGACATGCGCGCCGAGATCGCGCGTGCAGCCGTCTGCGTCGTACCACTGCGGATCGGCAGCGGTACCCGTCTGAAGATCCTCGAAGCCGGTGCGATGGGCAAAGCCATCGTCTCGACAACGCTCGGAGCCGAAGGGCTCGACCTCGTCCCGGACGAAGAGATCGTCATCGCCGACCGCGCTCAGGATATCGCGGGGGCGCTCCACGCGCTCCTGCGTGATCCCGCCAGGCGCGATCGACTGGGACGGGCGGCGCGCCTCCGCGTCGAGAAGCAGTACAGCCAACCGGTGTTCGCCGCGATGCTCCGCGAGGCCCTCGCCGTGATCGCGCAATGATCACGTACTACCTGCTGGTGTCGATCCTGCCGCTGACGCTTCATCCGTTCTGGACGATGTTCGTCGGCGAGTTCACGATGATCAAGTATCTCGGCGGTGCGGCCCTGATTGCGGCGGTCTTCCATCTCGCCGGCGGCCGAAGGATCCCGGGCTTCCTTGAAACGCCCCAGTCACGCGCCTTCCTTGCCCTCCTCGGGGTCGCCTCGATCTCATACCTGAGCCACGGCCTCCCGTTCTCCTGGGAGCACAGCCCGCTGATCAGCTTCATTTCGTTCTTCGTTTTCTACGTCGTGACGATCGCTCTCGTGGACTCCCGCAACGCTCTGCGGTGGTCGCTCCTGGTCGCAGTTGGCTCCGTAGCCTGGGCCACGCTGTACGTCGTCCGTGAGTTCCAGAAGTTCGGCGGGCGACCCGGGTGGGTGGTAGGTGACCCGAATTACTACACGATGTCCGCGATCCTCGTGATTCCCGTGGCGTACTTCTTCTTCAGCAGCAGCGGCCTCCCGAGGTGGCAGCGATTGTTCTGCCTCGGCTCCCTGGTCCTGATCCTCGTCGGCGTCGCTCTTGCGGCGTCTCGCGGCGGGTTCATCGGCCTCTCGGTCGCCATCGCCTACTTGACGGCGCGATCGGGGCACCGCAAGCGGGCGGTGCTGCTCTTCGTCGCGATCGCGGGACCGATTCTCTTTCTGGCGCCGGATTCCCCGTTGCGGCGCCTGTTCGCTCCCAACGTGCACGATGCCCAGTCGGTTGAGATCCGTGAGATCCTCTGGGCCGCGGGATGGCTGATGATCCAGCAGTATCCGCTGACCGGCATCGGCCTCGGCAACTTCAAGTACGTGGTCCCCCTCTTCCAGCCGGACGCGGACCGTCCCTACGCGAACATCGCTCACAACACGTACATCGAGATGACGGCAGAAACCGGACTGCCGGGGCTCCTAGCCTTCGTCGCTACTCTGGCCCTCACGCTCTACAGCCTCGAAACCGTGCGCCGCGGTGCGGGCCGCGCGCACGACCGGTTCCTGGTCGCCGTCGCGACCGGCCTGCAGGCGGGACTGCTCGGTTACGCAGCAAACGCCGTCTTCATCTCGGCCCAGTACCAGAAGCTCATGTGGCTCATGGTCTTCCTCAGCATGACCTTGCCCGGGCTCCTCCGCGCGAGCCTCGCGCGGACCCAGGCCGAGACATGGGCCAACGCCCCTGGAGACAGGATCCGTGTGGCGACTTCTTGATCGTTACTTCGGTCGGGGAGCGTATCCGTCGCTGCGCGCCGTGCTGGCGCCCGAGCGCGTGCACGTCCAGGACTTCTATCCCCGTCTCGTCCTCGAGGCGTTGAGAAGCCACCGCCGGTGGCTCGACGCGGGTTGTGGCCACGATCTCTTCGAGGGGCGCTTCACCGCGATGGAGCGTGAGGCACGCGACCGCGCCAGCCTCGTCATCGGATGCGACGCCGCCCTCTCGAGCCTCCGGAAGCATCGCTCCATCCGCCGGCTGGCCGCCTCTGAGCTCGATAGGCTGCCATTCCGCAACGCAAGCTTCGACCTCGTGACCCTCCACTGGGTTGTCGAGCACCTCGAAGACCCCGCGAGGGTCTTTCGCGAGATCGCCCGAGTTCTGGCTCCGGGCGGCCTCGTGATTCTGAGGACGCCGAACTCCGCCAGCTACTACGTCGCACTCGCGCGCATTGGGGTCCGTCTCATCCCGGACCGGCTCGCAGACGCACTCGTCCGCTACATGCAGCATCGCGAGCCGGACGAGGTCTTCCCGACCTTCTACAAGGCCAATACTCGGCGCGACCTGTCCGCGACGGCGGCCCGAGTCGGCCTCGTAGCCGAGCGGATAATCCTCTTCGCCGACCAGCCGCTCTTTTACTTCGTCGCTCCTTTTGCGGTGGTCGAGTTGTTACTGGCCAGGGTCGCCACGAGATGGCTCGGCCTCCAGAGCCTCTGCGCCGACAGCCTAGTCGCAGTGCTGCGCCAGCCTCACGCCACCGATCTCCACGCGGTGCCCGTCCCGGGCCGGAGGCCAGTAAGCGCCATGATCCAGGAGGTTCTCCCGTGAGGCCAATCCGGGCGCTGGCCCTAGCGGCTGGCGTGGTGATGGCGGCTGGCAGCCTGGCGCTCTGGTCCGGCGCTGGCATCGGCGCGCGGGCCCAGACAGCCGAGAGCACTTCCACCGCTGGCGACCGCTACGGTGGGCTTCCCCTTCGAGTTGCGGAACCTACTGGGGTGTTCACCGTCAAGAAGGTCGGAACCCGCTGGACCTTTGTCACTCCGGAGGGCAACGCTTTCTGGCTACGGGGCGTGTACGTGATCGGCTGGGGCGACGGAGGGTCAGTCGCCTACGAGACGTTCAAGCGCAAGTACAACGGTGACCAGATGGCGTTCGCAGCGCACGCGCTGCGCCGCATCAAGGCGTGGGGCTTCAACACCATTGGTCCGTACTCGTCCCCTTATGCCAACCCCGTGCCAACGAACAACCGCAGGGAGGGCAACCCGGAACCGACGCCATTCATCCGCGCGCTCAACGCCTCGTGGTATGGCGCCACCCATGAGCCGCAAACCTCGGCGGCGCGCTGGCACTTGGCGCCGGCGCCGTTCAAGACACTCCTCGTCGGGGCCGTGGACACGACGGTCTACAAGGGTTGGCCGGGCCACACTCCAGATGTCTTCGACCCCAACTTCGAGATCTTCGTCCGGGCCCTTGCGGCTGATCTCCGGACTCAATCGCGGCAGTCGACATTTACAGGCTGGGACAGCGCGAAGAACAGATGGATCTCCACGTCGGGCGGGACGCCGCACCCCGTTCTGTCAGAGACGCCGTGGCTCGTCGGGACGACGCCCGACGATGTCGACTTCGTCTTCGGCTTCGGCCCGGGGCCGGAGGTGCCAGGTCTCAAAGGAGTCATCCACCCGCACATCGGGTGGATCGTCGCGGTCACGAGGCCGGAGCAGGCGAGCAACGCCTACGTTGGAACCGCGTTCGGGCTGAAGCAGACCGTGGCCTATCAGGATCCGGTAGTCTACGCGAAGCGCGCCTGGCGCGATTACCTCGCCGGCAAGTACCGCATCATTGAAGCTCTCAACGCCGCCTGGGGCTCGACCTACACGACGTTCGATTCCGAAGGAGGTTGGCCCGCGGGTCGAGGCCTCATGGACGAGAGCGGCCGCAATCCCTGGATCGGGTCAGATCCCGAGCGCCTCTCGCGTACCGCGCCAGCGGTCCGCGAGGATCTGGATCGCTTTCTCGAGATCTTCGCCGATCGCTACTTCAAGGTCGTGACCGAGGCGGCGCGCGCCGCGACACCCCGTCACCTGGTCTTCAGCCCGGCGATGCTGAACGGCCACAAGGGTCTGACCCGCCGCGAGATCCTCCGCGCGGCCGGCCGCTACGCCGACGTGATCGAGGTCAACCAGAACCCGTCCAGGCCGGACCTTGTTGCCATCACGTACGCCGAGACCGGCGGCAAGCCCATGATCTCCTGGCTAGGTTTGACCGCCAATCCCGACTCCGCAATGCACGCGTACCCGTTCGCGTACGGAGTCTCGGCTTCCAAGCAGTCCGAGCGGGCAGCGCGATACGCGCGCGACCTCAACGTGTTCCTGACCGCAAGAGCACGCGACGGCAGCTATCCGATGATTGGAGTCGCCTGGTGGGAGTACATGGACAAGTGGGGCGAGCGCGCCAACTGGGGTCTCGTGAGTCCGCGCGACAACGCCTATGACGGCAAGGAGGCGGTCCGCGCCCCCGGCGTCGACCGCTGGGGCCGATCAATCGGCGGAGAGGACAAGGATTACGGCGACGTCATCTCGGGAATCGGCCGCGCTCACCGTGCGCTAGACGAACGCCTCCTGGACGAACTCCGCCGAGCACGCACAGCCCAGTGAGCCACGCATGATCATCCGCAACATCCTCACCAACTGGGCCGCGCTGGTTGTCACGCCAGGATCACCGTGCCGGTTACTGGTGCGTGAAGAAGTACCGTGCGAAAGGGACGCACGGGGAAGCAAGTGATTCTTCGCAGCATCCTATCCAACTGGGTCGCCCTCGCCGTCACGGCCGGCGTCTCGCTCGTGATGACGCCGCTCCTCATCCACGGCCTCGGCAATTTCTACTTCGGCCTGTGGATCCTCGTCGGCTCGCTCGTCGACTACTACGGCCTTCTGGACGTCGGCATCCGCACGACCCTCCAACGCTTCGTGGCGCGGCTCAAAGGACAGGACGATCGGGCGGCCCTGAACGAGACGTTTGCCACCGGGCTCGCAGCCACGGGCGCCGTGTCCCTGTTGATCTTCGCGCTCACCGCTGGGCTCGCGGCGTTCCCCGCCCACGCGTGGTTCGGGATCGAGGACGGTGCGCGCGTCCTCTTCCGCCAACTCGTCCTGTCCCTGGGCGTCACCGTGGGGATCACAGTGCCTGCCCGCCTTCTCGGCGCCTACCTATGTGGGCTGCAGCGATTCGACCTCTACAACCTCGCCGTCATCGTGACCACCCTCCTGCGGGCGGCGGGCATGATCGTCGCGCTCCGGCTCGGTTTCGGCGTGGTCGGCATCGCGCTCGCCACGCTCGCGGCGTCGGCAGCGCTTTTCGGGTTGAACTGGACGCTGCTGCGCTGGGCCGATCCCGCCGCCCGCTTCCGGTGGAAGGGTTTCAGCGTCGCGCGCGCCCGGGAACTTTTCGGATTCAGCGTATGGATCTTCCTGACTACGATGGGCGACTATCTGCGCAGCTACACGAACGCCCTCGTCATCGGTCGCGTGCTCGGGGTCGCTCTCATCACGCCCTTCAACGTGGCCATGAAGATGATGGAGTATCTCCGGTTCGTCGCGGTTGGGGCCACTGGACCGTTCATGCCGGTCATGAGCGAGCTGGACGGTCAGCAGCGTGAGGGCGAGCTTCGGGACCTTTTCGTCGCGTCCACGCGGATGATGGCGTTGCTCGTCTCGTTCCTCGCATGGCTCATTGTGCTCAACGGCGACGAATTCATCTACCTCTGGCTGGGCGACGGCTTCCAGCAGAGCGCCGCGCTGAGCGTCATCCTCCTCGCAGGGTTCGTCGTCAACCTCGTCCAAGCGCCCTCGTCCGCACTGCTGGTCGCGCGTGGCCGCCATCGGCCGCTCGCGCTCTGGACGCTGGGAGAGGGCATCGCGAACGTGATCCTGAGCATCTATTGGGCGCAGCGGTACGGTCTCGTCGGCGTCGCCTTTGGGACGATGGTCCCGATGGTCGCCGTCAAGCTTTTCGTCCAGCCCTGGTACGTCTTGCGGGTCATGAGGCTGTCCGCGGGCCGTTACGTGCGCGACGCTCTCGCCCGTCCACTGCTCGTCAACCTCGTATTCCTCGGCTTTTCCGCGGGCGCGGGGGCGTTCGCGCGCCACAGAGGATTCGCGGAACTTGCCGTGTCCGGCGCCTGGCAGACCGTCCTGTTCCTGGTCCTGGCCTACGCGGTCGGGCTCACGTCGTCCTCACGGGACGCCTTGCGCAGGCGCGTGCGCAGTGTCAGGGCCCAGTTCGTTCCGTCACTCCCGAGAGTCTGGTGAACGCGTGAAGTATCTCCTCGGCGGCTATTACGGCATGCGGAACGCGGGAGACGACATTCTCCTCTACGTCACCCTCGCCGAAGTCGCGCGTATCGACCCGGCCGCGCGGTTCACGGTCGTCTCTGACCTACCGGAAACCACTCCGCCCGGCGTGATTGCGACCATGACGTCCGGTAGTCGCCGCTTCGAGAATATCCGCCAGATGCTCGCTCACGACGTGTGGCTGTTCGGCGGCGGTGGCCTGCTCCAGGACGGCGCCACTCGTAGTCGAGAGTACCTGAGCCGGCTTCGGCACGCGGCGCGGCTCGTCAAGCTAATGCGCAGGAAGATCGCGATGCTTGGGATCGGCGTGGGACCGCTCAGCACCCACGAGGGGCGGACAGCCGCCGCCGGGCTTCTCCGCGCTGCAGACTTCGCAACCGTCCGCGACGAAGAGTCCGCCGCGCTCGTGGCCGACCTTGCGCCCGAGGTGCGGGTACAAGTGGCCGGCGATCTTGCCTTCCTCCTTCCGCCAACCTCTATCGCCGTGGCAGACCGAGGACCCACCCTCGGTGTGTCACTGCTCCCCTACTCCGCCTCGCTTGGGCGTGTGGACGCCGACGATGGTCGCGTCGTCGCGGCCATGGCGCAGGCCCTCAACCGGGTGCTCGACACTCATCCCGAGTACTCGGTCACCCTGTTCGAATTCTTCGCGGGTTCGCGTGCGTATGGGGACGCCCGCGTCCTGGAGCCCCTGGCGGCCGGGCTCGCTTTTCCAGAGCGCGTGCACTACAGGCCGTACACGGGCGACTTCCTCGCGCTCCACCGCGAAATGGCAGCGTGCACGGCCTTCGTCGGTATGCGTTTTCACTCGTGCCTCCTGGCGCATCTGGCGAGCGTACCGTGCCTGATGATCGCGTACCACCCGAAGTCCGAAAGCCTTACGCGGCGTCTGCGTGTCAACGCAGATGCCGTGTTGCCGTTGGCGCTCCTGCACGATGGTGGGGTGCTCGGGACGCGCCTCGAGATGCTGGTCTCGGAGCCGGACAAGTTTCGGCCGCAAGCGTCGATCCACGATATGAACGCGGCCTCTGCAACGACGTTTAAGTCGATGACTGACTGGCTCACACAACAGAATTCAAATTCAATTCAAGTGCGCGGGAGAAGCGGATGAAGATCGGATTGGTATCGCAGGCATTGCCCTACCTACCATCGCGCGGCGGCTTCCGCCTCTACGGCGGCAACCTGATCCGCCACTTGTCCCGCCGCCACGAGATCCACCTGGTCTCGCTGCTGATCGAGGACGACACTGCCCACCTGGACTGGGCCCGGCAACACTGTGCGTCTGTCGCGACGATCCCGCTCCCGCGGCACACCAAGGCTATGGCGCCGCTGAGCGCGCTCAGCGCCCACCTCTGGGGGCGGCCGCTCCAGCAGCGGCGCGCGATGGCGGAGGCCCTCGAGCGGCAGTGGCGAGGCTGGGACGTCATCCACGTCGAGGGCGGGTATGCGGGCGGGATCGTCCCGGATCTGCCGATCGCCAAGGTCCTGTCGCTCCACGACTCCTGGACGCTGCGCTGCCAGGAGATGCTCAAGTGCGCGCAGACGCGAGGCGAGCGCGTCTACTACAGGCTGCTCAGCTACCACGAGCCGCGCTACGAGCGGCTCGTCTACCCGCGCTACGAACGCTGCACGGTCGTGGCCGAGCCGGACGTCGTCGAGTGCCGGCGGGTCGTGCCTGAAGGGCGCTTCGAGCTGATCGCGTACGGCACTGACACGGAGTACTTCCGGCCCGTGCAGGTGCCGAAGGAACCGCGCACGCTCGTCTTCCACAGCCATCTCGGCTACGCGCCGAACATCGAGGCTGCCCTCGAGTTCGCCAACGAGATCTTTCCGCTCGTGCTACGCGAAATGCCTGACGCCGTGTTCCATCTGGTCGGTGCGAGCCCCGCCCCGAAGATCATGGAGCTGGCCGGACGTCCGGGCATCAAGATCTCGGCGAACCTGCCCGATCTTCGGCCAGCGGTCTGCTCGGCCGCCGTGTACGTCTGCGCCATCCGGCACGGCACCGGACTCAAGAGCAAGATGCTCGAAGCGATGGCGATGCGGCTGCCGATCGTGGGCTATCCCGGCGCGATCGTCGGGCTGGAGGGTAGTACGCCGGGCAAGCACTACCTCTTCGCGCGGGATCCGCAGGAGTTCGCCGCCCACGTCGTCGCCCTCCTGCGCGACGCTGCGCAGGCCGGACGCATCGCCCAGGCCGGACGCCAGCTGGTCGAGGAGAAGTACAGTTGGGAGTCGCGGGCGCGGGCCTACGAGGAGCTGTACGAGCAGGTCATCAAGGAACGCAGGCTGCGGCAGTTCGCCGAGCGGCACTGAACGGAGGGAGAACAACCATGAACTGGAAGAATCGACCGGTACTCGTCACAGGAGGGGCATCGTTCATCGGCTCGCATCTCGTGGACGGGCTCGTCGAGCGTGGCGCCGTGGTGCGGGTCGTGGACGACCTGTCGAGCGGACACCTCGACAACATCAAGCATCACGTGGACGCCGGGCGGGTCGAGTTCATTCGTGGCGATCTGAAAGAAAACGGCCTCGCGCGCAAGGTCGTCGACGGCATGAGCGTCGTCTTCCACCTGGCCGCCGACCACGGGGGCCGGGGCTACGTGGAGCTGCACCAGTCAGCGTGCGCGCTCAACATGATGCTGGATCAGCTCGTGTTCGACGCTGCCGCAAAGGCACGCGCAGACAAGGTGGTCTTCGCCTCGTCGGGCTGCGTGTACCCGAACGGCTTGCAGACCGATCCGACCCAAACCGTGTACCTCACCGAAGACATGGTGGGCCCGCCCTACGATGCCGACAACATGTACGGCTGGGCCAAGCTCATGGGCGAGATGACGCTGCGGGCCTACTGCAAGGATCACGGGCTCAAGGCGGCGGCCTGCCGGTACTTCACCGTCTATGGCGATCGAGGCCACGAGAACCACGCCGTCATCGCGATGATCGCGCGCGCCCTCCTCCAGCAGGATCCGTTCGATGTCTGGGGTAACGGCGAGCAGATCCGCAACTGGACGCACGTGAGCGACATCGTCGCCGGCACGATCCGCGCCGCCGAGCGCATCGACGACGGCACGGCGGTCAACCTGGGCACGATGGAGCGCACGCGTGTCATCGACGCGGCCCGCGAGGTGCTCGACTACACCGGGCACAAGGCGGAGATCCGGCTGCTCCTCGACAAGCCCGTCGGTCCCATGAATCGCGTGGCCGACAACTCCCTGGCCCGGAAGCTCCTCGGCTGGGAGCCCCAGGTGAGGTTCGTGGACGGCCTGCACCGGACGGCGGACTGGTACTTCGCGACGAAGGACCGCGGCAAGCTGGCCGCCGATCTCGAGCGGAAGCTGACGGAGCGGTAACTCCATGATCGCGGCGCTGGTCGGAGTGGCGGGCGGCACCGGCTCGGGCAAGAGCACGGTGGTCCGCGCGGTCGTCGATCGCCTCGGCGGGTGCGTGATCGACCTCGACTCCTACTACGCCGACCGGAGCGCGCTCGCGCCGGAGGAACGGGGCCGGGTCAACTACGACGAGCCCGCCGCGATCGACAGCGCGCTGCTCGTCGAGCACCTGCGGCGGCTGGCCGACGGCCAGGCGGTCGAGAAGCCCGTGTACTCCTTCGCAACGCACACCCGGATCGGGGTCGAGGTCGTGGCCCCGGCCCGGCTCACCATCGTCGAGGGGCTGTTCACCCTGTGGTGGGAGTCCCTGCGCGGGCTGCTCGACCTCAAGGTGTTCGTCGATGCGCCCGCAGACCTGCGGCTGATCCGGCGGCTCCGTCGCGACCTCGCCGAGCGGGCCCGGACGGCCGAGCAGGTGATGCAGCAGTACGTCGCCACCGTGCGCCCGATGTACGAGCGCTACGTCGAGCCGACGCGTGACCACGCCGATCTGGTCGTCACGAACGACGGCCCGGCCGAGAGGGCGGTGGAGCAGCTCATCGCGGTCATACGGAGGAGAGCGGCCCATGGCGTCGCGGCCGTCACGGCGCCCTAGCCTCCATCTGGTCGTGATGGCGGGCGGCAGCGGCACCCGCTTCTGGCCTCGCAGCACATCGCGGCGGCCGAAGCAGCTTCTGACGTTCGGCAAGAGCCGGCTCTCGCTCCTGGGGCAGACGCTCGCGCGCTTCGACGGGCTCGTGAGGTCCGACCGGCGGCTCGTCGTGACCACCGAGGCGCTGCGGCCGGCCATCGAGAGTGAGGCGCGGGGCGTCCGTGTCCTAGGGGAGCCCGAAGGACGCAACACCGCGCCATGCATCTACTGGGCCGCCCGGAGCGTGGCCGCCCAGGATCCGGAGGCCGTCATGCTCGTCATGTCGGCCGACCACCACGTGGGCGATCCGGAAAGCTTCCGCCGGACGGTCGCGGCGGCGGCGGCTTGGGCCGCGAGCCACGACGACCTCATCACGCTGGGCGTCACACCCACGCGGCCGGAGACGGGCTACGGGTACCTGAGGCTCGGAGAGCCCCTAGGCGGGGGCTGCGTGCGGGTGGCGGCCTTCGTGGAGAAGCCGGACCGCGAGCGTGCGGCGGAGTTCGTGAGATCGGGCGGCTATCTCTGGAACAGCGGGACGTTCGTCTGGCGTGCCGCGGCCATCCTGTCGGCGTTCGACCGCTTGGCCCCGGAGATGCGGGAGGCCTGGGAAGCGGCGGGAGGCGACGTGGCGCGAGCCTACCCCCGGATGCCCAGGATTTCCATCGATTACGCCGTGATGGAGAAGGCCGATAATGTAGTCGCCTTCCCGCTCGACTGCGGCTGGGAGGACGTCGGGAGCTGGGGGTCACTGGAGGCCCTGGCCGGCACCCTGGGCGCCCGGCGCCCGGGCGGCACCCTGCTCGGGGGCGAGCTACTGGCCGTGCAGGCCGAGGGCAACATCGTGGACACGCCGGGCAAGCTCGTCGCGCTGCTGGGCGTGAACGACCTGATCGTGGTCGAGCAGGACGGCGCCCTGCTGATCGCACGCAAGGACATGGCGCAGGAGGTGCGGCAGGTGGTCGAGCAAGTTAAGCGGCTGAGGCCCGACCTGGCGTGATGGTGCTCGTGCGCGTCCTGGTCGTGGTCACGGTGGCGGCGCTGTACACGCCGACTATGCTCGCGATGGCGCACGTGTGGTGGACGGATCAGTACGCCGGTCACGGGATGTTCGTGCCGCTCTTCGGCGCGCTCGTCGCCTGGATGGAGCGCGACCGGCTGCGTGCGGCGGCGAGCCGCGGCAGCGCGGTGGGCCTCCTCTTCCTCGCGGCCGGCCTCGGCATCCTCGCCGTGGGACACGCCACCGGAAGCCTGCTGCTCCAGGGTCTGTCGGTCCCCCTGTCGGCGGCCGGGCTGGTCAGCTGGGCCTTCGGCCTGCCGTTCCTGCGGCGCGCCGCCTTCCCCGTCTGGTTCCTGGCCCTGATGGTCCCGCTGCCCCGGCCGGTGATCGAGGCCGTCACTCTGGACCTGCAGCTCTTCGCCGCCGGCGTCGCCGCAAGCTCTTTGCGGCTCCTCGACATCCCGATCTACCAGGTGGGAACGCTCATCGAGCTGCCAAGTCTCACGCTGCAGGTGGCCGAGGTGTGCAACGGCCTCCGCTTCCTGATGGCGCTCCTGGTCCTCACGACCGCCTTCGCGCAGGTCACCCAGCGGACCATCCCGCGCAAGATCGTCCTGGCCCTCTCGTCGATCCCGATCGCGATCCTCGCCAATGCGGTGCGCGTCGCGGCGATCGGCCTGGGCGTCCACTACATCGGTCCCGAGGCGGCGAGCGGGACGATCCACAACTGGATCGGCAAGGGCGTGTGGGGCCTCACCCTGATCCCGCTCGTGGTGCTCGGGCTCCTGCTCGCGCGCATCCGAAGCTCCCGCGCGGCGCGGCTCGAGGAAGAAGCAGCGTGACGCTCACTGACTCCGTCTTCCTCCTGGCGGGCGCAACCAGCCTGGCCCTGGCGGTCATGGCCGTGGCGCGGTCGCCGCGCGGGCTCCTGCGCTGGAGCTTCGCGCTCGCGATGCTCGGCTTCGCGGCCGAGGCCGGCGCCGCCTTCCTGCTGGTGGCCTGGACGGAGACACCCGACGAGCGCGTGGTGTGGCTGAAGGCGGTCGAGATCGCCGGCTTGCTGGTGCTGGCGCCGCTGGCCGTGTTCGTCGCCGCCCTGGCCCGGCCCGAGGGGTTCGCGCGCTCACGCGGCCTGGGCATCGGCTTGGGCGCCGTCGCCGCCGCCCTCGTCGGCGGCGCGGTTGCGGTTGCCGTGCTCCCCGCGTTCCAGGTGGCGGAGGTCCCCGGAGCGTTCTACGCGGCGCGAGTCGACACGGTGGGCCGCATGGCCGTCGCCCTGCAGATCGTCGTCAACGTCATCCTGCTGGCGGGGCTCGAGGCGGCGCTGCGCGCCTCGCGGCGCGACGCGCGCTGGCGGATCAAGTACCTCGTGCTCGGGCTCGGGGGCGTGCTACTGGCGCGCTTCTACTTCCTGAGCCAGACCGTCCTCTTCAACGTCCTGATGGCGAGCTATCCTACCACCGTCGCGGCCACGCTCCTTATCGGCAACGTGGCGATCGCCGCCTCGCTCCTGCGCGACCGGCTGGGTGTGGAGCTGACAGTGTCGCGGCAGGTGCTGTACCGGTCGGTCACGGTGAGCGTCCTCGGCGTGTACCTGCTGGCTGTGGGGCTCCTCGGCTGGGTGCTCAACCAGCTCGGCATCGGCGAGGAGCTGTTCTTCGGGTCGGTCGTCGTCTTCGTCTCGGCGCTGGCGCTGGCGGCGCTGCTCCTGTCCGAGGCCGTTCGCTGGCGGGTCAAGCGATTCGTCGCGCGGCACTTCTACCGGAGCAAATACGATTACCGCGAGCAGTGGGTCGCCTTCACCAAGCGGCTCGGCTCTCTCGTGACGGTTGACGAGCTAACACCCCAGCTCTTGGGCGCCGTCGTCGAGACCGTCGGCGCCACGGCCGGCGTCCTGTACCTGATGGACGATCGCGACCGGCGCCTGCACGCCGCGAGCGCCATCGGCGTCGGCCGACCGCAGGAACCGCTGGCCGACGATCATCCCCTCGTTGCCTCGCTCGCGAAGCACGACAGGCCCGGGGTGCTCGAGAACGGCGGCGCCGAGGGGTGGCTCGAGGCGCCGGCGGCGCGAGCGTTCCGGGAGGGCTCCGTCGTCGTCCCACTCCGGTGGCGGTCCGAGCTGACGGGCCTGCTGCTCGTCGGTCCCGAGCGCACGGGTGCCGCCTACACCACCGAGGACTTCGAGTTCCTCGAGACCGTCGGCCAGCAGGCCGCCGGCGTCATCCTGGGCGCGCGCCTGTCCGAGAAACTCGCCCAGTCGCGCGAGTTCGAGGCCTTCCATCGCCTCACCTCGTTCGTGGTCCACGATCTGAAGAATTCGATCTCGGCGCTCTCCATGCTGAGCCAGAACGCGCTCAGGCACTTCGACGACCCGGAGTTCCAGCAGGACGCCCTCAAGACGCTCGCGCGCACGGTCGACCGGATGACGGCGCTCATGGGCCGCCTCTCCTCGGCGCCCGAAGCGTCGGCGCTCAGGATGGAGCCGGTGGACCTTGAGCCTCTGGTTCAGGAGGCGATCAAGCCAACCGTGAAGAACGACCGGATCAGCCTGGTGACCGAGCTGGCGCCGGTGCCTGCCGTCCTCGGCGATGCCGAGGCGCTCCTGCGCGTCGTCCAGAACCTGGTGACCAACGCGGCCCAGAGCATCGCCGATCACGGCGTCATCACCGTGCGCGCCTGTGAGCAGGATGGTCGGGTGGTCCTGGCGGTCGCCGACACGGGCTGTGGCATGTCGGAGGAGTTCGTGCGCACCTCGCTCTTCGCCCCCTTCCGCTCCACGAAGAAGGGCGGCTGGGGCATCGGCCTCTACCAGGTCAAGGGCCTCGTCGAGGCCCACGGCGGGAGCATCGAGGTCGCCAGCAAGGAAGGCGCCGGGACAACGTTCTCGGTCACGCTCCGGATCGCACAGCGAGGAGAGGCATGACCAAGCCGAAGCTCCTGATCGTGGACGACGACGAGGCGATCCGCACGCAGCTCAAGTACGCGCTGCGGGACGACTTCGCCCTCCTGTTCGCCGAGGACCGCGGCCAGGCCCTGGCCGCCGTCCAGCAGGAGCACCCGGCTCTGGTGAGCCTCGACCTCGGGCTGCCGCCCGCGGCCGAGGGCGCCGAGGAGGGCCTCCGGGCCCTCGATGAGATCATGAAGGCCGCGCCGGCCACGAAGGTGGTCGTCCTCACCGGCAACAACGACCGTGAGAAC
>Ga0209343_10004614_pt1 | contig 16959 bp, 18 predicted proteins | sample RifCSPlowO2_02_FD_184026 | JGI IMG/M metagenome (GOLD analysis project Ga0209343, IMG submission 184026) | Groundwater microbial communities from Rifle, Colorado - Rifle CSP2_plank lowO2_0.2 (SPAdes) (version 2) | ecosystem: Environmental > Aquatic > Deep subsurface > Groundwater | place... | reverse complement strand
AAGATGATATTATCATCCCTACTACTCCTATCACTACCATGCCTATTGCGGTAACCTTTGCTACCTCTTTAAATTCATCATCAGTAGGCTTTCTTGCGATATAAAATATTCTAACACATCTTTTAATTAAGTCGCCTAAATCCATCGTCTTATGTTCTCCTATGCTCCAGCATAATATTATTCTAATATAAGGCGTGAGACTCCGTTTGCTCCGTGGAGCAAATCTCTCGAAAAGCCATGCTTTTCTCGATCCCCCTCGCTGCGCGAAGGTACTCCAGCCAACCGTTCTATGAAATCATAATGTAATATCAATCAAACTCATAACTCAATACCCATAACTAAGTACTATCCAATTAAATCCAATTCCAACCCTTCTAACTCTGGAGTTTTTGGTACAAATTCATATTTCGGGAATTTAACTCCAGCTAATACAACTAATACACGCATGGAAGATTTTTTAATATTCTCTTCTATCCGCGCACCCCATATAATATGCGCATTTGGATTTATTCTCTTTGCAGTTTCTGATACAACGTATTCTGCTTCTTTTAATGTCATATCATCTCCGCCGACTACATTTATTAAAGCGCGGGTTGAACTGCTAACATCTGCATCTAAGAGCGGTGAGTTAAGCGCTGTTTCAACTGCAACGCGTGCACGATCTTCGTGCTTTGCATCAATAGATGCTTCTCCTAATCCGATTACTCCAAAGCCCGCTTCCATTAATATTGTTCTTAGATCTGCAAAATCAACGTTAACTAAACCTGATTTTGTAACTAATTCTGCAATGCCTTTAACACTGCTTGCAAGCACTTCATCGCATACTTTAAACGCAGTATTAAGCGGAAGATCTGGAACGAGACTAAGCAAGCGATCGTTTTTTATTACTATTAAGGTATCTGTATGTTTTTTTAATTTTTCTAAGCCAGCGAGTGCATTTTCCATTCTTACCTTTCCTTCAGATGCAAATGGCAATGTAACAACTGCAACAGTTAAAGCGCCATTTGCCTTTGCTTGCTCTGCAATGACTGGAGCGCTTCCTGTACCTGTTCCGCCGCCCATCCCACATGTAATAAATACTAACGATGCACCTGCAAGCGCGTCTTTTATTTCAGTGGCACTTTCTTTTGCTGCTTCTTCACCAATTTGTGGATTACTGCCTGCTCCGCGGCCGCCAGTTAATTTTTTTCCAATTATTAATTTTTTATTTGATCTAACTCTCAATAAATGTTTTGCATCAGTATTCATGCCAACAAGCTGAACTCCTTCTGTACCTAGTTCGAATAACCGATCTACAGTGTTTGTTCCACTGCCACCGGCGCCAATTACATATATTTTCTGCTTTGTTTCTTCAAGGAATTTCATTATTTCTTCATCGTCTTTGGTTTTCGGGCCAACATCCTGAAGAATTTTCCTCTCGACAAATGTAGTTCCTTGATATGGATTATCGTTTGACAATTAACCACCTAATGATTTAATAAAAATAGTTAGAATAGTAATGAAGCAAAAGGTATAAATATTTATATGCTTTGAGCCTTGGGCCTTGAGTAGTGGGCAAGTGTAAGTAAATTGATCGAAAATATTATAAATATATATTGACATAAAAAATAACATGATGCATGCTGGTAGAAATGTGAATAGGGGTACTATTGATACAACTTCAGCAGCTGGGCAATTTGGTAGATACAAAAAAGAAGAGAAAAAAGAAGTAAGACAGGCGAATGTAAGAGAAAGTGAATCAATTAGACAAATTATAGAAGTATGGAAAACTTTTGATTCTTCTGAGATAACAAAGGGGTGGTCAATAAAAATGCGGGAACCGTACAACAAACTCCTTGAAAGAATAAAACATATTAATTACTCCGCGAATGACGTTGAAAAATTTAGTATTATGTTGATAGGGTTTCAAGATGAACGGGATTTTGAATTTAAGGCAGGCTTATTCTTAAGCGCATTAATAAATAATGGGAAAGATCGCAACTATGTAATACACATTGCAAATCTCGAAAAAGAAGTAGCTTGTTTTGGATATTTGAACACAAAAAATATATCAATAAATGGAGATATTGGCCAGTTCTTTGCATTTAATATGATTGAAGGAGAGATAACTGTTAACGGAAGCGCGAAGGGAGTTATGGCGCAGGGGATAAAAGGAGGCACCATTATAATAAAGAGACACGTGCTAGTCTCGAAATTAATTTTTAATTCCGTTGGTGTTGGAGACGATATGCAAGGTGGCGACATACAAGTATACGGAAATGTCTATGGGATAGTTGGACTCAGAATGAGCGGTGGAGAAATTTATGTAGGCGGTGTATTCCAACAACTTGGTAGCGAATTTAGAGGCGGAAGAATATATAATATGGGCGAATGGATATACCCTAAACAATAGCGAATTAAAAAATATTAGAAGAAAAAATAAAAACGCCCTCATTGGGATTTGTAGGTGGGATATTTTTGAATAATTATAAAATCAAAAATAAATCAGAACCCAAATTACAACCTTTCTGCCTTTTAGGTAAAAGGCAGCCCAAAACTGTTTCGTTATGGGCTAGACCGCAGGGATACACATACTACATAAATGATGTAATATATCGCGTCCTGTCCAGGTTAGACTACAAGGGCAACTATAATATACTAATATATTCTCTTTATAATATTAAACGTAGTTCTACTAATATCCTCTATAGAGACATCGTCTTATGAAACATAAGGCGCCGTCGGCAATCTGGTTTAATTACTTATTTAAATGAAACCTATGGTAATAAAATATATAAATCTCGACAAAAATAATGGGCCACGGCCCAAGGCTGAAGGCTCAAGGCCGAAAGCTAATATTTAAATACTCATCTTATCAAATATTTTCTAGTGCTCTTTTTAAATCGAGCTACATTTTTACACTTAGGTTAATTTTTCACTTAGAGGACAGATTAAATGAAAATATGTACAACATGCGGAAGACAGACAAAAACATTTGCAGCATTTCCATGCCCAACTTGCGGCACAGAACTAGTGAGATGCGACTATTGCAGAGAAAATAAGAATATTTACAAATGTTCATGTGGGTTTGAAGGACCATAGATTGGCAATGGGCAGTGAGCCTTGAGCAATGAGCAAAACGTTGGCTCAATGCACATGGCCCATGGCTGAAGGCAGATAATATGGAATACGATGTTGCCGTTGATATTAAAATTTTCCTAGAAGATCATTCGAAGATAGAAAGTATAAAAAAAGCAATTGAAAAAATTGTAAAAGTACAGAAATTTTGGGAAGAAGAAATTGCTTTTGGCGCAAAAGCGCTTAAGGCAGTATTACTAATGAGCGATAAGGAAGGCGGAATGGACAGCGTTGAGGAAAAAATAAGATCAATAGAAGGAGTTAGTGAGATAGAAGTAGAAAATGTTACTAGAGTATAATAAAGAAACAGTTTTTGGGCGCTTTTTACCTAAAAAGCGCAATGGTGATTTATTGAAGGAAGAAAAAAAGGAAACGCATGAAAAAACTGAAAAAAAGAAAGAGCCATTCAAAAAGCCACAGGCAATGCCAAAAATGGATGATAGACCAGGGTTTAAAGGTATTGTAAGAATTGCTGGAAAGGATATAAGAGGAAATATTAGATTGCGAAGGGCGCTCACATACGTACGAGGGATTGGCCAGAACTTGAGCGTGTCAGCTGCAAACATTCTTCATTCTAAATTAGGCCTCGCGCCAGATAAGGAAGTAGGGGAGTTAAGCGATCAGGATATTGAAAAAATAGATGGGATACTTTTTAATATCCAAAATCAACACATACCAAAGTTCCTTCTAAATAGACAGGCAGATATGCTAGACGGAACGAACAAACATATAATTATGAGTGATCTTATATTTAATACTAAACAGGATGTTGAAAGAGAGAAAAAACTTTATACCTGGAAAGGATATAGATTTTATTACGGACAAAAGGTAAGAGGACAGAGAACAAGAAACAGTGGAAGAACTGGTATGACAGTTGGTGTTCTTAGAAAAGCAGTTATTGCAGCGCAGCAAGCGCAGAAAGAGGCGACTGGAAGACCTGGAACGCCAGGAGCAGCAGCCCCAGCAGCAGGTGCAGCAGCACCTGCAGGAGCAGCGAAACCAGCAGGCGGTGCTGCAAAGCCAGCTGAAAAACCAGCTGCTAAAACAGAGAAGAAATAAGATTAAGTGATATTATGGGAGACCCACCAAAACTTAGAAATAAATATTCAAGACCAAAGCACTTATGGGAAGCAGATAGACTAAAAGAGGATACTACGCTTAAAAAAGAATACGGATTAAAAAACATGCGCGAGCTGTGGATAGCAACAGCAGAACTAAAAAAATATAGACGTGAAGCAAGGCGCTTGTTATCGTTAAGTGCAGAAGAACGCGAAAAAGACAAAATAAAAATACTAACAAAGTTAAATAATCTCGGAATATTAGATAAAGATTCGGCTGTAGATGATATCTTATCATTAACTGTAAAACATATATTAGAAAGAAGATTGGCTACAATAGTTTTAAGAAAAGGATTAGCGCATACAATGCCGCAAAGCCGTCAACTTATAACACATGGATTCATAGCTATTGGAGGTAGAAAGGTATCTGCTCCAAGTTATTTAGTTTATAAAGAACAAGAGGTAGTAATATCTTATTCAAAACCAATAGATTTAAGTAAAAAACCACTGGTAATAGAGGAGAAAAAAGAGGAAACAAAAGTGGAAAATGCAGCTTAGAAAACAAAGGTAGATACAGATGACTGAAGAAAAAAAACCAGAGGTAAAAACTGAACAAAAAGAAACACCAGCGCAAGCGCCAAAACCACCAGAGCTTAAAAGAGCAAAGCCACGATTTGCAGTTGTTCATGTATACTCATCTAAAAACGACACTATAATTACAGCAACAGATTTAAGCGGTGCAGAAACATTAGCATGGGCAAGTGGCGGTATGATGGTAAAATCAGATCGTGAAGAAGGAAAACCTTACGCAGCTATGCAGGCAACTCTTAAAATTGTTGGCAACTTAAAAGAAAAGGGAATTACTCATGTTCACGTACGCATTCGCGCTCCTGGTGGTAATGGATTAAAAACACCCGGGCCTGGTGCACAGGCAGTTATTAGAACAATGGCAAGAACTGGCATACGCATAGGCAAAATAGATGATGTTACACCTGTTCCTACTGATTCCATGAAAAGAAAGGGTGGAAGAAGAGGAAGAAGGGTATAGATTGGCAATGGGCAGTGAGCCTTGAGCAATGAGCATGGTGATATTTTGAAAGTCTCGCTTGAAAAGGAAAGAGCAAATAAAATTGAGTTATCAATTGAAGGAATAAATATAACATTTGCTAATGCAATTCGTAGATACGGAATGATGCGCACACCGATACTAGCAATAGATAATGTAGTATTCTATGATAATACAGCTTGGATTTTTGATGAATACTTATCGCATCGCCTGGGTATGATGCCAATAACAACACCAGAAAAATTACCCCAAGATGTGGAAGTAATATTTACATTAGATGAAACTGGCCCAAAAATTGTCTATTCAAAAGATATAAAAAGCAATGATAAAGAGATTTCAGTTGCAAGAGAGCAGATACCGCTATTAACATTAAACGAAAATCAGAGATTACGCTTTGAAGCAAAAGCAAAATTAGGTTATGGCACAAAGCATGCAAAATTCCAAGCTGGTTTGGTTACTTATGAAGCTATTGGTGAAAACAAATTTAAATTCAAGGTAGAAAGTTTTTATCAGATGAAACCAACTGAAGTTATTGTAAGGGGATGCAACGAATTAGAAAAAGATCTTGCTGAAGCTGCAAAAGAATTAAAGAAAGCAGAAAAGAAGAAGGATTAGCACTAATTTTAATTCAACTGGTTGCATACCGAATATAGGTCTATTTTTAAATATATACATAATTGTATATATTATGAGAAATTTAAATATAGTTCCGTCACATATCTTAAAAAAAATGTATCTTTTTATCCTCTGGCTTATAAGCAAGAGAGAATTACATGGGTATGGAATGATCAAACTACTGAACAAAGAAGGTATGAAACATGCAACTGCTAGCAGACTCTATCCTCTTCTTAATATAATGTACAAGGAAAATCTAATTTTTCAAAAAGAAAAGAAGCAAGGAAAGAGAGTAAGAAAGATATATGCGCTTACTGCAAAGGGAAAAAAGAAACTCAGTGATGGAAAGAAAATGTTCCCTCCATTAATGCGTGAGTTCCTAAAAGAGATGATTGGATGAAACAGGACGTCATACGGCTGGAAAACGTATCAAAAATATATGATATGGGTGAGGAGAAGATTTTCGCACTTGATGAAATTGACTTGAACATAGAAAAAAATGATTTCGTGAGCATCCTCGGCCCTAGTGGAAGCGGAAAAAGCACGCTTTTGCACATTCTTGGCTTATTAGACGACCCTACAAGCGGAAAGGTTTTTCTAGACGGAGTTGAGATAAACAAGCTAAATGAGGATACTCGCGCTCATTTAAGAGGAAAGAAAATTGGCTTTGTATTCCAAACATTTAATCTAGTTCCAAGTCTCACTGTATTGGAAAATGTTGCATTGCCTGCTGTAATATATGAACAAGATGAATATTCAGCCCATTCAAGGGCTACTAAAATATTAGAAAAAATAGGCATGGGTGATAGGCTTTTGCATTATCCTGGCCAGCTTAGTGGCGGGCAAAGACAAAGGGTTGCAATTGCACGTGCACTAGTAAACGAACCAGAGATAGTATTAGCCGATGAACCTACAGGCAATTTAGATTCAAAAACTGGAAGCGAGGTACTTAAAATGTTTAGAGGATTGCATGAAGAAGGTAAAACGATCGCCATCATAACACATGACGCTAGTATAACCAAAATAACAAAAAGGATAATCAGAATAAAGGATGGAAAAATAACGGGGTGAGATTATGAAATCTGTGGTATTTGTCATTTTATTCATTTTATTAGGTGGTGTCTTATTCGCGCCATTATCAATAGATTCTTATGAACTTACCCCATCAGAATTAAAACTAGGCCAAGAAGGTTCGATAAAAATAGTGCTCAAAAATATACAACTAACAGGAGTGACTACTGCCTCCCAGGTAGATGACATAACGGTTTATTATAACTCAATAGAAGGCATAGATGTAAGAGTAGACCAACCAATAAGAGTAGGCACAATAGAAAGCGGATCTAGCGCCATAGTAACAGTGCCAATTAGGGTCTTACCAAATGCTAAGGCAGGCATAATTCCTGTTTCATTTTCAATTAAACAAAAAGATGGCGACACGCAAAACTTAATAGTTCCTGTTAAGATTTCTAACCCCCCAATATTAACCTTATCCTTAGATAAACAGACTATTAGCAGTACAGATACGTTAAATGTAACCATTACGAATAATGGAGGAAATGTGAATAAACTTATTGTACGATTAAACAATACGGAAAAATTTTCTTTTGTAGGTACTGACCAGATATATGTTGGAGGTATAAATGGTTCTAAAACATTCAAAATTGCCATTGACTCGAGAAACGCTGACGAGGGGGTTAATACAATTCCCTTGCTACTCGCCTACGAAGAAGAAGGTGGCGATTCTGCAAGCGAAGCAAAAAATATTGCCATAACTGTAAAAAAAGAAAAGGCAGATGTTATTTTTAGCCAGGAGGCTCAGATTGTAACATCTATTGATAATGTGCTCAAACTAAAAGTAAGAAACATCGGCCGGTCGCTTAATGATTTTCGGGTAATCCTTGAAGATGATAATATAAAGGCCAAAGAAACAAAAGAAATAAAGCTTGGCGATTTTGCTGCTGATGATGAAAAAATAATAGATATACGCGTATTCGCTGATACAGAACCAGGAGTTAGAAATACCAATATAAAACTTAAATGGGTAGAGGAAGACGTGGAAAAAGAGGAAAAGATAACTATTCCTATTGTTGTAAGCTCAGATGCGGATGTAGGAATATTCCTTGACTCCAAACCTGCGCCTCTTGTACCAACTGGAGAGCACACCCTATCCGTAACGGTATCAAATATTGGTTCTTACAGAATTGAAAATGTTGAGGTTGCACTTCAAGAGAATGATATACTGGAGGTTCTTAATGCCCAAAGGTCACAATATATAGGTGGTCTGGAGAACGATGCCTTCAGCGCGGTTCAATATAAAATCAGAATAAAAAATATCCAACCAGGGACCCATACCCTTCCTATATTTGTAAGATATAAAGATCAATCAGGAATCTGGATAGAAAAAAATATAACTAGCAGTGTTGTTATAAGGCCTTTTGAAGAATCTGGAAAGAAAGGTGGCAGCACTCTGCCGTATATAGTTGGTGCAGCTTTATTGCTACTATCTATATACTGGTATTTTAGAAGAAAAAAGAAACAAGTGGTATAATTGAAACTTGTTGATATGATTAAGTATTCTGTAAATAGCCTAAAACACCGCCAGATACGGTCATGGCTAACCATGCTTGGGATTATAATTGGAATAGCTGCCGTTGTGTCCCTTTTAACTATTGGTCAGGGATTTAATGATGAAATAGAAAAACAACTATCTGCATTTGGTTCTAATACAATTTTTGTAGCCCCGATAGCAGAATCACAGGGCACTGCTGCTGCATTTCGTGGAGGGCCAGGCACATCACCAACATCAGGAAAACTTTTCGAAAGAGATGCTGACAGGTTGAGAAGAATAGCTGAAATAGATGAAATCTCCAAGCTTATCATGGGAAGGGGAACTGTTGGTTTCAAAGATAAACAGATAACTTCTTCTGTACAAGGCATAGAACCAGGAATATTTGAGAAGACAACATTAGTAGAAATTGAGAATGGGAGATTTCTTATAGATAATGACCAATATGTTGCAGTAATAGGATCAACTTTATCTGAAGAATCTTTTGGAACTAATAAAGTTAGCGTGAACAGTTTCATAACAATAAATGGAAAGAAATTCCGTGTTGTTGGTGTATTAAAGAAAACTGGTGGTGGTTTTGGGCCGTCATCGCAATTAGATACTGCATTATTAGTTCCGTTCAAAGATGCGCAAACGCTTTTCAAAGACTCGCTCGCTGAGAACGAAGTTGGCGCAATAGTTGTAACTATAAAAGAAGGTTCAGATGTAGAAGAGATTAGTGATAAAATAATACAGGAAATTGCTAATTCGCATAAAGTACGCGCAGACGAGAAGGATTTTAGTGTAATAAATCCAAAAACAATACAGGAAACAATTGGCGCGATTATTGGACTCGTTACTATATTTTTAGGAGCTGTTGCTGCTATATCTCTTATAGTTGGCGGTATTGGAATTGCGAATACCATGTTTACCAGCGTGCTCGAACGAACGCATGAAATAGGCGTGCTAAAGGCTGTTGGCGCAACGCGAAACGATATTCTCAAGATATTTGTTTTTGAAAGCGCAGCGTTAGGTGGTGTTGGCGGAGTGCTTGGAACAGCTTTTGGTATAATTGTAGTATATTTAGCTGGTGCTGCAGGAGCGCCTGTTTCTATTAAAATCGAGATAATATTGTTTGCAATAACATTTTCTATAGTTATTGGTCTTATTTCTGGATTTGTTCCTGCGCGTCGGGCTGCTGCACTCTCGCCGGTGGATGCATTGAGATATGAATAGATTGCAATGAGCCTTGAGCTGTGAGCAAACACGCGACAGGCGCTTTGTTCACGACTGGAGCATGTTCAATGAGCCAGACACTGGTTATGAGTTTTGGGCTGAGGAGAAGAAGAATTTTATATGACATTTTTATAATAATTCCAGTAATCTTCCTTTAATCCTTTTATTAATGATGTAAATCTAATACCTAGTCTTTTTATTTTCTTATTGCTGACAAAAAAGCTCTCATTTGCAAATGGAAATTCTTCTTCTTTGAATTTTTCTCTATCCGCGCTGGGATTAAATTGAATCTTAGGTTTTATACCTACAATTTTTCCCATCTGTTCTACTAGTTTTCTAAGTGTAATTATGTCATCCCCTGCGCAGTTGAATGCACCAATTATTTTTTTCTCAGCCAGCAATGCAATTATATCTGCAACTTCTCTTGCAAATACAAATTGTATTTTTGCTTTCCCATCTCCTGGCAAAACCAAAGGAATGCCTTGTTTTATTCTAGAATATATAAAGTGTTCTCTATCAACATAATTTCTAGGGCCAAGAATATACACTGGTCTTATTGTCGCGTATTTTATTCCGCTTTTTTCGAGAATTTTTTCACATTCCGCTTTTCCTTTGTTATAATTTCCCCATAAGGGCCAGTTACCGAGTTCTGATTCTTCGGTTAATGGAAATTTATCAGTCTTCTTATATGAAGCAACAGTCCCGAAATTTATAAAAAAATCAAAATTAAGCTGTTCGATTGCTTTTTTTGTTTGTTCACCCTTGTAAGCGCACATATCTATAACTACATCGAATTTGTCTTTTATATTAAAGTCATTGTTCCTATCTCCTTGGATGAATGTTACATGCGAATAATTCGACTCTATTTTACCACGATTAAAGATTGTTATAGTATGACCATTCTTAAAGAGTTTTTGGATTAGATATGGGCCAACAAACCTAGACCCGCCTATTATTAGTATTTTCATGTTTTTGTTTACACAATTCTGTTTTTAATAAGTTGGGTCCTAATTTTTTACTTATATTTTACTTCTATAAGTAAGACATAGAATTGCCGACGCAGCAAAAGAAAATATAAGACTGCGTCTTTATAGAGAATATAAGTAGTACGACGGAAATATAAGAATGAGAATCTAGAAGTATAATATAGTGCAGGGGTGGCGGAGTCACATCAGTTTCGAGTTTCCGGTTTCGGGTCTCGAGAATGTGTCGCAACGGCCAAACGCGTAAGGTTGAGGGCCTTATGGCTTAGTGCCTTCAAGTGTTCGAAATTGCTGCTTTCTTAAAAAGAAAGCAGTGGCAAAGAAACACGATATTTCGTGTTTTTGGCTCAAGCCTTTTTTATATTAGAAAATATTTATTCTAAAAAGGCTTTGTCAAAGTGGCAAAAAAACTTTGACAAATCGTTACATCATAGATGTAAAGGCTTGAACGAGCAATCACTTCCCCTGCACTTTATCCTAGTATTAGCAATAACCCTAAAATCATCCTAGCTCAAAACGCTTTTAGACTTTTTTCACGTTCTTTGCACGCAACCCGCGTTCGCTTGATTCAACCTCGTACTCTACAGCGTCGCCGGTCGCTAGTACTGCTCCACCTTCAACTGCCGAAGTGTGCACGTACACGTCCTTACCATCATCACCTGTGATAAAACCAAAACTACGCGCGGTATTAAACATTTTTACTTTTCCTTTCATTAGATCACCCTCTTTTCATATTACTTTTGAAGCGTATAGCTTATAAATTTTTATTATAACTAAATTTTCCCGAGATCTTTCAAATAGAAATCTTCTTAAATCATAAGTCAATAGAATAACTATGAGACTAACTTTTAATGGTGCAGCTGGAATTGTTACGGGTTCCTGCTATCTTCTAGAAACAACTGGAGAAAAAATTCTTATCGACTGCGGAATGTTTCAGGGTACGAAAGATATAACCAGAATGAACTACGAACCATTCAGATTCAAACCTAACGAAATTTCTTACTTATTGCTAACTCACGCTCACATAGATCATTCAGGTCTCATACCCAAGCTAATAAAAAATGGTTTCCACGGAAAAATAATCGCAACACCACCTACAGTAGATCTGGCAAAAATTATGCTAAAAGATTCAGCTCATGTAAATGAAGACGATACTCTTCATGAAAATAAAAGACGTATGAGGCTGGGGCTTAAACCAAGAGACCCATTGTATGCGCTTAGTGACGTGCTTAGGTCATTTGAATTTTTCCATCAGATTGGATATGAAAATCCATATTCACTTACAGATAAAATCACTGTAATATTCCACAACGCTGGCCATATTTTAGGATCTTCCATAGTGGAACTCTTAGTTAGAGAAGCAGGAAAAACTACGAAGATAATGTTTTCTGGAGATTTAGGTCAGGGAGTCTGAGTTCTCTTAGAAGACCCTGCAACTATTCAGGAAGCTGATTTTGTTCTTGTTGAGTCAACATATGGAAATCGTCCGCGTGAGGATGCTACAATACGTGGAGAACTTCTGTCCAAAGAAATAAATGAAGCATTTGCTAGAGGCGGAAAACTGATGATCCCGTCTTTTGCAGTTGAAAGAACACAGGAATTGCTCTATTATTTGCACATTTTAATTCGTGATGGGAACTTCCCTGCTGAAATTGTATTTCTTGATAGCCCCCTTGCAATCGAGGTTACTGAAGTTTTCAAAAGATACATGAATTATTTCTCCCCAAGATTGAGAAAGGAATTCACCAATCCATTCACCTTCAATCAGTTGAAATGCCTTAGGACTGCAGATGAATCACGCAGCATGAACGACTATAATAAACCATGTATAATAATAGCTGGCAGTGGTATGTGCAATGCTGGAAGAATTAGGCATCACCTTAAACATAATATATGGAAATCAGAGAATACACTGCTTTTTGTAGGTTATCAGGCTGAAGGAACTTTAGGCAGAGTTATTCTTGATGGTGCAAAGAAAGTTAGAATGATGGGGCTCGAAGTAGCGGTAAATGCCAAGATAAGAAAAATAGAAAGTTTTTCTTCTCATGCAGATTCTAAGCACTTGACCAGCTGGATTACTGCTCTTAGAAACAAACCAAAGAAAATTTTCATAACCCACGGGGAGCCTGCTTCAGCAAGAGGACTTGAATCTAATCTTAGGAAACTAGGTTTTCGGACACATGTTCCGCGTATTGGAGAAGTTGTTGAACTGAAATAACTATACTGTGCACAATAACATAAAATTACCACCTACCTCTAACTTTTTAATCTAGTCTTCCAAAGTCTCACAAGGTGGGTTAATGAAAAAAATCGAAGCGCTTGGCCAGATAATACAGAAGTGTATCATCGTTTGGTTTCTCATGCCATTAGCAACTATACGAACAAAAAATTACAAGATATCTTATTCTAATCTATTCAGTCAATCACCTAAGTCGTATCCGGCCAGCCTTTAATAGGTCTTTTGCTGTAATCTTAACTACGCTTACGACCGATAAATCGCCGATGCGATTTATGGTCCATTGTTCGATGCGTCGAACAATCGGAACCAAAATTTGGCGTTTGTAGATATCCTGAAACCGACCTTCGGTTTCAATCTATCAGCAACCTGCTGGTTGCCGATACCGACATTTTCGTGCTGATATAGACGTTTTTACGTCGTAGGGAACTGAGTCCGATTATCTCTTCCCCTACATTAACTTTTTTCTGTAACTCTGCACCCTTTAGTTCTGTAATTTTTCATTTTATAGAAGCCCTAAGAAAAAATCTTGCATATAAATAACCAAATATGAATGGACCTATATGAGCTGCGTGAGCTATATTTACACCAGGAAACGGCTTAAAAATATTAAATATATCTAAAGCTTCGTAAATTAAAAAAAGTATCAAAGCAGTTCGAACTTTCATTTTTATAAAAAATACTTCGATATTTGTATTCAAAAATAATAGGACACACGCACCAAAAACTGCAGAAACAGAATCACTAGCACCTATTGCAGTTCCACTTCCCCCCAAACCTAATACTAGCACGATAGTCATGCTAATAGCACCTACGAAACCACCTAGAAAAAAAAGTTTTAAGAGTTCTTTGCTGTTAAACTTGCTCTCAAGCAGGTTGCCAAAAATAAAAAGCGCGTACATATTTTGGAATAAGTGAATCGGGTGCCCATGGAGAAAGACGTGGGTAAAAATCCTATAGGGTTGATTGATCACTTCTGTTATGGAAAAACGAAATGCTTCACGGTAGCCATCATCCCATGTTTGAATAATAAATGTTAAAATAATTATCACAATAAGGATGTTGGTCGCACTTATATATCTTTTAAGATCGAGTGACATTGAGTTATTACTAAGTTAATAGTTAAAAATTTATTGATCTATTATAGAATATTGGGTCCGTATATATTTAAACTTGATCTTCTAAAATCTCACAAGGTGGGTTAATGAAAAAAATCGAAACGCCTAGTCTGAAGAAGGAATTGGGCTTATTAGGCAGCTTTGCAATGGGATTTGCAGATGTTGGCGCTGATATATTCCTAGCACTTGGACTTATTGCAGCATACGCACACGGCTTAATGCCACTAGCAATATTAGTTGTAGCAATCGTATATATTTGCTCTGGATTGGCTTATGCAGAGTTAGGCGCGGCAATACCTGTTTCTGGAGGATCATCTGCATTTGCAAAAGAAACATTTGGGAATTTTGCTGGTTTCTTAGCTGGCTGGGGTTTAATATTAGATTACACGCTATGCATAGCATTATTTGCATTTGCATCTGCAGGTTATTTGTCATTCTTTTTTCCAGCAATTGCTAGTCTAATCCCATCAATAGCAGCGCTTTTAATCTTCGTATTAATGGCAGTTAATTTATTAGGAATAAAAGAATCCTCTTCAGTTAATTCTGCGCTTACGGTCATAGTAATCGTAATAGTGACAGCTCTAATATTTCTAGGTTTTAGTTTTTCATTTGATTATGAAAAATTTAAATCTGGATTGACTCCGATAGCAAAGGACCCTGGGTTTAGAGATTTCTTGTATTCAATAACAATAGCAATGGTAACATTTGTTGGCATAGAAAGTATATCTCAAGGTGCTGAAGAAACAAAGGATCCGGGAAAGACGATACCGCGAGCTACATTATTATCTATATTTTTCGTTGTTGTATTTGCTATTTTTATGTCTGTTATGGCGCTTGGACTCGTAACGCCAGCAACGCTTGCAGAAAATATGGAAAAACCATTAATCCCGGTTGCAGATGCACTCCCATTTGCAAATGTGCTAGTTCCAATAGTTGCCTTTGCCGGCTTCATGATATGCTTTGTTTCTGCGAACACAGGTGTAATTGGTGTTTCAAGAGTAGTTTATTTCATGGGAAAGTCTGGATTAGTATCAAGAAGATTAAGCTGGGTGCATCCTAAATTTAGAACGCCTTGGATAACTACAATCATATTCTCGATTATTGCGATGCTACTTGCATACTTTAGCGATATGGTGCTTCTAGGGGAGCTTTATGCATTCGGCGCGCTAACCGCTTATACGCTAACGAATCTCTCTTCAATGCAACTTAGAATAAAAATGCCAGACTTAATAAGGCCTTTCAAAATGCCATTTAACGTAAAAATAGGAGAACACGAGATATCACTCGTCTCGCTAGTTGGAATATTCAGCTGTCTTACTATATTTATATTAGTAGCATTTCTACATGTTGAAGGAAGAAATTTCGCATTTCTTTGGTTCTTGATTGGTATTATATACTTTAAATTTTATCAAGATTATAGAAACAAAGAACAGAAAATGATCGCGCATAACAAAGCGCAATTTATTTAATTGTATTAGAATTATATTCTATTATGACCAGTCATGAGATTATTCATGGTTTAGCTTATTTCATATTCCTTATTGCACTGCTTCTTACAATCTATTTTCGCGATAAGGCAAGAAAATTACCAAAGATTACTGGAAAGGAGATACGTTCGGTATACCGCAAAGCGTGGGTGGAATCTGTTCTTAAAAGCGGAGACAAAGCCCAGTTCATACAAACAATGCGGAATAATATCTCTATATCAACTGCATTACTTGGGGCTACTATTGTTTCATTTGGCTTAATATTAAACGCAGGAATTATAAAACAAAACGGGGATATTTTTATTGCTGTTAGAATACTTTCAATGATATCTCTGATTGGATATGCGCTTTTTATGTTACTTCTAGAAATAAGAACGCTTACATATATCCCTATAGTATCGCATGTTCCTGAGGCTTATATCAAAAAGTATGAAAAAACAGATAAAGCAAGCTATATCGCAAAGCTTTTGCATGAATCTTTTGATTATTTTTCTAATACGGTCCGTGCATTGTTTTATATTGCGCCGTTACTTATTTGGTTTTACAATGTTTATCTATTTATAGTTGCAACCATGATTATTTCATACGCTATGTATCATGAAGATTTCGGAACAAAGAGCGGGATTGTCTTATTCTAAATTATTTATTCAAAATTCGTCCTTGAAATTTTTATAAAGTGAATATCTTCTTTCTCAATATATGCAATTACTAGTTCTTTCCTTAGTTTTCCGGCAAATCCTATTGCTTGTTTTATATCTTTCATATTAGTTTGCCAGTCTCTTGGCACAACCTTCAAAACGTATTGCGTTCTATCCTCGCCAACGCGAATTCCTTTTTGATGGACACGAAAATATTCAGTAGTATCCATGCTGACTCTTGTAATATAACCGCGATCTCTTAGAAATTTTATTATTTTGTATTTATCATCTGCAAGTGCATCACCTTTTCTTGCATTTTCCAGTATTTTATCTTTATCAAATTTTATTACTCCTTTATCTGCGAAATATGCAGCCTCTAGCAATGGTAATTTTGCTTTTCCGCCTTCTTCAATTCCTGCACCTAAACCAATCAATTTTGTAATAAGCTCACTATCACTGACCTCTAAATAATCTTCATAAAGTTTTATCATTTCTGCACCTAAAATTTCTTAGACATCTTTCCTTTTGTATTCTGCAAGATCTGTTCTATTGCATTATTAGTTAAATTCTCTATATTCATATCCGCTTCGTGCGTTCCTCCAAGACTGTCTATGGTAATGCTCCCAATTCGTACTATTCTTTGAAATAGAGACTGATGTACATTAACATTAGCTATTCTTTCAAATGGTATTATAATTCTCTTAACACCTACAATGCCTGTTTTTAGGGTAATATCATGATCTGTTAGCTCTATTGATTTGAATCTATTTGCTATCCAAGTTAATAGCGATCTGAATATAACCAATATCCAAATTACTAATATTACTTGATTGTGATAATCACCTATATTACTTGGTAGA
>Ga0209343_10004612_pt1 | contig 16960 bp, 18 predicted proteins | sample RifCSPlowO2_02_FD_184026 | JGI IMG/M metagenome (GOLD analysis project Ga0209343, IMG submission 184026) | Groundwater microbial communities from Rifle, Colorado - Rifle CSP2_plank lowO2_0.2 (SPAdes) (version 2) | ecosystem: Environmental > Aquatic > Deep subsurface > Groundwater | place... | reverse complement strand
AAATGAAATCACGGTGGGGAGAAGTGGATGATTGTGGAGTTCCGTACATATAAATACATATAAAGTACGGAACGACATCTCGCCGAATCCGCCAGCTGGCGGAAAAGGCGGATGGTGAACCCCCCCCAGAAACGCAGGTAGGCACGGGACTCAAGCAAAAAAGGAACTTCCCCCAGGGCAAGTTTTTAAGCAACTTCAAAGAGAAATGTTTATCGGAGAATACGAACACAATGTAGACGCGAAGGGGAGAATCGCGGTCCCGGCAAAGTTCCGGGCAAAACTTTCATCAAACGCGATTATCACTCGAGGGCTTGATCATTGTTTGTTCGTCTTCACCGCTAAAGAATGGGAAACGCTCGCGCAAAAACTGATTAACCTTCCGCTCGCGCAAGCAAACTCTAGGGCATTTGTACGACTAATGATGGCGGGCGCGATGGAGAGCGAAGTAGATTCCCAAGGAAGAGTGCTGATACCCGATTATCTAAGAAAGTACGCCGGTATCGAAAAACAAGTCATTATCGCCGGTCTCTATAACAGAATCGAAATTTGGAATAAAGACAGCTGGAGGGAATATAAAACACGAAGCGAAAGCCAGTCTGAAGAAATCGCCGAAAAGCTGGGAGAGCTCGGAATCTAGAAAATGCACATTCCAGTCCTTTTAAACGAAGTAGTAAATATACTTGATATTCGAAAAGGACAGTTCGTAATCGATGGCACGCTCGGCGAAGGTGGGCACACGCTCGAAATCGCGAAGAAAATCGGAAAAGAAGGAAAAATGCTCGTGCTTGATCTGGAAGATGAAGCAATCCGCGCTTTTAAAACAAAGATTGCCGGAAAAAAAGATCTTCCGGAAATCATCTGCGAAAACGAGAACTTCGCGAACATTATTGAAACACTTGAAGAAAAGAATTTCGGACAAGCCGATCGATTACTCCTCGATCTCGGATTTTCATCAAACCAAATAGAAGAGCGAAATAAAGGATTTAGTTTTCTCCGCACCGAGCCGCTTCTGATGACCTACGACGCAAACCGCAAGCCCGTGTATGAAATTCTGCGAGAAATACGCGAACACGATCTTGAAGTGATTTTAAGAGACTTAAGCGATGAACGGTACGCGAGAAGAATCGCCCACGCCATCAAAGAAGCCGGAAAGAAAGAACGGATTTTGACAACAACTGACTTGGTGAATGTAATCGAAAAAGCCGTGCCGAAAAACTATGAACGCGGACGAATCAACCCGGCAACTCGAACTTTTATGGCTCTCCGTATGTACGCGAACGACGAATTGGGAAGTCTCGAGAGAATCCTTAAAAATATCGGCGCAATTTTAAAACCTCAAGGAATCGCCGCGATCATCTCATTTAACTCCTCGGAAGATCGCCTTGTGAAAAACTACTTCCGGGAAATGGAAAAAGAGAAACGAGCGGAACTTTTAACAAAAAAACCGATTGAAGCGAGCGAAGAAGAACAAGAGAAAAATCCGCGGAGCCGCTCCGCAAAACTAAGAGCACTGAGAGTCTTATGACAATCATCCAGCCAAATAAAAGTACAAATAGGAGCACGATCACGATTGCCGTCATAAGTACGGCGATTGTAGCAACGTTCATCATGGGTGTTGTAGTCTACGCGGACACGGTAAATATGAAGCACGAAATCAGCCTCAAAGAAAAATCTATTGAGGAGGTAAAGCTTAAAAACACCGAAACCCAAAGCATTCTCTACAAAATGCTCGACGCCGAAAACCTTGAACGGCTTGCGAGCGAGGAAGGGTTGATAAAAGATCCGGCTCCAAAATATCTTGAAACGAAACAATCGCAATGGGTGTTCGCATCTCAGTATTAATTGTTTTCTTCGGGCTTTTTTACGCCGTTCTTATTGGCAAACTTTATAACGTCCAGATAGAAAAAGGCGCCGAATATCAGGCGCGAGCCGAATCGATCAATAAACTCATTGAAGATCTTGTCTCCAAGCGTGGGAGTATTTTTTTAACTGATAAAGATGACGCGCTTATTCCCGCCGCCATCAAAAAAGATTATCCGACAATATACGCGATACCAAGCAAGGTTGAAGACGTTGCCGAGGCCGCGAATCTCCTCTCAGGCATCACCGACATCGCTGTTGAAACACTTGAAAAGCTTTTAAATAAACCAAGCGATCCGTATGAATCGATCGTGAAAAAAGCGCCGATCGAAATGGTTGATAAAGTAAAAGAAGCCGCGATTCCTGGCATCGAAATAGAAATGAAATCAAACCGTTTCTATCCCCAAGGAACACTCGCGGCTCACGTTGTCGGTTTTTGGGGTATAGGGAATGATAATACGCCTCACGGACAATACGGTATTGAGCATTTCTACGAAGAAAAATTACAAGGCAAACTCGACGAAGTTGAAGGAGATAAAATAAAGGAAGCAGAATCTGGTGAGGATGTGATGCTTACAATCGATCGCACGATACAACTCGAGGCCGAAAGAATTCTTGATGATCTTGTAACAACATACAACGCCGAAAGCGGAACAGTTATCGTCGAAGAGCCAAAAACAGGAAAAATAATCGCGCTCGCGAACGCTCCAACCTTTGATCCTAATAAATACGGCGAATCAGAAATAAAAAACTTCTTAAACCCCGCCGTTGAATCAATCTATGAATCCGGTTCAATCTTCAAAGTCATCACAATGGCAAGCGGCATTGATGCCGGAAAAATCACACCCGACACGACATACAACGATATAGGGGAAGTGCGAATAAACGACAGGGTTATAAAAAACTGGGATCTTCAGGCGCACGGACGGGTGACTATGACAAACGTTCTCGAGGAATCAATCAACACCGGTGCGGTGTTCGCCGAGCGCCAAATCGGCCACGAAACATTCTTGGAATATCTTCTGAAATTTGGTTTTGAAAACGCAACAGGAGTCGATCTTCCAGGTGAAGTAACAGGAAATCTTACACCTCTCAAGAAAAACGTCGCGGACATTAACTACGCGACCGCTTCCTTTGGTCAGGGCATCTCGGTAACCCCAATCGGACTTATAAACGCGCTTGCGGCAATTGCGAATGACGGATACTTAATGCGTCCTTATATTACGAAAGACAAAGAACCGGAAACAATTCGCCGCGTTATCTCAAAACAAACTGCTGATACAGTAACTGAAATGATGGTGTCCGCGGTTGATAAAGCAAAGGTGGCGAGAATAAAAAGTTACGCCGTTGCCGGAAAAACCGGTACGGCGCAAGTCCCGGACTTTAAAAATGGCGGCTACACAGAGGATGTGATAAATACGTATGTCGGCTTCACTCCGGCGACAAATCCCCGGTTCATTATTCTTGTAAAGCTTGATAAACCGTATGGCGCTCCGCTCGCAGGACTAACTGTCGTGCCCGCGTTCCGCAACCTTGCCGAATTTATGCTTCACTACTACAATATTCCTCCTGACAGGCTCTAATGAAAGAACGACTTCTCAAAACCCTACAAGTCGCCTTAAAGAAGTTGGCGATAGCAACAATCCGTCGATATAAGCCGGCGGTTATTGGTGTTACGGGAAGTGTTGGAAAAACATCAACAAAGCAGACAGTCTACACAGTCATAAACAACGATCGCCGAGTGCGTACAAGCGCGGAAAATTTTAACAACGAACTTGGTATGCCGCTTACAATTCTTGGAAACTGGAATCACACGGGTGGCGTGTTCTTTTGGCTGAAAGTCCTCATAAAATCAGTTTTTCAACTCGTTGTAAAAACCTCGTATCCCGAACTCCTCATTCTTGAATACGCCGCCGACAGACCGGGGGATATCGATTATCTGCTCGACATCGTGAAACCGCAGATAAGTATTGTAACAGCGGTCGGGGAAAAGCCCGTGCACGTCGAGTTTTATAGTGGCCCCGAAGCAGTCGCGAAAGAAAAGGCAAAACTTGTCGAGTGTTTGAAAAGCGACGAAGTAGCGATTTTAAATGTTGATGATACAAGCGTCTTCGCAATGAAAGAAAAAACAAAAGCCCGCGTCTTTACCTACGGATTTAGCGAGGGTGCTGATATGCGAATTATAAACTTTGAAACACACACATCAGAAAAAAGCGCGCCTGACGGCATAAGCTTCAAACTTGAAAACGGGGGAAGTACCGTGCCGATACGAATAAAGAATGCGCTTGGAAAAAGCCAAGCCTACGCCGCCGCCGCGGCCGCGTCAGTCGGATTGCTTTTCGGGTTTAACTTGGTTAAGATTTCCGAGAAATTAAGTCATTACAAATCGGAAAAAGGACGAGCAACAAGCATCCAAGGCATCAAAGGAAGCTATATCATCGACGATACATACAACGCCTCCCCGCTCGCGGTAAAATCAGCGCTCGAAATTTTAAGTGAATTAAAAGCCGAGCGTCGTATCGCGGTACTCGCGAATATGGCGGAAATGGGAAGGTTTTCCGATAAAGCGCACGAAGAAGTCGGCGCCGCCGCCGCGAAAGTCGCGGATATTCTCGTTACCGTTGGCGACAAGGCGCGTCTCATTGCTGAAGGCGCACGCAAAGCCGGAGCCGGAATCGCGAAGTCAAATATTGTAAGTTGCGGCAATAGTGAAGAAGCAACAAACTTTTTAAAAAGAACAGTAAGAAAAGGGGATATGATCCTTATAAAAGGTTCACAATCAACGCGGATGGAAAAAGTAGTTAAAGAGTTAATGCTCAAACCCAGTGACGCGAAAGATCTTCTTGTTCGTCAATACGGTAAATGGTTAAAATCCTAGAAAGGGTTTATCCTGAGCGAACATAGTGAGTCGAAGGGCCCTATCGTCTAGTGGCTAGGACATCAGGTTCTCATCCTGGAAACAGGGGTTCGATCCCCCTTAGGGCTACAGTCAAATAAAGAATTAAAAAATAAATGATCAGAATAAATCTAATAGAAAAATTAAAGGTTATTTTTAGAATAAATAAAGGGAAAAGTTCAGAGAGTAGACAAGGAAGTGTAGGCATCTTAAACGAAAGTAAAGGAAGTACGTTTAAAAATAACAAGGTTTCAGGATTTGAAACGGCTATGATAGACAAAGGGGAGAATACTACAACAGAAGAAAACGAATTCAAGAGATAAACAACCCTCGCCTTGGAACCAATGAAACCCAAACCTCTCACAACACTTTTTATAATAAGCTTCGTGGCACTTATTCTCGCGACTCTCGTGGGATACTTAAATACACGAGGTATAAGCGGGGAATTAATATTTCACTTTGGAAAAGGCGGCAAGGCAGATCTTGTAGGAACAATAGCCACGTTTTACAAAATTATGGGTATGAGTCTCGGGGTGCTCCTTATAAATTGGATTATCGGTCGTGAGCTTATTGAAAAAGAAACAACGCTTGCGTACATCCTTGGAAGCGTTTCTCTTGTTTTCTCGCTCCTCCTGCTTGTTTTCGCGCTCTATATTGTTTCATTCAACTAAACCTCGCGGGGTTGACGAAAGACCGCAATATCGCTAATCTTATTTCCAATGTTCGCAATCATCGAAACCGGCGGAAAACAATACAAAGTTACCCCCGGAAAAAAGATAAAAGTTGATCGAATCATAGCCGACCTGCCCGCCGGAGCTTCAGCGAAGGTGGGGGCCGGTTCTGATTTTGTTTTCGATAAGGTACTTTTAGTAAGTGGTGAAAAACCTCAGATTGGAGCCCCGTACGTGAAAGGCGCGAAAGTTGAAGCAAAGATAACAAAAGAAGGACGAGCAAAACGAAAAATCGTCTATCGGTATCACTCAAAAAATAGGTTTGATAAAAAGAAAAGCAATCGTGAGCACTATACTGAAGTTGAGATCGTAAAAATAACCGCCTAATAAAAAAGGCGGTTATTTAATAAGAAACATACCCGTGAAGAAATTCTTGAAGCAGGTGTAATGTAAAATAGGCAGTAGTCTGAATCGTATTCTCCGAAGCGCTCGGCGTCATAATAAAGATATCTTTTCTTACCGGGGGTTGGATTGTTTGATAGGCAGCTACCATAACATCTCGACTGCCAAAGCGACGGATTCTGATACCTTGCGGAGTTTGTCGAAGCATCGGCACCTCAAAATTCAGTTTGATAACAACGTAAGCCGCCTCGACGTCTTTTTCCAACTCTCTTCGGGCGAATATTTCATAGAACTTTTCTCCTAGATCATAGACATAGTCATCAATCGCTTCAGGAACACCAATATCGATCAATGGAATGGCTTGTTGCAATGGTTTGGCAATGCCCATAAGTTCCATACAACAGTATCCAAGAATATCTTTCTGTACCGCGAGTTCAACGCTGACGTTTTCAATAATTCTACGGAGTTCAATTGTCTCTATATCAAAAGACGTCTCAGTCTCTGTATCGTTAGAATGGGAATGCGAAATAGGGTAGTTCATAGAGAATTTTCTAAAGAACACGCTCATAAAACAACCTCCGACTAGGTTACGCCCTCACACTATGCCGAGCTAGTTCCGGCGCGTCAAGGCTTCACCAAGCGTCTCCTCATCAGCAAATTCAATTTCACCACCTGTCGGAATTCCGCGTCCTAAAGAGCTTATCTTTTTCGCAAAATCTTGAAGTTCGCCGCGGATAACAGAGGCATTCAAATCACCATAGGTTGTAGGGTTTACAGCGATGACGATTTCATCCGCGGTACCCCCGAGCTCCTTTTTAATCCAATCCCGAAGGCTCTTAAGCCGAAGCTTTTGGCTTGGATCAAGCAAACCATTTTTCTTAAGATCTCCAAGAACAAGATACCGTCCGCGAAACCGCTTGGTGTGTTCAAGGGAAAGAAGGTCAGTTTCTTTTTCAACAATCGCGATAGTCCGTTTGTCTCGCCGCTCATCACTGCAAATATCACAAAGCCCCGTTTTGTTATTGGTAATAAAAAAACAATTTTTACAGGGCTTGAGTGTTCCAAGAATCCCGAGCGCGCTTCGAGCCTCTTCGATAGTATTTGCTCCGGAAGTAATAAAATGAAACGCGAGCCGAATTGCCTGCCGAGGTCCAACGCCCGGAAGTTCGGAAAAGATATCGACGAATTTCTTAATGGGTTCCGGGATCGTCATAATGCGTATCAATATTCTGAAAACTTGTTTTCTCTTTCTCAAACCGAAGTGTGACAGTACCAAGAGGCCCATTGCGGTGCTTCGCGATAATAATTTCGACCAAGCCCTGTTCTTCCGGCGGTACGTTCGTCCGATCGCGATCTTTAGGATGAATGAAAAGCACAACATCCGCGTCCTGCTCAATAGAGCCTGATTCGCGAAGATCAGAAAGTTTCGGAATTTTTATTTCACGTTGGTCAACCGCGCGGGAGAGCTGGGAAATCGCGATGATCGGAACGGAAAGTTCGCGCGCGAGGCCCTTAAGTCCGCGTGAAATTTCGGTAACCTGTTGGACAGTATTATCAGAATTTGTCCGCGGTTGGATAAGCTGAAGATAGTCAACGACAATAAGCGCGAGGCCCTTTTGTTCTGCTTGGAGCCGTCGCGCCATCGAACGCATCTGAATAATATTCGGCGATGGTGTGTCGTCAATGAAAAGCGGCGCCCGAGAAAGTTTATCAACCGAAGCCTGAATCATTTGAAAATCAATTTCATCGCGAAGCCGTCCGGTACGAAGCTTCCAAAGATCAACGCCTGCCTCGGCGCTGATAATACGATCAATAACCTGTTCCCGTGACATTTCAAGTGAGAAAATGCCAACCGGTTGATCAGTATGAATCGCGGCGTGGCGGGCGATATCAAGCGCGAAAGAAGTTTTTCCGTATGACGGCCGCGCGCCGACAATAATAAGATCAGATTTCTGAAGTCCTGAAAGGAGATTATCAAGCTTCGTAAATCCTGTCGGGACGCCACGAAGTTTTTCTCCTTCGCCCTCATGAAGTTTTTCGATCCGTTCAATCGCGGTTTGAAGATCTTCCCGGATACTGACAAAGTTTTTTGTAATCGAAGATTGGGAAATGCCAAAAATCCGCTGTTCGATTGAATCAAGAACCTCATCAAGATCAGACGAGGTGTCAAAAGCAGTTTCCGTGATTTCCGCCGAGGCGTTGATAAGTTGCCGTAAGACGTGTTTGTCGCGGACAATCTTCGCGTAATGCGTGATGTGCGAAGAAGTCGGCACCATATTAATAATTTCGGTAAGATAGCTCGACCCGCCCGTATCCTGTAATTGTCCCGCGTCCTTAAGGCGTGTTGTAACGCTCAAAATATCAATCGGCTGGTGCCGTTCCCATAACCAAAGAATTGCCTCGTAGATTTCCGCGTGTGTTTTCTTATAAAAATCATTCGGCGACAAAACATCCGCGATATTGAAAATCGCGTCCTTGTCGATCATAAGAGCTCCAAGTACCGATTGTTCAGCCTCAAGGTCCTGAGGAGGAAGTTTTAAATTTGGTTGGTGCGCCATAGGAATGGTCCGAGAGGTGTGTCCTCTACCGTAAATCCTAGCGCGCTGAGTTTCTTCCGCAAGCCGTCAGCCTGAATAAACTGTTGATTACCGCGCAATTTCTCTCGTTGTTTAAGGAGCGTTCGCGCTTTGAGAGGGGCTGGAGACGTGATGAAAGCAATCCCTAAAAGCTCAAGTTTTTTGAGAAGAAAGCGAGAAAGCTCCTTCGCCTGAGCTCCTGAAAGAAGCCAAAGTTTGTTCTGAAGGGGAGTAATAAGCTTGAAAAGAGCGGCAACCGCCTCGGGGGTATTAAAATCATCGTCCATAGCCCGATAAAAATCGCGATCAGCCGCCGTAATGAACTCTTTAATCTCAAAAGATTTTTTCGCTTTACTGGAGTGTTCAATAAAACGAAGTCGTTCCAAAGTAAGTCGCAAGTTCTGAAGACCATTCTCGGCTTGTTCTATAGTCGTCTCGGTATAGTTGAAAGGCGAGCGGTAATGATGAAGAAGAACAAGGTAGCGAAGGATGAGCGCTGAATGCTTCTTAAGGAAATCTCGGATAGTCAGAAAATTACCCAAACTCTTCGACATCTTCTCGTTATTGATAAGAAGGAAACCCGTATGCATCCAAATACGGACAAACGGTTTCTTACCCGAAGCCGCCTCCTGTTGAGCAATCTCTGCTTCGTGATGAGGAAACTTCAAATCAATACCGCCTCCGTGAATATCATATTGCGGTCCGTAAAAATGTTCAGAAATAGCGGTGTCTTCAATATGCCATCCCGGTCGTCCCTTCCCAAGGCGGGTGTTCCAAGAGGGTTCACCGGGTTTGTAAAATTTCCATAAGCAAAAATCTCCCTTATTTCGTTTTTCCGCATTCTCATCAACGCGGGAAATCGCGTCTTCTGCTTGAAGCACAGTTCGCTTCGAAAGTTTGCCATATTCCTTAAACTTCGAAATATCGAAGTAGTACCCGTCAGAAATTTTGTACGCGTAGCCTCGCGCGACAAGAGTCTCAACCTGCTTCACGATCTGCGGAATAAATTTTGTTGCCGGCGCGTACTTCGTAACCGAAATCACACCAAGTTTTTTCATGTCATCGAAGTGGGCCCGTGTAAAAGTTCGGGCAAGAGAAAGTGCCGATACTCCTTTTTCTGCGGCCCGCTTGATGATTTTATCATCAACGTCAGTGATATTTTGAAGATAAGATATTTTATAGCCCTGGCTTCGCGCGTAACGCACAAATGTATCAAAAGCAATATAGGTTCGCCCGTGTCCGATATGCGAATAGTCGTAAACAGTCGGACCGCAGACGAAAAGTTTAATCGGTTTTCTCGATTTCTGAAGTTCTTCTTTACGATTAGTGAGTGTATTATAGAGAAACATAAGGTTTAGAAATTCAAAATAAGCTCTATACTCTATACTATATACTCAATACGACGACTGTAAATGCGTTGACAAAGACGCAATTTTTCATACAATAGGTAAGAATTTATGAACGAAGAAAAGAACAACTCGGAAGAAACAAAAGAAAGCTCGCCCGAAGAAATAATTGTTCGCCTTGAAAAAGAGAAGCAGGAATACCTAGATGGCTGGAAGCGTGCAAAGGCCGATCTTATAAACTATAGAAAGGATGAACTGAAACGGTTTGAAGAAATAGCACGATTCGGTACGGAGGATGTAATGCTCGATCTAACACTTATTCTCGATAGCTTCGATCTTGCAATGCGATCGGGTACGGCAGAATCAAACGAAGGCGTGCGTATGATTAAGACGCAACTGATGGATATTTTGAAGCGGCGGGGGCTTGAGCGGATTCCGATAAAAAAAGGAGATGAATTTAATCCAACGCTCCACGAAGCAGTCGCGGAAAGCGAAGAAGACGAAGCACCGGGAAAAATAACTGAAGAATTAAGCGCTGGATATATGTTAAACGGAAGAGTTATCCGTCCGGCGCGCGTCAAAGTAGCAAAATAATTAATTAAAACAAAAGGTCACTCTTCTACTACATTCTACTTTCTACATACTATGAAAATTATCGGCATTGATTTAGGAACAACAAACTCGGCGGTTGCTGTCGTTGAAGGCGGCGAGCCCCGCATTATTGAAAACCAGGAGGGGAATCGCACGACTCCCTCGGTTGTCGCGCTTTCGAAATCAAACGAACGTCTCGTAGGGCTTCTCGCGAAACGGCAGTCAGTGACGAATCCGAAGAACACGATTTATTCAATGAAGCGTCTTATTGGAAGAAAGTTTTCCGATAAAGAAGTGCAAAGTGACAAAAAACTCTTGCCTTATGAGATTAAGGAAGCCTCCGACGGCGGTACCGAAATCAAAATGGGAGACAAATGGTACAAACCGGAAGAAATATCTGCGATGGTTTTAAGTAAGTTAAAAACGGACGCGGAGACGCGTCTCGGTGAAAAAATCGAAGAAGCGGTAATTACCGTTCCCGCCTACTTCGGCGATGCCGAACGGCAGGCGACAAAAAATGCCGGAGAGATCGCAGGACTCAAAGTGGATCGAATTATCAATGAACCGACCGCCGCGGCATTCGCCTACGGTCTGGGTAAAACGAAGGATCAAAAAATCGTAGTTTACGATTTTGGCGGCGGAACATTCGATGTTTCGGTACTAGAAATTAGCCATGATAGCGAAACAAAAGAGCAGACAATAGAAGTAAAAACAACAGGCGGGGACACGCACCTGGGCGGAGACGACTTTGATAGCCGCGTTAACGAATACCTCGTAGCCGAATATAAAAAACAGGAAGGAATTGATATTTCAAAAGATCCGCTCGCGATTCAACGTCTCAAAGAAGCCGCGGAACGGGCGAAACACGAACTTTCAACCTCAGTTGAAACCGAGATAAATCTTCCCTACATCACATCAACCGAAGCTGGTCCGAAGCATTTTGTGATGAAACTCACGCGAGCAAAGCTCGAAGAGCTTGTTCATGATTTTCTCGATCGCTCGATCAAACTTACAAGAAAAACCGTTGAGGAAGCGGGGTTCAAACTTTCGGATATTGATGAAGTTATTCTTGTTGGCGGTCAAACGCGTATGCCGAAGATACAGGAAGCCGTAAAGAACCTTTTCGGTAAAGAACCACACCGCAACATTAACCCGGACGAAGTTGTGGCACTCGGCGCCGCGATTCAAGGTGAAATCTTAGCGGCAAAAAAGGAAGGTCGTAAAACCGAAGGTGAAATAAAAGATGTTTTACTTCTCGATGTGACGCCACTACCATTCGGTATTGAAACGCTCGGAGGCGTATTTACGAAACTCATCGATAAAAATACGACGGTTCCGACTTCAAAATCCCAGGTATTTTCAACAGCCGCTGATAACCAAACATCGGTTGAAATCAACGTCCTCCAAGGGGAGGCGGAAATGGCTGAACATAACAGAACACTTGCTCGCTTTATCCTCGATGGCATTCCGCCCTCGCCGCGAGGCATGCCGCAAGTCGAAGTTACCTTTGATATCGACGCGAATGGTATCTTAAACGTCTCGGCAAAAGATAAGGCAAGCGGAAAAACTCAATCAGTTCGTATTGAAGCCTCAACAAATCTTTCAAAAGAAGATATCGAACGAATGAAAACCGAAGCCGCCTCGCACGCCGAAGAAGATAAAAAACGCAAAGAATTCGTGGAATTAAAAAACCAGGCGGAAAATACGATCTATCTCGCTGAAAAATCGGTAAACGAAGCAGGGGAGAAAGTATCGCAAGAAATAAAAGATGGCATCAAAGCGAAAATAGAAGAAGTGAAAAAAGCCGCCGCGGAAACGGACAAAGAAAATTTGCAGAAATCTCTTACGGAACTTTCAACAGAACTTCAAAAAATAGGCAAAGCGATGTACGATAAGGGAAACGAAACGAATGCCTGAACCATCCCTTATCACAAAAGTAACCTCCGACATTTCAGCTGACGTCGATTACTCGCCTATAAAGATAGTTGCCCTAGTAAGCGTCGCAACGCTCTTTGCGTTTTTTGCGGGATATTTCTTAGGTGACTTTCTCCTCGCGGCCGAAGTAAAAAGCCTTGTTCTTACGGGAGTCGCAATGGCGATGCTTCTCATATTTTTTGTTCTCCAAGCACTTTTCATAAAAAGTTTTGGAAAGATTACCCTCGCCGTCACGCTTGAAATAATCGTGATGTTCCTGCCGCTCGCGGGTTACAGTTCAATCCTTGTCCTAACAGGATTTGTTGTCGCGACGCTATGGATTTTTTTCGCTCATCATATGGGAAGAAACGAGCTCCAAAATGAATTGAGGATCGACTACTTTAGAGTATCGAAAATAGTGATTGGAGGATCACTAACTGCGCTCGCGCTCATCATAGCCGTGTCCTACTCGGCGGCATTCTTACGAAGCGAAAACCTGAGTAAAAGAACCTTCAGCTACCTTGTAGACTCAACAATGCCAATGCTTGAGAAATATATAGAAAGTTTTATGGGCGCATTAAGTAACGGCGTTGGTGGATTTATCGAGAAAAATATCAACGGCGAACTTCTGAAAAGTATCGCGGGAGGTGCGGAAATTCCAGAAGCAGTAAAAACAGAGGCGGTTGAATCGGCAAAGTCAGAAGTCAAAAACCAGGTCAGTGATCTTGTAAAAAGCATTACCGAGGAAAAAGACGCGATTACGAATGATCTCTATAAGGAGGCGAAAAATAACTACAATGCTCTTCCCGCGGACGGCAAATTAATGGTTGAGTTTATTTTAATTATTGTTGTGTTTCTTGTCATAAAAAGCATATCATTCGCGGTACGTTGGATTGTCGCGCCAATAGGGTACGTGGTATACCAAGTCCTCTTATTTTCCGGTTTCGCGCTTATTCGTTTAGAATCTCGAAGCCGAGAAATTATCGTCCTGAATTAAGTAAGAAAAAAATCGATTAGTGCTCCGCTCCCTTTTCTACTACATTCTACTTTCTACACACTACATACTTGTAAGATGAAGGATTACTACAAAATTCTTGGAGTTGAACGTGGCGCTTCAACAGAAGACATAAAAAAAGCCTACCGAAAACTTGCTCATAAATACCACCCCGATAAAAGCGGTGGCGATGAAAGCAAGTTCAAGGAAGTCAATGAGGCGTATCAAATACTTTCAAACGCTGAAAAAAGAAAACAGTACGACCGCTTCGGACACGTGTTTGAGGGCGGTGCTCAGTCCGGCTTTGGCGGCGCGCAAGGGTTTGATTTTAGCAATATGGGCAATATGGGATTTGACGTCAATTTCGGAGAAATGGGGGATATCGGAAATATCTTTGACGCGTTTTTTGAAGGATTAGGCGTCAAACAAAAACGCCGCACATACCAACGCGGCTCGGACCTTGAGCTTGTCGAAGAAATAACGCTTGAAGAGGCGTATAAAGGAAAGCAAAATACAGTTGAGTTTAAAACGTTCGAACGGTGCAAAACCTGTAATAGCATAGGGTACGATACCAAAGCGGGTTTTACAACCTGTGCTACCTGTGCTGGTCGGGGAGAAATTAAAGAAATGAGAAATACGTTCTTCGGAAGTTTTTCCCAAGTTGTCGCCTGTAATAAATGCCACGGCACGGGCCAAATTCCAAATAAAACCTGCGAAACCTGCAAAGGGCACGGACGCGTGGAAGGAAAAAAGACAGCGACCCTTGAAGTTCGCCCCGGTATCGAAAACGGTCAGATTATAAAAATAAAAGGAATGGGCGAGGTGGGAGAACGCGGTTCAGAAGCAGGTGATTTGTACGTACGGATTAAAATAAAACCGCATCCGAAATTTGAACGCCGCGGCGCTGATTTATATACAAGAATAGAAGCCAATATTGTTGATATCCTAATTGGTAAAGAAATCGAAATCCTGACATTGAGTGGCAGAAAGATAAAAATTGCGATCGCTCCTGGCCACAATCTCAAAGAACCGATTGTTGTTGGGAAAGAAGGAATGCCGCCTCACGGAAATCTTGTTGTTGATCTTGAAATAAAAACGCCGCGAAAGTTGAATGCCGAAGCGAGAAAACTTCTCGAGAACTTACGAAAAGAACTGAAAGAAGAGTAGATAAAGTTGAAAACCCGTATGAAATGGTGTAGGCTCTGAAAGCACCAAACGAGCGGTGTTGATTTTTTAAGAATCGACTGCGGCCCCTATAACCCCATTAAAAAGATGGTTATAGAGAAAGAAATAAAGATGCGTTACAAGCCCTAAAAACGTATCGATTGCCCCTATAGCTCAGTTGGTAGAGCAGCTCCCTTTTAAGGAGAAGGTCCCAGGTTCGATCCCTGGTGGGGGCACTAGGGATACTCTTATAATGAAAAAACGGAAATCCATTCTTGTATTCATAAGTGTCATCATTCTCGCCTCCATAGCGGCGGTTTTTATTATTCCGCCCCCGCAAGAAAAAATCGTTGTTCCAGTTCTTCAAAAAGAATTTACGGCTCCCGATCTTTGGTTCAACAGATTCAATGCTTGGCGGCTTGGTCTCGATCTTGTTGGAGGAAGCGCCCTTGTATATGAAATTAATTTAGATCAGGTCAAAGAATCCGATTACGAAAGCGTTGTCGGAGGCTTACGGGACGTCATCGAACGTCGTGTAAACAAATTCGGCGTCGCCGAACCAAAAGTAACAACCGCCCAAAAAGGAAAAAGTTATGAGCTTATTATTGAACTGCCCGGCATAAAGAACGTTGAAGAAGCAATTGCTCAAATCGGTTCAACACCGCTTCTTGATTTCCGCGAAGTCCAAGGGGAAGGGGACGAAGCTGTGTTTGCGCTTACTGAACTAACCGGCAGATACATCAAAAACGCCCAAGTAGATCTCGATCAAGTAACACGCAAGCCGCTTATCTTGCTTGAGTTTGATGAAGAAGGGGCAAAATTTTTCGAAGAGATTACAACTCGAAATATCGGAAAACCGCTTGGAGTATTTCTTGACGGTGAATTAATTCAAGCGCCGACAGTGAATGAAGCAATCCCCGGAGGCAGTGCCCAAATTACTGGCGACTTTTCAATCGATGAAGCGCGGCTCATTGTCGAACGTTTTAACGCCGGCGCTCTTTCTGCTCCGATCAACCTCGTAAATCAAAGAACAGTAAGCGCGACTGCCGCCTCCGACGCGCTCGAAAAAATGATCTTCGCTGGTGTTGTAGGGACGCTCCTTGTGATGCTTTTTATGGTGATTTACTACCGCGGCTTGGGATTTTTCGCGGTTGTTGCCCTTTTCTTTTACGTAATTCTGACCCTCGGCGCCTTTAAAAGCATTCCAAACTTTACAATGACGCTCGCTGGTATTGCTGGTTTCATTCTTTCAATCGGTATGGCTGTTGATGCGAACATTCTTATCTTCGCGAGAACAAAAGAGGAGCTTGCGAAAGGTATTACAAAATTAAGCGCTATCGAGGAAGGATTCCGCCGTGCCTGGCCGTCAATCCGAGACTCAAATACAACAACTATTATCTCGTCAATTATTCTCTACTATTTCACTTCAAGCTTTGTTCGCGGATTCGCGCTCACGCTTTTAATCGGTGTTGTGGTAAGTATGTTTAGCGCGATTTTTGTAACACGAACGCTTTTGAGAGTCTTTATGAAAAATAAACCTATGCAGAAGTTAAGCTAATATGATGAACATTATCGGCAACAGAAAAATATTTTTGAGTATCTCGAGCGTGTTTCTCGTTGCCGCGATCGCGAGCATTATGTATTTCGGATTCCGCCTCGGCGTTGATTTTCAAAATGGTTCGCTCTGGCAAATTGGGGTAGAAAGTACTAATACGAAAGAAATCAAAGAGTTCTTCGAAGTAGAGTTAAAAATCGAAAATCCCGCGATCTCCATTGATGAAAGTGGTGCGGTATATTCGCTTGTCTTTGAACAAATTTCAGATGCGGATCGCCGGGCTAATTTTGCTAAACTTCAGGAAAAATTCGGTGCGAACAAAGTTGCCGACCTCGATTTCTGGTCAACAAGTCCGTCGGTTTCAAAAGAGTTGCGGCAAAAAGCCATTCTCGCTGTTATCTTTGTCCTTATTTTTATTTCACTTTACGTTGCGTGGGCGTTCCGCAAAGTTTCCCGCCCTGTAAGTTCTTGGAAATATGGTTTGATTACGCTTCTAACACTTACTCATGACGCGATAATTCCAGCGGGACTCTTCGCGTTCCTAGGGCATTATTATGGGCTTGTAGTAGATACGAATTTCATCGTTGCCCTACTTGTTATTATCGGTTTCTCAGTCCACGACACGATTGTTGTATTCGACCGCACGCGTGAAAACCTCTTGCGTCACTACGGATCTGAAAATCTTGAAACTATCGTAAATAGAAGCGTCAACGAAACCTTCACGCGGTCAATCAACACGTCATTAACGCTTGTCGTCGTGCTTATCACGGTATTCCTTCTAGGGCCTCTCTCGCTTCATTACTTTATTCTTACGATTCTTGTCGGCACCGTTATCGGTACATATTCCTCGATCTTTGTCGCAAGCCCGCTCCTTGTTATTGCTGAAAAGCTGAAACGACAGAAGTAGAAGGCTAGGAAGCTGGTCCAAATAAGAACATAGAGTTGACGGGGAAGCCAAAAAGGTGTATTCTTACCGCATCGATGTTAACCA
>Ga0209343_10004609_pt1 | contig 16965 bp, 16 predicted proteins | sample RifCSPlowO2_02_FD_184026 | JGI IMG/M metagenome (GOLD analysis project Ga0209343, IMG submission 184026) | Groundwater microbial communities from Rifle, Colorado - Rifle CSP2_plank lowO2_0.2 (SPAdes) (version 2) | ecosystem: Environmental > Aquatic > Deep subsurface > Groundwater | place... | reverse complement strand
CAGCCTGCGTCCCGGCGGACAGTACGTGATGGCCGACCTCGACCGCGAAGGCGGCGTCGAACGGCTCATGCGGGAACTGCTCGATGCGAAGCTCCTCCACGGCGACGTGCTGACCGCGACCGGCAAGACGGTTCGTGAGAATCTCAAGGGCGTCAAGCGCAACGGGCGGGGCAACGTGATCCGTCCGATTTCGGACCCGATTGCTCCCACGGGCACGCTCGCCATCCTGAAAGGGAATCTGGCGCCCGAGGGCGCGGTCGTCAAAACGGCTGGCGTGAAGAATTTGCGCCTCGAGGGACCGGCGCGGGTGTTTGACTCCGAAGAAGACGCCATGCAGTCCATCCTCAAGGGCAAGGTCCATGCGGGCGACGTGGTCGTGATTCGCTACGAGGGTCCCAAGGGCGGGCCGGGGATGCGAGAGATGCTGGCGGTGACGGGCGCGCTGCACGGCGAGGGGCTGGGAGACAAGGTGGCCCTGCTGACCGACGGACGGTTTTCGGGAGCAACCCACGGGCTGATGGCCGGGCACGTGGCTCCGGAAGCGGCTGTGGGCGGTCCGATTGCCGCTCTGAAAGAAGGCGACTGGATCACCGTGGACGCCGCGAAGCGCGAGCTCTCGGTGCGCCTGACGAAGAAAGAAATCCAGAGCCGCTTGAAGAAATGGAAAGCGCCCGCTCCGCGATTCACTAGGGGGGCGCTGGCCAAATATGCGAAATTGGTCTCGTCGGCCTCGCTGGGAGCGGTCTGCGGGTAGGGTCGCGTCGCCCGGCGGAGAAGACACTGCTCCCTTACGGTCGCGGCTCGGACTCCATGCAAGATTTTGCTTGACATGGGGTTACGGCATAGATAGCATGGCCTTGGAGTTGTTAGTGGACGTGTACGGCGCGGAAGATTAGTTTCGGAAAGCCACCCGTTTGCTCAGGCGACGAGGTGGTTTTTTTATTGGCCCCCGGCCAGCGAAGGCTCGTTCGACGCGACGGTTCGGTCCCGCAACCTCAGAGAACAATTAAGGAGAAAGAGAAGTTGGCAAGAACAACAGGAAGAGTAAAGTGGTTTAACAACACCAAAGGCTATGGTTTCATCGGCCAGGACAGCGGGGCGGACGTTTTCGTTCATTATTCCGCTATCTCGGGCGAGGGGTACAAGACTCTCCAAGAGGGTGACCTGGTGGAATTTGAGGTAACTCAGGGTCAGAAAGGTCCTCAGGCGGAGAAGGTGATGAAGCTCTAAGACCTCCGCAACGATTCTATCGCAGCGGACCCAACCGGTTCTCGAAACCCCGGCATTGCTGTAGGGCAGTGGCGGGGTTTCTTTGTTTCTCCCCAGCGGGCTGCACTGCTATCCTGACCGCTCCCTCACGGTCCCTTCGACTTCGCTCAGGGCAGGCGCGGGTCTGATTTTCCGTTTCCCAGGACGGCCGCGATTTCCTCTGCCCGGATGGCTCCTTCCCGCAGGAGTTCCCAGGTATCGGCGCGCAAGTCCACAACCGTCGAAGGCTGCGTGGCGCCGCTCGGTCCTCCATCCAGGATCAACGCGACCGACTCCCCCAAACACCGCTCGACTTCCTGAGCGGTCGAACATTCCTTCTCGCCCGTCCGGTTAGCGCTGGTTCCGGTCAGTGGAACCCCCGCCAGTCTTACCAGCGCCCGCGGGATCGCGGCCGCCGGCACCCGCAGGCCGATCCGGCCGCTCCCGCCCGTAACCAGCGCGGGCACTTTGGCTGATGCCGCCACAACAATCGTCAGCGGTCCCGGCCAGAACCGACGCGCCAGGCGGTGGAAATTCGGCGGCAATTCGGCGGTCAACTCGCGGGCCATCTCCTCCGAATCAAGGAGCAGCAGCAGCGGCGCGTTCATCGAGCGGCCTTTGATCGCAAAGATTCGCTCGACCGCCGTGCGGTCAAACGGGTTGGCCGCGAGGCCATAGTAGGTGTCCGTGGGGATGGCGACGACCTGGCCGCGCCGAATCCGTTCCGCCGCCTGTGCGATCGCGGAAGGTTCGGGCGAATCCGGGTTGACCTGCACAATTTCTGCCATTCATTTCCTCGAATGAATAAAGAGGGGCCACAGAGGCACAGAGGCACGGAGGATTAGAAAGCAGAAGACAAGAACAATTCAACAACTGTCATCCTGAGGCGCGAAGCGCCGAAGGACCTGCTTTTCTTCTAACTTCTAACTTCCGCTCTTCTTTCCTCTGTGCCTCCGTGGCGATCCAACCACCTAGAGTAAAACAGGACCTTCCGGCGCGGACAGGCTAAAATAGTTGGCGATGCGGTCCATGCGACGAAAGATCGAGGGGCAGCACCATCCGCTCGTCAAAACGGTTCGCCGGATGGTGCGGAGCGGGGAACTCGCCGAGGACGGTTTTGTCCTGCTCGAAACAGTGCGCCTGATTGAGGATGCCCTGGCGAGCGGCGTCGAGATTACGAGCGTTCTGGTGAATTCCCGCGCGGTGGGCCGTTTCAACCGGCTACTCGAAAGGCTGCCCGTGGAAACAGCGGTCTATGAGGTAGCGGCGAAAGTTTTCGAGACGCTCGTGACCACCGAGACCAGCCAGGGAATCCTGGCGCTGGCTGCCGAGCCGCGCTGGCAGGAGGAAGATTTGTTTCCCTCCGGCAGGCCGCCGTTGATCCTGGTTCTGGCAGGACTGCAAGACCCGGGGAATCTGGGAACGGTCCTGCGCGCTGCCGAAGCGTTTGGGGCCACGGGAGTCCTGCTGACTCAGGGGACCGTCAGCCCATACAACGCCAAAGCCATTCGCGCCACCGCCGGGGCGCTCTTCCGTCTGCCGGTGCTGCGCGGCTTGTCCGTGGCCACGATCCTGGCGCTCCTGCGGCGAAGAAAGGTGAAGCTCCTTACGAGCGTTGTGGCGGCGGGGACGAGCCTTTCCAAAGCGAATTTGACCGGACCGATCGCCGTGGTGTTCGGCTCGGAAGGAGCCGGCGCTCCGCCAGAGTTCCGGGCGGCGGGAGAGCCGCTCACGATTCCCCTGGCCCCGGCAGTGGAATCGCTCAACGTGGCCGCGGCCGCCGCCGTGATACTGTATGAAATCGCAAGGCAGAGGAAAGCAGTGACGAGTGGCGAGTGATCAGTGACAAGCGACAGATGTTCAGTTTTATTCTGGTTTCTGATTTATGCTTTTCACTCGTCACTCATCACTTGTCACTTGTCACTGTTCTTAAATATGGGACTATTTCCCAACCTGGAACAGCCGAAAGAAGAGAAGCTGCCGAGTCCGTTGGCTGATCGCATGCGTCCGAGGACGCTCGATGAGTTCGTGGGGCAGCAGCATCTGCTCGCGCCGGGCAAGCCGCTGCGGACGCAGCTCGAGCGGGACGAACTCTCCTCGGTGATTTTCTGGGGGCCGCCGGGGTCGGGCAAGACGACGCTCGCGCGCATCATCGCCAATCGCACCAGGAGCGACTTCGTCAACTTCAGCGCGGTGCTGAGCGGCATCAAGGAGATCAAGGAAGTGATGGCGGAGGCGGCCCGGACGCGCCGTCTGGGGCGGCGCACGATCCTCTTTGTGGATGAAATCCACCGCTTCAACAAGGCCCAGCAGGACGCCTTCCTGCCGTATGTCGAGAAAGGCGACGTGGTCCTGATCGGAGCCACGACGGAGAACCCTTCGTTTGAAGTCATCTCCGCGCTGCTGTCGCGCGCGCGCGTCTATCGCCTGCATCCGCTTGCTGTCGAGGACATCGTGCTGCTGCTCCGCCGGGCGCTCGCGGACAAGGAGCACGGCTACGGCGACCAGAAGATTGAAGTGGACGAATCGCTGCTGCGGCAGATTGCCGTCTTTTCCAGCGGTGACGGCCGCATTGCCTACAACATGCTCGAAGCCGCCGTCCAGGGCACACCCTCCGACGCGAAAGCTCTGGAGGGCACGCCCACCGAAGCATTTGCGCAGGAGGGCAGGCCCCCGACGGAAGGTTTGATCCGCATCACGCCCGCGATTCTAGAAGCGACGCTCCAGAGCAAGGCGTTTCTCTACGACAAGGCCGGGGAAGAGCACTTCAACATAATTTCGGCGCTCCACAAGTCGCTGCGGAACAGCGACGCGGATGCGGGCGTCTATTGGCTGGCGCGGATGCTCGAAGCCGGTGAAGACCCCCTCTACGTAGCGCGCCGCCTCGTACGCTTTGCGAGCGAAGACGTCGGCCTGGCCGATCCGCAGGCCCTCCCGCTGACGGTGGCGGCGATGCAGGCCGTGGACTTGATTGGGATGCCGGAGGGTGCGCTGGCGCTGGCCGAGGCGGCGATTTATCTCGCGCTCGCGCCGAAATCAAACAGTCTTTACACCGCTTACAGCGCCGCGCAACAGGATTTGCTCTCGACCGTAAACGAGCCAGTCCCGCTGCACCTGCGCAATGCTCCAACGCCGCTCATGAAGGCCGAAGGCTACGGCGCAGGCTACGAGTACGCGCACAACCTTGAAGAGAAAGTCTCCGCCATGCCGTGCCTGCCTCCGGGCCTGGAAGGCCGGCGGTATTATCAACCGAGCGGGGAGGGCTTGGATCAAGCCTTCCGGAAACGGTTGGAAGAAATCCGGGAGCGCAAGCGGTGGATCGGTAAGAAGTAATCCACAGATTACGCAGATTTCGCAGAGAAATAGAATAAGATTTTTATCATCTGTGTAATCTGCGTAATCTGCGGATGAATCTACCTGGTTGCTTTCAGTTCCGCGTAGACCTGTCCGATAAAGCGGTCCTCGACGGCTCCGGGGTTGGCTCCGGGCTGCGCGACTTTCGCCACGTAATCCGCCGCCGGCTTCGCGGCGACCGCTTCTTCCTGGGTCTTGCCTTGCTCGATCAGCTTCGACACGCGGTCCCGAACCGCCAGGAGCATGTCGCGGTGCGCCGTCACGGCAGTGCGGTCTACGGTCGGGCCGTGGCCGGGAATGATCTTGGTGTTCGGACCGGACATTCCGATCAGGCGGCCCAGCCCGTCCACCATCCCGTTCAGGCTGCCGCCGTTGTTCCGGTCTATGTTGGGGAAACCGACGGAACGAAAGTAATCACCGGTCATGATGATGTCGTTGGCGGGGAAGCGCACAATGGTGTCGCCGTCCGTGTGGGCGCGCGGAATGGCGATCAGATCCACGTCCTCGCCGTTCATATGCCACGTCACGCGTCCGGCATAGGTCACGGCGGGGAGGGCCGCCGCCGGAGCGGGCACGCCGGGCGCGCCGCTGGCCGTGGGCGACGGATGGGCCAGCCGGTTGCGCAATTCGTCCCGCGCGAAAATCACCACGCCCATCTTGCCGAAGTTCTCATTGCCGCCGGTGTGGTCCCCGTGGACGTGCGTGTTGACCACAAAGCGGATCGGGCCGCCCGAGATCTGGCGGATGGCCGCCAGGATCTTCTGCGTCAGCGGAGCGAATTGCGTGTCCACCAACAGGACCCCGTCCGGGCCCGCCAGCACGCCGATCGTGCCGCCTTGCCCTTCCAGGGTGTAGAAGTTGTTGCTGATCTTGGTCGTCTTGATCTCGACCTTGCTGAAGTCGGGCTGCCCCTGGGCGCTTGCGAAAACGGCCAGGACTGCCACCGCAGCGAACCCTGCGAGCGTAGACCGAATCGTTGTGAGACTCATTGGCTGGTGCTCCTTTCGATGGAACCGGGATGTTCCTTATTCCACGTATTCGTCAGGGCATGGCTTCAGCCATGCCGAAAAAAGGCCGCAAGAACGAGGGCTTTAGCCCCTGAGGGACGTTTTCCCGACGGCTGACGGGTACGCGTTCGCAGCGTCCCTACTCACCTCAGCGGCTGAAGCCGCTGTTATTGCCTGGCTGAGCGGCACGACTAAAGTCGTGCCCTGACGAACTGCTTTGTGCGTCACTATATTATGCAAAACTCAATAAGTTTCACTGCACGGGTGGCGGAATAAAGTAGCCGATCTTGCCATTGGCGGTTGATCCATACCACATGCGCCCCTGCGAATCGAGGAAGAACTCGCGCATCGAAATTTCCGAGTGAGGGAAGGGATATTCGGTGACCTCGCCGGTCTTGGGATTCAGCCGGCCCAGCGTATCCTGCTCGTGGGAGGCGTACCAAATCATGTGATTTCGATCAATGCCGAGGGCATAGGGGCTTGGCAAAGGTCCGGGTAAGGGAAATTCCTGGAAGGTCTCGGATTTGGGATCGAAGCGGCCGATCTTGCCTCCTCTGCGCTCGCTGAACCAGACGATGCCGTCGGAATCCACCTGGAGGCGCTGGGGTTTGCCCTTGGTCGGCGGATAGAATTTGGACATTGCTCCACTCTTCGTGATTCGGACGATCGGGCCATCGTCCCGGAAGACGGTAAACCACTGCTCGCCGTTCTTGCCGACCACATTGCCGTAGGTTCCGCCGGCGTCGAAATGAGTGAACTTCTTGGTTTCCGGGTCGAAGCGCGAGATGACGGGACCGCCGCTGGTCCATGCGTATCCACGCTCGTCCACCCGAATGGTGTGCGCCCCGCCCCGCCGGCCATCGGAGAGCAAATTCTCATATTCGGTGATCTCTTTAGTGCGCGGGTTCAAACGCGCGATCTTGCCCATCGCCGCTTCGGTGAACCAGACGGTGCCGTCGGGGGCGGGGATCGCCGAATGGATGCCGGCGGTTTTTTGAAATGGCAGCGGGAAACGTGTCAGCGCACCCGTTTTGGGGTCGAGCCGGACCACTTCGTTGCCTCGCCCGTAGTAGGGAATCCACATCATCCCCGCGGCGTCCTCGACGGCGCTCCAAGGCCCCAGGCCCTTGGAGCCCGCAAAATCGTATTCCACGTACACGATCTTCATCGCTTCCGCGGGGAAGGAACGCACCAGGCTCTTGTATTCCGGCATCGCGGCGGGCGATGACGGCTTCGGCGAGGCGGGACCAAACGCGAACGTGAGGTAGGAAACGAAATCTTCGACCTCTTCATCGCTCATACGGCTCCCCTCCCCGCCCATGATCACGTCGCGCATATACTTGACGCGCGTGCGCCAGCCGTTTTCGTCCCAGGGCGTGGAAGCCATCGTCTTTTGAAACGAGTGGCAGGATTGGAAGCAACTCGTGAAGAGCCGGTCCTGAAAACTCAGGTCGTGATTCTTAGTCTTGGGCAGAAGTTGTTTCCCTTGGTACGTGCTCAGGTCGCTCCACTGCACGGCCCCTGTTTGCAAGGCAAAATCCAGCGATACGGATTGGTCGGCCGCCAGCCGCAGGTCCGGGTGGGGATCGCTCCGGTAGCCAATGGCCCGGATTCGCACTGTATACGTAGCCGCCGGCAGGCTGGCCATCCGGTAGCGGCCTTGCTGGTCCGACAGGACATTCACCGTCATCCGGTTCTGGGTATTCTCCGCGACCACGAACGCTCCCATAAAGGGCGCGCCATCCGGCCCCTTGACGCTGCCTGTGAGGGTTCCTCCCCATGCCGGCCCAGCGAGGGAGAGAGTCAACGTAAGAGTAGCCAGCAGCTTTTCCGCCAAACGCATGAGTCCTCCTCTTGGTTTTCGCTCGACCTTTGCGCTCTTCCGGGGTGAGTTTGCCTGCGCGAACTACCCACCCAACGTCCGATGTTACCGCAGAATCCCAGCCATCGGGGATAACGACGAAGCCGAAACTAGCATGGCAGCCCGAAACCTGTCAACGACAGGGAGACACCGCACGGAACTCCGGGTTCAATAATACGCGCCCAGGGTTGTGATCTTGTTCATGTCGGGATACAACACGCCCACCGCCTGAATATCGGCCGAGCGAGTGCAATACCAAATGGCGCCGTCCCGGGTGATCTCGATTTTCGGCATGTCGGTCCGGCGCGGGCTGGGATAATAGAGGAACTTCTCGGTCCGGGGATCAAACTTGATGAGCGCCCCGCCCTGTCCGCCGTCGCTGACCCAGATGTTGTCCTCGCGATCCGGCCAGGCATCGTAGGGAGTCGAGTACGGCACGGGGATTTTGTACTCGACGATCTTGCCGCTCTCGGGATCAATCTTGCCCAACATGCCGGAGTTGTGCACGGCGTACCAGGCCGTGCCTTTGGAGTCCACGCCCACACGCCGCGGCTGGCAGGGCGTGACCAGCGGAGAATACTCGGTAAACTTCTCGGTCGCCGGATCGAACATCCCGATTTTGCAGAACCGATATTCGGCAAACCAGACCCGGTCCTTCTTGTCCACCGCAATGCCGTAGGGAGACGGAGTCGGGGCGTCCCACATGATTATCTTTTCCGTTTTGCGGTCCCACTTGCCGAGTTTGTCGCCGTGGAGGGCGGTAAACCAGACGTTCTGCTTGGAGTCCATGGCCGGGGTGTGCGCCTCGATCTGGATGTCCCCCTTTTTCCCGAGGGGATATTCCACCATCTCGCCGGTTTTGGGATCCAAGCGTCCCATCGCCAATTCTCCGGACCACCAGATGTGTCCCTGCGCATCTGCGGTCAACCCTTCGGGTCCCGCCTTGGGAGTGGGAATCGGATAGTGCCGGAAGGTTCCGGTGCGCGGGTCCAACTTGCCGATGCCGTTCTCGCCGGCGTTGGTGTAAAAGACGTTGCCGTCGTGATCGAAATGCGGGTCGTGGGTTCTGGGACGCGCATTGGCATTCACCGGCAAGTCGTATTCGACATACATCGCCTTCGCGAGAGTCTGCTCGTCGAGCGGCATCTCGGCCGTGAGTTCCAGTCCGCGCTTCTTGCTGATCGGCCCGAAGTTGCGGGTCAGGTAGGACACGAGGTTGCGGCGGTCCGCGGGGCTCAGCGTGCCCGGCGGAATTTGCGCGCCCTCGGGGTGTCGGGGATTGCTCATCAAGTCCACGGCGGCGTTCCACTGGGATTCATTCCACTGATGCGTGGGGACGAAATTGACGCCGTGGCAAAAGATGCAGGTCCTCTCCGCAACCTCCCGGCCCGGTTCCCGAGGGTAGAGCACGTCATAGGGGACCAGTTCCTCGACCGTGCGGGCGGCCTGCTGGAGATTGCCCGGCCGCATGGGTTCCGCCGCCGCCTCCCGCAGAGCGAAGTTGACCGTGGCCTGCTCTCCCGCTCGCACGACGACCTTCTTTACGTCGGACGCGAATCCTTTCTTGCTCACGCTTACTTCGTAGTTACCCGGAAACAGATTCACCGCCTGATACTTTCCGCCCGCGGTGTAAACCATGAAGACCACCTTCCGGTCGGTGTTTCGGGCATAGACTTGAGCGGCTTGAAACGGCTTCGGAGCGCTTACCGTTCCGGAGAGGGTCCCCGTTCCAGGGAGGGCGCTCGCCCGGGCCGTCATCCTCAGCGACGTACCCGCCAGCAAGAAGAATAGGCAAGAAAATGCAACCCGGTTTGTCCCGCGCAGTGCTCTTTTCATGACTCCGCCCTTTCGACTGGAATTCCGCCTTGATCCCCGTTGATACAGAATCTTACGCCGATCGGCTGCCAAGTCAAGCTCAAAATCGCCGCTCAAAATCGCCGATGGATGGAGGCGTTGGAGGCGTCGCGCTTGTGGGGAATTCCCGTTCTCGGCCCGTTCTCTGATAAACTCAGACGACCAGGGTCCATCTGGAGCGGGAGCCATGAAAAAAACGCCGGGCATCGTGCTGCTGGTTCTCTTCGCGGCGGTTTCTTTTGTCGCAGTGGGACTGCGTCCCGCCCTTGCGCTGGTCTTCCAACGGTCGCCGAGCCAGGGGCGTTCGCCCGCGCGGAATCCTCGCGGCATGCCCTTCGGAGAAATCCCAGCGGATTTTATGGCGGCTCCCGACTTGCAGGCGGATTCCGTTCCCGAGTTTTACTTCACTCGCTTGGTTTACACCGAGAACGGCCAGCGCAGAAGAGGACGAACCATGCCGCCGCCGCCGCCGTTCACATGTCCGGAATTCGGCGGAGGCCGTTTCTTTCCGCGCCAAGGCTGGGGCTGGGGCACGGACTATCCGGGGGCGGACTGCAAGTTCATGGGCGGCGTTCACCGGCTGACCGGTGTCCGTGTCCATCCCAATCCGAATGTGATCTCGATTCTGGACCCCAACCTTTTCAAGTTTCCTTACGTCTACGCGGTCGAGGTCGGCGGGATGTACTTGAGCGACGAGGAGGCGGCCCGGCTGCGGGAGTACCTGCTGCGCGGCGGCTTTCTGCATGTGGACGACTTCTGGGGTGGATGGCAGAAAGCCAACTTTGAAGCCCAAATCCAGAAGGTCTTCCCCGACCGGCGGATGGAGGTCTTGCCATTGTCCCACCCCGTCTTCCACACCTTCTACGACCTGGACACCGTGATGCAGATCCCCAACCGGGGCAACGGCTGTTTCGGCGGGGAAACCTGGGAGCAGCCCGACGACACCGAGCCTGTCATCTATGGAATTTCCGATGACGCGGGCAGGCTCATGGTCGTGGTCACCTACAACTCGGACCTGGGCGATGCCTGGGAGTACATGGACCTCCCCTGCTATCCGGAAATCTATTCGGGACAAGCCTACCGTATGGGGATCAATTTCATGATCTACGCGATGAGCCATTGAAGCCCGGGCGGGCAAATCGCAGGCGAGGGAAACGGTCGTCGGATTTCGGCTGGTGCTTCGTCAGGGCCCGTTTTACTCGTGCCCTAAACACCGCAGAATCAACTCGGCTTCAGCCGCCGAGGTCCGTCGTTTGGGGTTTGTTCTCTTTCTGACACTTCTTCCGTTATAATGGAAGCGAGGCCATGATGCGTGAGTATGTACAACAGCGTGCTGGCGGCTACTACCTCACCGAGAGCCGTGTCTCTCTGGAGTCGGTCGTTTACCAGTTTCTACGCGGCGAGTCGCCTGAGGCAATCGTCCAGGACTTCCCATCGCTTTCTTTGGAGCAGGTCTATGGGGGAATCACATTTTACTTGGCTCATCGCGCGGAGTTGGACGCCTGCCTCCAGCAGGGCGAGGCAAGGTTCGAGGAGCTAGCCCGCGCATCGCGGGACGCCAACCCGCTGCTTTACGCTAAACTCGAAGCAGCCCGGCGCGCCACACCCACGAGAGGCTGATGCGGCCTCGCTTTCAAGCGGACGAGAACCTGAACGCAAAGATCGTCGCCGGACTTCTCCGGCGCGAGCCTTCCCTGGACTTCCAATCCGCCAAAGCCGCCAGACTGATCGGACTCTCCGATCCCGAGGCGCTCGCGATCGCTGCACAAGACAACCGCATCCTCGTTTCCCATGATCGGGAGACCCTGCCAGATCACTTCAGCCGCTTTATTGAGAAATCAACCAGCGCGGGTTTACTGATCGTTTCGCAGAAATTGGACATCGGCGCCGCCATCGAGCAGATACTGCTTGTGTGGACCGCTACGGAAGCAGAGGAATGGATCAATCGAATCGGTTATCTCCCGTTCTGAGCGCCAAAGCGCGCCTCCGCGCGGCGTCGTCCGCGCAACCAGCAAGCTGATTCGCGAAGACGGGTACGCGGCCGCCGCGGGTGACATTGGATCAAGAATTGATTTCGGGAATGGGACGGCTCCTCGTGAGGCGGTAACACCGAAAATCACCTATAATGGGGCTGTTTGCCGTGAGGTTCTGATGATCGCACGCATCCAACGCTGGACGCTTCCCGTTGCCGCAGCGGTTTGTGTCGTCGTCGCCGCAGCGGTGTGGGTGGTTCGGCCCGAACTCCAGCCCGCGCAGGCGCAGACGCCGGCGCAGGCTCGGGCGTCGTTTGCCCAGCTTGTCAGCGAGTTCTCCGAACCGAACGGCGAGTTCGACACCGACAATCTTATTTCGAACGAAAGATCGTACCTGCACGTCCTGCCGCAGCTCGAGCAGGGCGGCGTCAGCGGCGGCGTTTACATTGGCGTTGGACCCGATCAGAACTTTTCCTACATCGCGCGCATCCGCCCCAGCGTCGCGTTCATCATAGACATCCGGCGCGACAACCTTCTGCTGCATTTGCTGTTCAAGGCGCTGTTCGCGACGTCGCGAAACCGCATGGAATACTTGAGCCTGCTGACCGGCCGGCCCGTTCCCGAGCGCGTCGAAGGCTGGAACGATGCCACCATCGAGGAGATCATCGCTTACCTCGACGGCGCCCGGCCAGCGGCCGTCAGGCCATCGGGCACAAGCCCAGCGCGCACAAGCCCGTCGGGGACGCTCGCGCTCGACCGGCGGCTCCAGGACGCCATCCGCGGGTTCGGCGTGCCGGTGTCGGCGAAGGAATTTGCGACCATCGCCCGGTTCCATGCGGCCTTTGTGGACTCCGGACTCTCGCTGCGGTTTCAGTCCTTCGGGCGTCCGCCGCGCAGCTATTACCCCACCTTTCGTGATCTGCTGCTGGAGACCGACACGAAGGGCCGCCAGCGGAGCTTCCTGGCGTCGGAGGGTGACTTCCAGTTCGTCCGTTCCTTACAACGGCGCGACGGCGTGATTCCGGTGGTGGGCGATCTCGGCGGGACGCACGCCCTGGCCGCCATCGGGCGTTGGATGACCGAGCGCGACGAGCGCCTCTCGGCCTTCTACGTCTCGAACGTTGAGAATTATCTGTTCCGCGACGGTGGCTTCGGGCGCTACATGGAAAACCTGAACCGCCTCCCTCATTCCGACCGCAGCCTGATCATCCGCTCCATCTTCGGCCGGTTCGCGCTGGTCGAGGCGGCTCCCGGCTACGCCAGCACCTCCGCCGTGCAGAATCTCAACGAGCTGCTCGCCAACTTCTCCGCCGGAAAGTACCGCACCTACACGGACCTCCTGGGCCGGTGAACAAGAACCCGCGGCATCCCGGCTTGCCGGGACCGTGGCTACGCGTTCCGCTCCTGCCTTCCGCAGAGCGGTGGAATTCATTCGACCCGTCTCTACCGCTGTTGCCTTGGGGCCGGGAAGATCACACTTTCTCACGCATCACCGGGAGTGGTAGACTAAGCCACCATGCGGATAAAAATGCTGTGTTCGGTTTTGCTGCTTGCCTTCGTTATGACGGCCTGCGGGCAGCGGGCAACCCCCGGCCCGAATTCGGATGCGGACTGGCCCATGTACAACCGCGACTACGCCTCGACGCGGTTTTCGCGGCTTTCCGAAATCACGCCGCAGAATGTCACCCGCCTGCGGAAGGTCTGCTCCTACGTGCTTCCGGAAACAGCCACGTTTGAAAGCGGCCTGGTGGCCGTGGGCGGAACGATGTACTTTACGACCTCCGAATACACCTACGCCCTCGACGCGGCCAACTGCGCCTTACGGTGGCGGGTGCGCCATGAACTCCCGCAGGCCACCGGCACAGTGCGCGGCGTAGCGCTGGCGGGCAACCGAGTGTTTCGCGGGTTCCGGGACGGGTACGTGATCGCCTATGACGCCACCAGCGGGGAGCAGGTCTGGGCCACGCAATTGCCCCCGCGCGGTGGCGGGCGCAGTTTCATTTCGGCCTCGCCCATCACCTGGAACGGGATGGTTTTCATCGGCACCGCCGGCGCCGAGACGGCCTGCCATTGCGAGGTCGTCGCGCTGGACGCCGCCACGGGGCGAGTGGTGTGGACGTTCCCCCTGGTCCCCACCGGCGAGGCTCCCGGCGCGGAGACCTGGCCGAAAGGAGTACTCGTGGGGGGCGGCTCCACCTGGACCAGTTTCACGCTCGACACCGATTCGGGGGCGCTCTACGTGCCCACAGGCAACCCCGGTCCGGATTTCTCCGGCGATTACCGGCCCGGCGCCAACCTGTACACCGGCTCCGTCGTGGTGCTGGACGCCAAGACCGGCGCGCTCCGCACCTGGTACCAGCTCGTACCGCACGACACGCATGACTGGGATGTATCGGCGACCCCTGCCCTCATCACCACCAAACTGGGCCAGCGGCGCGCTATGGCCACCGGCAAAGACGGATACGTACATGCCATAGACATCGCCGCCGGAAGCGTCGCCTGGAAGACGGCGGTGACCACCATCAAAAATGCCGAGGCCCCCCTCACCGTCGAGGGCACCTATTTCTGCCCGGGCACGGCGGGCGGCGTGGAATGGAACGGCCCGGCTTACTCCCCGGCAACAAACCTGTTGTATGTGAACAGCGTGGACTGGTGCTCCACCTTGAGACTGGACTCCAAGATGCCCGAGTACGAGCCTGGGAAAGTCTTCCTAGGCTCCGCCAACGCCTTTGGCGATAAGGATTCCAGAAAACTCGGCTGGGTGACGGCCGTGGATGCCGATACGGGAGTCGTCCGCTGGCGCTATCAGGCCCCCACCCCGATGCTGGCGGGCATCGTCGCCACGGCCAGCGGGCTGGTGCTGACGGCGGATCTCAACGGCGATTTCCTGGCCTTTGAGGCGGACACGGGAAAGCTGCTGCACCGGATCGCCACCCGCCAGACGGCCGGGGGCGGGCTGATCACCTATCAAATCGGCGGGCAACAGCGGATCGCATTAGCGGCGGGGATGGAGAACCGCATTTTCGAAACTCACGGCCAGCCGGTGGTTGTGGTGTTCGGGCTGTAACTAAATGCAATCCTGCATATCCTGAGCTAGACTCGGACGCCCTTGCAGGGCCGCTCCGGGGAACGCAGTCCTGCGGGTTATTTGCCGGCGTCGAGCAGCTCCACGTCAAAGATCAGTGTGGCATTGGGCGGGATCACGCCGCCGGCTCCGCGCGGTCCATAGCCAAGCTCCGGCGGAATGCGCAACTGCCGTTTGCCGCCGACCTTCATTCCGGCGACGCCTTCGTCCCAGCCCTTGATCACGCGCCCGCCTCCCAGCGGAAACACGAACGGCTCGCCGCGATCCACGGAGCTGTCGAACTTCTTGCCGTCGGTCAGCCAGCCGGTGTAATGGACGGTGACCGGTTTTCCGGCGGCCGCAGCGGCGCCTTTGCCGGGCACGAGGTCCCAATATTGCAGACCGGACGCGGTGGTCGTTGGTTTCCCGTTCACTTTGGTCGGGCTGGAATTGCTGGTTTGCGCGTTCCCGGTTGTCATTGCGAAGACCCCCACAATAAGAAACAGAATGATTTTTTGTGCAATCATGTTCTCCTCAACTTCTCTTCAGCTTCTACTCTACTGGCGCATGATACACCACTCGCGAGCGATTCCGGAAGGTCGCGGACCGCGCGAGCCTCCGCGGCGACAAGGGCACGGACCACCGCCTGCGCGCAACGGGGACAGCACGGGAGTCCGGACGATGCTCCGCGCCTTGGCCCCGCGGCACGCCGTTCGCCGGAAGGATTCGATTCGAACGAAAAACTACGGGCAGGTCCGCGCGACCATCGTGATCGCAGTCAGCTTCATATAGTGCGGGTTCTTGGGCACGTTCGCGTCCATTTCCGCCTCGGCGACGGGGACGGCCGTGCCGGTGACCGAGATCTTGTGGCCGACGTGGGGCGCCAGGTTCGCGGTCGAAGACACGACCCCGAGCGACTTCGGTCCCGTGCCCTCCAGATCGCTCAGCATGAATGTGTTGGCTGCCGTGCCCGCCTTCAAGCATCCGGTCATGGTGTGCTCTCTGGGGGCGGCCTGTTGGGCCTGGGCGCTCAGCGCAAAGCCAAGCGCGCAGACAACGACCACAACCGCGACGATGGAACTTTTCATACAATCCTCCCGTTCGATGGAATTTCTGATTTTGAACTTTCCCGCCACTCCAGAGCATACGCCCGGCTGCCCTGTTAATTCAAGTGGAGATTGGGTCGTGCCGTTTGCGCTGACCCATGTTCGCCGATGTTTTTCTAGCCCTGGCGTTTACGCTTGCATTATTCATGAAGCGCCAAGCTGTTTCTTGCCGGACGAGGATTCGTTTAGCCCCGGAGGGGCGCAAGATTCTGGCCCCGGCGCAAGCCGTGGGACAACGGCAGCAGAGCGAACAAGCCCCGGCAGGGGCGACAGAAAGTTTTGACGACTGCGTTCGGCGGTCATACTCTATAGCAACTGTGAAACCGCTCTAAGGAAAAAACGGGAGGCTGTTGCTCCGGGTCCGAACCTCAGGAATCATCCCTGTTACGCCGTGCCGGCCGGGGCGCGCTGCTCCGGGGCCTGCTCCACGTGATCAATCAACTGCCGCAAATAACGCATGACGCGGATCAGGCGCTCGCGCTCCGAGCGCATTTCGAGCAGATTCTGCTTCCAGGTCAAGTCCGGCGGCAGCTCGCTCGCAATCTGAAACGAAAGTTGCTGCTCGCGGAACGCGGGAGCGGGTTCCTTGCGGGAGCGGTCGTCGGATTCGAGCAACGCCATCAGGCGGCGATGCAGCTCGATGGCCTGCTGGCGAAGCGGTCCGGCGGGCGGCTCGGGTTCGTCGTCCTCAAAGAATTGCGGCGTCCCGCGCAGATACGATTTTTCCTGGTTCGGCGACGAGATTTCAAAACGCCGCCGGCCCCGCACCAGAATGTTCATGCGGCCATCCGGAAAGCGCTGGAGCACTTCCGAGATGGACGCCGTGCACCCGATGGTTGCCACCGAGCGGTCCTGGACCAGCAGGATTCCAAACTCCCCTTGGTTTTCCAGACAGTCCTGAATCATCTCCTTGTAGCGCTCTTCAAAGATGTGCAGCGGAAGATTCGCGCGCGGAAACAGGACCAGTTGCAACGGGAAAAGAGGGAGCAGCGGCTCGGGCAGAGGGCGCTCCTGCGCGACGGGCGCGATGCGACTGGTTGCTTTCGCAGCGCCGCCGGCAGAGGCTGCTGCTTCCAGGAGAGCACTCGCTTGAAGTTGCTGCTTGGCCCAAACGCTGGTCGCCGCCGCTGCCAGGAGTTGCAAGAGTTCTCTGCGTTGCATCAGCCGCCCCCTCTGCAATTCGAGAATCGAAACCGCCCGTTTCGGTTGCTAGCTCCCGGCCAGTATAAACCAGATTCCTGACCGATGGCCAATGGGCCAGATCAAATGGATGTCTGGGCCTGGCCCGGATTTCACAATTTGGTTTTCTTGTAGATATCCCTGCGGTGGCCGATCTCGTGCACCACGATCAGCCGTTCCTTGCGAAGAGGCTAATAGATTACGCGGTAGTCTCCCTCGCGACACTTGAACAAGCCGGCAAGATCGCCGGTCAGAGGCTCGGGCGTGATTTCTTCGAAGTGCTCAGCCAGCCAACGAATTCGATCCGCGATGCGGCGGG
>Ga0209343_10004608_pt1 | contig 16966 bp, 15 predicted proteins | sample RifCSPlowO2_02_FD_184026 | JGI IMG/M metagenome (GOLD analysis project Ga0209343, IMG submission 184026) | Groundwater microbial communities from Rifle, Colorado - Rifle CSP2_plank lowO2_0.2 (SPAdes) (version 2) | ecosystem: Environmental > Aquatic > Deep subsurface > Groundwater | place... | reverse complement strand
CTTTACAGAAGCGTGATAATCAAAGGCAGGGCGAGGATAATTGAAGGCATGGAAGAGAAGCTCTTTGCCCTCAAATGCCTCATGGAAAAACATCAGCCCGACGGCGGATACGGAGAATACACAGAAGAAAAATTAAACAAGGTCGGCATTGTGCGGATAGATATTGAGGAAATGAGAGGGAAAGAGGACTTGGGGGATGAGAGGATGAAAGAGACTGTGTTGAAGGCATTGAGGGATAAAGTTTCTCTGCCGATTACGATTGAAAAGGAATAAATTACATTGTCCCTTACTATACTATTACACCATCTACCCTTGAGGCTGTGTCATAATCCTCGTTTTGTCATTGCGAGCGACCGAAGGGAACGTGGCAATCTCTTGTTTTTCAATAAGTTGTAGATTGCTTCGGTCGCTACGCTCCCTCGCAATTACATTATGACACAGCCTCCTTGCGGGAGAGGGGCGGGGTGAGGGGTAAAGGAGACATCATGGCTCAAATATTTCCAGAATTAGATGAGAGGCTTATAAATTTTATCAAGGCGCAAAAAATCTTCTTTGTAGCTACTGCGCCGGATAATCTCCATGAAGAATATGTCAATCTATCACCCAAAGGTTACGATACGCTTGAAATATTGGACAATAACACCATTGTCTATGCCGATTATCCGGGAAGCGGTAATGAAACCGCAACCCATCTTCAGCAAAACGGAAAGCTGACCATGATGTTTGCAAGCTTTGACAAAACACCGATGGTTCTTCATCTCTATGGTCATGGAGAGGCTGTAGCCCTTGACAGTCCTGTGGGGAAAGAGCTTAAAGAAAAATTAGACGGAAAGGTTTCTCAATATGTCCGGCAGTTGATAATCCTGCGTATAGAAAAGGTAAAGACAAGCTGTGGTTATGGCGTGCCTTGCTATCAATATATCGGCGACAGGGAAAACCTGATGGAGTGGTGCAAAAAGGCAAGCATTACAGGAAAGATTAAAAAGTATATGGGATTTTTGTGGCCACGATAAGCGTGGCGGGCTGGATTGAAATTATTTTTTCTTACAATTGTCACACTTGCCTTTTTTTCTTGTCTAAATAAAGAGAAAGACTAAAATAAAAGGAGGCAAGTGTCATGGAAGAAGCAAAAGTAAAAAATGAGATCTGGCAGAGTATTCAGGCAATGAATCGTTTGTGGACAATGGAAGGAAAGGCGGCGGAGTTGAAGCAATATTTTCACCGGGATATGGTGGCAATCACCTGCACCGACCGCGAGCGCATTGAAGGGGGAGATGCCTGCGTTGCAGGCTGGAAGGCATTTGCAGAGGCGGCGAAGATACATTCCTGGAAAGAGATTTCTCCCAAGATTCAGATTTACGGCAGCGGCAAGTTTGCGGTGGCAACCTATTATTGGGAGATGTCGTATGAAATGAACGGACAGACTGTCAAGGCGGATGGCCGAGATATGTTTGCATTGGTGCATGAGAATGAAAAGTGGATGATAGTCGCAGACCAGTTTTCTCCGTATCCGCAGCATTAGGCGGAAAAAGGCAAGCGTAAAAATAGGGAAAGGCAGCAATGATAAATCCTTTTGCAAAAGAATATGACACGGACACAACCGATGGGGCGCTGGTGGCGTCTGCGCAGAAGGGTGACAAGGGTGCGCTGGAGAAACTCATTTTGCGGCATCAGGCATGGATTTATAATATCGCCATGCGCATGGTCTTGAATCCGCAGATTGCCGAAGATGTTACACAGGAGGTTCTGATAAAGGTCATTACAAAACTCTCCACCTTTCAGGGCAGAAGCAACTTCCGCACATGGCTCTACCGCATTGTGGCAAATCATGTGATCAATATGAAAAAGCAATGTCTTGAACAAGTCATCACAGGATTCAAATATTACGGAGATGAGTTGGACAAGACGCTGGATATGGATTTGCCTGACCAAAACTCCCTTCCCGTTGACACGCAGCTTATCGTGGAGGAAGCAAAAATAGGCTGTATGATGGGAATGCTTCTCTGTCTTGACAGAGAACAACGGCTCGTTTATATCCTCGGCGAGATATTCGAGATAAGCGACGTTGTGGGAAGCGAGATTATGGAAATCAGCAAGGCCAACTTCCGGCAGAGGCTCTCGCGGGCGCGCAAGGATATGCGCAATTTTATGAATAAAAAATGCGGATTGATCAACAAAAACAATCCGTGCCGCTGCGCAAAGAAAACAGCAGCATGGATTAAGGTCGGATATGTCGACCCGCACAATCTTATGTTTAACGCGAACTATGTGAAAAGGGTGGAAGAGGTGTCAAAAAATAAAAACAGAGAAATGTGCGATACGCTTGATGAGCAGTATGCCGCACTGTTCAAAGAGCATCCCTTTAAAACCCCTCCGGATTTTGTGAAGTCATTGCAGGAGATGCTGCAAAATCCGCACTTTCAGCAGATTGTAAATTTGGCAGATTGACAACATAGCGGTATCTCTAAAAAGAATAATTGTAGTTTGCCGATTTATCGGCGTTTGTAACTCAAACCTTCAGGTTTCCTCCCCCTGTCCCCCTCCATGAGGGGGGGCAGGGGGAGGGCTAAAACCTTGAGTTACAAAATACGCCCAATAAATTGGGCAACTACTATAACAGGTGGTTATGAGTGAAATAAAAGTATATAGCAGAAGCGATTTGCCATTAAAACCCGATGTCTCCGGCGCTCAGATGTGGGCTGTAGGTTTAGAAAAGTCTATGCTCACATATTTTGAGCTTGAGCCAAATACAAAATTTCCCGAACATTCCCACGAGGCAGAGCAGATAGCCATGGTGCTGGAAGGAGAGTTGACTTTTTCATATGGCGGGCAAGAGGTTACATTGAAAGCAGGCGATGTTATTGCGATTCCTTCTAATGAAATCCATTCTGCTTTTACTGGAGAAAAACCCTGCAAGGCAGTTGATGCATGGTCGCCCGTCAGGAAAAAATTCCTTAATAAAATGATAAATATACAACCCGCGTCTCCCAGCGATATGCCTTTTATCAAAAAGTGCATTGAAAGATTCCGACTGGACGATGAAGACCTTGATTATCGTCAATTCATTGTTGCCATAGACGGTAGAAATATTGTAGGCTTTGGAAGAGTAAGGCCGCATAAAGAGGTTTATGAATTGGGTTGTGTTGGAGTGGTTGAAGACAGGAGAAATCAGGGTATCGGAAAGATGATTATTGAGTATCTGATAAATAGATTTCCTACCGATGATGTCTATATAACCACCGACTTAATAGAATATTTTGAAAGACTTGGCTTCAAAAGGATAAAGCCGGGGCCAAAGGAGTTGGTAGAAAAGTTGCAGAGGGTCTGCAAATCCAAATGCAGAGTTGGGGCTGTGGTGATGGTTTTAAACAAATTGATTTCCAGTTAAGAGGAAAGGCATTTCTCCTGCAACATTCTCCTGCAACAAAACTGTTGACAATACGAACGCCGGAATTGTATATTGCAAAAGTCGCTGCAAATAAAGCAAAAATATAGCCCATTTTAATTTGACATAATCCGCGCACATCTATACAATAAAGACTAAAAAATCTAAAAGGAGATGAGAACCGATGAAACAATATGCAAAAGTATTAGTAGTTATTTTAGTCGCAGCATTATTGACAGCTTGCGGAGGTAAAGAGGGCGGTGAATCCCCGAAAGGCACAACAGGTGAGACAAAAAAAGAAAATCCAGTTACTGCCAACAAGACAGGCATCTTTGAATTGGAGGGTAAGATATCCAATATAAACACCATATCCAATACCTTCACCTTGACGACCAATGAGGGAGATGTTGAAGTTTATGTAAGAGCGATGAGTCAAATTATTGAGAACGGGGAAAGAAAGTCATTGTCCAGCATAAATGCTGGTTCTTATGCCAAGGGTACGTTTAGAAAGTTTGATGGTAGAGACGCTGTCATGGAAATTGTCATCACTTCCGGAAAATAGTTCCTTGGTTCAATATTTTAGAAATTGGGGACAACGGGGCTGCTGAAAAACTCCGAACATGTCATTGCGAGGACCATTTTTAGCGACGAAGCAATCCCTAACTTGTTGATTTGTATAACTGCGTGATTGCTTCGCCTTGCTCGCAAAGACAGCAAAAGGACTTTTTCAACAGCCCCACAACGGCCGTTATTTTACAATCTCATAACCATTCCATTGATTTAAAAATGTTGTTGTTTAGATTTTATTGACCGTTGTAATGCCGCATTGAGCCGCGCAGGGCATGGACATCACAGGAAACAATGCACTGTCTCTCTGCGTTGGCTCAAAGGATTTGTTATACGCTCTTTTATGCGATGGTGTATAAAGTCTTAAAAACAGGATGACCCTAATTATTTCCAACCCTAATTATTTCCCACCGATTTAATATGAGCAAGCACCAAAGCACAAGCGCCAAATTTCAAATAATAACCAAAATTCCAATTACAGAACGACCTATTTTGGTAATTGATCGTTGGAATTTGTTTGGGATTTGAGATTTGGGATTTGGAATCTGTATTCTAAAAAACTGTGTAATCGTATCCCTGATATCTGTGTAATCAATTCTCTCACAGGAGGAGGAACATATGAGTAAAGGAATTTTCAAAATTGTTTTGGCATTACTGGTTGCATTATTTCTGCCAGTATTTGCATTGGCTGGTGAGACTGAGCTGACCTGGTACGGCCATTCTGCCTTTAAAATTGTAACACCATCAGGCAAGGTCCTGCTCATTGACCCGTGGATTGACAATCCATTAAACAAAAATGGCAAAGAAGATATAGCAAAGCTTGAGCGAGTAGACCTTATTCTGGTAACCCATGGTCACTCAGATCATGTGGGCAATGCAGCAGAAATCGGTAAGAAGACAGGCGCTAAGCTGGTTGGCACATTCGACCTTGTAAAGGCAATGGTCATGTATGGAGGTTATCCCAAAGAGCAGTTTGGTTTTGATACCATAGGAAGCGTTGGCGGAGAAATCAGCATGCTTGCTGGCGAAGTAAAGATAACCTTTACCAATGCCTTGCATGGCTCCAGTATAGATGCAGCAGAGGGGACCCAATATGCCGGCCTTCAGCAATATGCAGGGAGCGCAGGCGGCTTACTCGTTAAAGTGAAAAACGGCCCTACCTTCTACCATACAGGCGATACCGATGTATTTTCAGATATGGCGCTTATCAGCCAGTTCAGCAAGGTGGATGTAATGCTTGCCTGTATTGGCGACCGCTTTACCATGGGGCCTGAGCGGGCTGCTTTGGCAGTTAAGCTCGTGAAGCCTGATACTGCTATTCCCATGCACTATGCAACATTTCCGGTATTGACAGGCACTCCAGAGGCATTTGGAAAAGCGCTTAAAAAACAACGTGTCAAGACCAAGATGCGTGAAATGAGGGTGGGAGAAACACTGAAATTTTGATGCCCATGGTTAGCGCACTTATTGGGCTCAACAAATGAATCCTCATAAGGATATCGACATCTCCTATCACAAAGGCAATATTAATAAGCCTGCGGTAGTATTAATCCATGGACTTGGCATGGATAAAAATATATGGATAAACCCTCTAAAGTCCCGCATCCTTGGTGGCCTGCTTCCTCTGCATGTCATTTTAGGTAAAAGCAAGGATGTAAAAACAGTATACGAAGACCTTATGCATGAGGGCTACAGTGTAATTGCCTGGAGTCAGAGAAGACCTATGGCAGCGATAGATGCAGTAGTGGAAGAATTAAAAGAAGTGACAAAGATTGCAAAAGGATTGACAAAGGATGGCATTATCCTCATAGGTCACAGCAGGGGCGGGCTTGTTGCACGGAGATATCTTTTAGAGGGGAACTCATCCATACGGGCGCTCATAACAATCTCTACACCCCATAAAGGCACTTCCCTCTCAAAGTATGCCATGTATCTCTCTCCTTTCGCAGATAGGATAGAGCCATTGTTTTCAAAGACAAAAGGGCAGTTTTCCTCAGCAGTGAGGCGGAGTCTGAATTTCCTTAAGAGTGAGGCGCTTAAAGAGCTTTTACCTGACTCCCCATTTTTTAAAATATTAAAAGACAAGCCCCGAAAGGGTGTATATTATCTTTCCATAGGCGGCACATACCCAACCCTTTTTAAAATCTCCGGCATCCGTATCCCTGACACTCTATGCAAAGTTATTCCTAAGGGGTTTTGTCCTCCTGAGCTAAAAATGGGCGAGGGTGATGGCCTGGTCTCTGCCGAGAGTTCTATACTTCCATGGTCAGATGAACACTATAATTATGAGCTCAACCACGCAAGCATACTGTTCGATAAACGGGTTAGAGAAAAGATACTACATGCAATAGAGGCACTAAGGTGATGAACATAGCAGGCATAATTGGGGTCAGGTCTTTAAAATTAGCATTGCCATTTTCTTTTACTTCTTATGTCAAGATTAAAGACCTGACCCTATTGCTTGTCAGATATCATTGGTCTTCTTTCCTTTCCATATACGGTAGACGGAAGATTGCCTTCCTTTTTGATCTTGAACGCCGAATCTGAATCCCGTGTGTTCTATGAGCATTTATTTGTCCAGCTAAAAGCGTAATTGGGGTCAGGTCTTTAAAATTAGCATTGTCACTTTCTTTTACTTCTTATGCCAAGATTAAAGACCTGACCCTATTGACCTCTTGTTTGCAATAAGCATAGTGGGGCTAATACTGTGGATAGAATCACGATGTCCTTTGTTGCGATATGGAATAATTTTGAAGACACGACGGTGATGATTCCAGCTACTATAAAGAGTCCGATTGTGCGAAGTAACATTTATTATTTCCTTTCATCTTGTTTTCTCTTGTACCACTAACGACCAAGCTCATTGGTGGCAATAGGGCGCAGTGGCATTGTCGTCCAGTGCAGCGCCTTGTTGGGGGTTTAGAAAAACGAAACAACAACCTTCGAAATAATTGCCACCAAAAAGACAATAACTGGTAAGGTAAATCTTACAAGAATACTCAATTGAAAAAACACTTTAACACATGCCGATAGAAATAAAGAAATTGTCGTAAGTATGCCAGAAACATAAGTAACTGACGGTTCAAGGTTTCTGCCAGCTTGACAATATTTACACTCCCACTTTGTCTTGAATCGGTTCTTTGAAATTGGCAAGTATTGAGGTGTATAAAAACCGGGTCGTTCATATTCTTTCCTCTTGCGTGACCAAGTGGCAAGCTCTGAATGGAACTTCCTCTTTAATTTATGAGATAGAAGCAAGTCAGAACTCCTTACTTCATTAATAAAGAATAGAAAAACCACAAACAAAGGTAACCAAAGTAATTTATGGCTAACGGATACCGAAGTGCTTGGGATTTGTAACTCACCTACTTTTGCAAACGAGAAGCTTAAAGCAATCAAGGAAGCTGATAGGAGAAGTAGAGGGATTCCCCATTTATTTGCGCCTGTGTTCTTCATTTTAATGTGGAAGTCCCCTATCATTCTTTTTTATATCGCAACATCATTTTTTGCTGATTTTAGGTCAAATAAATAAACCTGTCAATTTTATTGTTATGCGATTCACTATTGCCCTAATATACGACTCCTTTAGGAGCAAATGCTAAATAATTAAGCTTTTCGCTTCCATCAACAAAGTATAAGTTCAAGCTCCCATCAGAAAATGTATAACTCCACACTTCCAACTTTGCTCCCATTGGGATTTCGTCCCAAAAACGCTCTTCTGGTCCCCAAATATATTTGTTGTGTTTAGTTGTGTTTGTTATCTTACCGGGAGGGCCCAATAATTCTTGAATTGTCTGTTTAGATTGTCCAGCTTCTATTTTTGTGTTCACCTGCTTGAAAGTTTTCAAGTCAACTGCAATAGAAAATGAGACGATACATATAAAACTACGTGGCATATGAAAGTAGCACCGTAAATATTTATAAGCTTAATTTTTTTATGCATAACTATATTTTTATCTTTATGCGATAACTGAACAAATTCTATATAACAAACACACTCCTGTCAAGGCAACTTCATTGAAAAGGTTATAATTGATTACATAATGAATTTTGTTATAATCCCTCCATGCGTTTTATTGCAGACCTCCATATCCATTCAAAATACTCAAGGGCTACAAGCAGGGAGATGTCTCCTGAAAGCATTTGGAAGTGGGCTCAGCTTAAGGGGATAACGGTCATCGGCACCGGGGATTTCACACATCCCAAATGGTTTCAGGAATTGAATGAAAAGATTGCACCTGCAGGCAGCGGCCTATTCAAACTAAAGAAAGAGTTTCAGAAAGACGACATCCCTGATTCTTGCAAGGGAGATGTCTCTTTTCTCCTCTCTGCCGAAATAAGCTGTATTTATAGCAAGAATGGAAAGACGCGGAAGATACATTCCATCATCTTTGCGCCTGATTTTAAAGATGCCGCACGGATAAATGCCAGCCTTGCCAAAATAGGAAATCTTGCTGCCGATGGAAGGCCGATCCTTGGACTTGATGCAAAAGAGCTTTTAAAAATAGTGCTTGATGCGTCGCCTGACGCCATGCTTGTCCCTGCCCATGCATGGACGCCTCATTTTTCCGTGTTCGGCTCGGCATCGGGATTTGACACGCTTGAAGAGTGCTTTGAGGAATTAACCCCGCATATCCATGCCATTGAGACAGGGCTCTCCTCAGACCCTGCAATGAACTGGAGGCTTTCGGCCCTCGACAGGATTACCCTCATCTCCAATTCAGATGCCCATTCACCGAAGAAGATAGGGAGAGAGGCAAATATCTTTGATACAGAAATTTCTTATAAGGCCATCACAGGGGCTATCAAAACCAAGAAAGGATTTTCAGGGACTATAGAATTTTTCCCTGAAGAGGGCAAATACCACTACGATGGACACAGGTTTTGCAAGGCCAGCCTCACACCGCAGGAGACTCTCAAGCACAATTATCTTTGCCCGGTATGTAGTAAAAAGGTCACTGTAGGCGTTATGCACAGGGTTGAAAAACTTGCAGACAGGGAAGATGGTTTTAAACCGAGGAATGCCCTTCCTTATTATTCCATTATCCCCTTGCCTGAAATCATCTCCGAGGTTTTGAAGGTAGGCGTAAACAGCAAAAAGGTAGATAGTGAATATCAGGCCCTTCTTCAAAAGTTAGGAAGCGAATTCAAAATCCTCAAGGATACCCCACTTGAAGAGATTGAAAAGGCAAGCTCACCTCTCCTCAGGGAAGCCATCTCCCGCATGCGCAAAGGAAATGTCCATATTGCCCCCGGCTATGACGGCGAATATGGAAAGATAAAGATATTTGAAAAAGTAGAGCGGGAAGCGATTAAGGGGCAGATGATGTTGCTTTGAGCAACCGCCCACAGTCTACTTTGACTCCTGAACATATATGCCGCGCCAGCTATTTTCAGGAGGATTTTTTTCGTAATATTCGCAGAGTGAGATGTAGGTCTTTGACGGCCCATCAATGGGTGTTTTTTCAGGGATAGTCTGAAATATCGCCTTTGCCTCAGCAAATTTAGAGTCCATAAATAAGCCCAGACCTGTTTCAAACATTTCTATCATCCCTAAAATATCTTCGCCGGTATCCTCGCGAAGGCCCACAAGTTCATGCACCTCCAATGGTTTGTTTCTTCCTTTGAGCTGGACCCGCGCCAGGCGGCGGAATACAAATCTTTCGGGTCTATATTTCTCTGCCTCCGTCCGTGTGCTTTCGGATACTGCTATTCGCGTGCCAAAGTCTTTATTCAGTGGCTCCAGACGCGCAGCAACATTCACCTCTGACCCAAGCACTGTGTAATCAAAAATCTTCTTAGAGCCCATATTTCCCACAATCATATCTCCGGTGTTGATGCCTATGCGTGCGTTAATGAGCGGTTTCTGTTCTTCCTGCCATTTTTTCCTCATTCCGCCTAATTCCTTCATCATGAGCAGTGCAGTTTCACAGGCAAGGGCTGCGTGTTCATTTTGTTCGCATGGCGCATTCCATAATGCCATAACAGCATCTCCGATGAATTTATCCAGCGTGCCGCTGTTTTGCGTTATGCAGTGAACCATAGAGGTCAGGTATTCGTTAAGGAGGGCGCTTATCTCTTCGGGCGATATCTGCTCGGATAATGTGGTGAACCCTTCCACATCAGAAAAAAGGACAGTCATATATTTTCTTTCCCCTCCAAGTTTCAGCTTGTCAGGCGATTTCAATATATCCTCAAGCACAGCAGGGGCTATGTAATACCCAAAGGCTGACTTTAAATATTTCCTTTCCCTGTATTCCATCACATACTTCATTAAAAGAATGCCGAGATATACAAATGTCATAGCAACAACAGGTTTTACAATAGGAAGGACATATCCCTTTTCGAAAAAAGTCCAGTGGAAAAATGCAACTGAACCAACGAATATCGCAACAATGAAGAACCCCCGATATGGGCCTGAGAAGCGGCCGGCAACTGCAATGACACCTGCAAGAAGGAAGATATAGAGCTTTTCTAAATCTTTGTTGAGTGGATATAGAAACTTGCCGGATAAAATATTATCTATAATATTAGCGTGTATCTCAATTCCGGGAGTTACAGGGCTGAAAGGTGTTGGCCTCAGGTCTGTAAGTCCTGCGGCAGAGGCTGAGATAAGGACAATCTTGTCTTTAAATTGTCCTCTTTGAATCAGGGGTTCCTTGCCTGCCTCTATGAGGTCTTTTGAGGCCAGCACATAATCATAAGGGATATACTGGTAAAAAGAGGCGAAAGCATTTTTATCCTCTTTGTCTCTGGTTATTTCTCCGCCCTGATAGCGGATGTAGGCGCTTCCATCAGGAAGAAGCGGTAGAGCAGCATCGCCGATAAATACATTCTCTTTATCTAGTTTGATGGCCTCGAGTGAGACGCCTTTTACATACGATGCTATCAGCAGAGGAAAGGTAGGATAAGCTATCTCCTTTTCATGGAAAGATATGAGAGGAAAAAACCTTCTGCAGGTTCCATCCTTGTCAGGGGAATAATTTATATGGCCTATGCCATGAGATGCTGCTGCAAGCCCTTCAAAAGGGACGGTTGCGTTGAAATAGATGTTTTTGAAATTATTATTTGAGATGTGTATAGATGATTTTGAAAGGACGGATTTTATGTTCAGCGTGTTGCCTTCATCAGAGCCGAGTTCCGGATTCCGGCGTATGTCATTTCCATCAGCATAAAAGACAGACGGCAAAAAGACATTGCCCGCCTTTTCTACAGCAGAAACAAATTGGCTATCGCTGAAATCAGACTTTAGCAAGTCCAGCCTGTATAACAGTTCTGATCTTACTTCAGGGATGTCGGAATTTTGCGCAAATGAGCGCAATTCATTTACTGTGTCTGAATCAACCTCACGCCTGACAGCGCGCTCTGAAAAGATGATGTCAAAACCGATAGCCTTTGCGCCGTCGGTGTTGAGATACTCTATGACCTCGCCATGCACTGACCTTGGCCACGGCCATCTGCCATATACAGGCTCGAGCCTCTTTATTGATTCTTCAGTAATGTCGAGGATGATAATATCGTTTGTGCGAGATGTAGGACTTGCATAAAAACGGTAGCGGGCATCTATTGTCTTATTTTCAAAGACAGATAGGTGTCCTCCGGGATTGAGAATTACAGCAAGAGATGCAACAATGGCAATTATAGCGGGATATGCTATTTCTTCCAGTCGCTTCTTAATTTACCCCTCCCGCTTCTTACATGGCAGTTAAAGCAGAAATCAAATCCTGCGTCTTGTCCAGACAGGATGGGAAGCGCGGACTCTGCGCTTTCTGGCAGAGGCGCATCGCCTTTTATGATAAGGATATTCCCCTTCGGGACCGGGAGAGTCTTTCCGTTAATCAACGTTGCCTCCACGCTTCCTATGCATGTGCAGACGCAGAGGTCTTGCGTGCCCCTGCCGTAGAAAACCGAAAATTTTGTCCCCCGTATTCCAGCAGTTGCAAGGGATGTTGTTATTGAGCCTTTTGCGCCTTTGGGGAATTTGGCGTTTAGCCATACTGCGCCTCTCGGCATATCTGCCTTGAAGTCCTTATTATCTTTTCCCAATTCTATTTCAGAATCAGGGCCTATGACAAAACGTCCTATGTGAGGCATTTCTATTATGGCAAGGCCTTTTTTATCGGTTCTCAGTTTATCACCCAAAAAGACCTCACTGCCCTTCGCAAGCTGTTTCCAGCCGTCATTCGCAAGCTTCTCCAGCTTTCCATCCCTTACTTCAATCACCGTGCCCTTTGTTATTTCCTGGGCAGATATTTTATTTTCCAGATGTGGGAATAGGAGAAAGATTAGGAACAAACTTACTAAAACAGAAAAAACAAACTTATTTGTTATCTGCATCAGAATACCCTCCTTGTATTTTATGAAAACATATATAAAACATGGCAGGTTGTCAAGGTTATCCTGCTAACTGTAAGCATCCAAAATTTCGGTTCATCTCTCATTATGGCACAAAGAAAGTATCCGTAGAAACAGGCTTTAAGGCTGTTATGCGGGGTATTGGTTACGCTTCAGGTGTCTGTGTGCCGGCAGTCCTACAGCTTCGTTCTTGTTTTATACAAAGTGAAGCATTTGCCATTTACGCCTGTTATCGCAGTTGCATACATCCACTATGAACCGCTCTGGTTCATAGTCCACAATTTCGCTCCACCAATACCCCGCAACCATACACAACCTTGACTTAAGCCGAAATTTTAGATGGTTCCCTGTTTATGTGTCAAGCCACTCATTAATCATATGGAAAAACATTTTGAGATAAAGTAAACTTTTCACCATGATTCCACAAAACTCCCTTGACCTGCTTGAATTCAACAAACTCCTTGAGATAATCGCTCAACATGCAAAGAGCGATGCGTCAAGGAATGCCATTCTATCCATTGCGCCACTTTCCAGTAAAGCGGAGATTGAAAAGAGATTTTCCTGCATAAAAGAAATCCGGCGGATGTCGCAAGAGGAGAGGCCGCTTAACATCCTTCCGTTTAACGATATTGTTCCTGTATTGCAAAAAGCCCGCCCCAAAGATGCCATGCTTGAGCCTCTGGAGTTTGTAGGGATAATGGATGTTCTCCATGCTATCCATGAGGCTGTTATTCAGATTGGAAAGGATACTTCGCTTGTTTCCCTTAATGAACTCATTGCAAATATTGCCGGCAGGGGAGAGTTACTGCACAGCCTTAATAGCTCCATTGACAGGGAAGGGAATATCCTTGATAGCGCTTCTTCTCAGCTATCTGAACTGAGGAGTGAGAAAAGGAGGCTTGAGGCAAGGATTAGAAAGAGGCTTGAGGAGATTACAAGGGATGAAAAGACTGCAATCTTTTTGCAGGATGATTTTATTACCCAAAGGTCAGGCAGGTGGGTCGTTCCTGTCAGGATGGATGCAAAGGGGCAGGTGCCGGGCGTTGTGCATGATGTGTCAAGGACAGGCGAGACTGCATTTGTTGAGCCTATCGCTATCATAGGCCTTTCCAATGAATATGAAAATATTGTTGCTGAGGAAAAGGCTGAGGTGATGAGGATATTGAGGGAATTGGGCTCTCATATAAGAGAAATAGCTGATGGAGTGGAAGAGGAGTTCAGGGTTTTGGTATATCTTGATGTCCTGAATAGCATTGCCCTGGTGGCTCAACAATTCCATATGCAGATACCTGAGATTAATGAGGAAAATGTCATACATCTTGTTAAGGCAAAACATCCACTGTTGCTATATGCTGCGGCACAGAAGAATAAAGCTAAAGAGATTGTCTCTATTGATGTCCATCTGGGAGGGGATAAGACTGTGATGGTAATAACTGGCCCAAATGCAGGCGGCAAGACTGTAACTTTAAAGACCATTGGATTAGTGTCAATGATGGCGTTATCTGGTATGCCTATTCCAGCAGATGCAACCACGAATATCCCATTGTTCCATGCCCTCCTTGTGGATATAGGAGACAGACAGTCAATCGCAGATAATCTTTCTACATTCACAGCGCATCTTTCTAATATGATGGAATTTCTTAAAAAGGCAGATACTGCGACCCTTGTGCTGATAGATGAACTTGGCACAGGCACTGACCCTGAGGAAGGGGCTGCCCTTGCCTGCACAATTCTCAAAGAGTTGAAAGAAAGAGGTGCGCTGATATTTGCCACAACGCACCTTACAGATATAAAGGTATTTGCCCATAAGGAAGGCAGGATGCTCAATGCATCTATGGAATTTGACCAAAATACCCATGCGCCTCTTTATAGGTTAAGAACCGGCGAACCTGGCCAATCCTTTGCCCTTGAGACTGCCAAGAGATATGGATTACCTGAAAGCCTTATACAATCTGCAAAGGAGATGCTCGGCAAAAGAAAGGCTGACCTTGAAAACCTCATCCACGACCTTGACCAAAAGCGAAGACGTTATGAAGAGGCCATTGAAGGGCTTGAGAGGCAATCGGAGGCATTGAAGGAAAGAGAAGAAAAAGTAGATGAATTGCTTAAAGATGCAGATGTGCGTAAGAGAGAGATACTTGCAAAGGCATATAAAGAGGCGTCAGAGATTATTACTGATATAAAGAGGCAGATGCAGAATCTTTTTGAGGAGATTAAGAAAAGCGATAAGGAAAGGGCGAAAGGCTTTCTCAAGGAGGCAGCATCTGCGCAAGAACAGGCCATTGAGAAGATAAAGCAATACGAAGTCTCTGAAATTGAGCCTATATCAATGGATGAGCTGAAAGAAGGTGATGTGGTATTTGTAAAACCTCTCGGCTATGACGCTGCTATTGTAAAACTTCTTAAAAAGAAGAATCGTTTGAAGGTGAAGGCAGGCAGTTTTGAGATGGAAGTGCCGATAACTGATGCGGGGGTGAAGAAAGGCAGAGATATAGCAAGTAGGGCGGGCTCCGTCCGCCAAAAAATCAGTGAGGAGACGGCAGAGAGTCAGATAAACCTTATTGGCCTGCGTGTTGATGAGGCGCTCCCAAGGTTAGAGAAATTTTTGAATCACGCTACAATGGCAGGGCTTTCCGAGGTTACGATAATTCACGGGGTCGGCATGGGTATCCTTGCAAAGGCTGTGCAGGAACACCTATCAGAACATCCGTTGGTAAAAAGCTATAGAGCGGGAGAACAATCAGAGGGCGGGGGAGGGGTGACGGTGGTGAGTTTAAAGTGAATGATAACCCCTCCCATCCTTCCCTTCAAGGGGAGGGTCAGAGCATGCCCCTGCAGGTATTAAGCAGGGGGTGGGGATGGGTTATAATCATGACACTATTTATGTTGCTGTGTATAATAGAGGGTTTACATGCCTAAAGATTACCATCCGAAGAGGCCATCCTTAACACTGGAATTTAATGAAGGATTTAGCCGCGCCTTCCATACGATGGAAGATACGGACAGGCATGTCTTTATCACCGGCAGGGCAGGCACAGGTAAATCAACGCTTCTTCAATATTTCAGGCAAAACACAAAAAAGTCAATTGCTGTGCTTGCGCCTACAGGCGTTGCAGCAGTAAATGTCAGGGGACAGACCATTCACTCGTTCTTTAATTTCAAGATTGATATAACCCCTGACAGTGTAAGAAAGATAAGGCCAAGAGATAAAGCAGTTTATAAAAAACTTGATGCCATAGTGATAGATGAAATCTCTATGGTGAGGGCTGATCTGATGGACTGCGTGGATGCATTCCTGCGTTTGCACGGAAGGGGAAAATCCATGCCCTTTGGGGGAATCCAGATGATACTCATCGGAGACCTCTATCAACTGCCGCCTGTTGTCACATCAAGGGAAAAGGCGCTTTTTATGGATTATTACAAAAGCCCGTATTTCTTTGACGCTATGGTATTTGGAGGCAATAAAACCTTTAACATGGAATTCATCGAACTTGAAAAGGTCTACCGTCAGAAGGATGCGAGTTTTTTGAAACTCCTGAATGCGATTAGAAATAATACTGCAACCGACGGTGATATGAACGAGATAAACAAGAGATACATCCCTGACTTTAGGGAAAAGGGCGGCTCCCCGATTAAAGATTTCGGGGACAAGGATTTCTCTATCTATCTTACAACAACAAACAATCTTGCGGACAGCATAAATATTAAAAAACTTGCGGAGATTAAGGGCAAGGAATACCGCTATACAGGCGTCCTTGAAGGCGATTTTAGCGCAAAGGATTTGCCGACCGGCATGGAGATCGTTTTAAAGACCGGCGCGCAGGTAATGCTTTTGAATAACGATTCGGCAGGGCGCTGGATAAACGGCAGCATCGGCAGGATTGTCGGCGTCGAAAAGGAAGACGGGAGAGATGCGATACTCGTGGAACTTTCTGACGGAGAGACAGTGGATGTTACGCCCTATAAATGGGAGATGTATAAATTCTCTTACGATAAAAATAGGAACATGGTTACTTCAGAGGCAGTGGGCTCGTTCACCCAGTATCCCTTGAAGCTTGCATGGGCTGTTACCATCCACAAGAGCCAGGGCATGACATTTGATAATGTGATAATAGATATTGGCAGAGGCACATTTTGCCACGGCCAACTCTATGTTGCCCTGAGCAGATGCACCACCCTTGAAGGCATTGTCCTGAAAATCCCTGTTTCAAAAAAGAATATCCTTATGGACAGGCGGGTTGTGGAGTTTGTTACAAAATATCAATATCACCTGGCGGAAAAGAGACTCCCTTTGCATGAAAAGATTTCCTTTATAGAAGATGCCATAAAGACAGGCAAACAGCTGGAAATCGTATATCTGAAAACAAAGGATGAAAAATCAAAAAGGGTCATCACCCCTCTCTCTGTGGGAGAGCTTGAATACAGCGGAAAAAAATTCCCCGGCTTAAAGGCATTCTGCACCAAGAGGATGGATGAAAGGGTCTTTCACATAGAGAGGATACTTGAGATGAAGGTGATGGAGTGAAAAGGGAAACGATAAAAATCAGCGGCGGCCATCATCTGTCCGCTGGATGGAGTTGTTAGGTTGCAATTGTTTTTAACTTTAAATACTTCTCCATAGGCTCAAAATCCCTATCATCATGTAATAGTGAGAACTGA
>Ga0209343_10004607_pt1 | contig 16967 bp, 25 predicted proteins | sample RifCSPlowO2_02_FD_184026 | JGI IMG/M metagenome (GOLD analysis project Ga0209343, IMG submission 184026) | Groundwater microbial communities from Rifle, Colorado - Rifle CSP2_plank lowO2_0.2 (SPAdes) (version 2) | ecosystem: Environmental > Aquatic > Deep subsurface > Groundwater | place... | reverse complement strand
TGAATTTTAAAATCAGGAACTCCGGCAACAGGCAGACCAGGCTGATGTAGATGGCGCCTGCCATCGTCAATCTGGTCAGAACCCCGTCCAGATATTGGGCCGTCTGTTCGCCTGGACGCATGCCCGGAACCAGCGCCCCGGATTTCTTCAGATTCTCCGCCGTGTCGCGCGGGTCAAACACAATGGCCGTGTAAAAAAAGCAGAAAAACACGATGCCGGCCGCATACATCAATACGTACAGCGGCTGCCCCGGGGACAGTGTGGCCGACAGATCCTTCAACCAGCTCATGCCCTCGCTTTGTCCAAACCAGCCGCCCAGCGTGGCCGGAAACAGGATGATGCTGGACGCGAAAATCGGCGGGATCACGCCGGACATGTTCAGCTTCAGCGGCAAGTGACTGGACTGGCCACCGTACATTTTCCGCCCTACCTGCCGCTTGGCGTAGTTCACCGTGATGCGCCGCTGGCCACGCTCCACAAAAATGACCACTGCAGTGACGCCGATGGCGAGCACAAACAGCGCCACCACGGTCAGCAGGTGCATCTCACCGGTGCGGGACAGTTCCAGCGTGCCGCCGATGGCGCTTGGCAGACCGGCGACGATGCCGGCAAAAATAAGCATGGAAATGCCATTGCCGATCCCGCGTTCGGTGATCTGCTCGCCCAGCCACATCAGAAACATGGTGCCGGTGACCAGTGTGGTCACGGCCGCGATCCGGAAGCCGATACCGGGATCCATCACGACCGGCAGATTGCCCGCATTCTGCCCCTCGAGCGCGATGGCGACGCCGAGCGCCTGAAAGCTCGCCAGAAATACCGTGCCATAACGGGTGTACTGGGTGATCTTGCGCCGGCCGGATTCGCCTTCCTTGCGCAGCTGTTTCAATTTGGGTTCCACGAATGTCATCAACTGCATGATGATGGAGGCAGAGATGTACGGCATGATTCCCAGCGCACACACTGACAGCCGCTCCAGAGCGCCGCCGGAGAACATGTTAAAAAGATCCAGGATTGTGCCCTGCTGCTGTCGAAACAACTCCGCCAGCGCAATGGGATTGATGCCCGGCACCGGGACATGTGTCGAGATCCGGTAAACAACCAACGCCGCCAGCAGGAAAAAGACGCGCGCGCGCAACTCCTTGAGCTGGGCCAACCCGCCCAGGCCACCAGGAACAGCTGCTGTTGTCGGTGTCGCCATATATGCGTTAACTCTCGACCTTGCCCCCGGCCGCCTCAATGGCAGCGCGGGCGCCCTTGGTAACACCGAGCCCCTTCACCACGATGGCCCGGCCCAGCTTGCCGGAAGCGATGACCTTCACTCGTTCTACATCCTTGCGCACTACATTGGCCTTTTGCAGTGCGGCCAGATCAATCAGGTCCACGGTCATTTTCTGCAACTCGCTCAGTCGCACTTCCGCGGTCACGGCGCCAATGCGGGAATGGAAACCCGCCTTCGGCAACCGGCGCTGCAGCGGCATCTGTCCGCCTTCAAAACCCACCTTGTGATAGCCGCCCGCCCGCGCCTTCTGACCCTTGTGACCCAGGCCCGCGGTCTTGCCCAGCCCGGAGCCAATGCCGCGGCCAACGCGCGTGCGCTTGGGCTTCGAACCCTTTGCCGGACTCAGAGAATTCATGCGCATTTCAGTTTTCCTCGATCGCAACCAGGTACGAGACCCGGTTGATCATGCCGCGCACCGCCGGAGTATCTTCAACGCTCACAATGTGACCAATGCGGCGCAGTCCGAGCCCGCGCACGCACGCCTTGTGCGCCGCCAGGCGCTTGTTGAGACTCTTGGTCAAACGCAGTTTTATTTTTTTTGCCGCAGCCATGCCCGCTTATCCGGTGATCTCTTCCAGTGTCTTGCCGCGCTTCGCCGCGTGATACTCCGGCGCGCGCATTTCCAAAAGTCCGTTGATGGTTGCCCGCACCACGTTGACGGGGTTCGTGGAACCGTGGGATTTTGCCAAAACATTGTGTATACCCACGCATTCAAATACCGCGCGCATGGGCCCGCCCGCGATGATTCCAGTACCGGCAGAGGCGGGCTGCATATAGACCTTTGCTGAACCATGCTGCGACGTCACCGAGTAATGCAAGGTGTCCCCGTTGAGCGGTACATCCAGCATGTTGCGACGCGCGCGCTCCATGGCCTTTTGTATTGCTGCCGGGACTTCGCGCGCTTTGCCGCGGCCGAAGCCAACCCGCCCGCTGCCGTCGCCGACGACCACGAGTGCCGCAAAACCGAAGATTCTGCCGCCCTTGACCACCTTGGCGACGCGATTGACGGAAACCAGCTTTTCCAGCAGTTCGTCATTCCCGGTAATTGATTCTGTCAGCGCCATTTAGAACTCCATGCCATTTTCCCGCGCGGCATCCGCCAATGCCTTCACGCGACCATGAAACTTGAATCCCGACCGATCGAACGCCACCTTGCTGATGCCGATCTTCCTGGCCCGATCGGCGATGATCCGGCCAACCACAGTGGCAGCGGCCACGTTGCCGGCATTCTTGATCTGCTGCCGGACCTCTACTTCCAGCGTCGAGGCACTGGCAACCACGCGGCAGCCATCCGGCGCGATCAGTTGCGCATAGATGTGCCGTGGAGTGCGATGCACACAGAGTCGATTCACTCCGAGCAATCGAATGCGGGCGCGGGTTTTCTTTGCCCGTTTTTGTCTGCTGTCTTTCTTGAGCATGATTTGTTACGCCTTCTTGGCTTCCTTGCGGATAATGACCTCGTTGGTGTACTTGACACCTTTGCCCTTGTACGGCTCAGGTTCACGATAGGCGCGAATATTCGCGGCCAGTTGCCCAACCAGGCGCCGGTCCATACCGCGCACCACGATTTCAGTCTGGCTCGGAGTATCGATCGTGATGCCTTCCGGGATCGGCAGGCTCACCGGATGGGAAAATCCCAGGGTCAGATTCAGGGCGCGGCCCTGCACCTGTGCCCGGTACCCCACGCCTATTACCTCCAGCTTCTTTTCAAAACCGGCGCTGACCCCGATTACCATGTTCTGCAGGATGGCCCGGGTCGTGCCGGCCGCGGCATGCGCAGCCTTTGATTTATCCTGGGTTGAAACCAGCAGCTGACCGCCATCCTGTGCCACTTGCACGGCTTTATTATGCCGATGGGTAAGTTCGCCCTTTTTCCCCTTCACTTTCACGTTTCCGGCGTCAATGCTGACCTGGACGCCGGCGGGTATGGGGACTGGATTTTTAGCAACTCGGGACATGACCTTGCCTCATCAGGAAACGATGCAAATCACTTCGCCACCGATGCCAAGCTTGTTGGCGGTCCGGTCGGTGACTAAACCATTCGAGGTGGACACAATTGCCATGCCCAGTCCGTTTAGAACCTTGGGCAGCTTGCCGGCGCCGCGATAGCGCCGCAGCCCGGGCCGGCTTACACGCTCCAGCCGCTCAATGACCGGCCGCCCCTCAAAATACTTGAGCGTGATCACCAGCGTCTTGTGGCTGCCTGCTTCCTCCACGCGAAAATTGGCAATATAGCCTTCGTCCTGCAAGAGACTGGCAACTGCCACCTTTTGCCTGGACGACGGCATGCTGACCTCGCTGCGCGTCCGCCCCAATGCATTGCGGATGCGGCTCAACATGTCTGAAATCGGGTCTTGCATGCTCATATGAGTAAAAAGTCCAAAGTGTAAAGTTGAAAGAGTTCCTTCGTTCGGCCCGTAGCACAAAGCTGACGTTGATTAGCGCTGCTTTTCACTGTCTTCACCAGCTCGCCATCACAAGACCGGGCACGTCGCCACGCATCGCTGCTTCGCGCAACTTGATTCTGGCCAGGCCGAACTTGCGGTAGTAACCATGCGGACGGCCGCTGAGTGCGCAGCGATTTCGCTTCCGCGACGGGCTCGAGTCACGCGGCAGCTTGCTTAGGCTTACCACTGCTGCCGCCCGATCTTCGTCGCTCAACGACGTGTCTTTGACCCGCTCCCGCAGCTCCTTGCGCTTGGCCGCATACCTCTTGATGAGGCGGGCGCGCTTCGTTTCCCGGTTAATCATTGACGTCTTGGCCATTTGCTGTCTCCGATCCGCGGCTGGAATCAGGTGCGCAGAGGGAACCCGAAGGCAGCCAGCAGCGCCCGCCCCTCTTCGTCACTCTTCGCGGTGGTTGTAATTGTGATATCCATGCCCCGGAGCACATCAATCTTGTCGTACTCTATCTCCGGGAAAATAATCTGCTCCTTTACTCCCAGGCTGTAATTGCCCCGGCCATCAAATGCGCGCGGGCTGAGTCCGCGAAAATCCCTGATGCGGGGGATCGCGATCGTGATAAGACGATCAAAGAACTCGTACATACGCCGGCGGCGCAATGTCACCTTGCAACCGATCGGGTAGTTCTCGCGAATCTTGAAATTTGAAATGGCCTTGCGGGACAGCGTCACCACCGGCTTCTGTCCGGAAATGCGGGTCATGTCCTGCACCGCATGATCAATGATCTTCTTGTCCGCGACGGTTTCACCCACGCCCATGTTGAGTGTGATCTTTGCAATGCGCGGCACCTGCATGGGAGTCTTGTAGCCGAACTGCGTTACCAGTTGCGGCACGACCTTTTCTTTGTAAATTTCCTGTAATCGAGACATAAATATCCAGTTATAAGTCACAAGTAACAAGGACGCAGCAGCGCCCAGCGTTTCCCGGGAGGATCGCAAACGCGCTGCACACTTGTAACTCATGACTTGTGACTTGTGACTCATTCATACATCCACCACTTCCTTATTGGACTTGAAGTAACGCACCTTGCGACCGTCTTCGAGCAATTTGTAACCAATGCGGTCGGGCTTGCTGGTCACGGGATTCCAGATCGCAACATTGGAGATATCCATCGGCATCTCCTTCTCCACGATCCCGCCCGGCGTACCCTGCATTGGATTGCCGCGCGTATGGCGCTTGGCCATGTTGATGTTTTCGACCACAACCTTGTTGCGATCCTTCAGGACGCTTAAGACAACGCCACGCTTGCCGACATTGCGCCCGGTCAGTACCACGACCTCGTCACCTTTCCGAATCTTGTCCATGGCTTACAGCACCTCCGGCGCCAGAGAGATGATTTTCATGAACTTCTCCCCGCGCAATTCGCGCGTTACCGGCCCGAAAATTCTCGTGCCGATGGGCTGGTGCTGGTTGTTCAGCAGCACCGCTGCGTTACTGTCAAAACGAATGAGAGAACCGTCCTGCCGGCGCACGCCTTTTCTGGTCCTGACGACCACGGCAAGGTATGTCTCTCCCTTTTTCACTTTGCCGCGCGGAATGGCCTCCTTGACACTGACCCGGATCACATCGCCCACGCCGGCATAGCGGCGCTTGGAACCGCCGAGCACCTTTACACACATCAGGCGCCGGGCCCCGCTGTTGTCCGCTGCATCCAGCACTGTCTGCATCTGAATCATGATTAATTGTCTCGTCCCGGTCCGGTCCTGCGCCAACTGGTGTGGGCGGCGCGTTTATGCTTCCTGGGCGCGTTCGACGATCTTCTGAAGTCGCCAGGCCTTGCGCTTGGATAGTGGCCGCGAACTCTCGATGATCACGACGTCGCCTTCATTGCATTCATTCTTCTCATCGTGCGCGAGCAACTTGCTCGATTTGCGCACGTACTTTTCGTACAGCGGGTGCTTGACGGAACGCTCAATCAGCACGGCAATGGTCTTGTCCATCTTGTTGCTGACCACCTTTCCCGTCAGGGTCCGCTGGGTCTTGGCAGTTTCATTCATTTGCTGGCACCGTCACGCTTCTTCTCATTCAATATGGTCTGGATTCGGGCAATATCCCGGCGCACAGAACGCACCTGGCTGGAACGCGCGAGCTGCCCGGTACCCTGCTGCATGCGCAGGTTGAACTGCTCACGGCGCATGTCGCCGAGCATCTGCAGCAGTTCATCCGCCTGCTTCTGGCGCAAATCAGCAGCTTTGATCACAACAGCGTCCTCCTGATGAACGTCGTTCGCACCGGAAGTTTTGCCGCCGCCAGTTTGAACGCTTCCCTTGCCGCATCTTCCGGTACACCCTCAATTTCATACAGAACCTTGCCGGGCTGAATCACCGCGGTCCAGTACTCGACGTTGCCCTTGCCTCCGCCCATGCGCACTTCCAGGGGCTTCTTGCTGACCGGCTTGTCCGGAAACATGCGGATCCAGACCTTGCCGCCGCGCTTCATGGCACGACTGATGGCGCGCCGGGCTGCTTCAATCTGTCGTGCGGTGATATGCCCGCGCGACGTGGCCTTGAGCCCGAACTCGCCGAAACTCACCTTGTTGCCACTGGTCGCATAGCCATGATTGCGGCCCTTGAACCGCTTGCGGAACTTTGTCTTTTTCGGCTGCAGCATGCGACTTACCTTTCACTCGCACCAGCGGTCGCGCCAGTCTCTTCGCCCTTCGCATTGTCCATTCCGAACACTTCGCCCTTGAAGATCCAGACCTTCACGCCAATCACGCCGTAGGTGGTCATCGCCTGCGCGAATCCGTAGTCGATATCGGCACGCAGCGTGTGCAACGGCACGCGGCCCTCGCGCACCCATTCGGTACGGGCAATTTCCGAGCCGTTCAGCCGGCCGGCAATGCAGATCTTTATACCTTGCGCGCCCAGCCGCATGGTGTTCGTTACCGCGCGCTTCATGGCGCGCCGGAACATGATGCGGCGCTCAATCTGTTGCGCAACGCTTTCCGCAACCAGGTAGGCGTCAAGTTCCGGCTTGCGGATCTCCTCTACGCTGACCATGGCGGGGACACCCAGCATTGCAGAGATTTCAGCGCGCAAACGCTCGATATCCTCACCCTTCTTGCCAATGACGATACCGGGCCGCGCGGTGTGAATGGTCACCTTGGCGTTATTCGCCGGTCGTTCTATCTGGATCCGGCTTACCGATGCGCTCGCAAGTTTCTTGCGGAGGAACTCGCGTACCGCCAGATCCTGATGCAGGTAGCGGGCGTAATCCTTCTTCCCGGCATACCAGGTCGAAGTCCAATCCTTGATTATTCCCAGGCGAAAGCCGGTGGGATTTACTTTCTGCCCCATTTCCTCACGCTCCTGGTGTAGCAACCTTGATTGTGACGTGGCTGGTGCGCTTGGAAATTCGATCGGCACGCCCCCGGGCACGCGGCCGAACCCGCTTCATGGTCGGCCCTTCATTGACATACACGTCCACAACCTTCAACTCATCGATATCCGCGCCATCGTTGTGCTCGGCGTTGGCCACGGCCGACTCGAGCACCTTGCGTATCAACCCCGCGGCCTTCTTGTTGCTGAAACCAAGCAGGTTCAGCGCGCGATCCACGGGCAGACCACGGATCTGATCCGCAACCAGACGGGTCTTCTGCGCGGATATATGCGCGAATTTCAAAGTAGCTGAGGTGGCCATGTCTCGTTTCTCGCTGACTCGTTACTGGGGCGCCGGGGTCTCGGCGGTCTTCTTGTCCGCGGAGTGGCTGCGGAAAACACGCGTGGCCGCAAATTCACCCAGTTTGTGCCCGACCATGTTCTCGGACACGAATACAGGCATGTGATCCTTGCCGTTGTGTACGGCGATGGTCAGACCGACCATGTCCGGCACTACCATGGAGCGGCGCGACCACGTCTTGATGGGTCGCTTGTCGTTGCTGGCCCGGGCCGCCGCCACCTTTGCCTGCAGGTGATGATCGACAAACGGACCCTTGCGTATGGAACGTGGCATGGTTGACCCTCTCAGCCCTTGCGTCTGCGAATAATCATTTTGGACGTGCGCTTGTTCTTGCGCGTCTTGTAGCCCTTGGTCGGCTGGCCCCAGGGGGTGACGGGGTGACGTCCACCGGAGGTCTTGCCTTCGCCGCCGCCATGGGGGTGGTCGACCGGATTCATGGCCACACCTCGCACCGTCGGACGGATACCGCGCCAGCGCTTTGCGCCGGCCTTGCCCAACTCCTCCAACGAATGCTCCGGATTGCTGACCACGCCGACTGTGGCCCGGCAATCCAGGGGTACCTTGCGCACCTCGCCGGAACGCAGGCGCAGTGTTGCATGTGCGCCTTCACGGGCAAGCAATTGCACGCTGGTACCGGCGCTGCGCGCCATTTGCGCACCGCGGCCGGGTTGCAGTTCCACGCAATGCACACTGGAACCCAGCGGAAGGTTGCGCAGCGGCAGCGTGTTGCCCGGGGCGATTGGCGCTCCGGGACCGGATTCCAGCACCGCGCCCGCAGCCACACCGGCCGGGGCAATCACATAACGTCGCTCGCCGTCCGCATACAGCAACAGTGCCAGATGCGCGCTGCGATTGGGATCGTATTCAATTCGCTCCACGCGCGCCGGAATGCCGTCCTTATCGCGCTTGAAGTCTACGCGCCGATAACGCTGCTTGTGGCCGCCGCCCTTGTGGCGTGTCGTGATCTCACCCTGGTTGTTGCGGCCGGAGCGGTTACCGCGCTTTTCCACCAGCGGCAGATACGGCTCACCTTTGTGCAGCCCGGGCGTGACTACCTTCACTACACCGCGACGGCCTGGGGATGTCGGTTTGGGTATGACCAATGGCATGGCAGGTTTCCTTACGCTTCCATCAGGTGCCGGCGAAATCGATAGTGGAGCCTTCCGCCAGCTTCACGTAGGCCTTCTTCCAGTTTGCGCGCCGTCCCTCCTGCGCGCGGAACATCTTGCGTTTGCCCTTTACATTGCTGATCCGAACGTTGTCCACCTTGACGTTGAACATCAACTCGACAGCCTTCTTGATCTGCGGCTTGGAAGCGGCGCGCACAACCTTGAACGCATACTGCCGGCCAGCCTCGCTGAGTCGCGTGCTCTTCTCCGTCACACGCGGCTCCAGCAACACCGTCATAAGTCTTTGTTTCGGTGTCATGACAGCCAGGCCTCCACCTTGTTGATGGCGGCGCGGGTGATGACGATGTGTTCATGCCCGACCAGAGACTGTGGATTCAATTCGGTGGTATCAATCACGCTTACCCCATGCAGATTACGTGTGGCCAGGTGCGCATTCGGCGTGACTTCATCAGTGATGATGAGCGCCTGCTGCAGTCCCAGGGTTTTGAGGAACGCCTTTGCCTGTGCGGTCTTGGGCGCGTCCAATTCGAACTGCTCAATGCAACACAGACGTTCCTGACGCACCAGTTCCGACAGGATGGAGCGCAACGCGCCGCGATACATTTTGCGATTAATCTTCTGGGAAAAATCCCGCGGCCGGGCAGCAAAGGTCACGCCGCCGCCGCGCCAGAGCGGGCTGCGGATTGTGCCGACCCGCGCGCGACCGGTGCCCTTCTGCTTCCAGGGCTTCCTGCCGCCGCCGCGTACTTCAGCACGGGTTTTCTGCGCCTTGGTTCCAGCGCGGCCACCGGCCATGTATGCCACCAGAACCTGATGCACCAGCGCCTCGTTGAATTTCTGGCCGAATACAGCATCGGTCACGGTAATTTTTCCGGCCTTGTCGGCACCGGTCTTATGCACAGTCAGTTCCATGGCGGTTATCCGTTTTTCCCGCGTTTCGACTTTTTCGCCGGCCGGACTATGACCATGCCGCCCTTGGGACCGGGCACCGCGCCCTTTATCAGCAGCAGGTTCCGCTCTGCGTCCACCTTCACCAATTCCAGGCTTTGGGTGGTGCGGCTGACATTACCCATATGCCCGGGCATACGCAGGCCCTTGAGTACCTTGCCGGGTGTCTGCCGCTGGCCGGTGGAGCCCGGCGTGCGATGGGTCAGCGATGCACCATGCGATGCGCGATGCCCGCCGAAGTTATGGCGTCGGATAACACCCGCAAACCCGCGGCCAATGGTAGTACCGGTAACATCAACCTTCTGACCGTCGGCAAATATGTCGACCTTTAACACGCTGCCTGGCTTCAGATCCCTGCCTTCGCCGGCATCCAGGCGAAACTCAGCCAGCCCCGATGCGGATTCGATCTCAGCGGCTGCCAGCACCCCTGCCAAGGGTTTGTTAATCAGGCTGCGGCGCTTGGTTCCCCAGGCAACCTGCACCGCCTCATAGCCTTCCGATGCACCGCCCGTGCGGCGCGTCACCCGGTTCGGAGTGACTTCAACCACGGTGACGGGCACGGAACTGCCGGCCGCGGTGAAAATCCGGGTCATGCCTCTCTTCCTGCCTACTAGTCCGATTGCCATATGCTCTAATTCAAGTGCAAAGCGAAAAGTGAAAAGTAAAAAGCGAGAAGTCGCCTTCGTGAACAGCGTCGCGGCCCTCACTCCTCCTTTGGTTTGTACTTTTCACTTTTAACTTTTCCCTTTTCATATCAGTTGAGTTTGATTTGAACGTCCACACCAGCTGCCAGGTCCAGCTTCATCAAAGCGTCCACGGTTTTGTCCGTGGGATTGATGATGTCCAGCAGGCGCTTGTGGGTCCGAATCTCATACTGATCGCGCGCATCCTTGTCGGCATGCGGCGACGTCAGGATCGTGTACCGCTCCTTCTTGGTCGGCAGCGGAATGGGGCCCTTGACCTGCGCGCCGGTACGGCGGGCGGTCTCCACGATCTCGCGCGTCGATTGATCGATCAGTCGATGATCGAACGCCTTGAGTCGGATACGAATGACCTGCTGGGTTGCCATGTCTATTTGATAACCTTGGCCACGACGCCGGCGCCGACGGTACGGCCGCCCTCGCGAATGGCAAAGCGCAAACCTTCTTCCATCGCAATCGGCGATATCAATGTCACCACCATCTTGATGTTGTCACCAGGCATCACCATCTCCGTCCCCGCCGGTAACTCCACCGAACCCGTCACGTCCGTCGTCCGGAAGTAAAACTGCGGCCGGTAATTGCTGAAAAACGGCGTGTGCCGGCCCCCTTCCTCCTTGCTCAGCACATACACCTCGCACTCAAACGTCGTGTGCGGCGTAATGCTCCCGGGGATGCACAACACCTGACCACGCTCCACTTCATCCCGCTTCGTCCCGCGCAACAATACACCCACGTTGTCTCCCGCCTGTCCCTCGTCCAGCAACTTCCGAAACATCTCGACACCCGTGCATATCGTCTTCGTCGTCGGACGTATCCCCACAATCTCAACCTCGTCCCCCACCTTCACCTTGCCGCGCTCCACCCGACCCGTCACCACCGTCCCGCGCCCGGAAATCGAAAATACGTCCTCCACCGGCATCAAAAACGGCTTGTCCAGCGCCCGCTCCGGCACCGGTATGTACGCATCCATCGCCGCCACCAGCTTCTCAATCGACGGCACCCCAATGTCACTCGTGTCCCCCTCCAACGCCTTCAACGCACTCCCCGTCACCACCGGCGTCTTGTCCCCGGGAAACTCGTACTTGTCCAGCAACTCCCGCACCTCAACCTCAACCAACTCCAGCAACTCCGCATCGTCCACCATGTCCGCCTTGTTCAAATACACCACGATGTACGGCACCCCCACCTGACGCGCCAACAAAATGTGCTCCCGCGTCTGCGGCATCGGACCATCCGCCGCACTCACCACCAGCACCGCACCGTCCATCTGCGCCGCACCCGTGATCATGTTCTTCACATAGTCCGCATGACCAGGACAGTCCACGTGCGCGTAATGCCGGTTCGCACTCTGGTACTCCACATGCGACGTCGCAATCGTAATACCACGCGCCTTCTCCTCCGGCGCATTGTCAATCTGGTCGTACGCCCGCGCTTCACCGCCAAACTTCCCGGCCATAATCTTCGTAATCGCCGCCGTCAACGTCGTCTTGCCATGGTCAACATGACCAATCGTCCCGACATTCACATGCGGCTTGTTACGCTGAAATTTCTCCTTGGACATGGGGGCGTCTCCTCGTGATGGCAGAAGGTGTTAAACGCAAAATACCCGGTGCAGAGTCTCAACTTTGGAGCCCATAATCGGAATCGAACCGATGACCTCTTCCTTACCAAGGAAGTGCTCTGCCGACTGAGCTATATGGGCGGAAAACAAAGCTATAAGCGCCAAGCCATAAGCAACAAGTGACACCATCAACGCCATTGCCTTTCACCTTATCCGTCGGTTGCTTGTAACTTGTCGCTTGTAGCTGCCTTACTGGAGCGGGTGATGGGAATCGAACCCACGTCATCAGCTTGGAAGGCTGAGGTTCTACCATTGAACTACACCCGCATTGGGCCTTCCCTGCCTCGAGTTCACTGGTATCGCGCAAACCGGGTCCGGATTCCAGACAACGACACAAAAAGTGAAAAGTCCAAAGTTAAAAGATGACTGCGCGACCCCTTTTCACTTTTACCTTTATACTTTCCACTCTGGTGGAGGGGGTAGGATTCGAACCTACGAAGGCATGGCCAGCAGATTTACAGTCTGCCCCCGTTGACCGCTTGGGTACCCCTCCAAAAATGCAAGCCGAGCATTTTCATTGATGGGTAGTGTACTGTCAACAATAAGCTATTGTTTTTCAGCCGCCTTTACGTAAAACGCTGCCAGATACCGCGTCCCGAATTTCTGTGGGTCCGTCGGCCCCTCCCAGTGCGCCGGGAATGAAGTAGTCGACACCTTTGGGGAAGTACCGGCGTGCCTGCAGCAGAGTCCGGGCCGGGGATCGTCCAGAAGGGTTCGCGCTGGTGGAAACCAGTGGTCCGGCGCGGCCAGTCAGGTACTGGACCAGGGGATGCGCGCTTTGGCGAATCGCGATTCCTGACTGCACCCCGGTCAACCAATGGGGGGCTTGGGGAGACGCAGGAATGACCCAGGTTACCGGTCCTGGCCAGGTGGCATTCCAGATCTCCGGGTCGACGCGGCGCAAATCCAGCAATCCCTTCACCTGAGCAAGGGAACTTATCAATATAATCAATCCCTTATGGTATCCCCGCCCCTTGAGGCGAAGTATCCGTTTTACCGCTTCGGGATCATCGAAACGGCACCCCAGGCCAAAAACACCTTCCGTAGGATAAATAATGACTCCGCCACCGGCCAAGGCCCGGCAAGCGCAGCGCAAATGCCAGGTACCTGCCACGGGTCTTTACTAAACCAAGGGTGGCGACTTTGATTTGGCAGCCGCTTTGCGGGGCTTACTTGCCGATTTCCTGGACGCAGCCTTGCGCTTGGGCGCCGCAGCCTCTGCGCTGGCCAGCAAAAGAGCCTCGGCTTCCGCCTGGTTGATATCCGCAGGCTCCCGATCCTTGGGAATCCGCGCCTTGTGCTTGGCATCAGTGATGTACGCACCAAAGCGCCCATTGATTATTTCAATCTCGGTACCGGGGAAATGCTTGATTCGCTTGGCCAGGTCGGAGAGTTTCTTCTCGCTGATCAACTCCAGCGCTCGTTCCAGCGACACCTTGTAGGGATCGTCGTCCTTTTTCAATGATGCGAATTTGCCCCCAAACCGCACGTACGGGCCAAATCGGCCAACGTTTACGACGATTTCCTGCCCATCGGCGGTTTGCCCCAGTGCCCGCGGGAGCAAAAAGAGGTCCAACGCCTCCTGCAATGTCAGCGTATCAATGCGTTGACCCGGGCGCAGCCCGGCAAACCGGGGTTTATCCGGGTCGTCCTTTGTGCCAATTTGCGTGAACGGACCGTAACGCCCCATCCGCACCGACACCTGCAAACCGGATTTGGGATCGACGCCCAGGATGCGCGCCTGCGTCACTTCGCTGCGGCTGACGTTCAACTCCTTTTCCTTCAGCGTCTCCGAAAACGGGCGCCAGAATGCCTCCAGCAGCGGAACCCACTCCTTCTCCCCGCGCGAAACCGCATCCAGCTCGTCTTCCAGACGGGCGGTAAAATCGTAATCTACATAGTCCTTGAAATGGGCGGTGAGAAAACGATTTACGATCCTGCCCACTTCCGTCGGCGAAAAGCGCTTCTTGTCGAAATCCACGTATTCGCGCTGCCGCAACGTCGAAATGATTGAGGCATAGGTGGACGGCCGGCCGATACCGCGCTCTTCCAGCGCTTTGACCAGGCTGGCCTCGGTATAACGGGGAGGCGGCTCGGTAAAATGCTGCTCGGCCCGGAGGTCACTCAGTTTCAGCACGTCGCCCTGGGCCAGCGGTGGCAGCTTTACCTCGTTCTCATTATCTTCCTTGCCGTTTTCATCGGCGCTTTCCTGGTATACGGTCATGAACCCCGGTTCCGCCACGGTTGATCCGCTGGCACGGAAGACATTTCCTTTCCCGCACTCAAGATCCACCGCGACAGTGTCAATGACGGCGTGGTTCATCTGTGAGGCCACGGTTCGTTTCCAGATCAATTCATACAAGCGAAACTGCTCGGGGCTGAGTTTGTCCTTTAACTGCCGTGGTTTGCGGAAGGCAGAAGTGGGACGGATCGCCTCGTGCGCCTCCTGGGCATTCTTGGAAGTGGTCTTGTATTGGCGCGCATGTGCCGGCAAAAGTTCCTTCCCGTACTCCGAAGTAATGAATTCCCGAATCTCGTGCAACGCGTCTTTCGCCAGGGTCACGGAGTCAGTGCGCATGTACGTGATCAGGCCCACCGCGCCTTCTCCGACATCTATACCCTCATACAGCTGCTGCGCCACGCGCATGGCTTTTTGCGCAGTGAATCCCAGCTTGCGCACTGCTTCCTGCTGCAGGGTCGAAGTAATGAACGGCGGCGAGGGCTGGCGCCTGCGTTGTTTCTTCTCCACGCCGGCCACGACCAGTTTCCCGTTCGCGGCGTCGACCAACGACTTGCGGGCGGCTCCCGCCGCCTTCCCGTCCTCGATGCTGAACTGGGTCATTTTCTCGCCGGCCAGTTGGGTAAGACGGCCCATAAACGGGGTTTGCGCATGTGCGACATCCGCCTCAATCGTCCAGTACTCCCGGCGCTTGAAGCGCTCTATCTCTTCCTCGCGTTCCGCGATCATCCGCAACGCCGGACTCTGCACGCGTCCGGCGGACAAACCGCGCTTGATCTTCTTCCATAACAACGGAGACAGATTGAAACCAACCAGGTAATCAAGCGCGCGGCGCGCCTGCTGGGCATTGATTAGTTCCGTGGACAATTCGCGCGGGTGCGCCATGGCTTCCAGAATCGCCGACTTGGTAACCTCGTGGAACACCACGCGCTTTACCGGCTTTCCGTCGAGTACACCGCGCTCCTTCAATATCTCGTGCAGATGCCAGGAGATTGCCTCGCCTTCGCGATCCGGGTCCGTCGCCAGATACAGCACATCCGCAGTCCGCATTGCCTTGGCGATGGCGTCGACAGACTTGGCATTTTTTTCGATAACCTCATAGCGCATGCTGAAACCGTTATCCGGATCCACGGCGCCGGACTTCGGCTGCAGATCCCGGACATGCCCATACGACGCCATGACCTTGTAGCCCGGACCGAGATAGCGGTTCAGAGTCTTGGCCTTGGCGGGTGATTCGACGATTACCAATGAATCCGACATGCAATGAAGCTTCCTTGAGTTGGGGGTGAACTTCCTTAAAACCTGCGTGGGGGTCGGTGCGGACTTAATGCAATACAGCCTGCATGTCGTCCATGACCAAATCCTCCATCCACGCCACACTGGACTCCCGACCCGGGAGATTCAGCAAAACCATCAAGACAATCCATTTGAGCTGATGCAGTTCCACTTCATCAAATTGCAACGCCATCACCCGATCCATGACCATTTCGCGCTCGGGGGGCGACAACACCTGGGCCTGCTCCAGATACAACAGGAATCCCCGGCAATCCGCGTCAAGCTTTTCCATCTCTTCCGCGTTGAACACCCGCAGCGAGACATGGGCAGCAAGCTCATGCGCGGGCGCGTTTTCCCGCAGCGAGGCCAGCCCGTCAAGCCATTCCAGGGCGCGCGTCACCTGACGCTCCTCAAACCCGGCCTCAAGCAGCCCGATGCGAACTGAGTCTGCGTTTGTGTCCACGTCGGCTTCATCGTCAACGTGACTGTCAAACAGATACATAAGCACATCCATTACAGTTTGCTTCATTGAAGACTCTGAATTTATCTCCGCACTATCCTGCCGCCAGGCAGGATTTCGATATGTCCACTGATTTCCAGACTGGACAGGAGGGAGGCCGTGATTCCAGCAGCCAGTCCCGTCTGGTCAACAAGCTCATCCATGGCAACGGGTCCGAATCCTATATTATCAAGCAGTAGTCTGCAGCGTTCGTCAAGACCCCCGACATCACACTGCCCCTGTGGCAGCGTTTTGGACACAGCCGCCGTGCAGCCTGCAAGTTCCCGAATCTCTTCAAGAATGTCATCAATGCCGGCGACCAGTTTTGCCCCTTGTTTAATTAAATGGTGACAGCCTTGCGCCATGGGATTTTTTATTGATCCAGGAATGGCAAACACCTCCCGCCCTTGAGCTGCGGCGAGGCCGGCGGTGATTAGAGAACCGCTGCGCCGCGCCGCCTCTACCACCAACGTACCCAGAGAAAGCCCGCTGATTATCCGATTGCGGCGCGGGAAGTTCACCGCCAGAGGTGGCATGCCGACGCCGAACTCGGTGATTACCGCGCCTTGTTCCGCGATGCGCTGTGCCAGCCCTGTATTGCGGCGCGGATAAACCTGATCAAGGCCGCATCCCTGGACTGCAATCGTTACTCCGCCGGCATTCATGGCACCGACATGCGCCTGCGTGTCTATACCCAGGGCCAAACCGCTGGTTATGCCGATGCCAAGGCGGGCAAGTTCCCCGGAAAACTGCCGTGCCTGGCGCGCACCATCCGGAGACGGATTCCTCGATCCCACCACCGCGAGTTGCGGCGCGCGCAATGCCGCCGGCTGACCACGCACATATATCACCGCGGGAGGATCCGGAATGTTGCGCAGCAGGTCGGGAAAGAGACGATCGGCGAAGGTCAGGATTGTGCCGCCACCTGTGTCCAGCCAGCGCAGATCGGATTCCACACTGGCCCAGTTCGGCGCGGCAAGATACTCACTCAGCCCGGGGCTGACCCCGGTCCCTGCCACGCTGCGGGGATCATCGAACCACCTGGCAATTAATCCGGATTCGGTTGCCAGAGCTGCAAGCAACGGCGGCGGCACGGCGGGTCCATGCGCCAGCGCCAGCCAACAGGATAGG
>Ga0209343_10004606_pt1 | contig 16969 bp, 22 predicted proteins | sample RifCSPlowO2_02_FD_184026 | JGI IMG/M metagenome (GOLD analysis project Ga0209343, IMG submission 184026) | Groundwater microbial communities from Rifle, Colorado - Rifle CSP2_plank lowO2_0.2 (SPAdes) (version 2) | ecosystem: Environmental > Aquatic > Deep subsurface > Groundwater | place... | reverse complement strand
TCCGATCTGACGATGAATTTGGTGGCGCGGCGCAGGAAGTGCCGCACTTCCAGCCAGCCGCGCAACACCATCTGGCGCAGCGTGGGAAAGCGGTACGGCGGCAGTTCCAGCACGAACGGCTCGTTGTTTTTGAACTGGTGCTTGAATATCAGCGCGGTCAGTATCGCGGCGACGAAGCTGAACAGATACAGGCTGAACACCACTATTGGCGCGGCTTTTGGCGAAAACAGCGCCGCGGTGAAAAAAATGAATACCTGCAGGCGCGCCGAGCACAGCGAGAAAGGAATCACCAGCATCGTGAGCAGGCGCATCGCGCGCGAGCGCATCACGCGCGTGCCCATCAGCGCGGGGACGTTGCAGCCGAAGCCCATCAGCAGCATGACGAAACCGCGTCCGTCCAGCCCCAGGCGCGCCATCAGCGCATCCATCAAAAAGGCGGCGCGCGACAGATAGCCGCTGTCTTCCACCATCGCCATGAAAAGAAAGAACAGGATGATGATCGGTATGAACGCCGCGACAGTGGCCACGCCGTTGTAGATGCCGTCCAGCAGCAGGCCCTGCAGGACTTGCGGCAACCCGCCCAACGCCGGTACCAGTGCCGTCTCGCGCAGCCAGGTGAAGAGTCCGGCGATGCCGGTCTGCAACGGCTGCCCGAACATGAAAATGCCCTGGAATACCAGATACATGACGGCGAAAAAGATCGGCAACCCCAGCCACGGATGCAGCATGACGCGGTCCAGTTTTTCGGTGAGGTTGTCCGACAGCCGCACGGGGACTTGCACGGTGTGCTTCAACACGCGCGCCATTTCCGTTTCGATATGCTGGTCCTGCTCCAATTGGCTGCGCAGTTGTTCCGCCATGCCGGGAGTGGGATAGCGCAGGGCTTTGGTGATGGCTTGCAGTGCTTCCGGATAACCCCTGCCATATTTGGCGCTGATCAGGAAAATCGGCATTTCCAGCAGCGCGGACATTTTTGCCACATTGACGCTGATGCCGAATTTCTTCGCCTCGTCCGACATGTTGAGCAACACCACGATGTTCATGTCGAGTTGCTTGAGTTGCAGCAGCAGACTCATCTGGCGTTCGATTTGTGTGGTGTTGAGGATCACCAGCGCGAGGTCTGGCACGTTGTCGTGAAGGAAGTGGCGCACCACCTGTTCGTCGTCGGAAAAACCGTGCAGGTCATAGATGCCGGGCAGATCGATGATTTCCACCATGTCACCGCCCAGCAGAATCTTGCCGCTGAGCAACTCGACGGTAATGCCGGGCCAGTTGCCGACGCGAGCCGCGCCGCCGGTCATGCGGTTGAACAGCGTGGATTTGCCGGTGTTGGGCATGCCGAGCAGGGCGACTCTTTTCATGTCCCGGAGGCTCCCTGGCAAACCATTATTTTCGCGGCTTCACTTCGCCGCAGCATGACGTCGGTGGTGCCGATACGCACCTGCAGGGGGCCGGAGAAGCTCGCCTTGCGTATCATCTCGATGTGTTTGCCGCTGCGAAAGCCCAGTGCGAGCAGCCGTTGATGCAACGCTTCTTCGGCGTGTATCGAGACGATGGTGGCGGTTTCACCGGGGTGTAACGCGGCAAGGGTGGTCGAGGGCATGAAGGTAGCCGAGTCCTAAAAGTACTGCATTATTCCACAGACCTGCGGATTTTGTCGCGCAGCCGACCCTGCAGGGGAATTGCCTGTGCCTTGACAGGCTGATAGTTGCGCGTAGTATCTCCAAAGGCAACTTTTATCAAGCGGTTCTGTTGTACTGAATCAAAAGGTGATTGCGAATTATTTCAAGGTAGAGCGGCACAGCATGGTTGCCTGTAATACGGCAACTTTCGACTCATCAGCACATGATCTAAGAGGAGAAAAATATGAAAACCTTTAATTGGCGCATGAAATCTTTTCTGACATTATTTCCGATTCTTGTTGCAGCGTTTCTTTACGGTTGTGGAGGGAGCGACACAAGCTCTGCTCCCAGTACAGTCATTAGAGGCACGGTTGCCGCAGGAGCACCGGTGGTCGGCTATGTCTCGGTTCGCGACAGTTCCACCAACACCCAGCCTGTCAGGACCAACATCCCCATTGAGGCGAATGGCAATTATTCCGTGGATGTGGCCGGACTGACCCCTCCTTTTGCATTTCTTGCCAGCGGCACAGTGGGTGGAAGGTCTGTTTCGCTCTATTCTGCGGCTACTTCGGCGGACGTGGGTGGCACGATCAACATCACCCCCTTCACCGATCTGATCATCAGGAATATTGCCGCGACCGCGGTCGACGCGTATCTGGCGGCCCCCAGCGGCATGGCCAGCCTGACAACGGCCGAACTGGACGCGCAGCGCGTGACCTTGACGGCACAGCTGGCGCCGGCCCTGACGGCGATGGGGCTCTCCGGCAGCATAGATTTGTTGCGCGCCACTTTCAACGCAGATAGCACCGGCCTGGACCGGTTCATGGACGTGGTCAAGGTGGACACGACAACACCAGGCGAAGCGACCATTACCAATATTCTGGATGCCGCCAATACGCTGGTCATCGATACGACCGCTGGCACCGCTACCGGCACGCTCGGCACGGCCAATCTGGCATCTTCCGGAACGCCGCTCGATGGCATCCTGCTGACCTTCAACACATTCTCCGGCAAGTTTGCAACCAGTTTGCCCAGCGATGCAGACCCTGACTTGCTCGCCTTGTTCAGCAGTACCTTTAAGGATGATGGACGGAGCAGTTCGGCTTTCCTGACAGAACTCACAACCGACAACACGTTAATCGGCCTGCAATTTACCCATGTCGTGCTGGATTCGATAGACCAGGCTGGAACAACAGCCCAGGTGTATTTCACCCCAGTAATAAATGGAATAAATATTGCAGATGGTGAAACACTGAACTGGCAGATGAAAAAGGATGCTGTCACTGGTATCTGGCAGGCTGATGGGAATCAGCGCATCGCACGTGTGAATGTTGCTGCAATTGCTGAAAAAATTACCTGTAACCCGGCGGCCGCTGCCTGCAACACAACCACCGGTAATCGCACCGGTCTCCACTTCGAGATCAATAATGATGCGATGCAGGCTATCGGGTCGGCAGTGGTGACGGGTCCCAGCCTTCCTGCCGGGGGTGTAACGTTGACCGCGCAGGTTAACCAGACATGGTTCAACATAACCACAACCAACCCTAATTGTGATCAGATGGGTGGCGGCTCATTGCCTGTATGCAACAACAACTGGCTCATGACGGATACTGAAATCGGGGCAGTACTTCCTAACAGCATCTACACCATGAAGCTGTACGACAACTCTCAGGCACCTGTTTTACTGGCAACTTATACATTGGTGGTTCCCGTTGCGCCGATGCTCAATACTGCTCTGGCTGCTTTTGTCTTCCCCTCGATAAGTGGCATGGTAGATCTGGCGGGCATGGGTGCAGCTACCCTGGCACCTTCCTGGAGCATACCGGCCGGGCTATCGGCGAGTTACCTCGACGTGTATGTGTGGCAGACGGGAACGAACGCGAACCAGAGTGTTGAGCAGAATAATTTAACATCATCTTCGGGTACGGCATCATTGGTTTTCACGGCACCTCCCAATAGCGGTACTTGGTCTGGTGGGGGATACTCAATAAGTGCGCGGGATCAATATGGCAGGGAAGTGACTACCCGTTATCAATAACCGGCAATCACGTGTACGCATCATTCAAAGCGGCCCATCGGGCCGCTTTTTTTGAACTGGCATCAGCGGAAGCGCAAGTTTCAACAGGCTGTTTAACACAGTTTGTAAGTTAAATACCCGGTAAAACAAGCTGGGGGTATTACAAAATCTAGCCAACCAGAATTTAAGGAGAGCAAAATGCGTTCAGTCGGAATTTTTGAAGTAAAAACCAAGCTTTCTGAGCTGTTAAGATCGGGCGAGCCTATTGAAATTACCAGCCATAAGAAAAGTGTCGCGGTGCTTTACCCTAAGGCTGCAACACGGAGTTTGGCGCAGGTGAAGCGGGATATTAAAGCCATCAATCAGGCTGACCAGCAGGATAATACTGCCGATATGGGTGATTATGTATGACACTGTTGAAGCGTGGTGATATTGTGCTGTGTGCAGATGGTAGAGGTGATTACACCAGCAGGCCTCGCCCTGTGGTGATTGTGCAAAATTCCGATTATTTGGATGGTTTGGAAAGCGTGACGATTTGCCCAATGACCAGTGCATTAAGTGCAGCGAGTGTCAGGGTTCGGATCAAGGCGAATGCTGCAACTGGCATAAAAGAGCCGTCCGATGTTGAGACCGATAAAATTACCACTGTCCGCGTTTCAAGGCTGTCAACCAAAGTGGGTGAAATTGCTGACAAAGAGTTGGTTAAAATCAATCACGCACTCCGCATTTGGCTGGATTTGTAAACCTTATCTATGCCGCCTCCTTACGTGTGCTTTAGAAGCCGCGCTCGGTCTTAATTCAGGTAAAATGCGCGCTTTGATTTTCAGCGCAGAGAAAAATGATTACAGGAAGCATTGTTGCCATCGTTACTCCGATGCACGAGGACGGCAGCCTAGATGTGGCGGCGTTCCGCGCGTTGATCGATTTCCACATCGAGCAGGGTACCGACGGTATCGTGGTGGTCGGCACGACCGGCGAATCGCCTACCGTGGATGTGGAAGAGCACGAATTATTGATTGCCGAGGCGGTGAAGCACGCCGCCGGGCGGATTCCCGTGATCGCCGGGACTGGTGCGAATTCCACCCGGGAAGCCATCGGGCTGGCCACCTTTGCGAAAAAGGCCGGCGCGGATGCTTCGCTGTCGGTCGTCCCCTATTACAACAAGCCGACGCAGGAAGGGATGTACCTGCACTTCAAGGCCATCGCCGAAGCGGTGGATATGCCGCACATTCTGTACAACGTGCCGGGGCGCACCGTTGCCGACATGGCCAACGATACCGTGCTGCGCCTGGCGCAGATTCCCAACATCGTCGGTATCAAGGATGCGACCGGCAACATCGAGCGCGGCAGCGATCTGCTGCAGCGCGCGGCGTTATTGAAGCGCGCTCACGGGGACTTTGCGATCTACAGCGGCGACGATGCCAGCACGCTGGCGCTGATGCTGCTCGGTGGGCACGGCACGATTTCGGTGACGGCCAACGTCGCTCCCAAACTGATGCATGAAATGTGCGCGGCAGCGTTGAACGGGGAAGTGGCCAGGGCGCGCGAAATCAATTTCCGCTTGCTTGGTTTGCACCGCAATCTGTTCGTCGAAGCCAACCCGATTCCGGTGAAGTGGGCCGTGGCGCGCATGGGCAGGATAAAGAACAATCTGCGCTTGCCGCTTACGCCCTTGTCACAAGGCGCACACGCGGTGGTCGAGGCAGCGATGCGTCAGGCCGGCGCACTCACAAAATAACAGTATTGTCGAAGAGAGAAACTGATGAAAGTTTTGCAGATTGTCATTTCCGGAGTAGTGCTGGTTTCCCTGGCAGGTTGCAGCGCGATTGGACCGGACAGACGCGTTGATTACGGGGCTGGAGCGAAGCAGTTGCCGAATCTGGAAGTGCCCCCCGACCTGACTGCTCCGGGCAGCGATGAGCGATACAAGTTGCCGCAGGACGATGCCGGAACTGTCGCCACCTTTTCCGATTACAGCAAGGGCGGCATTGCCCGGGGCGGTGATGCCGGTGCGGTGTTGCCAGCGGTGCCGGGAGTGCGCCTGGAGCGCAACGGTGCGCAGCGCTGGCTGGTGGTGAAGGACTCGCCAGAAAACGTCTGGTCAGCCGTCAAGGCTTTCCTGCTGGAGCTTGGCCTGACCATCAAGAGCGAGGAGCAGGCTGCGGGTGTGATGGAAACCGATTGGGCAGAAAATCGCGCAAAAATTCCGCAGAGCACGATTCGAAATGTGATTGGTAAAGTGTTCGACAAGGCAAATACGCCCGGAGAGCGCGACCAATATCTAGCGCGCCTGGAGCGCGGCAAGGACGGGGAGAGTACCGAGGTGTACATCACTCACCGCGGCATGGCACAGGCGCTTGCTGCTGACACGAATACTTTGCAATGGCAATTGCGCGTTAATGAGCCGGAGCTGGAGGCGATCATGTTGCAGCGCCTGATGGTGCGTTTCGGCGCCGGCGAAGATCAGGCTGCGAGCGCGGTTGCGGCGGCCAGCGCGGCGCCAGTTGTTCCCGAACCGGCAGGCACGGCCAGCCTGCGTGAGGTTCCCGATGGTGGCGTCATCATTGCGATGAACGATGCGTTCGACAGGTCGTGGCGCAAAGTAGGGCTGGCTATCGAGAGTGCGGGTCTGGCGGTAGAAGACAGGAATCGTGAAAAGGGCATCTACTTCCTGCGCCCGGTAAAGGTCGAGAGAAGCTGGCTGGACAAACTGATGTTCTGGAAAAGCAGCGAGGATACCGAACACCAGTACCGTGTGAATGTCAAAGATGGCGGCGCAATGTGCGAGGTGTCGGTCACCGATCAGAACGGTGCCAGCAGTACGGTAACCAAACAGATGGTTGAGGCGATTTACAAGCACATCAATCAATAATTCAGTGAGGTAACCCCTGCTTTGCCGGGGGACTCCGTTAGGTTTGACCGTTTCGGCGGTCATTAACGAGTAACGCTAAAACTTAGCTACATTATTCCCTCACCCTTGCAGGGGGAGGGTTAGGGTGGGGGTAGAAATTCAAGCACGGATGCAGTCAAAAGTTTGTACCCCCACATCCCGCGACACGTTACTGATAGAACTACTAGCCATTCGACTAGTCGAGCAAACAACGCTCGCCAAGTCGCTGGTTATGGCGTAGCCAGCCGCTTGCGGGAGCGGGTGTGAGGCGGCCATTCCCGCCCCGGATGCTTCGCAACGCCGTGTCATGGCCGCCATCCCAACCTTCCCCCCGGTAGGGGGAAGGAGTGGAAACCAGCCGCCTTGGGCGGCTCATGGTTTTATCAGCGCCTTTGAGGCGCTCACCCAATAAGCCTCCGGCTTTGCCGGAGGTAATTTAACTGCGACCCCTTAATGACCATGCGGTTTGCATCACTTGGAAGCGGCAGCGAAGGTAACGCGCTGCTGGTCGCATCCGGTCAGTCGCTGGTGTTGATGGACTGCGGCTTTGGATTGCAGGACGCCACTAGGCGAATGGAGCGTCTGGGCGTCTCTCCCGTGCAGTTGAACGGCATAGTCGTGACGCATGAGCACGGCGACCACATCAGCGGTGTGGTGCGATTGGCGCGCAAATTCAATTTGCCGGTCTGGCTGACACACGGCACGTTGCACAGCCAGCTTAAGGCATTTGCCGGTATGGCTGACCTTCATGAAATCGATCCCCACCGGACGTTTGCCATTGGCGAGATCGAGGTTATCCCCTATCCGGTCCCGCACGATGCAGCCGAGCCGGTGCAATACGTGTTCAGCGATGGTGCGCGGCGACTGGGTGTATTGACCGATACCGGATGCAGCACGGCGCATATCGAACAGACACTGAGCGGCTGTCACGCGCTGGTTCTGGAATGCAACCATGACAGTGACATGCTGGCGAAGGGCGATTATCCATACTTCCTCAAACAGCGTGTGGGCGGTCGCTTCGGGCATCTGAACAATCAGGATGCCGCCGGCATCCTGAGCCGGCTGGATGCGAGCCGTTTGCAGCATCTGGTTGCCGCGCACCTGAGCCGCAAGAACAACACGGCGGCACTCGCAGTGCAGGCATTGAGTTGCGCGCTGAATTGCGAAGCGAGCTGGGTGGGGGTGGCGACGCAGGAGGAGGGATTTGCCTGGCGTGAAATTACCTGAAGATCGGGATGGTGGAAACAATAAAGCCGGCTTGCGCCGGCTATATTGTTGCCTGAAGCCAGATGCTTACTTCGCGGCAGCAGCAGGAGCAGCTTCAGTTGCAGGAGCAGCAACCGGAGCAGAAGCAGCTTCAACTGCAGGAGCAGGTGCAACTTCAACTACAGGAGCCGGAGCAGCAGCAGGTGTTTCAGCAGCTTTTTCACCACAGGCGGTCAAAGCAAGAGCCAACAGGGCAGCAACAAGTGCGGAGAGTTTCATTATAATTTCCTTGGGAGTTTAAGTTGGCGTGTGTAGTGTTGTTCCCTGATTTTGCATGAACCCAAAACCAAAGGCGGCGCATTCTAGCATTCGCCTATATAAAATCCAGCGGCTTGGCAACTATTTTTTTACAGCCCCAGTTTTGTGACGGATACAGCCGGGCGGGAAACAGACCACATTTCCATAAAGCGCGATTTCAGGGCGCGTGCATTTTCCGGATCATTTTGCGCCAGGATGCCGCGCGGATCGTCAAAGTGAAAGCGGCGCACATAATTCGCCTCATCCGCGACGGAGAACGGCTCCGAGATGTATTGCAGACTTTTTGGTGTCTGATAGATGAACATGCTGGTGCCGAATTGGTGAAGCAGCGACAACATGCGCGGGCATAGCGTGGATAAATAATGCGTGTCATGCGCCAGCATGAACAGCCGGTGGGCAGGGTTGACGAGCAGAAAATTGCGCAGTGTCGTATAGCGCGCTTCGGTGTTGAATCCCAACCCGTCATAATTTTTCTCGAATATATACAAATCGCGCCGGGCCAGTTTGCATAGTGTATCCAGCGCAGCGACATAGTCCACGATGCCGTCCAGCCTGGTGTGCTGCAAAGTGCCGTCATTCATGATGCGCTCCTGAAGTTTGGATAGGAGTAATATAACCGCCCGGATACCGCTGGCAGCGCAGTTTGCCTGTCCGGTTAGCGTAATACACCGGGGTTTGCAATTCGCGGGCATCTGTAACAGCAATTTATTCCGGCAGTTGCTCGGGAATTCATTGGCGGCCGGTACGCTGTACAACACCCCGATGGTTTAAACGCAGCAGATTATAGCCGTCTCATGTACAGTCTGGTCACAGTAAAAATTTTTTTACTACAACTGAAAAGTGTTTAAAATACACCGCAGGGAGAAACATCAATGCCGTCTGTACAGCTTACTACCGGAATGGAAGCGCCGCACTTTGAGTTGCCGGATGCCGATATGGAAACCTTTGCTCTCACGTCGCTGCAGGGCAGAAAGAACGTGGTGCTGTATTTCTATCCCAAGGATGACACGCCGGGTTGCACGATGGAAGCCAATGAGTTCAGTGAGCTCGATGACGAATTCGCCAAATTGGACACTGTCGTGGTAGGGATCAGCCGTGATGATTGTTTGAGCCATGCGTCGTTTCGCGACAAGCACGGGCTGTCGGTATTGCTGCTTTCCGACCATGATGCGCGCGTCAGTAAACGCTATGGGGTGATGTGTGAAAAGGAAGTGGACGGTCACAAAAAACACGTCATTCAACGCTCTACGTTCGTAATCAACAAACTGGGCAAGTTGCTTCACGCGAGGTACGGTGTCCACGCGCACGGACATGCGCAGGAAATACTTAATTTGATAAAGGAAATGAAATGAAAATTGCCAAAGATACGGTTGTTTCGCTACGCTATGAATTGTTCGATTCGACCGGTGATTTGCTGGAAAAAGTCGATGAGCAAATCAGTTACCTGCATGGCGGCTACGATGGCATTTTCCCGCTGGTCGAAGAAGCGCTGCACGGCAAAAACGTTGGCGACCAATGCAGTGTCACGCTGCAACCGGATGATGCATTCGGCGAGTACGACCATAATCTGGTGGAAGTCGAGTCGCGCACCTCATTCCCGCAAGAAGTGACAGTCGGCATGCAATTTGAGGGTGGCCCGGAAGGCACTGAGGATGACGATTTTCTGCTCTTCACCGTGGTTGAGGTGACTGAAGAGGAGGTGACGGTGGACGGCAATCACCCACTGGCCGGAAAGACGCTGACTTTTAACTGCACCGTGACGGGCGTGCGCCCTGCGACCGCAGAAGAGCTGGAGCATGGGCACGTGCACGATGAGGGCGGTCACCTCCACTAAAAAACCTCTGCAAAACTGCTGCGCTCGCTGATACGGCGTTAAAAAATAGCTCAAAATCCTCATGTGCTTAATGCACATTCCGGTTTCTCGCCATTTTTTGCCTTGTCTCAGCTTCGCTCGCTACGTTGTGCAGAGGTTTTTGGGCTGGGTAGGGTGCGTTCCACGCACCAGACTACAACTCAAGTTTTCCGGCCAACCAGTTCGTTACCTGCTCCGCACCTGTTGGAATAACCGGTTCGGGTCGCGGGGCGTTCCAGATGCCTTCCAGCAAATCTTCAATATTTCCCCGTTCCAGATCATCGCGCGACGCTTCGCGGCACAGGCCGTGTTGTCGCAGCCATGCGATCAAGGCAGGCGACTCCGGCCAGTCGGCGCGGCTGACATACAACACCGGCACGCCGCTGCATGCGGCCTCGACGAAGCTGCCGTAGCCCGGCTTGCAGATCAGCGCATCGCTGCTGGCGAGCAGGTCGCTGAAACTCATCTGCATGGATTCGAGCACGATGGCATCGGGATGCTCAACCTTCCAGTTTTGCTGCACCAGCCAGCGCACGCCGTCGATGCGCGGCCAGCGTTCGATAGGCAGGCGGCCGGCGATACCGCCCAGGCTGACCAGCACCAGCTTTTCGCCGGGTGCAAGTTTCAGGCGGCGGTTAAGTACGTCGCGGCGGTCATTGCCGGCAGCGGCAATAGGCGCGACCTGGACGAGGTTGGGCAAATCACTCATCGCCATGCCGGGCGTGGCGCGGAGGAAAGCGTCGGCGCTGGCGTAACAGGTATGCATCTGCGCAGCGATGGCATCATCGCCGCAATAGTGGCGATAGATGTCCGCCCAGTTCAGCGAACACAGCGCGGCATTCGCAATGGCTGCCCGCTGCGCGCCCGCCAGCGGCAGGTAGCCGACGTTGGACAACACCATATCCGCACCGAGATCGCGCAACAGGCGTGCTTCCTCCGCGATGCGCGCATCCCAGTCTGCATGGAAGGCGCGATAAGCCGCGCGGCTGTCCCCGACGTGAATGTCCAGCGCCGAAGACATCATCATGCCGATGTCGCCCTCGCTGGGCAGGTGGGCAAACGGCGCATGGATGCGCGAACGCAAATGGGCAAGCGGCACGGCGGAGCGCACCGTGAGGTGCAGTCGCTGCATACGCACATGCAACGCATCCAGAATCGGCGCGGTTTGTGCGACATGGCCAAACCCGTGGCCGGAGATGGAAACGACGAGATGGGGCATAGATTGCTTTCTCATAATTGCGGATAACTGATTGTATTGGTCTCAAATCGCGCAACTCTCCGTTTCGCGCAGTTGCTCCAGATACTCCTCAACCCGTTGATTCAGCGTCTCCGGTGCGCTGACGATGTCGTGTGACAGCGAGAACAGCGGATACGAGCGCCAATCGAACACGCGATACTTCTCCACCATCCGCAAGGTATGCACCCCCTCGCCGGAGATGTTCGACCACTCGCCGCGTACCAGCTTGCGGCCGAGTTCATGGTGATGCGAACCCTCGCTGGTGGCCGTCGTCAGCAGGTCGCCCAGCCCGGCATAGCTGTAAGGCGTGTGCGCCTGCCCGCCGAATGACTGCACGATGCCGGACAGCTCCGCGATCGAGGCGACCATCAAATGTCCGCGCATGTTGTCGCCCAGCTGCAGCTCATCCGCCACGCCGAACAGGATGGCATACACATTCTTCAGGATCACCGACCAGCTCCTGCCGTGCATGTCCGATGCCTGCTGGCACACCAGCGTACTGCCCCGGAACAGGCTGCGTATCACCACAAAATCCGCCGCGTCCGACAACACCGCATCGGCAAAGCCATGCCGACCCGCCCTGAGCTCCTCAGAGATCATCGGCCCATACACCACCCCGTAGTGATGCTTGTTGCCGAACACGCTGTCGAACACCTGCGCTGCCGTCCGTCCCGATTCATCCAGTCCCTTCGCAATGGAAAGGCACACACTGCCCTTCGCGAGATAAGGCGCGATGCGGCTGGCGATTTCATGGTGCGGATTCACCGGCAGGCAGAACAAAATCACCTGCGACTCGGCCACCTCATCCTCCAGCGTCGCATGGCTGCCCTTCACCACCTCGCCCATGTTCCAGATGCGCACATCGTGCCGCGCCGCCAGCAGATACTCCATGGCATGCCCCATCTCACCATAGCCCAGAATCAATACGCGTTGTTTCATACATACACCTCGTTTAGATAGATGGACGATACCCTAAACTGAAAAAGTCCGCGAATGCGTGCCAGCTCAACGTGACCGCTTTGGCTCGCAAGCGGTTGCCGGGCAACATGCTATACTTTTTCAAAGCTTGAATGCGGCTATGCCTTGCATGTCGCGTGAGTTCCCTTAACTTTTTCATGATCCCAGGAGGTCTGCTATGGCAAACGCGGATGAGACGACGATCAGGCTCCGCGCTTATTCCGACAACGCCGAGCGCATAGTTCCGCAGAACAACCTCACCGAAGCTCAGAACAATGCGTTGGAACTGGTAAAGAAAACCGCTCAGCTAGAAGAGGAGAAGAAAAAGTCGCTCGAATACCTGAAGACAATTGAACAGCTACGGGAATGCCTCAAACAGGAACAGGCAAAAACAGCCGAGATGTCAGAGAAGATAGCCGGGCTGGAAGCTAAAGTAAAAGAATCGGTCGGGCTGGAGGCCAAAGCAAAGGAATTCGCCGAACTGGAAGCCAAAGTCAAAGAATTGACCGAAGTGCTCGGCAAGATTTCAGGTATCGCTGCTGCGGGGAAAATGGATTAACAACGCCTGATCTTGTTAGCTGCGAACATATTGCGAAGCTGATCAGTTTAGTTCCCTTAATTAATTCGAAGCCCGCAGATGCGGGCTTCGATTGATGCTCAAAAATAATTTGAGCCAGGGACAGTTGGTATGGGACTATTCGTCTCGTTCGATTCTCGGGACTGGCCGAAATTACAACCCCACCATCGTTGCAGCCGGATCGAGTTTACGCACCATTTGCAGTAACTCCATCCCCTCAACTGCATCCGGATCGTATTTCACCACCAGCGAATGGGGGTGTGGATGATGGTCGAATTCCGCACAATCAACTCCAATATGCCCCATCAATTTTTTCTCCAGGTCCGTTCTTGCCTGTGCATCCAACTCCGTGTGCACATGAATTACCATATCCGCAGTGTTCATGATCGTCTCCTTCATTTGGTGAAAGAATAAGATAGACAAATAAGACATCGCCACATCCAGACGGTTCATTGTAGGCTTCTGAATCAGGAATTCAAGCAGGCGGACAGCAGGCGGAATGCAAGCGAATCGGGTGGGCCGCTGGAATGCGTTTGGACACGGATGCTCAGTACGTGAAGACAGTAGACGCTTTGTACTGTCTATGAGAAGAAATGCGAAACTGACCATTTTAGCCTTTTAGCCAGACCCTTTTTGCTCATGAGTCCATTGCGAATTTACTACTTCACAAATACGCGCAATGCGCATACCATGCGCACATGGAGGTTTCCCATGAAATCAATGCAAAGCAATCAAGCACGTAAGCGCCCGGTCAACCTGACGCTCAACGAAGAACTGGTTACTCAGGCTAAAGGAATGACCAACAACCTGTCCGGCGTGGTCGAGCAGCTACTGGCCGATTACGTGATGAAGCAGAACAACGCACGGCAAGAAAAAGCGCATCACGCCGACGTCGCGGCAAAAGCGTGGAATACCTTCAACGAACGCTCCGGTTCATTTGCCGACGAACACTCCACACTGTAATGGCGCAGTTCGACGTTCACCGGAATATCGGAAAGCAGCGGGAAGCCATTCCCTACGTCGTCGTTCAATCTTCCCTGTTCGACAGCTACCGCCGCCGAGTCGTGATTCCTTTGGTACGGCGCAGCAATCTTGAAAACGCCACAGCGCTGGTAGGTTCGCCGCTCAATCCGGCTTTCAACATCGAAGGAATAGCAGTGGTGCTGCACCCGCTGGAAATCGTATCCGTCGCCACCGATCAGCTAGGCGAAAAGGTGGCCACACTTGCGCAAGAAGGCGACCGCATCACCGGCGCGATGAATGAGTTGTTGACGCGGGCTTGGGCGTAATGGCTCAAGAAACCGTGGTGCGTCCCCGATTATTCTGATGGCCGCCTCGTCGATGCGTCGGAGAGGTAGACGACGACCGTGAATCCATTGAGCAAAGTGAGTAATGCTGCGAATGCAATTGGCAAACGTAGTCGCCGCATAGCCGCAGTCCGTCAGGTACTGCTTGTACGCATCAACGTGAGGCGCGAGGGGCCCCTTGGCGAGCCAGTCGATGCAGGTGTGTTGAGAGGATTGTGTGTTTCCCATGATGGTCTCCTTAGAAGTGGGACCATCACTGCACTCTACTGCGGAAACTATGTCTAGATATACGCTGACCGATCTCGCCAAAGACCGTGCTGCGCTTGCATCAAAATAATCTGGACAGTACGATCTACGCCTAGTTGAGATCTATACATAGGTGTCGTTATGCAAAGCTTTGCATAACGACACATAGCTGCCCTTGCCAACTTCAAAAACAAATTCAACACCAAAGCCCAAGAAACCCGAAACAAAAAATCAAGTTTCAAAGGCCGATGCTCTAGCGGACGCATGAGACGTATTCGAAGTACGTATCGTAGCTCCGAATGACACTGCCGTTGTTCAGGTAGACATAGGAGTGGCTGCCCGCGGTATAAAACGTGGACGACCAGGTGCTGCCCAACGTCCACCCCTGACCGAGCAGCACCGAATTACCCAACCATATGCCCGAGTTATCCGGATACGCGGCATACAAGGCGCTCAGTTCCGTTTGTGTCGGCTGCCTCCATCCGGTCACTCCGTTGATGGTGGTGTTGGCGCAATAGGCGTTGGCATTCGTCCAAGTGTATAGAGTGGATGTTACCGGCATCCAGGTCAATCCGTCCTGCACCACATAACCTGCGGGCAAACCGGAGGCGGCTACGGTAAAGCTCACGGTACTGGTCGTGCTGGCCACTACATTATTGGCATCCTTGACCGAGAAGAACAGACTGGCTGTTGGATAGACGGCGGTGGGTGTCCCGGTCACGGCACCGGTGCCGGTATTAAAGCTCAAGCCAGCAGGCAATGTGCCTGTGTAGCTGAAGGTATATGGGGTTGCGCCACCGGTAGCGGTTAATGGCGTGAAGCTGGTCATTGTCGAGCCAATTGTCAGGTTCTGTGCCGTGGTATTTGCAGTGGCAGTGATATTTACTGGAGCCGCAACCACGGTAAATCTCACGGTGCTGGTCGTGCTGGCCACTACATTATTGGCATCCTTGACCGAGAAGAACAGGCTCGCTGTTGCATAGACGGCGGCGGGGGTTCCGGTCACGGCACCGGTGCTGGCGCTAAAGCTCAAGCCCGCAGGTAAGGTGCCTGCGTAGCTGAAAGTATAAGGGGTTGCACCGTCGATAGGCGTTAATGGCTGGAAGCCGGCCATCGCCGTGCCAACTGTTAAACTTTGTGCCGTGGTGTTTGCGGTGGCAGTGATAGCTTGACCACCATTCGGTCCGCTACTCGACCCGCCGCACGCGACAAAGGCAATACTAAAAAGTATGACCAGCACAAATTTAATCGCCTTCATGATTGCCCGGCTCCGTAAATAGTTGTGGTTGGTTAAGTTGTTTTTGCCTTGTCCCACTATACACCTCGACAGTCGGCCAATGGCACGCACGCTGCGATCCTTAATGTCGCGCAATATAAGGCAATAAAGCCGACTCTGACGAAAAATATTTCTAACGCGGTGAACCGGACGCTGGTCACTGGCAGCAGCCGACCCACCCCGACCTTTCAATCTTCTCAGAAGTGAACACCCAACGATGGCAGATAAACGTACCAAGCCGTGTGCGGCTTGGTACGGGTTGAGCGAGTGGTTGGGCCCTTATATGGAGGCGTGGCCTTGTAGTGACTTAAACAAGCTTGAACGAATCCAAGTGTAGGCCCTCACGTTGAAAGGCTTGATGCACTTTCTGTTGGTCAAAGCGACCGTTGGGGCCTGTCCAAAGCACTTCTATTTCGGACTCATAGACAATCGGCTTTCCCCCATCTTGGATTACCTTGCGGACTCGCTCGAAGAAAGCTCTCCGGTCATTTTCTATCGATTCATCTTTGCTCACGGTCATTCCTTGTTGTGTGAAAAACTGATGGCAGCTTAGATCACTTCATGGGGCTGGTTCTTCCATGAAGTACCAAGCGTGCAGACCTTCAACTCTCGCTGCGGCAGCAAGCTTTTTGTCGCCGGTGACAAGCACAGTTGACGAATCCCCGATCGATGACGAGAAGTACCCGGACTTAACACTGAGGATTTGAAACGCATCGGAAAGATCGAGCGATGTCTTTTCGACAAGGCGTTTCACCGCATCAAAAGTCAGAGGGGAAGCAAGGTCAATATCCTTTATTCGCACAGTGGCAGCACAGTACCACGCAGCCAAGCCAAAGGAAGCATCAAGGTATTGAGCCTCTGAAATTGTTTTTCGATATTGCCACATCGTTTTCAATACACCGAGGGCTTCATAGAAGCAAAACGGCGTTGTATATTTCGTGGCCTCTTGTTTCAAGTATGCACGCAGGATATCGCTCCCGTCTTCGTAAATGTGAATTTTGACTAGCGCAGAAGCATCTAAGCAATTCGCGCGACATGCAGAGTAGCTCATTGGAAGGCTCTAACAGTTACGGCTGTTTCGAGGACGAACACATAGGCTTCGGTTGATGGCTCAACTTCGGTTTGTGTGGTGACGCACGCGAATAACATGGTCAAAGTGTCTCGTCGTCCAAGAAAATTGGGGTCTAGCAAAGTAGCATCCGTCTCCGCACACATTCATGATTTCCCCCTCACAATTCATCCCGCAGTTGTGAAGTGTACTACAAAGTGTTGGGCAATTTTGGGTAAAAATATACTCGTGCATGTTTCAAAACACGAGGAAGTGGCTGGTTGAACAACCGCTATGGGAATATTTTCGGATGACTGCTTTTGTTAAGGGTTGTCGGATGCCTGCCCTCAACCGCAGGCTGATCAGGATGCAACAGAACGCTCCGGGCAGGCGTCGGACAAGCCTCGAGGGACGAA
>Ga0209343_10004599_pt1 | contig 16984 bp, 15 predicted proteins | sample RifCSPlowO2_02_FD_184026 | JGI IMG/M metagenome (GOLD analysis project Ga0209343, IMG submission 184026) | Groundwater microbial communities from Rifle, Colorado - Rifle CSP2_plank lowO2_0.2 (SPAdes) (version 2) | ecosystem: Environmental > Aquatic > Deep subsurface > Groundwater | place... | reverse complement strand
TGATGTTTTTTCATGACTGTCCTTTTTCTGTTCTTAAACTATCAATATTTATCATTATCTCATATGCTCTTAACAACCACTTGTTGTTTGTAACTTCACACAGCCTTGAAACAACATCACTAATCTGTGAATGTTGAAAGGCATATTTATAGGCAATAGGCAGGAGATTCTCATATATCTCTTTTAAAACCCCATCATGAGTATATCTGTAATTGTAGAGGTCTATATCACCATTAGCAGATGATAATAGATAGTTAATAATAGCCTCTATTACCTCATCATACCTGTTCTCATCCATTAAAAGGAGAATATTCAGAAACAACAAATCAGTATGGTCCTTTTTAACTGATAATCCTTCCTCTATCAGTGCCTTTGCCCTTTCCTTATCCAATTTCTCAATAGAAAGGGCTGAAAGGTCTGTCAGTATATTAAAATATAGGCCATTATCAACAGTCTTGTTCTCTGATGAAACATGGGAGAATGCAAGGTTCAAACAATCTAATGCCTGTTCTTTCATCCCCAGTTTCATAAAGGACAGGGCCGACTTATAGTTTGCTTCATAAATAATATTTGTATCTTGCATCGCTCATCCCTCCATTTGTGATAAACACACATTTTTTAATCCATTTTTAAAATCAGAAATTATCTTATCCTGAATGTTCAGATTCATCACATTATCTGTAATTTTCTCTTTTATAATATCTGGAAGTTCATAAGAGAGGTCATTATATATATTCAGCAAAGAAATTCCATGGCGATTAAATATCTCCGGTGCTTTATCATAATACATGTTTTGACTTAGAAGTATGAAAAATAATTTTACATGTGACATTAGATGGTCTTTATCATAATTTGCAATAATATGCAGAATGGTATTTATTGCACCCATAATGTCATGTTTAAATAGAAGTGAGCTTGCTAATTTTTCAAGGACGGTTATCACCTTTTCATTATTTTCTTTTGTCATTTGCATAATACCTAATGCATGCTGATACATCTTCACAGATTCATCGTATTCTTTAAGGTTAAAATGCACATTGCCGAGCAAGACAACTAAATCAGAATAATTCATCGCTTTTTCAAATGCCTTCTGGAGGAAACTTTTTGCTTCATGCATATTATTCATGTTAAAGTAACATACACCTATAATATACTCACAAAGATGGTGCGATGTGGGATACCTTTCAGTAATTTCCTTAAAATAGTCAATAGCCAGATGGAATTTATCTTGTCTGCTTAATGCTATTCCAATAAAATATAGTCTCTCACTCTCAATTGTGGAGTCTTCTGACTTAAATGATGTCAATATGTCAATTACTTTCTGATATTGGCCTTTTTCGCCAAGTATCCTTGCCTTTAATATCTTAGCAGAGTGCAGGTCTGAACATGCAGTATCAATAATCTCTAAAGATTTGTTAATATCTCCTTGCCTGTAGCAATAAAAGGCATACTGATAAGCCCTTTGCGGTTCTTTTTGATATCCATCTTTAAGAAGATTTAAATAATAGTCTTGAAGTTTTGTGAATCTTTCTGCATTCTCTATATCGTTTATTTCTTGATAGCATCTGATAATATTGCTGCAGACTTCTATAACCTCACTGTCATATTTAAGCATTTCCAGTTCATATGTCGAATAGTCTTTCTTTTCATTCATATATTCAAAAGTGCACATCCAGCGGTGTATAGTCTCTGTTATATTAATCCTTGCATAGTTGAGTGCTGTACTCATAACATTATTAATGAGCGTTTCTCTGTTAGTATCCTTAAGATAAGAAGGTATTAAGCTCTTAAGGTCAGAAAGGCTCTTGATCTTAGGAACCAGTATTATTACCTCTCCTATATTGCCACAAGTTCTTTCATAATCACAATCACTCAATGAAATATAGTCCACGATTCCAACACACCCATATTTATATGGCTCAAGGAATCTGGGCCAGTTATAAAGAGGTGGCCGTGAATTATTATAAATTGCTATTTTACTCCTCCTGTATACATCTTTTACTTCTTCCATATTGTGTAAATATCCTTTATATGTTGACACAGATATGATTTCTTTCATGCTTTCATGTCCATACATGTGAATGGAATATTTATCAGCAAACTCCTTTGTAATATATCTTAGTACATTAATTCTCCTCAAGCTTCCAATAGCCTCATAGTATAAATGTACAATGGAGTTATAAGTGTCTGGATCAATACCTTTGATGCTATTTTCTATTTTGTATATCTCTGCACAAAAATCATTAGAGTGATCAGTAATCCTCTCTATTAGTTCATCTAAAATGTGATTGGGGAGACTTCGGGATTCTTTAGTTATAATTGCTTTCAGGTTCTCTGGCATCCAGTTTGCTATGTTGCCGACAAAGATGATATCTATATCCTTAGACCGGACAGTTGTGTCTTTTATAAAAATGGGCTCAATCCAGAAATAACTGGTTAATGGTTGGGGCACAGAGCCTGCATATTCTATAACCCTTTCACTATTTATTAACCGCAATATATATTTCTCATCTGGAATATCCCCAAAACTGCTTAAATCAATGGATGCATGGATATATGAAATCGGTGATTGCAGGTCATGCAAAAAAGAGGCCCTCCATTTGTTATTTTGTGGAGGATCTTCTTGAATCCTTACCATGGGGATATTTAACAATAGTGATATAATAGTCTTGAACCGCGATGTATCATTGCATGTAAAAAAGACATCCGGTTTTTCATTTATAAGGGTTTTAATTAAATCTGCAGAGTTTGATGAATAATTCTCAATAACAGTAATTTCATTGCCCTGCTTAAGTTGATTTCTCATAATTGTCATCATTGATGGGTGTAAGAATCCAGCAAAAAGGATTTTATATTTCTTTGTCATAATTTGTATCCTGAGCAATCATTACTTTGGGAATCAAACCATCTTCCCGTTTTGTTCATATCCATTATCAGAGAGCGAAGACCATCTTCCAGCAATAATGTCTGTTTGAATTGATACTCGGAAAGGCATCCATCAATATCCGATTTAACTGGATCCGGAAAGGTCTTGAGTCCTGTTGCCACCCTGATTTCTGAATGCGAACTAGTAAGGGTACAGATTAGTTTTGCTAGATCCAGCAGGCTTGTGCATTGATCAGGCCATACTTTCCTTATCTCAATCCCTGCATTAATACACCTTATATCTTTTACACCCTGTAATAATGCACTTACAACGTCTTTTATATGGCTGAAATAAAGGGGCATATCAGGATGATTAACTTCTATCTGCAAGTTCTGTAAAGCCCTTGATAAGAAGATTGGTAAAACCTTTGTAGTTCCGTTACCACTTTCCAAATCACCATATACATCGGATAAACGGAAAATATAAAGACGGGAATTATTATTCCTGCAAAACCAGATCGCAATATCTTCAGCCGCACGCTTGCTTATCGCATAAATATTGGTGAATCCTGGAAACGTATCAGGATTGGTTATCTGCTCAACTTCCCTTGTACTTATCATAATAAACCATGGTTTATTTCTCATCTCTGATAATGCCTGGAGCAGCGCAGCAGTACCTGAGACATTTGTTAATATACAGTTAGCAGGATCACTCATTGCAGTACTTACTCTGCTAACAGCCGCAAGATGAATTACTCCAACTAAATCCTTTGTAATGGTTCTGTTAAATTCAATTGAGGTTATATCTCCACATACGAATTCTACATCATCAGGTAAATCTGATGGAGAGGAGATATCTGTTGCCCTTATTTTCAATCCCTCTCTGGATGCCCCTTTCGTCAAATGTTTGCCGATAAATCCGTTTGAGCCTGTTATTAATATTCTATCTGTAGCATTATGAACGTTCATAAAAGCTCCTAATGCTGGAGATTACAAATTCAATCTGTTCATAATTCATTTCAGGATATATAGGCAGAGAAAGGACTTCCTTTGATACCTTCTCAGTTACAGGCAATTTGAATCCTGAAAGTCCGAGAGCTGCCTGTTTGTGCAGAGGTGGATACCAATGTATAAATGTTTCAATACCTGATGAGGAAAGATATTCCTGAAGTGCATCCCTTCTTGATGAGCGTATCACATAAGAGCTATATGTATCCCAGAATGGTTCTTCCTCCGGAGGAAATGGAAGCTTGATATCAGGTATGTCTGAAAGTCCCTGATGGAAGAGAGATGCAGTCTCTCTTCTCCTTTGAAGTAGACGGGGAAATATCTTCATCCTTGCAAGCAAAACCGCTGCCTGCAGGTTGTCAAGTCTGCTGTTATATCCATACATGACAATACTTGATTTTGTCCGCTGGCCATGGTTTCTGTAAAGTCTTATCTTATCTGCAATTTTATTGTTGTTGGTTACTACAAGACCACCATCTCCAAAACAGCTCAAGGTTTTCATAGGATGAAAACTGTAACATCCAACCTCTCCGATTGAACCAGCCATACGGCCTTTATATCTCGACCCAAGTGCTTGAGACGCATCCTCAATTACTACGATGCCTTTGTCATCCGCCAGTGACTGCAGACTTTCCATATCGCAGGATCGTCCATTGAGATGGACAGGAATAATTGCCTTCGTATGTGCAGTTATGGCCTTAGCAATGGCATCCAGATTAATTGTATACCCATCTTCATATATATCTACGAGGATAGGAGTCGCACCACAGTGAACGATAGTTGCTATTGTTGCTACAAACGTATGAGCGGCCGTAATGACCTCATCTCCCTGACCAATCCCCAAGGCTTTCAGTGCAAAGAATATGGCATCAGTTCCACTGCCCACGCCAATTGCGTTCTTTACCTCTAAATATTGAGCCATGCTCTTCTCAAATTCTTCAACTTCCCTCCGCAGTATAAATCTGCCATCTGTGCAAACATCATCAATCACTTTTATCAGTTCTTCTTTTTGAATCGTAAATGCAGCCGGCATATCAATATACGGCACTTTGAACCTGGTTTGCTGCTGATTGAAATTGGTCACTATCAAGTTTACTTCCTTTCTCATGTTAAGGTTACAATATTATTATCTTTTCCAGTTTTCCTTATTTTTTCATACATTACATCAGCGAAGTAGTTATTGGCAACAAAACAGATGTCCTTTTCAGTCATCTTTGATTCCTTTAAAGTTATAACAGGAGTTCCCCTGTACCCTATTCCAGATCTTCGTGAATCATCGTCAATAAATGATTTAATTCTACTGGGATTAACACCAGATGAAATAATAAAATCATACAACCCCTTGCCGAGATAACCAGCGCCATATATATAAATAGAATCATAATTCGTGTTCGAATGTAGATATTTAAGATTATTGCTAAGATATTCGAATAGAACCCTTTTCCTCATTCCTTCAATATTCCTGATAAATTCGTCATCTGGCATTTCAGTAAAATTATAATGCATTGTTGATACAGAAAAACTTGAACGGCTTAGATATTCCCGGATATCCTTTATCATTCCTCTTGATTCGGCAATCTGCCATAACTTTGTTCCAGGAAACGGGAACGCATACGTCATAGCACTATACAGGCGATTTTCAATCAGAAATTCTTCGGTTTGCAGAAGGGTCTCTGAATTTTCGCCAGGATACCCAACAATAATATAGGGCATTACTTTTATTCCATATGTATGAAGCAGTTTTATGTTTTCCGTAGATTTTTTTAATGAGAGCCTTTTATTCATTTCCTTTAACATATTATCACTCCCCGATTCAATACCAATCCCAAGTGCACGGCATCCAGATTTTTTTAATAAATAAATTGTCTCCTCATTGAGCAGGTCAATCCGGCTTATAGCAGACCAGTCAATAGGTAGATTGGCTTCAATAATCTTGCCGCAAAACAACCCTACTCTTTTATGATTTAAGAAAAACAGGTCGTCCTGAAGCATAAAATGTCTCATCCCAAGATTTTCAACTACATGACATACCTCAGCAAAAAGATCATCAATACTTCTTTCTATATATAAATTCCCATTTATTTTATAACAATAATTACAATGAAATGGACACCCCCTGCTTGACAGAATAGGGAAATCAGACCATGGCGGTAAATAATCATAAGATTGGTAATCCATCGCTTCCCAATCAGGCCAGGGTATTTCATCTATAGTCTTTGGCATCCGTCCAGAAATTATGCAGGGGCTTTTACTTTTATAGGTGTCTATATTACTCACAATATCTATAATTATTACTTCACCAGGACCTCTTACTACAACATCAACGCAGCAATATTCTAAAATAATATCAGGAAGTGTTGTGGGCAACGCACCACCCATTACAATAAATAGATTTGGAAATTCTTTTTTTATATATTTGGTAAAATCCACACAAAATAGATAATTTGCAACAACCGAAGATATTCCCACAATATCAATCTTATTTTCATAGATAAAAGAAGATATCCTGTCAAAATCTAATTTCTTATGAGAAAGATCGACGATAAATACTGCATGGTCTGTATATTTCTTTAATGTCGACGCTATGTATCCGAGACCAAGCGGCATACGAGCAGCCAATGTAGATTCATCACTTTCAGAGTTTGTCCTGCATGTAACCAACAGAATGTTCATTATTTCTCCAACTTAATATTCCTTAATCTGTATTTTATGCCTATAAGTCCTGATATATTTATATTTTTTGTAGCTGAATATGTTTCAATTTCATTAAAATAATTTTGCAGATTGAGCTTTGTAATATCCGGGTAAAGAAATATATTTTCGTTTTTAAAATCACCTTGAATAGGCGCAAAGTTCAGATTTACACACAATTCATCTGCTATATCAACTGCATGCATCATATCTTCAAGTGTGCTTTTCATAACCACATAATTCCAGCGGACCATATTATTTAGCTTTTTCTCTCTTTGAATATCCGAGAGCAATTCTATAGTAAACATAACATTTTCTATATCCAGGTTTCTCCTGATCCTGCCATATGTCTCTTGCCTGACCCCATCCATCGACACTAAAAAATGAACAGGACGTCCTTTGTCTAAAAGTAGTAATATTTTATCTTTATCAAAAAGCGAACCATTAGTGATTACATACCGATACAGGTGCGGATAATCAATATCGTCAAATTCCATAAGATAGTCCATAAACCAATCTAAAATAAAAACTTCACCACCTTGCCAGCGGAAATAGTTCGCATATGGCTTGAGAAGAGACAATTTTGCATATACTGACATGGGTAGTGTTATGTTATTATCGTGGGGCTGTTTGCACATAATGCAATTGGAATTACATATTACCGTTGGCTGTATATCTACAAAAAGAGGAAAGGCATTCACTAAAGGACTTTTTCGTTGATACGCATCTATAACAAAAGATAGATTTTGTGAATAAACTGATCCATCATAAACATAGTCAAAATCCGGATTAATAAGTTCATCAGAAGGAGGATGAATCGCGGGAGGATTATATGTCCCCCTTAGGAATAAACATTCTCTTTGGCATCCAGCTTCTTCATAATATCCATTTGCTATAAGCGAACGTACAGATTGAGATGATGAAGAATTCCATATCTCTGAAAATTCCTCACTTATTATATTTCCATTGACCGTGCGGTTCTGGGGGCAACAATATACCATACCACTTGCATTAATCCACACATCAAACCACGGATGAGGACACGGACTGCCTGATTGTGATGTAATAACTTTATAAACACCGCCACTATTCATATTATTCGCCATAAATCAGTTGATAATTGCTATATATGGTGGAAAAACAAGTGCATCAACCATTTTATTATCGATGATACCCTGAACATCTCTGATTGTTGAGATTATAGGGTCTTCATGCATGTTAAAAGATGTATTAAGAAGACTTAATCCACCGGTCTTTTCATACCACCGTATAAGTAATTGATGCAGAAACTTATTATCCTCAGGCCAGACGATTTGAGCCCTGGTAGTATTATCCACATGTACAACAGCAGGTGAATTAGTACAAAATTCTTCAGTTGCATCAAAACTAAGAGTCATATGCCGATTAGAAAGAGTATTCAGCGAATATCTTTTCAGGCATCTTGGGGCTAATTCTGCTGCAATCGCAGGTGCAAAAGGCATAAAATTATCACGGTTTAATCGTTTATTAATAATGTCTGTTAGTTCAGGATATGCTGTTGTTGAGAGAATGCTTCGATTGCCTAATGCACGAGGCCCAAATTCTGTTTTGCCCTGTATAAGTCCTATGATTTTCTTATCAGCTATCATACTTATAACATCATCTATCAGATTACTGGTTTTTCTTACAGTAATGCCATTATCTCGAAGCAAAATAGCTGCTTCTTCAGGATCTATCTCCGGTCCGACATAGAGCGAATGGGGTGAAGGTACAAACTTGTATTTCTTATGCATAAACCATGAATATACCGCGCCTGTACATAAACCAGCATCACTCATATTTGGATAAATAAATACATCAGATACTTCATCCATCTCTCTTATTCTCTGATTTAATTTTACATTTGAAAAGACTCCGCCTGACAGACAGATACTATTTAAGCCAGTTTTATTTATATACTCTGATATCAAAGAGCATATAATCTTCTCAAGTTGATATTGCGCCGCTGCTGCAAGGTCTTCTTTAGAATACAGCGCTGCTTCTTCAATAATAGTTTTAGAATAGTTTGAGAAAAAAGGTCTATAATAATCCCCAAGATGAAACTTAATAGCGCCATTCTCCATAGACACTATCTTATTTATAAAACCCAGAGCCTTATAGGGGTTCCCTTTAGCTGCCAGACCTGTAATCTTTCCTTCATGATTGTTGGGCTTAAATCCGCATAAATATGTTATTCTACCGTAAAAATATCCAATGCTTTCCCAACTGTATTGACAGAAGATTTCCTTTATTTCTTCTCTTGAAGCATCAGATATTGTCAAAGATTGAAAATCTCCCCTGCCATCAGCAGTGATAACAAGTGCATTATCAAAAGGGGACGAGACAAATGCATTTGCACTATGAGCCGCATGATGATAACACCAGTAAATCTGAGTATTAGGAAACAACTCTCTCGTTCTTGTATAACAATCATGACGTTTTTTGCTGTCTATCTCATTCTCACTAATCAGTCTTTCTCTTATAATCTTTGATGCCTCTGTGCCATGTGCACTGGTAATGGCTTTATCAAAAAGATTTGTTAAAAAAGTCCCCTGTCTAACTCCATTAGAGAAACCATAGCAAATCAGAGCGATCTGATCATATCTGAATCCAGCCTTTTCAATGCACCATTTAATTGAATTAAAAGGATATGAATCATCTCTTTTTTTCCTTGTTAATCGTTCTTCATTTACGGCGCATATCAATCTTTCATTTTCGAATAGTGCTGCACCACTTTCTCCACCGGATGTTATCCCTAAAATATACAATTTCTTTTCCTCTCAGTTATTTTTGCGCCATTGGTTAATAATATTAGAGAGACATGCATGACGATACTCTGCTAAGTTATCTATCCGCTCTGCATTATTTTTTAAATATGTCAGGCTTAAATAATCCATTTGCTTTAGTTTTCGTCCAAGGCGATATAATGTTACTATTTTACATGCCAACCCAAATGGCTCCATATATTCTGCCATATAAGAGAATTCGTTTAAGAGCATATTGTTCTTTTCTATCAATATGTTTTCACAGCCAAGATCTATTTGACTGATGGGAAATGCTGTAGCCAGTTCATAAGGATTGACGGAACTATTTTTATGTGCAGAGATAACATTTATCTCTGCCCTGAAATTTTCATCATAATCCCCATGATCATAAATGAAATATTTTGAGTCGGTCCTGAAATCCATACCCATGACATTAGCATCTATAGAAAACTGTTCAGGATGATAGCATCCCCATACCGGCACAAACAGGTCATCAATAATATCACCTAAAAACTGTCCGTCATTCTCTAAAGGGTATATAGCAGCGACTGCCCTTTGAATATCTGAAGGACAGAGCAAAGACGATATCCGCCTAAGGTGCGAAACAAGCCATCTGCTCCATGTGCCTGAGCGATAGCAGCGAATAAAGAACTTTGCCCCTATGTGTGACCGCTCCATCAATTGCAGTAGAAGTTTCGGAGGACACGATAGATGATGATAAACACCCACTAGAAATATCAAGTCGATATCCTGTGCATCCCCTATCGATTTCATAACATCATGACAGGTCGTTTCTATAGAGGTTATGCCATTCTTTTGGGAGTATTCTTTCAACCAAGCGACCTGAGATTGACTTATGTCTACATGATATATACGCTTGCATCCCATTTCAGCAAATACTATTGCGTGATAACCTGTCCCCATATCGAATATAATCATGTCTTTTAGGTCTGATAATGTAAGCCCCATCCAACTCATCGAAGAAGTTATCCGCCTCCTGTATTTTTGGAGAGAAGCATCAATATCTGTATTTATAAAACAATGTACATTATTTGCATAAAAGTCATCCATTTATCACTCTATATTTTTCATCATGGATTATAACCTCTTTATGTCGCTTAAAATCTTTCTCCACCTGTGATGCCATGTATGATTTTGCATGGTCTCGTGAGATGCCGACTGTCCGATCTTTCGCCGTGATTGTTCGTCAGATAGATAATAGCGGGCTTTCTCAGCCAAATTATCCTTATTAAATAATATAAAATGACGGTCAGGCTCGAAATAACGGCAGATGCTTTCATTTGCATCGTCAGCAGGGCTATCCTCAAAGTAGAATAACAGTCCACCTGATGCAAGACAATCAATGCTTCTAAAGTGTAATGCTACACCTTCATGCAGATTGATTCTTGATGTTTGATAGACATTTCTTATATCAAGAGGATTAGATAGAAAAGATATATAATAATCCTTGTATTCAGGCCACTTCTCCCAGTTAGAAGATCCAAAGATACGAATGTCTTTTGATATTTGTAGAATTAGATCAACTAGTTTTTTGCGATAAAGCATTCGTATAGTTCTGCATCCAATATCATATCGCATAATATCATCCATATTTAGAATAATACTTTCTTTTAATATTTCCTTAATAAGTTGAATAGCAACTTCTATATAAGTATCATTTGTAAAGTATTTTTTTTTCGTGTCTTCAATCCTATCGATAAATTGCTCAAGGAGATCGCCAAATGTTATCTGACCATCAGAGCCGTTTGCAATTATCCTGTTTTTATCTTCATTGTCCCATGGCAATGGAATGTGGCCGACAAAGGAAAAATCAGATATTTGATCAGACTCACTATAAAAATAAACCTGGGGACAAACACCAGGAGGCAGGAAGTCTACAAATGAATCAGTTGATTGATTGGCATTCATCCAATTATGTCCAATAAAGTAAATTATTTCGCTGCCCTTAAAGTGGCTGTTATATCTGCCATTTGTGTCCACAACCCATGCAATATGTTTAATATCCTTAGGGAGAGAAGGGATTTCATTTCTCGTCCTATTCATTTCAAAAATAACGTCCGGCTTCCACTCTCTGCAAAACCCGAGCAACGATACTTCATCCATATGTTGAAGTCCGCACCAAACATCAACTCCATGGGCTTCAAGTCCTCTTTTCATTTGGAAAATAAGAGATGTATAGAAGGCATTAGCCTTCGGAAGAAATATTGCTATTTTACTTATTGCCTTCAATCCTTCCTCTCTTAATTAGATAAAGTTGATATGTTCTGGTACCTGATCCTGAGGACTGCATAACTCCGTTTCTCCATTTTTAATATTCCACAAATACTCGTTCACATTGTGCTGCAAGCATAAAGTGCCGCACATTGTCCCTGCATCAAATTTGTCTGAGGCAATTAGATTCATAACTTCCCAGTACCTGTCGCTTTGCCATATCTTTTTAAATGTTCTATCTGTTATGTTGCCAATGTGATATTTATTGTATCTTGAATTAAATAACATCCCGCATGGTGCCACAAGCCCTGAGCCTGAAAGTTGAATTATAAAAGGAGGTCCATAGCATTGAACATACCTTCGCTTTCCTCCACTCAAAATCTTTGACCATTTAGTCCTCACGATATACTTATTGTCCGAAAATGATTCTGCTTCTTTCAAAACTGCAACCAATCTGTGATATTTTGAGTAATCAACACGGAGACTTCCCATCTCATCGTCACTGCAGTGTTTTATTACAAGATAATCAACACCAATTTCTTTACCCAGTTTTGCCAGAGGTATAATTTGGTCTGCATAATCAGGCAATAACACCATCTGCAACCCAATGGTTACATCAAGGTCTTTTGCCTTCTTGATCTCTATGCACTCTTTAACTGTATTAATCACCTTGATAAAACACTCTTTTTTACACTCATGTATTTCAGAATAATGATCCGGATCTGCAGCAGAGATATTGAATCTGAGATATGTTAAGACTGGTAAAATATCAGGGAGCCGCTCATCCTTTAATAAATAACCATTTGTCCCTAACGCCATATCCATCCCGTTTTCCCTACCCCTCATGATGGCATCATATAAGTAAGGGGAACATGTGCTCTCACCATCACTTACAAAACTGATAGCCTTAACACCGATCTCCGCTGCGTCGTCAAGAAATCTAAAGATTACGTCTTTGGTAATCCTCTTTTCATCATTTGACTGGAGTTTGCCATAACAATATATACATCTATAAGTACACGCCCTCGTCAATGCGCAATCAATGGTAATAGGGGCTATCCTATCCCCTCTCAACCATGCATCTACCCTATCCTTGTGCCACATCAATTTATGGCTATCAAGTATCAACTCGCGAATATCTCTATCTACCATCAGTAGTTTATACCCTTATGTAACCTGCTTTTGTATCAGATATCCATTCTTCAACTATTTTATGAAAATCAATATCTCCTCTTTCATAAGGATCAAAGACTCTCATATTAATAAGCTGCATGATTTTCTTATCATCTTCATCGCAGCAATGCGAAGGTCCAAGAAATTTGAAATAGTTCTTAACTCCTGTGGCAATGAATTTAACATTCACACCCTGAAATACCACATCATTGCGTATCTGTTCCAATGCACGAAATACAAGGAAATTTACAATTGAATATACAATGGGAATTAAGCCTGTCATTGCCATTCCAGCGGCAACACCGATAGTTCCCTGTTCCATTATGCCCATATTGATAATCCTATCAGGGAATTCTTTTTTATAATTGTCGATAACACCAAAACCCATGTCACACACAAGTAAGATAATCCTTTCATCCTTTCTGGCGTAATGTATAATATCATCAATTATTTCTCTTCTATAATAATTGCTGATCATAGCGATTTCCCATTCTTATCTCCCCCTCGTTAGGAAGGCGATAATGAAATCTTGGTACATTTTCCATGCACAGTAATCCATATCCTTTAATGGTATTTGCTACCACCACCTGCGGTTTGAGATACATATTGCCTTTTTCCGCCAAATCTTCAACAGTAGAAGTAATAGCTCCAATATCGTGTCCATCACAGTTTCTTACTTCGCATCCAAATGCCTCTAATTTCTTTTGCAGATCATCCTTACTATTTCCAGGAGTGAGAACATTTACCAGAAAATCCATTGCCTGTAATCCGTTATTATCTACAAATATCGTTAAGTTTGATAACTTGTGTTTCACAGCAAATTGAATAGCCTCCCACATAGAACCTTCCTGCATCTCCCCATCCCCGACAACACAATAGACATGGTATTTCATTTTCTGTAATTTTGCCCCAAGTGCTATACCGGTTGCTATTGGTAATCCATGTCCAAGTGAGCCGCAACTGGCTTCTATCCCGTGTTTAATACTACGTTCTATACACCCCATCAAAAAACTTCCATTATAAAAATTATCCCAGTCCTCTCGTCTTATATAACCTTTATCTGCAAGTATTGCGTAAACACCGTAACAGCCATGAGCTTTTGAAAAAACTAACCTATCTCTTTCAATCCATTCCGGATCATCACATAGGTTTAATATTCTGTAATATAATGCGGTTAGAATATCAACGCATGAAAGGGAAGATGCAATATGTCCCGCACTATTCCTTATAGCGATGTCCACTATCTCCTTTCGTATCCGTTTTGCTTTCTCATTTAATTCTCTGGTTGATAACTTATTAAGTAGTTTCATCATATAAAATTGACGTGCTCTGGCTTATTGCTCAGAAACTCTAAAAATTCATTTACCCTTGCCATCCTGCAATTTACCCTGCATTCATCTTCAATAATCAATCCATTCCTTCCAAGTTCAATAGACTTTCTCCTGTTCCCACCACCAAATATCGCTTCCATGCCATTTTCATAAATATTCCCTGCCCTAAACCTTTCATCTCCTATGAATACACTGCATGTATAAAAATCACCTTTTGTTGTTATGTATCCCCAAAAAGGAAGGGCATTACAATGTTTGAAATCTTTCTCGCTATTCTTATACCTTTTTAAAGCACCGTCCCGGAAAATAATATTCATGTTTGAACCCTTCTTATCCCGATATTCACTTGTAATTTCTTGCAGAAGATTAATGGTATATTCAGTGTATATAGTATCCTTTTTATTGAGCATCTGCGGGTGAAGAGAGTATGGTTTTAATACAATATAATCAATACCAAGAGAAGAATATAAATCCATGGCATTCCGCACATCCTCTAAATTCTCCTCAATAATTAGAAACTGTACGCCTATCGTCACCTCAAGGTTATTCTCTTTTTTTATAATTACTGCCTCTTTTATACTTTTCAGGGTTTTATCAAAAAACACTCCAGTCACATTATGTATCTTAGAGTATATCTCTGATGTACCAGCATCTACACTGAATCTAATCCATGTGAGATGGGGCAGGATATTTTCCCATAGATTATAGTTCCCCGATGTGCCGTTCGTTGAGATAGACACATCCATGCCGCTATCTTTTGCTGCACTGACCATCTGCGGCAAATCTCTATGAAGAATTGGTTCGCCTTCTCCAGCAAACATTATACCTTTTACTCCTGATCGCCCCATTTCTCTTAACCTTTTACATATTGTTTCTGTGTCTAATTGCATGTTTTTCTGCATGGCAAAATCTACACCACAAAATATACATTTGTGATTGCAATATGAAACCGGAGAAATTTCAACATAGATGGGTGGAACAATCATATTGTCCTGCCATTCTTTAAGCCTATCAAGATGCCAGTATAATTTATGTCCGTCCATTTGGTATTTATCTGTCATACTTTGTTCAAAACATGATCTTTAATATGCTCAATTACTGTTTCAGGAGTTATAGTATTAATACATTCTGTGTCATAAATACAGGTTGGGTTATAACAGGGGCGGCAGGATAAATTACCATTTGGTATTATAGGTGTCCCCTGGGAATAAAAATACACCTCCTTTTCGCCTGTTGTGCCAAACAATCCTATGACCTTTTTTTTAAGCGCAAATGCCATGTGTAAGCCGAGGCTGTCATTGCTAATGATCAATCTGTTTTTATTTATCCAATCAATATAATCGTATAAATTATCCATCCCTTCCTGCCAGCTGACTGAAAATCCCTCTTTATGACATAATTCTTCAAGTCTCTCCCAGTTATTCATGCCCCATGCCTTTGTAGGCCATTTACCGCCTACTTGATAGTTAAATCCAATGTCATATTGTTCTGTTGATAATGACTGATAACCAAGTATATAATCTTCACCTCTCCATTCTTCACCTAACATTTCAAATAGTCTTCCCTGCCATGTCATACCATGTGTCTTTTTTGTACTTTCATTTGTAACAATCTCCATCGCCTTTTCCGAAAACATGTAGTAATCTGAAATACCGGTAAGAGGATTGAATCTAAAACCATATCTCTTCCATGCCTTGATATTATCTGCCATTGCGCAAATTCCAGGTACCTTCTCAAGATTAATCACCACATCAAATATCTCATTCTGCACCTGTAATACAGTTGTAAAATCGTATCTCAAAACCCTGTTGATAAAAGGATTCTGATACAGTAAAGGGGCAGCCTTCTCATCTGTGAGCCATGCCACATCATCATTTTTAAATAGGTGCAATACCACTGTTGATCTCAGGACATCGCCAAGACTGCTGATCCTTGAAATTTCCTTGTCAAAGGTCTCAGAATAGCCAAGCTTTATAATAAGCACTTTGTTCTTCATAACTTTATCTTTACAGAACAATGACCCCACTCCTGATATCTGTTAAACTTTATTTTGACATCGCAGGGATTACAATAGCCGTATCTTCTGCATACACGAAACTCTCCTGAACCATTAGATCCATTATCAGTTATATTCCTTATGGGATTGTTCTGTGTATAAAGGTCATGATGACAGTTATAAACCATTCCGTCAGGTCCTATCAAAAACTCTGTAGTCCTGCATAATACTTCTTTCTGATCAGACTCTACTTTTTCATTCAACCTGCTTACAGAATCAGGATATGCATACTCCCCATATAATTTGTTATCATAAAATCCCAAAAACGTTTTTACCCTGAAGTCTATTCCAGCTTTAATGGCATCCTCCTTTACTTGATGTATAAGGCCCTCGTATTGCGGGTGCATTACCGCCCATATGCCTATATGATAACCCCTGTCAAGCATTTTCAGTGTTCTTGCTTTTATATCCTCATATTTCATTGCAACAGGATGATAGCTTACCCTGATGGATGCATAAGGGGCGTCTCTTTTAAGTCTCTCAGGTGGTATATTTTGAATAAATTCATCAATATCAAATTGCAGATTAGTTAGAAGGTCAATATGTATTTCTTCATTTATATTGTTGACAATATAATAAAAGTCTTTATGTACTGTTGGCTCTCCTCCCTGAAGCGTAATAGGTATATCTCTTGTATATATGCTGTTTATAATCCTTACCCATGCAGCCCCGTTAATCTCACCTCTCATTTCGAGATTATTAATCCTGTTAATACAATAATAGCAATGAAGCTGACATCTAAATGTAAGAAAGACGCCGATATAGTTATAATCTTCAGGAAGAGTCAACATAGTAGACTCTGACATCTCAATCTCCATTTTTAATACACTCCCAGCTTAAAGGCG
>Ga0209343_10004589_pt1 | contig 17003 bp, 19 predicted proteins | sample RifCSPlowO2_02_FD_184026 | JGI IMG/M metagenome (GOLD analysis project Ga0209343, IMG submission 184026) | Groundwater microbial communities from Rifle, Colorado - Rifle CSP2_plank lowO2_0.2 (SPAdes) (version 2) | ecosystem: Environmental > Aquatic > Deep subsurface > Groundwater | place... | reverse complement strand
GCGTAGTCGAAGTCTTCCAGCCGTAGTGTCATTACCAAGGGGTTGTATAATTTGCGCGGACGTCGGCGAATGTCCGAAAGCCGGAATGGCGGAACTGGTAGACGCAGCGGACTCAAAATCCGCCGGTGGCAACACCGTGGGGGTTCGATTCCCTTTTCCGGCACCAATGCTTTCCCCCAATATGTAGCATAAAGGCGGCGAGCACGGCGAGCCTGCAGGCGCGCCGTGCATGGCTGATCGTATCTTTCCCTCCATTGAAAGTTCGCGGGACCGACCCATCCCCGGCCTCGCCGGCAAGATCAGAGGATGGAACGCGGTGGCCGGACGCGCGATTGTCGGCGTGGCGAGGGTTCCAGACCGGTTCACGGCCGGGATTTGCGGATTTCGTGATTTGAATCACGGCGGGCGTGTATCGAGACAAGCACAATCACTCCCGCACGTCCTCCTGGTGAATGGCGGGAGCTGGATGAAAGACTAACTTCTTCCAGCGACCCGCCTTCTTTTTTTGTCTCGGCAGGACGCTAGCCGACCGACGCATGGATCCCGGGCGCCGACATGCATATCCAGAACGCGCGTAGGTGCTTCGCGGGCGCGGTCACCCAATCGCAAATGACAGTGAACTTCGCGTCCGCGCAACACTGACGATGTAGGCGAAGACCATCAGTGCGGCGACGAATACTGCTATGCGCAAACGCGCGCTTCGACCGGAGGACAGCGCAAGCATTCCGAGGCAAATGTAGACGATCAACGCCAAGAGTTTCGCGGTGAGCCATGCTTGCACAAACGGGTACTGGCCGCTGAGCGCCGCCATCCACGCGGCGCTGCACAGCAGTAGCGTGTCGTTGACGTGCGGGGCGACGCGAAGGAACCGCGTTCTGATCAGCGGCGAATCAACCAGCATAAGCGCGCCGCGGCCGACGAAGAGTACGAACGTGATCGCAACACAGCCGACGTGGATGGTTTTGAGCATCAGATAATCCACGCTCGGCCCCTTTGCGGCATCGCGTTGACCGGCGCTCGGCGCGTGTCCCTGGCCGTCAGGGTACGAGCACGGCGGCGCCGTTGATTGCACCGTCGCGCAGGCGTGCCAGAGCCTCGTTTGCCTGTGCCAGCTGAAACGTTTCCACCGAGATTCTTACCGGCACTGCCGGGGCGATCTCGAGGAAGGCTTCGGCGTCACTGCGTGTCAGATTGGCGACCGACACGATTCTGCGCTCGCCCCACAGAATGTCGTAGGGGAAGCTCGGAATGTCGCTCATGTGGATCCCCGCGCATACCACCGTGCCACCTTTGACGACCGCCCGTAATGCCTGCGGTACGAGCGACCCGACAGGCGCGAAAACGAGTGCGGCGTCGAGCGGTTCGGGCGGCGGGCGAGTCGAGTCGCCCGCCCAGGTTGCGCCCAGCGAAAGCGCGAAGGTCTGCGCACTTGCGTCGCCCGGGCGTGTGAACGCATAGACAGACTTTCCTTGATGGCGGGCCACCTGAGCGATGATGTGCGCGGCCGCGCCAAACCCATAGATACCCAGGCGTTCGGCATTGCCGGCCACCGCCAGCGCACGGTAGCCGATCAGCCCCGCGCAAAGCAGCGGGGCAGCTTCGGCGTCACCGTAGCTGGACGGCAGCTTGAAGCTGTAACGCGCATCGGCGATGACGTGGTCCGCGTACCCGCCGTCGATCTGATAGCCGGTGAAGCGCGCGTCATCGCACAGATTTTCGCGCCCGCCGAGGCAATAACGGCATTGTCCGCAGGTCCATCCGAGCCACGGCACGCCGACACGGTCGCCGGGCGCGAAACGCTCAACGCCTGCTCCGACCTCGGTGACGATTCCGACGACTTCGTGGCCTGGCACGACCGGGTGGTCCGGCCAGGGCAGGTCGCCGTCGACGATATGCAGATCGGTCCTGCACACGCCACAGGCCCTGACGGCAATCAGGATATGACCTGGCGAGGGCGTCATGCGCGGCCGAAGGACGAGTCGCAGCGGTCCCCCGGGCTCCTCGAGAGCCATGACGCGCTTCATTGGTCGAGGTTGCATGTTCGTTCGTTACGCGTGGCGCGAACGGTGCAGTGCAATTGATCGATGCGGCTGCTTCGTTCGGACGTCTGGAATGACTTTCCAAACTGGGTTAAAGTAAGGCCAGTGCCTCGCCACGAGCCCAGTGCCGGCGCACTGGGGTTCGGGACGAGGCAAGGGCAACCCGATATGGGAGGGCTGTTGCATGTTCGCGATCGTGTACAAGGCCGACGGCGTCCCCATTTGCTGTCAGGTGGCAGGTGTCGAACCTGACCCGGTAGTGTTCTGGCCCTCGGAGGCCGCGGCCAAGGCATTTATCGATGGCAGGGGCGGCGGCGATGATTTCCAGCCGATAGCGGTCAACGACGACTCGATGGACGCCATGGCGAAAGCGCTCGGATGTCCCGTCGAGCGCCTTATGTTTGAGCAATACCCTTCGTAGTCGATTCGCGCCGGACCACTCTATCTCCGGGCACTGTCGGGGCTGACGTGCGGCGGGTTTTTCAAGCCTAAGGACCCGGGCAGGGCCTGTTCGGAACGCCCTAAGCGACCTGAACCGGGATGCTCCTGCGCTGCTGTTTGATCCGGTTACGATCGTCGACGTAGACCAGTTGCGGCCGGTATGTATTGAGTTCGGCCTCGTCGTACGTTGCGAAGCAGGCGATGATGAGGATGTCTCCGGGGAATGCCTTGCGAGCGGCAGACCCGTTCACCGAAATGGTTCCCGAGCCGCGTTCGGCGCGGATCGCGTACGTTGTGAAGCGCTCGCCGTTATTGACGTTCCAGATATCGATCTGCTGGTATTCACGGATATCGGCCGCATCGAGCAGATTTTCGTCGATGGCGCAGGAGCCTTCGTAGCCGAGCTCCGAATGTGTCACGGTAGCCCGGTGAATCTTTGATTTAAGCATGGTCCGCTGCATGGTTACCTCCGATCAGTGTTAAGTGATCAACCATACCTGTCCGGTGAGCAGCGGGAATAGATCGCTTCACTGCGTCGTCAGGCGACACCTCTTGATCAAGTGTGTTCGACTAAACCGAGAACTCCACGTTATCGATGAGGCGCGTCGTACCTAATTTGACCGCGGCCAGTACCACCAAGTCACGGTCGGATAAGCGAGGCAATTGTAGATCAGATTGTTTTCGCACCGCAATATAGTCTATTTGCCATTGATTCTGCTTCAATTTTTCGATTGCCCGCCCCTCAAGAAGCGCCAAATCATGCATTCCGGTAAGGATTTGCGATTTGACCCAGAGCAGCGTCTGATGCAGCCGCGGGGCTTCAGCCCGTTCTTGCGCGGAAAGATACCCGTTGCGCGATGACAACGCCAGTCCGTCGGGCGCGCGCGCGATCTCGTCGCCGATAACGTCGATCGCAAGGTTCAGCTGACGCACCATGCCACGCACGATCATCAGCTGTTGGTAGTCTTTCTTGCCGAACACCGCAACGTTTGGCCGGACGATGTTGAAGAGCTTCATGACCACCGTGGCAACGCCGCGAAAGAACCCCGGGCGGAATTCGCCTTCGAGCTGAGCCCCCAGCTCGGGCGGTTCGACGAAAAAGCTCTGCGGCTCCGGATACAGTTCCCGCTCTTCGGGCGCGAATACGAGATCGACGCCGCAGGAGGCGAGCTTCTCGCAATCCGCCTCGAAGGTGCGCGGATAGGTGTCGAAGTCCTCGTGAGGGGCGAACTGGAGTCGATTAACGAAAATGCTCGCCACCACGAAGCGGGCATGACGCCTGGCCGTGCGCATGAGCTGCAGATGTCCCTCGTGAAGATTGCCCATTGTGGGGACGAAGGCGATCGATCGCTTGCGTCCCAATCGTGCGCGAAGCTCGTCAATTCCAGCAGCGATGTCCATGGCGGCCTAATAGCGTTCTGAATCTCGAATGGCGCCAAGGGCTTCGGACCGGGGCAAGGTGCTTGCTTGCCTGTGCCCGCGCCGCCGCTGCGCCGGGTCCCGCATCAGAACGAGTGCTCGGCTGCCGGAAAGCTGCCGTCTTTGACCGCACGCACGTAACGGGCCACCGCGTCCGAAACGCTCGATGCGCCGTTCATGAAATTGCGCACGAACTTGGCAGGCCGTCCGGGATAGATACCGAGCATGTCGTACACGACCAGCACCTGCCCGGAGCAATCCGGTCCCGCACCGATGCCGATTGTCGGCACCTGCAGTTCGGCCGTGACGCGCTTTGCCAGGTCCGCGGGTATCGCTTCGAACAGAATAATCCCGGCACCGGCTTCCTGAAGCGCGATCGCATCGGCAAGCAACTGGTCGCCGGCCTCAGCGGTCCTTCCCTGCACGCGGTAGCCGCCGAGTTGATGCACCGACTGTGGCGTAAGGCCGAGGTGCGCGCAAACCGGAATACCGCGTCTTGTCAGGAAGCCGACGCTGCGCGCGAATTCCGCGCCGCCTTCAAGTTTCACCATGTGCGCGCCGGCCGCCATCAGCCGCGCGGCATTGCGGTACGCCTGTTCGCGCGATTCCTGATAGCTTGCGAACGGCAGGTCCGAGAGGATGAATGCCGTACGCGATCCGCGCGCGACGCACCCGGTGTGGTAGACCATGTCCTCCATGGTGACCGGCAGCGTTGAGCTGTGCCCCTGCAACACGTTCCCGAGCGAGTCGCCGACCAGAAGGCAATCGACTCCGGCCTCCTCGATGAGTGCGGCGAAACTCGAGTCATAGCAGGTCAGCATCGCGATCTTGATGCCGTCGGTGTACAGCTTCTGCAGCCTTGGCAGCGTAATCCGGGACAAGTCAATCTCCGAAATTGAAGAATTCTCGTGTGCCGCGCATCCCGTGGATGCGTCCCAGAAGCAGTTCAAAATCGCTCTGCTGCGTGACGAAGTTGAGCCGCTCAGAGTTGACGATCAACACCGGGCTTCCCGAGTAATGATAGAAGAACTGACTGTAGCTGTCTGCAAGCAGTGCCAGGTATTCCTCGGCGATAGGTCTTTCGTATTCGACGCCACGTCGGCGGACGCGTTCGTACAGAGTCTCGGAACTCGCTTGCAGATAGACCACCAGGTCGGGTCGTGGCGCCTGCGGCCGGAGCGTGTCGTAAATTTGCTGGTAGAGGCGCCACTCGTCTGCGGATAGCGTCAGGCGTGCGAACAGCGGGTCCTTCTCGAGCAGAAAATCGCTGACGGTGAGCCGATTGAAAAGGTCTGGTTGCGCCAGTTCCCGCAACTGGTTGACGCGCTGAAACAGGAAGAACAGCTGCGTGGGCAGCGCATGGCGCGGCATGTCCTGATAGAAGCGCGGCAGAAAAGGGTTGTCTTCGGGCCGCTCCAGCAGCAGATTCGAGCCCAGGCGCTCCGCGAGCTTGTGCGCGAGGCTGGTTTTCCCGACGCCGATCGGGCCTTCAACGACGATGTGGCGGTATTGCGAGAGCGGCATTGCACTGCATTTGATGGAACTGAACGGCGCCCATGATACACGGCCCCCTGTCCTCGATTTCGGCCCTCGGGAGGCATCAGCCCTCAAGTTTTCGTATCGTCTGTGCGCTGCAGGCGGCCAACAGCGGCGCGATCGCGCCTTGGCCCGGAATCTCGATGTCCGGGGCTATCTCGGCCAGCGGCAGCAGCACAAAGGCGCGCAGATGCATTCGCGGATGGGGTACTTTCAGACCCGGCTCGTCGATTGCCCTGTCGGCATACAGGAGCAGATCAAGATCGAGCGTGCGCGGAGCATTTGCGAAGCTGCGGCTTCGGCCTGCGCTGTCTTCGATCGTGTGCAGCGTTTCGAGCAGGGCTTGCGGTGTGAGCGTGGTCTCGACCCGGGCTACCGCGTTCAGGAATTCCGGCTGCGTGCTGTAGCCAACGGGCGCGCTGTGGTAGAAGGAAGACTGTGCCGTAACGCGAGTCGACGGCATGGCATCGAGCGCCTTCAAGGCGGCGCGCAGTTGAGCCCGTGGATCGCCCAGATTGGCGCCCAGTCCGATAAATGCCTGCGACATGCGGGCTATTCGGGCGCAGGCGCGCCGCGAGTTCCGACGCCAGGCGTTTTGCGACGCGGACGCCGGCGCCGGCGTTCTCCCGGCTGGGGTGCGATCAACATCGCGGCGCGTGCATCGGGCGCGGCGCGCTGGAACTGCTCCCACCAGTCGCAGAGCTCCTGGGGAACCTCCCCGCTCGCGGCCCGCAGGCCGAGGAAATCGAATGCCGCGCGGAAGCGCTCTTGTTCGAGGAGGGCAAAGGGGCGCCTTCCACTTCGTTGTTCCAGGCGCGGCTGCAACAGCCAGATCTCTTTCATCACCGTTGTGAGTCGTCGCGGGATGGCGAGCTTGTCGGTCTGTATGTCGAGCACTTTGTCCATTGCCTGATGCAGCGCGGGCACCGGCCGGAGGCCGGCCTTTTCGGCTTTTCGGGAGGCGGCGAGCACCTCATGCCAAAGCAGCGAGGCGAACAGGAACGCCGGGGAGACGTGCTTTCCCGCGCTGATGCGCTCGTCCGTCTGCTCCAGCGTCAGGTTCACGAAGCGTTCGCCCAGAGGCTGCTCCAGTATCACGTCGAGCATCGGCAGTACGCCATGATGCAGGCCTTCGATCCTGAGCCGATGGACGCCTGCAAGCGCATGACCGGACAGCAGGATCTTAGTCATTTCGTCGAAAAGCCGGGCCGGCGGAACGTTTCCCAGCAGCGGAGCGAGTTCGCGAATCGGTGCGCGCGTGCGCGGATCAATGGTGAAACCGTACTTGGCCGCCAGCCTCACCGCGCGCAACATGCGCACCGGATCCTCGCGGTGACGTGCTAGCGGATCGCCGATCATGCGAACCACTTTCTTCTTCAGATCGCGCATGCCGCGATGAAAATCGAGAATAACTTCGTTTGCCGGATCGTAGTAGAGAGCGTTGACCGTGAAGTCACGTCGTGCGGCATCCTGCTCGCGGGTGCCATAGACGTTGTCCCTAAGCACCCTTCCGTGCTCGTCGATCGCGCTGGCAGGTTCAAGGGGTCTGTGCCGCCCGTGCAGGTTCGCCGCTCCGGTGGATGCGCGCGTTCTGCCCCCGCGGTCCTTCATCGTCACGCCCGCCGGGTCCGCATCGTCGGCAGGCGCGTCGCCCTCCGCGACGTTGGCAGCGCGAAACGTCGACACCTCCACCGTTTCGCCGCCGTACATGACATGTGCCAGCCGAAACCGGCGGCCGATCAGCCGCGAACGCCGGAAAAGGCGATGCACATCCTCGGGCAGGGCGCTTGTGGCGACATCGAAATCCTTGGGACGCGTTCCCAGCAGCAAGTCACGCACGGCGCCGCCGACGAGGTAGGCTTCGTAGCCCGCTTGCTGCAGGACTTCGCAGGTCTTTCGGGAACCAACGGATATTGCATCACGGCCGATGCCGTGCTCTCGCAGTGGAACGATTTCAGGGCCAGCGCCGGAGCCCAGGCGCAACACGCGGCGTATGAACTTATGGATCAACGGGGAACGAAGACCTGAATGTCGGATCGGTCCGCCGGCTCGAGCCGGCATTGATACAGCGATTCGAGATTATTCAGCGTGAGCATTTCGGCAATGCGCCCGTGAAGAGCGCGGCCCGAATCATACAGCAAAATCACGTGGCCGCAGAGGCGCGAGGCCATCGCCGGATCGTGCAGGGCCATGAGCACGGCGCGGCCGGCCGTGGCCCGCCGTGCCAGCGCCTGCATCACCGCGAGTTGGTGTTTGAGGTCCAGATGCTGCAACGGTTCGTCAAGCAGCAGGCATTCGGTGTCCTGCATGAGAGATTGCGCGATGCGCGCGCGCTGGCGTTCGCCTCCCGAGAGGGTGCGGTAGGGCTGCGCCTCGTGCCCGTCAAGGTCCAGTTCTCCGAGCAGCGACAGCGCTTGGTTCCTGAGCGCCGGATCCTCGCTGTAGGCAGTGCGGCTGCGTGGATAGCGGCCGAGCATCACGTAATCCAGCGTACTGCCCCAGTAATCTGCCGATTCGTCCTGCAGCACGATGCTGACCATTTTTGCAAGTTCGCGGCGCGGCCACTGCCCGATCGATCGCTCCCGCAACCGAACCTCGCCCGCCGAGGGGCGCCGCAGCCCCGCCATCGCGAGCAGCAGGCTCGATTTCCCTGAACCATTGCGTCCGAGCACCGCCCAGCATTCCCCCGCCTTGATCTCGATGTCCAGGTTCTGGATCAGAGCCCGGTCGGCCAACGCAATGGATAGTCCGCGCGCGGCGATCATCCCCGCATCCTCGCCAGCAGTACGAGCAGCACCGGCACGCCGATCAGCGCCGTCACGATACCCACGGGAAGTCCTACCGGCGCCTGAATGGAGCGGGCGAGCGTGTCGGCGATCGTGAGCATGCTGCCGCCTGTCGCTGCAGAAAGGGGCAGGAGCAGGCGGTGATGGTGCACGCCCAGGAGCCGCAGCAGATGCGGCGTAACGAGACCCACGAATCCAATCGAACCCGCCAGCAGCACCGCGGCCATGGTGGCCAGCGAAGCGCATCCGAACGTGATCGATTGCGCGGCTAGAACCGCCACGCCGAGTGAGCGCGCCTTATCATCGCCCAGAGCGAGCAGGTCCAGTGGCGCGGCCTGGAACTGCGCCAGAACGGCAGTTATTCCCAGCACGATCCATGCAGGAAGCGGGTTGGTCGCGCCGGAGAGGTCGCCCATCAGCCAAAACAACATTCCGTGCACCTGAGCCGCGGGCGCGAGTGAGAGCAGCAGGCTCACGACTGCTCCGAAGCCGGCGGACAGCGCCACGCCTGCAAGGATTACCCGGTACGCGTTCCACCCTGAGGGCCGCAATGAGAACGCGAACACCGAGGCGGCTGCGAATGCGGCGCCGGCAAATGCGAACACATGTTGCAGCGCCAGGGCTGCTCCGACCAGCATCCCGGTGAGCGACCCCGCGGCGGCCCCACCGGAAATGCCCAACAGGAAAGGGTCGGCGAGCGGATTGCGCAACAGCGCTTGTAACAGCGTTCCGGCGAGTGCGAGCAGAGCGCCGCAGGCGAACGCCGACAGTGCCCGCGGCGCGCGCAGTCCCCAGAGAATCTCCCGGTCGATGGCGTCGCCGCCGCCGAAAAGCGCTGCGAGCAGCCGGGGGCTCGGAATATCGACGCTGCCGTTCCACACGGCGATCGCGAGACTCGCCGGCACGGCGAGGAGGACAAGCATGACGAGCGCGCGGCGATTCACTGACATGGATGGGCGTCGGACCGGGGAGCAGCGGGCTCGATCATTCGAGGCTTATCACGTCCCAGCCCCGCTCTCGCGCCGTGCGGCGCAGGACGTCGTCGGGGTCAACGGCGACCGGGCGCGTGACGTACTCCAGCAGCGGCAGGTCGTTCAGCGAGTCGCTGTAGAACCAGCTCGCCGAGAACGATTGCACGCTCATGCCTTGTGCGTGCAGCCACTGGTCCACGCGCGCGACCTTGCCTTCGCGGAAGCACGGCGTGCCGTGCGGGCGTCCCGTGAAACCGCCGTCAATCACCTCGAGTTCGGTCGCAAGCAGATGCTCGACGCCGAACTCGCGCGCGATCGGTTCGGTAACGAAGGCATTGGTCGCGGTGATGATTGCGCACAGGCTGCCGCTCGCGCGATGGCGGTCCAGAAGCGAGCGGCCCTTCTCGCGGATAATGGGCAGGATCTTCCGCTGCATGAACGTATCGTGCCAGAGATCGAGCTGCCGGCGCGGATAGCGGGCCAGCGGGGCGAGCTGGAAGTCGAGGAACTCGAATATGTCGAGGTTGCCGGCCTTGTACTGGTCGTAAAAGCGCCGGTTTTCCATTGCATACCGGTCCCGGTCGAGCACGCCCTCCTCCACAAGGAACTGCGCCCATTCGTAGTCGCTGTCCCCCGAGAGGAGTGTGTTGTCCAGATCAAATAGCGCGAGCTCCAATTCAACTCCCTGCCGATTTCATCGTTCGACATCCTTGAGGGCCACGCGCAGCAGCGGTAGCGTCACCGGTCGCTTGTGTTCGAGCGAATAGCGGTCCAGCGCGTCGAGCACCGCGATTTGCGTGCCCATGTCGCGACTGCAATGCGTAAGCACGTAGGCGACGATTTCCGGCGCGAGCCTCAACCCGCGCTGCGTCGCGTGCCAGCTGAGCGCGGCGTGTTTCTGCTCGTCGTCCAGCGGTACCAGGCGCAGCGACACGCCCGAACCGAGGCGCGTGCGCAGATCCTCCCGCAGCGGAAGGTCGACGGCGGGCTGGGTACCCGCGCCCAGCAAGCGACTGCTTCCGGATTGCAGCACGTTGAAAACATCGAACAGCGCCTGTTGTGAAGCAGCGTCCAAGCGCTCGACGTCGTCGACGGCGAGTAGGTTGTGGCGGAGGACGTTCCCGTCTTCGCTGTTCCGGTTCGAAGCGATGCGCTCGCCATACCTCGACGCGAGATCGGCATGCGGCGCGGGCACGTATAGCGCCGTTGCGCCCAACGTCTCGATGTGGCGTGCCGCGGCCCGAAGCAGATGTGATTTGCCGCTGCCGGGCGCTCCATGGAGGTAGACGACGCGCTCCCCGCGCGTCAGTGCATGGCGCAGCGCCGCCAGCGCATGCTCGTTGGGTCCGGCAAAGAAGTTCTCCAGTGTCGGCGCGGGTGCCGGCGCGAGCTCCAGCAAGAGCTGCTGCATCACCGTTGTCCTGCGACCGGACCGCGCACGGTGGACTCTGCCGGGCCGGCGTCGAAAGATGGTATTTCGATTATCATCACCATTGAAGTGCGCGGTTAACCCAGCAAAACGTGTAACTTTACTTGCATCACTGCGGGCACTCAACTTGAATACGATCTCGAAACCGCTTTCCTACCGTCAGGCCGGTGTCGACATCGACGCCGGCGACGCGTTGGTCGAGGCGATTAAACCCTTCGCGAAACGCACCCTGCGACCCGAGGTACTCGCCGGTATCGGCGGGTTCGGCGCCATGTTCGAAGTGGCGAGGCGCTATCGTGAGCCGGTGCTGGTCGCGGGCACCGACGGCGTCGGCACGAAGCTGAAGCTGGCTTTCGAACTCGATCGTCACGACACCGTCGGCATCGACCTGGTGGCGATGAGCGTAAACGACATTCTGGTTCAGGGTGCCGAGCCCCTGTTCTTCCTCGACTATTTCGCATGCGGCCGCCTCGACGTGCCCACCGCGACCGCGGTCATCAGCGGTATCGCCCGCGGCTGCGAGCTGGCAGGCTGCGCGCTGATCGGCGGCGAAACCGCGGAAATGCCGGGGATGTACCCGGAGGGCGAGTACGACCTGGCCGGATTTGCCGTGGGGGTGGTGGAGAAAAGCCGCATCATCGACGGCAGAACCATCGTTCCGGGTGACGTGCTGTTGGGACTTGCCTCGAGCGGTGCGCACTCGAACGGGTATTCGCTCATCCGCCGCATCTTGGATCGCGCGCGGCCCGATACGGCGGCCGATTTCCACGGCCGGCCCCTCGCGCATGCGCTGCTCGAGCCGACCCGCATCTATGTGAAACCGCTGCTGGCGCTGATGCAGGAAGTTCCCGTCAAGGGCCTGTCGCACATCACCGGCGGAGGCTTGACCGAAAACGTTCCGCGCGTTCTTCCGAAAGCCTGCGATGCTGTCATTCGCAAATCGGCCTGGCCGCAGCCGCCCTTGTTTTCGTGGTTGCAGCGCGAAGGCTGTGTGGAGGACGCCGAGATGCTGCGCGTGTTCAATTGCGGTATCGGTCTGGTGCTCGTGGTGGCGCCGGAGATGGTCGATAGGACGACCGCGATACTCGCCGCGGCCGGAGAAACCGTGTTTCGCATAGGCAGCGTCGAGCGGGCGCAAGGCGAAGAGCCCAGGGCCCGCTTCGAATAGCGCGATCGAAATCCCGGCGCTTTCGTCGGCGCCGGCCGCAGTCAACTCCAGCGCCTCGCAAGGTAGATGCCCGCCAGCACGACCGCGCCACCGGCGATCTGCATTGCCGCCATTTGTTCACCGAGAATCAGCCAGGCGTACACGGCCGCGAATACCGGTTGCACGAGCAGGCTGAGGGCAGAAAGCGAGGCAGGCAGCTGCGCCATCGCATAAGCGATCAGGCTCTGCCCCGCGACCTGCGGGATCAGTGCCAGTCCGAACAGGATCAGCCAGCCACGTGCCGATTGCGCCATGAGCGGACCGTGCCAGACGAGAGCCAGCGGAAACAATAGCACCGCGCTGACCGCGGAACTGAGCGCCATGACTGCAGCGGTGCCGACGCTGCCGCGCGAGCGCCAAATTGCAAGCATGTAGGCACCGTAGAACATGGCCGTCACCGCGCCGAACGCGTCGCCGGCCAGCCGTGCTCCCGCGGCGCCGAAGCTCGGGCCCACCAGCAACGCGGCGCCTGCGAGCGAAATGGCCAGCGCGGCCAGAAACAGCCGCGTCACTCGCTGGCCGAACAGCAGCCAGGCGCCCAACGTGACGAACACCGGCGCGAAATTCGCGAGCAGCGTGGCATTTGCGACGCTCGTATAGACGATCGACAGATGCCAGAACGCAAGGTCGCCGGCGAAGAACGCCCCGGCGGCGAACATGGGTGTAATAGAACGTCCGGGCGGGTGCACGCCGCCAGAGGCGCCTTTCATGCGTTCGCCTCGCGGGCTCCACGCGAACCAGGCGGCGAGAAACGGCACGGCGATTGCAACCCGCCAGAAAGCACTTTGCATCGGGCCAACGTCCGCGAGCCGCACGAAAATTGGCGAAAAGGCAATCGCCGCGCCGCCGAAGAGCAGCGCGATGAATGCGAACGCACGCTTACGCCGCCACTGTGCCAATTCCCGGTTCGTCACGGGAATTGGCTGCGACATGTCAAAGGGGACTTCGAGCGCGTGTCAAATCATCGATTTGCGCAACTGGTGCTTGAAGGTGTGAATGTGGTCCAGGGCGACCCTGAGGTTCTTGCGATCGCCGGCGGCGAGGGCTTCATCGCGTTTCTTCTGCCATTCGCGGATCTTCAGTTTCACCGCGCTCTTATCGATACCTACGACTTCGTGGTGAACCTTCATGTCGATGTTGAGCGCCTTGCAGATGGCGACCAGGACGTGGTCCTTGTTCATCTGCGTATAGCCTTGCACCGGGGGCTCGATCCCGGCGGCGATTTCCTTCAGTTCAACGAGGTTCTTGTGTTTCAACTCGGGGAAGGTATAGGTCATTGTTCGTTCTCCTTGCAGTGAGATTGCTTCGTCCTGCGCGCGTCTGCGCCGTTCGCGCGGCTCGTCCACCGGACGGGAACCATTGGCGTCGGGAAGCCCGCCCCTTCAAACGCGGTGGCGGACGATGAAACCCGCTTCCGCCCGGTTCCGGTCCTCAGGCGGCCTCCAGCACCGGTAGAACCAGGTGCGACGGGTGCGCCGCGTCGTGATGTATCGTGTCGGCACCGATCTTGTCGGGGCGGTAGATGTGGCAGAACAGCCCGTCGGTGACCGGCGAATCGCCACAGCACACTTCAACCCTTATGCGGTTGCCCTTGCGGAATCGCCAGGCCATGGGCATCAGCGGGATTTCCAGCTTGTAGATCTTGCCCGGTTCGATCTTCGTTGCCCGCGCGTGCGCGTAGCGCGGAATCTCCTCGCTGTCCCCGGCGTCGCGCTCCATGTGCGAAGCCCGCAGCCATCCCTTGGTAACGATAACGTACCCGGGCTGGGCGCCCTTGGCGCGGGCGTCTTCGGGCTGCGCGAACTGCTCGGATACCTTGACGATGAAATCCATGTCCCGGCGCGTGGACGAGGCGTGGATCACGAGCTTGCCGTGGCCGGCGATTTCCATGTCCGCGGCAAGTGGCGTGCTGTTGAAGGTGAGCACGCCACGGGCCGGATCCGGCCCTTGCGGACCGACCGGCACCACGCCCAGAACCCAGCTCGGATGCGGGTACGCATAGCTGGTGCTTCCGCCGTCCGCCCCGGGAGCGGAATCCAGCAGCGTTCCGTCGTTGAGCGACGTGACCGTGCCGCTGGGTCCCTTCGCGAGGTAAAACGTCTTTCTGCGGGTGCCGGGCGGCGGCCAGGTGTCGAAGGTGCGGACCACCCCGGTGTTCTTGACCACGTATTCGACGTCGGGGCGGTCGTCGTAGCTCGTCTTCGCGCCTTTCAAATACTTGTCGTAGAACGGCAGCAGGTATTTCTTGTGAAATTCTATGCTGTTGAAATCCACCGGCGCGTGCGCCGCGGTAGGCGCTGCCGTGATGGCGAGTTTGGTCGGTCCCGATACCTTCTGGAAGCCGAGGATGTTGCCTGCGAGGTGCAGGTCCAGCTTTGCCCAGACACCAATGGAAAATGTCGGTACTGTGATCTTGTCCAGGTGCAGCGCGGCGGTTCGTTCCTTCCAGTAGTCGTCGCAGAACGGGTGCTGTTGCGCGTCCAGATAGAAGTCGCGTTCCAGATAGCGCGGATTGTCGCCGTTGGCCGGGTACAGGTTCGGAACGCGCACGCTTGAGTTGAACCAGTACAGCGGGAACGTGCTTTCGATACCGCCGCGGTAGGCGAGGTATCGGTATGGGTCATTCAACCCGTCATAGAGGCCGAGGCACGCCAGGTGCGGTGGATTCTGGATCCCCATGAACCACTGCGCCATGCAGTAATACGATTCGCCGATGCCGCCCACCTTGCCGTTGGACCATGGCTGGCTCGCAATCCACTCGATCACGTCGTACAGATCCTGCTGTTCTTCACGTCCGAAGAAGCTGAATTCGCCCTCGGAGGTGCCGGTGCCGCGCACGTCCGCATGAACGAATGCGTAGCCCTGCTCTATATACCAATCGACCGGCCCGGTCTCCCGCCACAGGAAAAGCGGTGTCGCCGGCACTTCGTTGTTGTCGTACCGATACGGCGAGACCGCGAACAGCGTCGGGACCCGGCCGCTTGCCTCCGGTCGGTAGATTCGCATGCCCAGTTTCGTCCCGTCGCGGGCCTGCATTTTGACGTCTTTTTCATGGATCATCTTCATTCCCCCAAGCCGGCAGAGCTGGAACCAAGTTGGCCGATTTGAAATAGAAGCGCAACCGAATTCTGCGCCGGAATCCTCGACAGTGAAATCTCAAAGCGACTACGTTGCAGTTTCGCCGATCACGTACTCCTCGGCGATCAGACGCACTGCAGGAGCGTCCATCTGGACGAAATTCTCCTCGTCGGACCGCATCATCTGCGGCACCGGTCCCGCGAACATCGTGCGGATGTCCTCGGTGCTGTTGAAATACAGCTCCACCATGCCGTCGAAATCGGGATCCTTGCCCGCCTCGGGCACCGCGAACGTCGCTACGATGCGCTGCACGCCGGTGGTGGCAATGACCTTGTCTTCGAGCTTCGAGTGGTTCTTGAGCCAATAATCCTTGAACTGCGCATGACTCAGGTCGCGGCGGCGATAGACCGTTCGGATTATCTTGAGCTGCCCCGTGCGCTTGATCACCCGGTCCGCGTCCTGCTTCTGCGACATGAGGTGCTCGTCGCAGAGAACGCGCAGCGCCGCCGTGCCGCTATCGACGAAATCGCCCGCATCTCCGGTGAGTTCCGACCAGAGCGGTCCCGACATTGCTGCGCGGGCGTCTTCCAGGGCGCTGAAGTACAGAGTGGCCATGCCGTCGAAAGGCGGCTCTTTACCGCCCAGCGCCACTTCTCCGGTCGAAAAACTCGCTACCGCTTTTCTGATCCGCCCCTGTTCCAGGGCGCGCCGCTCGATAAGCGCATGCTGCTGCAGCCAGTAATCCTTGAACTGGGCAAGCGCCAGGTCGCTGCGCCGCTTCACCATGCGGATGATCTTGTACATGGATTTCTTGCTCCTGCCGAGGATACGGTCTTCTTAGCACGGCGTTTTCCCGCATGTCAATGGGTATGCCTGAAGACACGACCAGCGCGTCAGGAGCGCGGCGCGATGGTGAGCGCAGCCCTTGGAGATTGCGGCTCGGGGGAGTAGATTTCCCTCCCTCGAGTATGGTTCCCATCGGCGTCAACTGATACGGCAATCCGCTCTTGTCGATGATGTCCAGCGAGCGCGCCACGTACGGACTCAGGCTTACCCCCTTGTCCAGCGGCGACATGGAGAATTCGAGCAGAACCATTTGAGACTCCTCTACGATGACAGGAAACCTGGCGGAAAACCCCGGGCGCGGCTGCGTTCAGAATTTCAGGATGAACGTCGACAGCGACGCAAGGCCGGCAAGACTTTGCATGGCGCGCAGCCTGCGCATCAATTCAGGCGGCGCGCAGCCGGGCGAGCCGCGGACTGTGCGCCGCATGCCGGATCGTATTATTGAGCTTTCCGTAACAAGCGACAAGCTTGCTTCTACAGTGTCATTCCGAGGGCGACGCCCGAGGAATCTGCTTTGGGATGTTGAAACAGCAGATTCCTCCCTGCGGTCGGAATGACAATAAGCTGGCGAACCGCGTAACGCATTTTGGAAAGATCAATAGAGTACATGCCTGTCGCCCGGCGGGTCCGCGGGTGCGCCGGCCGCAATCACGATTTCACGCAAGGCGAACCCAGCAATGCGCTGCCTCCCGCAGTTATTCGAGAGCAACCGGACGTGGGTGGAAAAGGTGACCGCCCGGGATGCGGAATTCTTCAGCCGCCTGGCGGCGCTGCAGGCGCCGAAGTACCTCTGGATCGGCTGCTCCGACAGCCGCGTGCCGGCCAACGAGATCACCGGCCTGCAGCCGGGCGAGGTGTTCGTGCACCGCAACGTGGCCAATGTCGTGGTCCACACCGACCTGAACCGCCTTTCGGTGATGCAGTTCGCGGTCGGTGTGCTGGCCGTCGATCACATCATCGTCTGCGGCCATTACGGCTGCGGCGGGGTGCGCGTCGCGCTGACCGGCGAGCGCCTCGGTCTGATCGACAACCGGCTGCGCGATCTGCGCGTTTCGGTGGAGCGCGGCGCGGACGCCGAAGCTGTTTGCGCCGCGGGGGTGCGGGGATTGGGTTAGCGCGCGCGATTATCTTCGCGCAGCAACAATTCGGTCATCGGCTCGAACGGCAGCGGCCGGCTGAACAGGTAGCCCTGCATTTCGTCGCAGCGCATCAGGCGCAGCGTGTTCGCCTGATCCTTTTCCTCCACCCCTT
>Ga0209343_10004586_pt1 | contig 17010 bp, 13 predicted proteins | sample RifCSPlowO2_02_FD_184026 | JGI IMG/M metagenome (GOLD analysis project Ga0209343, IMG submission 184026) | Groundwater microbial communities from Rifle, Colorado - Rifle CSP2_plank lowO2_0.2 (SPAdes) (version 2) | ecosystem: Environmental > Aquatic > Deep subsurface > Groundwater | place... | reverse complement strand
GCGCCACGACGACGAGCGCGGGCCGCGCGGTCGAGGCGAGCACGGCGATGAACCCCTCGCGCGAGACGACGGCGGCGGCCAGTGCCTTCAGAGTGCCCGCATCCGCGTCGATCGCCGCAATCGCCAGCCGCCCTCGCGGCGTCGATTCCGCCGCGTCTGCCAGCTCCGCCGCGCGATACCGCGTCAAGTCGCCGTGTAGGGCGGAAAGGGCGCGATGCCGCTCTTTGCTCGCGGTCTGAAGGTGTTCGATGGCGCCCGGCAGCTCGGCGGCCGTCACCGACAGCAGCGTCGCGCTCGCGTCCGTTGCGTCGCGCAGCAGACGCAGGCGGCCGAGCGCGCGGCGTCCGCAATGAAACGCCAGACGCTGTCCGCCCTTGAAGCGCTCCCACGAAGCCACCGCGATGACGCCGATCTCGCCGGTGCGCGCCACGTGCGTCCCGCCGCAGGCCGACAGGTCGAAGCCCTCGACGTCGATCAGGCGCAGCCTGCCCCCTCGAACAGGCTCCTTCCGCAACGGAAGGGACGCGGCTTCCTCGGCGCTGACGAATCGGACCGAGACCGGCCGGTTGCTCCAGACGACGCGGTTCGCTTCGTCTTCGGCGGCCGTGAGCTCGCGGGACGTCATCTCGCGCGCCAGATCGATGGTGGACGAGTCGACGCCCAAATGAAAGCTCACCGTGCGCACCTGGAAGAGACGGTCGAAGGCCGCAGACAGCACGTGCTGGCCCGTGTGCTGCTGCATGTGGTCGAAGCGCCGCTGCCAGTCGATCGCGCCGTGGACATGCGCGCCCGGCTGTAGGAGGGCCGGGGCCTCGCCCACCACATGGACGACGTCGCCTTCGGCATCCTCCACCACGTCGACGACGCGATAACCGCCAAGCGCGCCCGTATCGAAGGGCTGACCGCCGGACGTGGGATAGAAGAAGGTCCGATCGAGGCGGACGAGCGCACGGCCGCCCTGACGATCGACCCCGACAATCGTCGCGTCGAATTCCGCGCTATACGGATCCGCGTAGTACAGCCTGTCTGTCATTGATGTCGGTGCCGTCGGTTTCGGCGGCGGCCAGCTCGAAGAAGAACGTCGCGCCGCCCCAGTCGTTGCCCCGATAGCCGATAGTCCCGCCGTAGGCGTCGATGATCCCGTAGCTCACTGACAGGCCGAGACCCGTGCCCTTCCCGACCGGTTTCGTCGTGAAGAATGGCTGAAAGAGCTTGGCCTCGTCTTCCGGTTTCACGCCAGGACCGTTGTCGAGTACTTCGAGGCTCACTTTCTTGCCGGCGTCTGACAACCGAATCAGAATCCGCCCCGTCGAGCCCGAGGCGTCAATCGACTGCTGAGCGTTGATCACGAAATTGAGCGTGACCTGCTCGATCTCGGTGGCATTGGCATACACCTTCCGCACGGTCGTCGCCTGAACCTCGAGCGCGATGTTGGCATCCTCGAGATCGCGTCTGCGAAGCTGAACGACTTCCTTGATCACGTCTGCCAGATCGACGATGGAGGGCGGCCTCGAGTGCTGGGTGCTGAAGCGCGACAGATTGCGAATGATTTCGCGCGCACGCCCGGCCTGGGTTTTGAGGAACTGAATCTCGTCGAGCGCCTGCGGGCTCATGCCGGCCTGCCGCTCGAGTAGCTCCGCGGTACCGAGGATGCCTTGCAGCGGGTTGTTCACTTCGTGGGCGACGCCCGACACGAGCAGACCCACGGCGGCGAGCCGTTCCTGGCGCACGACCTGGCGCTGCAGCGACTGCAGGACCTCGTTCAGCTTGCGCTCCTGCGCCATCTGGCGATTGAGCGCGTCGCGAGTGTCGCGAAGGCTGACCGCCATCGTGATGAAGGTGTCCTGAAGCTGCGCAAACTCGAGGTTGGGCGTTGGCGCCCGGTGGAGCGGTGACAAGTCGCCGTCGGCGATGCGCTGCGCCGCGCTTCGCAGCCGATTCAAGTGCATCGTCGTCTGCCAGACGATGATCAGGCCAAGGAGAACCATGGCGGTAATCATGGCGGTGGCGATCGCCAGATTGCGTGCCCAGACCGGCAGGATCCGCGCGAGCAGCACCGCGCGCGGGATGCCGACGCTCACCGTCCACGCACCCTGCATGGCAGCGACATCGCCGTAAAAGCGCTGGGCGCCATCGAGGCCCGTCCGAAGTGAGGTCACCGGCGGCGCGCCGGGTGTGACGGGCGGCGTGCCGCTTTTCTGGCCGATGAACTTGTCAGCCTCGGCGCTTCTCGCGATCACGACACCCTCGCGATCGACGACCGAAATCACGGACCCTTCCGGCAGCGGAACGCTCGCAAACACGGTCTGGAGCCTGACGAGATCGACGCCGAGCACGAGCACGCCGACGGCGGCGGCGTCGTGTTCGTCGCGAATGGGATACACGAGCGCCACGACAGACTTTCCGCTGAAGGGGCTCGTCTCGAAGTCGGTGACGTATGGCTGTTTTGTGTGAATGACGTCGGGGATGAACGGCCACTCCACGCGGTCGAACCCCGGCGGCAGCGGCCTGCCGGCGCCAAGCACACGGCCATCGGGCGACAGCAGGATCAAATTGGTGACGAGCGGCCGGCTGTCGAGGAGATCGACGAAGAGGCGGTTGGCCTTCTCGCCGTCAAGCGAAACGACGACGGGGTGCCGCGCCACGGCCGACGCCATGGCGTCGAGACCTGCGAGGTAGCTGTCGAGCTGCGCGGCCGCGGTGGCGGCTACGCCGGCCGCCTGTTCCTTGACCACCGCCTGTTGCTCGAGGCGCGTGGCGTTGGCTGCCCACGCGATCGCCGCGGCGAGCGGCACGGCCAGCACGAGCGTGGCCGCCATCAACTGCTGTCGAATCGGCTGCCGATAGAGAAACTGCAAGATGAATCGGATTCTAACGCAGGAGCAGCGGGTCGGGGACGCCGGCCTCGGCGAAACCCTTTGCACGGAGGACGCAGCTGTCGCACCTGTCGCACGGCGCGCCGGACGCCGTGGGGTCGTAGCAGCTGTGCGTCAGCGCGTAGTCGAGGCCGAGATCGAGGCCCCGCCGGATGATCGCCGCTTTCGTGAGCGCGATGAGCGGTGTATGCACACGGAATGTTGCGCCTTCGACGCCCGCTTTGGTGGCCAATCGTGCGAGCGATTCGAACGCACCGATGAAAGCCGGCCGGCAGTCGGGGTAGCCCGAGTAATCGAGCGCGTTCACGCCGATCACGATATCGCGCGCGTCGAGCGCCTCGGCCCAGCCGAGCGCGAGCGCGAGGAAGATTGTGTTGCGAGCCGGCACGTAGGTTGACGGGATATCGACTGCCGACAGGTCGCGATCGCGAGGAACGGGCGTGTCCGACGTCAAGGCCGATCCGCCAATGCCTCGCAGGTCGAGACCGATCTCGAGATGCTTCTGGACGCCCAGCGCAGAAGCGATTCTCCGCGCCGCCTCGATTTCGCATGCGTGCCGCTGGCCGTAATGGACGGTCAACGCGTTCAGGGAAAAACCCTCGGATCTGGCAATCGCGGCGGCTGTGTAGGAATCCAATCCGCCGCTCATGAGCACGACCGCTTGCATCGGCTGATCGGATGATCGGGTAATCGGGTAATTGGTCACTGACGGCCCAATCCAGTAATCATTGACCAGATTACCAAACTACCCAATGACCCGATGTGACGGTCGTTACACGCCCCGGGTGTCGGGCGCCCAGATCAGCTTGTGTACCTGCAGTTGCAAGCGAGCGGGCAGGCGATCCGCGAGCATCCACTCGGACAACACGCGCGGATCGAGGACACCGTGGACCGGCGACATCAGCACCGCCGCGCACGTGCCGGGCAGCTGAAACTTCGTGATGACGTCTCTGGCAAACTCGTAGTCGGCACGGTCCTGAACCACGAACTTGACCTCGTCGTGCGGCGCGAGCGCTTCGAGGTTGTTCCACTCGTTCTTGCCCGCCTCGCCGCTCGCCGGGCATTTCACGTCGACGATCTTCACGACCTCTTTCGGCACACGCCCAATCGGCCGGTGGCCGCCCGTCTCGAGCATCACCGTGCGCCCGCGGGCCAGAAGCGCGTCCATGAGCGGGTACACGTCGTCCTGGATCAGCGGTTCGCCGCCCGTGATCTCGACAAGCGGGCACTGGTAGCGTTCGACTTCGGCGATGACGTCCTCGAGCGACCATTTCTGTCCCTCGAAGAAGGCGTACTCCGTGTCGCACCACGAGCACCGAAGGTCGCAGCCCGTGAGGCGCACGAACACACACGGCCTTCCGGCACGCGTCGATTCACCCTGAATCGAGTAGAAGATTTCGTTGACCGTCAGCATTCAGAATACTGACATTTCAGATTTCTGCCCTTTGCCCTTTGCGATATTGGCGATCTCGGATGTCGGCTTCCCCATTATTCTACCGTCATGTCGAATATCCGGGTCGGCACCTCCGGCTGGCATTACCCGACCGGCAGGGGAACGTGGGACGGAATCTTCTATCCGCCAAAACGCGGGCGGGGAAAAACGTTCGACGAGCTGGCCTACTACGCGGAGCATTTCGACACCGTCGAGGTGAACTCGACGTTCTACGGGCAACCCAGAGCCGACGTGTCGCGCGCGTGGGCGCGGCGGACGCCCGCGGGCTTCGAGTTCTCGGTCAAGCTCTATCAGAAGTTCACGCATCCGAAGATGTTCGAGGATCGGCTGCGGCAGTCGCTACACTCAGACGCCGAATCAATCAAGGAGCTTGCGCGGCCCAACGCGGCCGATCTCGACGAGTTCCGTCGGGGGATCGATCCGCTGGCCGACGCCGGCAAGCTGGGCGCGCTGCTCGCGCAGTTCCCGCCCAGCTTCAAGAACGGCGAGACCGAGCGCGCCTATCTCGGTGGGCTGCTGCGTGCACTTGGCGGGTACTCGTTGGCTGTCGAGCTCAGGCACCGGAGCTGGAGCGATGCCTTCGGCGACACGCTCGATCTGCTGAACGCGTTCCAGTCCGCCTGGGTGCAGATCGACGAGCCCAAATTCAGGTTCTCGATCCGCCAGAACTTCCTGCCGAACGTCCGCGGTTTCTACTACATGCGCCTGCACGGGCGAAACATCGCCAACTGGTGGAAGCACGACAGGGCCGAGGATCGGTACGACTATCTCTACTCGTCGGATGAACTGAGGGAATTCACGGATGTGGCCGGCGCGGCAAAGACGCTCGTCAAGAAGCTGTATCTTTATACGAACAACCACTTTTCTTCGAAGTCGGTGGCCAACGCAGCGATGATCAAGCATCAACTGGGCGAACCGGTTGATGGCGTCTACCCCGAGGAGTTCATCAATCGCTACCCGGCGCTCGCCGGGGCCGTCCAGATTCAAGACGCTCCCCAGGGACTGCTGAAACAGCTTCTGAAGCCAACCGACCGTCCCTGACGCCGCTCGTTGCCTCATGCTCGGGGACAGCTGCAAACCCAAAACCGGGGCCGGCCAGCAGCGGATGGCTCGAGACCTCGAGCACACCGCCTCCGCCGAACATGAGCGGCGGCTCGCACACGTCGCGCTCGAGCAGGAACGTCCCGAACGCCCCTTCCTGTGCGACGAGCGCCTCGCGGGCAGCCGACGCCACGGTGAGCGCCGCTCGGGTCAGCAGGCTGGTTTCGCCGACCTGAGCGCCGACGATGAGGCCGATACCAGACGCGCGCGCGGCGTCGACGATGTCCAGCGAGCGAAGCAGCCCGCCCATCTTCGACACGCGCAGGTTGATCAGCCAACGGGCCGGCATGCCGCGAATCAGATCGAGCTGACCGAGGCGCAGAAAGCTCTCGTCCAACACAACCCCACAGTTCAGATTTTCGGCGAGCCTCATCAGCTCCGCATATTGATTCGGGCGAATCGGCTCCTCAACCGCGAAAAACGGGTAGTCGAGCGAACGGAGAAAGGCGATCGCCTCCCCGGCATTGTCCCAGAGGTTGTTCGCGTCCGCCCGGACTCTGATTGGCTGGTCCGGGCAGCGCCGCAACACGGCAATCTTCTCCCGGTCGCGCTCGATCTGGCCGGAGAGCTTCACTTTGAAATCGGTGAAACCCTGGCGCCGGTATTGCTCTGCGACAGCCTGAAACGCGTCTGGGCCCGCATCACCCAGAACGGCCGTGTACTGAAAGCGGCCCTCGAGTGGCGGCAGGGAAAGGAACGTCTCCATCGACTGGCCGCTTGCCTTCGCCAGCAGATCGAGAATGGCCAGCTCGATGGCGCACCAGGCGGCAGGATTTCTGTCGAGCTCGGTCTGGTGGTCCGCCATCCAGGCACGGAGCGCGGGTAGACCGGAAATATCGGCGCAAAGTGCGGCCTCGTGCCGAGCAAAGAACGCGCGCGCCGTGTCGAGCGTCTCGCCGGTCACGTACGGCCGCGGGCAGGATTCTCCGTAACCGATCGTACCATCCTCAGAAACAGCCTCGACCCACACGCTCGACGTTTCGGCGCGCTCGGCCGAGGCGTGGCGGAACGCGACCTTGAACGGAATATGCAGTGGGACGATCTGAAGCCGCTCGATCCTGAGGCCGGCCATGACGCTCACACGACGACGAAGTCGTCGAACCGCAGGAGAAGATCCTTGCGGTACTGGAGCAGCGCCGGCTTGAACTGCACTTCGCGCTGCCCCGCCCGCACGCACACAGCCTTGTACGCCTCGGCGGCGCCCGGCCGCAGCCACGCGACCTTCAACGGCTCGAGCCGCCCGCTCTTACGCTTGGCTTCGTACTCGATGTTGAGCTCGCCAAGCCGGCGATCGAGGTCCAACGCCATCGAAGGCGTCGCGGTCGGACGGCCGTCATCCGCTTCGATGAACAAGGTGTAGGTCGACGATTGCTCGTCGGCGACGAGCAGGAAGAACGTCGCAGCCAGGTCATGACGGCTCGACACGTCTCGCATCGCTTCGATGACCTGCGCCTCGTACAGCTTTTCGCCCGTCAGGCTGGTCACGCCCCGCCCCTTTTGAACGAAGCGCACGAGCGGAACGCGACGGTAGAAACCGTCGACCTCGACGAGGTCGTTCATGAAATAGCGGTACAGCCCGCCCGCGGTGGTGAACAGCACGTAATAGCGCTTGCCTCGCTCGAGCTCGTCGAGCCCGAGAAACTCGGGCCGGCCGTCGTCCCAGCCCGCCGGCTCGACGAATTCGAAGAAATGATGATGAAGTGGTGGAAGACCCGCTGGCGTCTCCGCGCTCAGCGCGATCGTGCCGCGGCATTCGCTCGACTGATACCCGAGCTCCATCACCAACGTCGCGGGCGGCAGCTTCTTCCGCATGGCCTCGAGCGCGACGCCGCAGCTTCCGCCGGTCCACGTCGTCACGAGACGGATGGACGGCCAGAGCGTGGCGAACGTCAGCGTGGGCAAGCGGCGCAGCTCGGCCGCCCGTCCATGATCGGGAGCGAACCGTCGGGCAAGCGATTGACGCAGCGAATCATCGAGTGCGTCGAGCGCGTCGAGCCTGCCGGTGGCGAGCGATTCGACGAGCACGTCGCGCTTGGCATTCACCAGGTCGAGCAGACGCAGAAACGTCGTGGGGTTCGGCGAGCCCAGGTAGGTGATGTCACGTTGCGCGAGCGCGAGCCGCAGGATGATCAGGTACTTGAGATCGTAGTCCGCGATCGCCAGAGCTTCTGGAGGGACGACGAAGCGGGATCGAACGATCCTCGGAAGCGACCGATACAGGTGGCCCGAAACCGAGCCAACCGTATGGCCCGAGTCGAGGCGTCCTTCGACCGCCGCGCCCATGATGCCGAGGGCCTTGCCTGCGAACGCCTCAGGGCAGGCGCGGAATTGCAGGTACGAAAAGAGCGTCTGCTCCGATCGCTGCATCGCCAGCATCGAAGGCGTGATGGGAATGTACTTGGGTTGACCGGTCGTGCCACTGGTTTGTGCGTAGAACAGCGGGGACTCGGCAGTCAGCGCGCGCGCTCCGGTTCGGCGCTGCTCATCGATGTACGGTCGCAGCGTCTCGTAGGTCTGCACGGGCACGCTGGCCCGAAACGCGGCGGGGTCCCTGATGCCGGCGAACCCATGCTCGACGCCGAACCGAGTGACGCGATTGGCGCCGAGCAGTCTCGCGAGCACCCGCCGCTGCGCGACGTCTGGTCGATCGGCAGCACGTTCGACCTGGCGCCAAAGGCGACCCGACAGGAACATGCCGGCACGCAACGCCAGGCCCCGCATGCGCGTCGCTATCGCCTGAACGGCGCGCCCATCAGACCCAGGAAGGATTTCGGATATGCGCGATCCTGGAGCCCGAGATCGTCGGGACTCCGATCCTTTGGGAGATACCAGGTGCCAAACACGAGATCCCACACGATCACCGTGTTGCCGTAATTGGCGTTCGACTCCTGCGGCAAACGGGAATGGTGCCAGCGGTGGGTCTCGGCGCTGCCGACGATGTAGTTCAAGACGCCATAACGTAATCGGATGTTGCAGTGCTGGAAGAATCCGTTGGCCGCATAGGCGATGTAGTACAGCGAAAGCACCCGCTCATCGACACGCATGAGGAGAAACGGCACGCTGTCGAGCGCCATCTGCAAGGCCTTCTCGAGCGGGTGGAACCGCGCCGTGTTCAGCCAATACAGCTGTTCCACCGAGTGGTGAACGGCATGCAATCGCCAGAGCGTGTCGTTCTCGTGCGCCGCGCGGTGCAGCCAGTAGCGGAGAAAGTCCACCGCCAGCACCATGAGCACCGCCTGGACCCAGATTGGCCAGCCGTGCGGCCATAGTGCCGCGATGGGCAGATCGAGCGCGCGCGCCGGCCCGATGAGCAGGTAGACGAACAGGAAGCCGACCAGCGGCGGAAGCGCCAGCTGAACGATCGTCATGAAGACCAGGTCCGTCTTGACCTCGCCCGCCGCTGGACGCCATTCACGGCGATAGGGGAATTCGACCTCGAGCCATGTGACGAGCGCGGAGGCGAGCACGACGGGGAGGTAGGTGCTGACGATCAACGACGTGCCGAGCCACTGCAGCCACGCAAACAGGACGAACACGACGGTCATCACGACCGGGTAGGGCAGCCAGGGGATGAGCGTGCGCAGCCGGTCTGACATGTTGCTCACGGCAAATTACTTCGCAGCCCGTATCGCGAAACGGTCGGATGTTAGCACAGCTCAACCCCGCGCCCTTGACAGCTGGAGCGGTCGGTTCGAGAATCGTCGAAACGATTGGGGGAACGTGTGCTGAAGCAGTCTCTGCTCATCGCGGCCGCTACGGCCGGTCTCTTTCACCTGGCACCGACAAACGCTCTGGCACAAGCCACACCCGCAGCGCAGGCGGCAGCCGCCGCTCCGGCGCCGACGCCGAACGATTACGCCGACGGCAAGGCCTGGCTGTGCCGGCCCGGTCGAAACGACGCGTGCACCGTTGACCTCACGACGACCGTGATCGCCGCGGACGGAAAGCTCACGCGCGAAACGTGGACGCCCGATCCGAACGCGTCGATCGATTGTTTCTACGTGTATCCGACGGTCTCGACTGATCCCAATCCCAACAGCGACATGAACGCCGACCCGGCCGAGCTCAACGTCGTCCGCCAGCAGTTCGCGCGCTTTGGATCGAAGTGCCGTCCCTACGCACCGCTCTACCGCCAAGTCACGCTCGCGGGCCTGCGGCGCTCGATGGCCGGCGGCGGCCGCGCCGTGCTCGACCGCGGCCTCGGATACGACGACGTGCGCGACGCGTGGAGGTACTACCTCGAGCACGACAACCAGGGAAGAGGCGTTGTGGTCGTCGGCCATTCGCAGGGGTCGTACGTGCTGGCCGAGCTGCTCCGCCAGGAAATCGACGGCAAGCCGGTGCAGGCGCGACTCGTGTCGGCGATTCTGCTCGGGACGACGATCGCGGTGCCAAAGGACAAAGACGTCGGCGGCGCGTTCAAGAACATTCCGATCTGCCGCGCGGCGTCCCAGACAGGCTGCGTGATCGTGTACGCGTCGTTTCGATCGACGCTGGCGCCGCCAGCCAATACGCTGTTTGGGAAAGTGGACGACCCGAACATGGTGGCAGCCTGCACGAATCCGGCGGCGCTCGGCGGGAACGGGAGCGGCGAGCTGCGCGCCTATCTGGACAAGGTCGGCCGAACGATCACGAGCACCGCCGGGCCAAAACCGTGGGTGGTCCCTGAACAGCCGATCGACACGCCGTGGGTGAGCGTGCCGGGCCTTCTCACCGCGCGTTGCGCGACCAACGAGCACGCCACGTACCTGGAGGTGATCGTGCACGGCAATCCGGCCGATCCCCGCATCGACGAGATCACCGGCGACGTCGGCGGCGCCACGCCGCTCGCGAACTGGGGCCTGCATCTCATCGACGTGAACCTCGCCATGGGCAACCTGGTGGATCTCGTTGGGCAGCAGGCGAGGGCGTACGCGGCGAAGAAACGGTAGGTGGGTTTCCCCACATTGATCCTTCACGGCATTCGAGGTTGCCGGCCCGGATGCCCTTCACAATGAAGTCGCGGCTCACACCAAACTCCTTTTGAGCCGTCACATCGCTCAGAGTTGCCCCTTTACGATTCCATTCACCATATTCCGCCATGATTCATCTCTCTGACCGAACCGACCGACGAACCAATCCCGAGTAATTGCATTTGGCGTGTCGGCGAGGTGCTTCAGCAGCCGCGCCATCGGATGCCGCACCGCGATCGATCTTCACCTGACGTCGGACTCCTACAGCCACGTAGTGCTGATAGGTCGTGACGAGAAGGGTGTGGCCAGAGCAGCTCAGACGGCATGACGGCTGCGCATCACCAGCGGCGTTCCGTCACTACGTCGGTGTCTGCAACGCGTGTTAGTCGGCAACACTACCAGCTTGTCGCACTCCACCAACACGCTTACCGTGCGTCGGCGCCTCAACGCAGTTTCCTCGCGGCGCCGTCCAGGCACGCTCCGGCCAGCTCCCAGTCCGAAGCGCCCAGAAAAAACGGATCTTTTCCGGCTTCCTTCTCGATCTGGAGCCCATCTTTGAAGACGGTGAACTTGATGATCTTGCCGAGAGGAATACTGACGTTCTTCTTCGTGCCGTCGAAGAATACGCGCTTGCTAGTGACGTACAGATTGCCCGTGTCGAGCTGAGTCATCACGTCCGTCGTGACCTTCTGAACGGCGATCGAACCGACCCGCCAGCGGACGCCTTTCATGATCTTGATGCTCGCCGTGGGGCCGCTGTAGTTGATGCGCTTCGTAATGGTCTTGATCTCGTGATGAGAAGCGGCGCCAGAGAAGTGGCAGACCTCTCCGCGCTGAAGAAGAATCGGGACATCGAGCGAGGGGAGATCGCCGTCTTCGATCTGACCCATGAGTCTGAACCGTGCCACCAGAGCCACGGTCGATTCGTCATGCTTGATCGTGACACCGAGCGATTTCGCGAGAGCGACGACGTGGGCCTCTTCATCCTTCGCGTATCGTCGGTCGGCGGTGGCGCTTGCAAAGGCCGCCTGCACGGCGGCGACTGCGGCCGTCTCGTACAATCGCTTCGTCTGGACGTCGCTCATGCCGAGCGCCTTTGAGGTCGCTTCGAGGCTCGCCTTCTCTTGCTCCGTAAATGTGCCGTCCGATAGCGCCTCGCGCATGGTCCGTTCGAAAATCTGGCCCACCGCAGACTCTATGGCGCTGGCAGCCTCAGCATCTGTCAGTTCGAACGCACGTTGAAGAGCGAACAACCCGCGCCGATCGCCATCGCTCAACTCGCGGTCCACCGTCACCAGCAAGGCGGCGTGTTCGAAGATCCCAGCCAGTTCCTTTGTGGCGTCCCTGCAAAGCAGCTTGGCCTTCGCCAGCGCCCCGGCTATGTCGCTCTCGCGAACTTGCTCGAACGGTGTCGCCGCGAGAATGTTGCGCACCTCCACGAAGGCCGTCTCTCGCGGCACTCGGCCGAACAGACGCCCGAGGATGCCAGCCTTCGGTGCGAGCGCAACCTCGAAGCCGCGAATTGGCTGGTCCGACATTCTTCGCTCCTTCTCAGCGTGCGCACGCTCCGCCGTCACAAGCGCTCGCCGTCCAACGCCACAAACTGAGTGGCGGCGCACGCAGGCCATGCGCCGTCGGCTCCAGTTGATGTTAGCAAGCCCACATTTTCAGCTTTCCGATGACAACGAGATGTTTTTCACGAACTCAGCAAGACTGTCAAGGTCAGGGAACAATGTAGCCCGACGGTATCCCAGAGCATTGAGTTCTCCGCGCAGCTCCTCCTTGGCGCTTCCTAAAATGACGTACTGAATCAGAACTTCTGAAGCCCACGCCTCTGCATTCAAGGGTGTCGGAGTGTTGTGGAGCGTGTACCGACCATGTTGGAGAAGCATCCGCAGGTCAATCTCGGTGCCAAGTACGGCCATGCAGGTCTCGGCCCCCGCAGCATCACCGACAGACTGGCCAAACGCCGATTTGATCATCCTGAGCGACGACGGATGTGACGGCGCCGGGATTACGCCCTGGCCAATCGTTCTCTGATTGAGGTTAAACGGACCAAGAGACCAAAGCGCGGCGTCATTGGATTCATGATTCAAGGTGGCGAAGTAAGCGGCGACCAGAACTGACTCCGTCCAATCCAGAAGGCGAGTGGGTAACCGATAATGCTGGGCCAACTGGAGCCAGCGATCTAGATCGGTCGGAGCCGGGCACTTCTTGTACCGCGTGGGAGCAAATGCCTGAAACAGAACAAGCAGATCTGGCTCGGAAAGACCCTGGGGGCGTGGCCGGAACACTCCCGGAACGAGATCATGGGTAACCTGAGGAAGGCCTCTCCACCAAGTAGTCAGGGGAAAGCGCTGACGAGCTTCTGTCGCCGCTTTGAGCAACTCAGCGAGTGATGAGATCGTTATCGATGAGCGCAGGTTGTTCATGTGCTTGCTAACGTTGGCGTTCACCCGCGGCCGCTCACGATCGCACCAGCGGCCGTCGGGTGCAACGCCTTGATTCTTATTCAGCCCTCCCCCTGCACCTACCAACTGGGTAGGCTCAGCGCAGGAACATGCGCGTATCCGCGCAGGAGGAGAGCCGAATGAGATTCTACAACCGTCAGCATCGCCACTATTGCGGACTCGATCTCCACGTGAAGACCACGTACGTGTGCATTCTCGATGTCACCGGCCAGGTGCTGGTGCACCGCAACGTGAAATCGACACCGGAGGCGTTCCTCGAGATCGTCGCGCCGTACCGCGACGATCTGGTCGTGGCGGTCGAGTGCATGTTCACGTGGTACTGGCTGGCCGACCTGTGCGCCGCGGAAGGCATCGCGTTCGTCTTAGGCCACGCTCGCGATGAAAGCGATCCACGGCGGCAAGGCCAAGAACGACAAGATCGACTCGCACAAGATCGCGATCCTGTTGCGCGGCGGCCTGGTGCCGCAGGCCTACGTCTACCCAGCCGCGATGCGGTCGACGCGCGATCTCTTGCGGCGGCGGCTCCATCTGGTGCGAAAGCGCGGCGAGCTCCTCGCGCACATTCAGAATACGCGCGCGCAGTACAACCTCCCGGAATTCAACCGGCGGCTCGCCTACCCCACGAACCGCGACGGCGTCGGCGAGCACTTTATTGATCCGAGTGTGCGCAAGAGCGTCGACGTCGATCTCGCGCTCATCGACCAGTACGAAGGGCTGATCAACGACCTCGAGGTGACCCTCGTGCGGGACGCCAAGCGCCACGACGCGGATGCGTTCCACCGCCTCCGTTCGGTCCCCGGCATTGGCAAGATCCTAGCGATGACGATCCTCTATGAGATCCACGACATTACTCGCTTTGATCGCGTGCAGGAGTTCGCGTCGTACGCGCGGCTGGTCAAGTGTGCCAAGGAGTCCGGCGGCAAGAAGCTCGGCACAGGCGGCGCGAAGATGGGCAACGTGCATCTGAAATGGGCGTTCTCCGAGGCCGCTGTGCTGTTCCTGCGTCATACGAAGGACGGCAAGAAGATCCTGGCAGGGATCGAGAAGAAGCACGGCAAAGGGAAAGCGCTCTCGATCCTCGCCCACAAAATTGGGCGAGCCGTGTTTTACATGCTCTCGCGAGGGACGGTCTTCTCGATGGAGAAGTTCCACGCGGCGTAGCGAGCAAGGGAGCGGGCGAGCCAGACGTCTCACTCGAGCCAGTCGGGACCGAGCTCGTCACCGATCGCGACCACGCGTGCGCCGCTGAGCGCCACGAGCCGACGATCATGAGCTTGAAGGTCCGGCAGCGAGCAGCTTTGATGGGACGTCCGCTCTCTCCCCCGCCATGCACACGCGTTCACGGGATGAGCTGCCCCTCCCCGAGCCTGGCGACAACTGACGCGCGCACGCGACGTCGCTTCTCTTGAGGAGGCCGGTATGAGGGCCCGTATGAGTTTCTAGGCCGCGCGGGTTACACGACCCTCGCACTTCGCCACGCGAAGCTTGAGCCTCAATAGGTGTTGGGCCCGCACCCACATCGGTGTGGAAGCCTGCTCTGGAAACGAAGACGGCACTGAACGGGACGCGTTGATTCGGAAGCTATTTCTTACGGTCACGCGTCTTCTTGACTCGACGACCGGACGGAGAAGATCTGCCCACTTGACGCGGGGAGGGCTGATAGGTGGTTAGGCGTCTCGCCAACCAGCCTAGAATGAGACACCGCCTTGTTCGTCGGTTTGCTCGCCGGCCTCCGGAAGTACAGCGACGATTTCGATGGTCCGTCTTACCAAGTCGAGCGCGACCAGAACCGAGTTCTGTACGTGCTGCGGCACTTCTCTGAGCTGACCGATAAAGTGCTCAATGTCAACCGGCTGAAGAATGTGGCGCCCGGCCCGAAGCGTCATCAAGGCCTGGAAGAGCTCGCCCCACGAGATATGAGGCACCTCGTAGCGCAGCGTACCGTCCGAGAAGGTGCATGCGCGTCGTGCAAGGGCCCACTCGGTTTTGCCGGTCGCCGCAAAGTCGTCAAACATCTTATACGGTTCCAATTCCTCTGCTGCCGGCCCATCCGCACCTGCGGATTCAATCATGAGGAAGGGGGCGCGCCAATGAAGCGAGAAGGAGGATCGTGGCTCCAGGGATGGTATCTGCAGTGGCCTGGTGAAATTGGTCAGGTGTAAACACTCCTGCTGAAACCGTACGTCAGTGAAGTAAGGAAACGCGTAGAAGACCCAGTCGTGAAACGTCGGCTTCTGAAGGGCGCGAAGCTGTGTCAAGTCCAGACGGAACCGCAGGAGGCCTTCGGCGCCTCGCTGAGGTGACTTGAACTGCAGCGCAAACACGGCAAACGGGCCGTCGGCCCCATTGAATGCATAGAGTCGGTCGAACGGGTAGACCGCCTCCACGGGCTGGGTGACGGCAGAGTAGCGCACGCGGAATCCAGCTGCTGTGAAATAATCGGCGATCTGCTTGGACGCCCAATCCGTGTAGAGAGCTTCAGGAAGCATTCTCAACCGCCTGCGTTGCTAATCTCAAAACGCCTAACGGATAGCGTTCACCAGCGGCCGCTCATGATGGCGCCAGTGGCCGTCTGGTGCAACGCGTGTTAGGCGGAGCGTTCTTCTATCGGACCCCTTCTCTTAGATTAGCGACAATTGTCGCTACGAGCGCAGCAGCATTCTCGCTTGCCGTCGCCAGAAACTGTTCGTAGCTGATCAGCGCCTGTCCGTCAGCGCGATCCGTGATGCTTCTGATGACAAGGCATGCAACACCAAATTGGCGGCAGGTTTGGACAACGGCTGCCCCCTCCATTTCGATGGCGGTTGCGCCAAGCGTGTCGCGCAATGCGCCCCGTCGAGCGATATCAGCAAGAAACACATCGCCTGTAACGATGACTCCCTCGACGATCCGCGGCGTGTGATCTCTACCATCCGCCGTCCGAACTGGCGGCAATCGCAGACCACTGGCGGAGCGTCGCGCCACCTCCAACAGTGCCTCTGGCGCCGGGACGAGAAGCGGATCGAGATCGCCTGTTACGGCGTTTCTCATCCCACGCCGCCGTACTCCATCTGTTGTTTGCAGTCCGACGTCGTGCTGTGCCACCGTTGCACCAATCACGACATCGCCTTGGTTCAGCGCCGGATCGACAGCGCCCGCCGTTCCCGAGAAGAGAAGCGCTGACGGATTGAACTGACCGATCAGCAGCGTGGTAATGATCGCGGCGTTGACCTTGCCAGCGCCGGAACGCCCGATTACAACCTGCTGTCCATCTAGCGTGCCGACGCGAAATACGTAGCCTCTGACAGAGACTTCACGACTCTCTTGAAGGCGCTTTTCGATAGGAGCAATCTCGCTAGCAATGCCCAGAATGCCGACGATGGACTGGGCCAGCGCGGTCGTCGGAACGACAAGGAGTAGAAGTGTTGCCGCAACGAGACGTGCTCTGGGACTCATTCTTACCTCCACCGAACCCTCGCCCGTTTCCAGGTGGTGTGGATTTCCGCCTAACGCGTATTGAAGTGGACCGCACGGCCCTGCGCGCGGCCAACCGCGCCACCCGCCCAAGTCGACTTCACTCCTATGTGTCCGGAGCGGCGGATGTTAGCACGCCGCGGCCCATTGGACCGTCGTCGTGGTTGACTGCCGCCACGGAATTGGCTGCGGCGGCTGCAGCCAACCACCGACGACGTACCGGCGCATCCGCGAGACAAGTGCCGCTGGCGCCATAGCTTGACCAATTCAGGCAGGAGAAGGTGGCCGCGCGGGAAGCACGCCCCGATCACGCGGTCTCCAGATCGGCGAGCGCCAGCCCAGCCGGCGATTTGTGCCGCCGCTTGGCCGCGAACAGCAGCAGCAAGCGAATTTCGCCCGGAGCGCGCCCGGCAACCGCCACGCTCCCACGGCCCGCCGCCACGTCCGCCTCGTGTTTGGATCGATGTTCCTGTTCATCGCATGTACACCAGCCTGATATCGTCCCCCACCTGAAGCTGCCCGGGAACATCCTGGCCAGAAATAACCTGGCCGAAGACGACGTAGTGGCCGTCGAGCGAGGGTTGCCTGGACAGTGTGATGTAGATCTGGCTTTCGGCCTTGTTGGGATCACCCATGTGCGCCAGACCCACGGCGCCCCTGACATGCGGGTGCTTCTTGCTGGTCTCGGCCGCGCCCACCGGCTT